>SDBV01008807.1_pt1 | contig 13535 bp, 8 predicted proteins | sample 2277081 | NCBI WGS metagenome assembly SDBV01 (sample SAMN10402039, study PRJNA504765) | marine sediment metagenome | isolation source: marine sediment core GS10_PC15, 223 cmbsf | place: Arctic Ocean: Southern Knipovich Ridge | collected 2010 | reverse complement strand
ACCGCGAAGTCTCCTAGGAGGACTCTTCTACATCCCTCTCTACCAGTTTCTCAAGAACTACTTGAAAAACTATTGATGGTAGGCAGTTTAGCAAAAGGTTTCCTAGTGCCCGCCCGTCTCTACAATCGTCAACTCTCTTCTGCATCAACTACTCATAAAGAAACTACGATTAGTTTCTAAAGTTCGTTAGATGTGGCACTATAGAGTTAAGTCAACTTGATGCATATGCCAGGTTAGCTGTTAGAGATCTACTCCTCATTGTAGATAACCTACTTCTAGTGGGGCTTTTGAACTAAGATTTCTCAGGATATCTTAACAAGATCCATTGACGGTTTACATCTAGGGTGATAGTTTCTATTTAAAATAGGCTTCTCTTTAGAGGAGTTATCTTCTAAAGTCACCAATGTAGGTTGTTTCGTGGAGTAAAGAATCTGACTTATTAGACGCGTTAGTTTTAACGAACGCTTAACTCGATAGAAATTCTCAGGTCGATTTTCTCTTCATGAGCAGTTATGCCTTCCTTATATAAGAGAACCACTTAAAACTGGCCAGAATAAACTGACAACTCACTCCTATACCTAAATATAGAGGCCGGTGTTATATAGAAAGGTGCAATTCTAAATTGTTAATTCAGAACCAATCAGACACATACTCTTAAAGTTCTACCCCTGAGCATGTCTTCACAGATCCTTAGTAAAGACAAACAGATAAGTCTAGCAGTCGATAGTCTGATAAACCTAGGTCATTATGCAGTAGGTTGTTAAGGAGCAAGGTCAGAGGTTAATAATGTCTTTTAACTACATTTTTCTGACACTCGTTAATATTCTATCATAGAAACTAATCTTTGTCAAGTTTTTATATGTACAGTTACTAATAAGGTGTACATATTTTTTCTTGATTTATAAATAGAGGTGTGCTAAAATGTTTGTATGAATGATATAGTTATTTTCAAGTCTGAACCTTATCCTACAGATTTAACTGACATTGAATGGGCTGATGTTAGTAAGGAATTTCCTAGTTTATTAGAAGTTAAGCATGCTCGTAGATATATAGAGGCCTTTATCTATAAGTATTCTCAGAATGCTAGGTGGATTAACTTACCTAGGGATTTTCCCTATGCTGAAGATCTAAAAGAGGTTTTTGATAAATGGAAGTTTCAAGGTTTAATATCTAAGGTTTTCAGTTATCTTCTAACTAATTATGGACTTAGTACTACTTTAAAGAATGCTCTAATTAATCAAGGTATTATGATTTGTCATTTACCTAGATTAGCTCCAGGTCTGGAGTCTGAGGGAGTTACTGTTAGATATGCAGATACTCTAGTGTAAGATGTCCTTTTTCTTTATGGGTATTGTTGGTCTAGGTCTTATTATTGGGATCTGGACTATTGTTGACTCAGTTATTCCTGACTCTGTATCAAAGATAGAATCCTCCCAAAATAAACTACTCTTAGTTGACGAGCAGAGAGAGCAGGTTACAGATTATTCTTTAAGTAAGGTAACTTGTAAGTCTAGTTTGTCTCATTTATTTGGAGGGGATAGAGGTCCTAGTTACGAGTCTAATCCTCTTATTCCAGATAGAGTAGCTAAAGATTTATCTATTTTAGGAAGTCTGAATGATACTGTAGTTATAGATAGTAGATTAAAAGGTCTTGATGTTCAGTATTACTTTAGGTATCAAGAAAATTTTGAGGAGTCTAGGTTTGTAATACTTCTTCACGATTTAGATGAAACTCCTTCTACTTATTTAGGAGGAGATTCTACTGTTGCTGAAGACTTTTTTGAGTCTGGATATAATTTAGTTGCTCCTTTTATATATTCTGATTCTGAATGGATACAATCTACTAATTATCAGTTAAGTTTATCTGGAAAATCTTTAGATTGGGTTATTATATCTAAAGTACAGTCAGTTATGGATTTTCTAGATTATCAATACAATGATGATATTAGAGGGTCTTATACTATATATGGTAAAGGTTGGGGTTCTATTATTGGAAGGGGTACAGCTTCAGTTGATGATAGAATAAAGTTAGTAATATCTGAGGACTTTTCTGGGGATCCTATAAGAGATTTTGTTAATAGTAAGATTTCTGGATTTGTTCCTAGTGTCTTTTTAGGATTAGATAAGGGAGAATGTAATTCTGGATCTCTGCAATCTTTTATAGATTTAGTTCCTACTCCTCATATATTAGTTAATTCTATAGGATTAAGTGAATATGTGGATGAATTATCTATTGTGGTTAATAAAGAATATGAAAAGTTTGGAGATACCAGATTACTTTTATTAGATAAAGCAGAGTCTTTAATGGATGAAATTAAGGAAATTGAGACTATTACTAGAGAAATAGTAGAGGTTCTGCCTTAGTTAAGGTGTACATATTATTTTCTTGTTAATTCAGGTTGTTTATGATACGATAGTAATCGTGAACATTGGTAAATGTTCTGATTTCTTTAGAGTGAGCGGATTTAGTGGGGTTTACTTTTCGCAAGAGTGTAGTGATTATTTAGAGGTGTGGTAGATACCTTTAGATATGAGTTTTGGGCTCCACTAAATCTTTTATAGGTAGTTCACATTAGAGACTTCAGCTTAGTGTAGGAGGTAAAACCTGATGGTAGCAATTCTAATTGGGATTATGATTTCCATCGTTGTGGGTATCACCTTGATTCCTACAATTTTGGACACCATTGATTCTGTTCCTACCACGGCTCCTAACGGGCTGGAGGCGTTGATTGACGTTCTTCCGTATGTCTTCGTAGCTGTGATCTTGATGGGAGCAGTTGCGTGGATTTCTGGGTCTACGGAGTAACAGTACCACATAGTTACATAACTGTTACTGGGTGTAGAGTTAGTAGAGAGGGCAGAGGGTGTCTTAAAAGATGTCTTCTGTCCTTTTTACTTTGGAGATTTAATTATGCCATTAACTCCTTATTTTCTTCCTTCTTTAACTCATGGAGGGTTTATAGGCACTTCTCAGTTAAGAGGGAATGAGAGTGTTGCTACTCCAACTAGAATTATTAAGGTTGGGAAGATTAAACCTAAATCTTCAAAAGTTAAAATTAAAAGAACGGAAGTTAAGGTTAAACAAAAAAGAAAGAAGTCTAGATTAGGAGCATATGGCAGGTATCTGTTCTAGTATAAAGATATGGCAATAACTTTAAGTCAAATAGAACGAGATGTAGCTTTAGATATTGAAAAAGGTCTCTATAGCCAAGAGGTCGGAGACCAGATACTCAAGAGTGCTAAACAGGGAACTATTGAGTCAACTTCTAGTACTTCTAGTACTTCCTCTATTAAGCCTTTAGGATCTATCTCTGTAATACCTAAACCTGTTCCTATAGAGTCTACTTTTATAGATTTTACAGATGATGATATTGTTCCTTCTGATCCTGAACCTGAACCAGAACTTCCTTCTTCTTCTATTATTCCTTTAGGACCTATTCCTACTAGTCCTTTTCCAACTACAACTCCTCCATCTGTTGAGTCTACTCCTACAATTCAGGTTGTGAGTTTAGATAAGATTAAACAAGATCAAGCTATAGAGGAATTAAAGGAGGTTGTAAAAGATAATCCAGTTGTTACAGAGTCTCAGTTACAGATTGCTGGTATAACTTTAGCTCAGTTACAAGCTTCTCTGGATGCAGATTATGATAGATATGAGACTGCAGTAGATAATGCCAGTTCTTATTTATCTAGATCAGGTACTTTAGATGTACAAAAAGCACTGGAAGGAGATCTTTCTAAAGCTGATTTTAAAGCTTTAGGTGTTAGTTCAGAGGATATATCTAAAGCCAGATCTCAAAATGAGATCCAATTTTATTTAGATAGTAATCCTGAACAGAGTAATATACTATCTTATCTTAGGACTACTAGAAATTATTCTAATGCCCGTAATGCAGGGTATAGTGATAAGCAAATTGATAGTATTAGGGAATTAATTGAGAGAGATTTAGTTACCTTTTCAGGAGATATAAAAATAGAGGCTGCTCTTCAAACTAGAGAGTTAATTTCTATATTAAGATCTGCAGGACTTCAAGGAAGTGTTATAGATGAGGTTAGGGTAACTGTACTAGCTAAACAGTCTATTGAAAGACGTGGAGGTCCCTTAGGATTTATTAAGTCTGGAGGAGCTTCTTCTAGTTTAGAAGTTGCAGGATTTAGTAAACAATATATTAGGACTCTTAATCTCTTAAAACCTTATATAGTTTCAACTGATGAAGGCTTATCTGTTGATTCTGTTCAGTTAGTAAAAGATAAAGGGTCTTCTATTCCTGTTATTAGAGCTTTAACAGATATAGGTTTTAGTTCTGATGAGATAGTTCAGGTTGATGAAGCTGCTAAATCTCTTATTGCTAGAGAAGAAGCCTTAAGGCGTACTGGACAGATAGAAGGTCCTTCTAATATAACTTTCAATGCTTTACAGTATGTAGGTACTAGTAGAAATAAGAGTCAAGCTCAAATAGATTTAGAGGCTTTAGGCTATCCTGAAGATTTTACTGAATCTATTGAAGGATTAGTAGAAGGTCAATTTGTTACTAAAACAGGACAAGTAGATTGGACTAAGATAGAAGCTTCTTCTACTTCTGATAGAAATACTGCTATTGATTTACTTTTAGGGTTAGGAGTAGATAAGAAAACTGCCAAAGGTATTTTAGTTGAAACTGGATACGTAAGGGAATTAAAGCCTTATGTAGATAAAGATGGAAGTATTAATGTAGAGGAGGTTATAAAGGGTAGAAAAGGTAGACCATCTATTGAAGCATTAAGGTTCTTAGGTCTATCTAGGAATCAGATTGCAAGGAGTAGAGGGATCCAGACTGCTCCTGAAGTGTCTAGATTACAAGGTATTCCTACTAGAATTAGGTTAGACTTATCTGAAGAGGATAGAGCTTCAATAAAAGCCTTAGTTAGTTCTCCTGAGTATCAAGAAAAAAGGAAAGCTAGGGCAAAAGCTACAGATCCTAATAGGATTTTGGCTAAGAGTCTGTTAGATATAACTCCTATAGTTGGAACTATTCTATATGCTAAAGAGGCTAGTAAGGATGGTTTCACTAAAAGTGAGTTAGCCATATTAGCAGGAAGAACTTTATTAGAAGGAGCAGGAGTTGTACCATTTGTAGGAGCAGTTGGAAGAACTGGATCTCTAGCTACTCCTGTTGTACGTGGATTAGGAGCAAGTGCACGCTCTGGTATTGCAGCTAGAAATATAGGTCAGATAGGTATAGGAACTGGAAGGAGTATAGTACAGTTTCCTATATTAACTACTAGAGCAGTTATAGCTCCCCTCACGGCAGCTGTTAGGTTACCTACTAGGATAGGTGGGGCAATTATAAAAGGTGGAACCAAAGCTCCTAGTCTTATTAGAGACCCTAAATTAGCTGTTCCTATATCTGAGGGGTTACCAGCAGCAGGAAGAGAAGCTGCTAAAGTTACAGCAAGAGTAACTAAAAGAATACAGGCTAGAGTAAGAACTCAGGTAAGAGCTTTTCCTGAAAGAGTTAGAGTTAAAGGAAAGAAAACTCGAGCTCAAATAGTAAATATATCTGGAGTTGTTGCCTCGTCTCCTTTCCAGATTCCTAAGTCTACAACTATTAGAACTGTTAAAGGGATTAGTGGAGGTATAGATATAGGAGAAGGGTTTGTATTAGGAGGAGCTAGTAAGTTAAAAAGATTATCTTTAGGGATTAAATCTACTTTAGGAAAAGATGTTACAGTTGAGACGGCTCAAACTGCTATAAGAGCTGGGGGAAGAGGGGTTTCTAGAGTTGTAGTAGGGGGGGTAGGTTTAGTTAAAGAGGCAGCTACTAGTCCTGTAAGTAGATTTGTTAAAGGATATATACGGGATACATCTTTTCCAGTATTACATCCTTTTAAAACTATAAGTGGAATCTATAAAATTGGAACTGGGGGAGTAGCTCTTAAGGGAAGTGATGTAGAAAGATATTCAGTTGAAGCTATACAGGAATTTGCTAGCAGAAGTCCTTATCTTACTAAGTCCCCTCTGGTTAGTAGAGTAGGATCAGCTTTTAAATCCAGATTTGGAAGATTCTTACCTGAAAGAGGAATAGGAGAAGGAATTCCTAGTGCTGGAGTAATTAGACAGACTCCTAGAAATATTAGAAGAGTAATAGGTACTAGAGGCTCAGTACTTAGTTATACTTCTAATCCAGGATCTAATATTCAAACTTTAACTCTATCTGTTAAAGGTAAAGATAGTATAGTTATTGGATTAAGAAGCTCAGGTAATTTAGTTGAAGCTACTGTTTCTAGATCTGGATTAACTTCTAGAGAGATTAAAGGAATTTTAGTATCAGTTAAATCTTTATTTCCTGAAGCTAGTCAAATTAGAGGATTATCTACTAGAGGGGCTGAAATAATTCAGTTACCCAAAGCCAGACCTACTGCATCTAAGTTTGGAGGAGTAATAGGAGGAGGGACTGAGGTAGATGTTCCTATTAAACCAGGTAGTCTTCCTAGAGAGCCTTTTGGAGGTCAGCCTTTAGCTGATAGACCTAGTATAGGAGGAGGACAGCAGTTTAGAACAGGAAGAAGTATAGAGCCTACTACAGGTAGAGAGGTTGGAGTTAGAAAAAGAGTGGATCCTGGTACTAGTTCAGAGTTTGTAGATATAACTGTAGCTCCTACTAGAAGTCCTACTAGGTTTCCTACTACTCCTTTTGGACCTACTAGAAGACCTACTCCTTTTAAATGGACTCCTAAAAGACGAACTGCTCCTACTCCTGAACCTAGTCCAACTACTGTTCCTTCTACTCCTTCAAGACCTTCAAGGGTTCAACCTGGGACGGTACCAGATATTAAAGTTCCTCCATTACCTTTATCTCCCTTTCTTCCTATAAAGGCTGAACCTCTTGAATTTGTTGATCCTGTAATAGCGACTCAGCCTACTACGACTGAGGTTACTGAGTTTGGAGAGATTGAATTACCCAGTTCAACAGATGCAGGAGCAGGTATAGGAGGAGGTACAAGTAGGATTGCTAGGGCTTCGTTTGGACAGTTTAGAACTTCACCAGAGGTAGGAAGATTAGTATTACCTCAAGTATCTCTTATATCTAAAGAAGGTATAGAACTTGAAACTTCAACTCAGCCTATAGCTAAGCCTAAAGTTGATTTTGAGATAGGAACTGAGGTTGGAGATAGAACTAGAACTGAAGTAACTCCTGAATCTGCTACTGAAGAAGATACAGAGGTTATATCCAGACCTAGGTTTGATACTATAGCTGAGATTAGTACTGCAACTCAGATTGAAGTAAGTCCTAAGACTCAGGTTGAATCTAAAGTTGAACCAGCTCGTCAGACAACTACTAAGGTAACAGTTAAAGCTCCTCCTTTTAGACCTACTCTACCATTACCTAGATTTAGAGATGAGGAAGATAAGCCTGAGACAGTATTATTAAGTACCACAGTTAGTCCTTTTGGATCTGGTTCTGTAACTCCAGGATCCAGAAGATTTCAAGCAGATACAACAATAGTAATATCTCCAGATTCAGGACCTGGATGGAGATTTGATCACTGGGAGGGGGATGTTCCTGAAGGTTATGATACTACTAGGGATTTAGCTATTCAAATGACTGATAACAAGAGAGTAGTTGGAGTATTTATAAGGGGAGAGGAGACTGAATTGGCTTCTTTAAGATTAAAGGGGATAGATGTTGTATTACCTACAGGTACAATTTCTAGAGAAGGAATAGCTCATGTTAGAAGACGTATTGATAGAAGACTAACTGGATTACCTGGAAGGCTAATTCTAGGTAGAACTCCTATTGGTCCTGAGGTTGGACGGTTACGTATCTAATGCCTCATTATATTTTAGCTTATGACCAGAAGGGACCTATTTTATATGGTCCTTATCCAGATACTGATGCTGTTTTAAGAAAGCAAGCCTCTCTTGAAAATGGAAGTGAGAGTGAGACAATAGAACTTACTACTAATAATAGACAAAGAGCAGCAAGGATTATAAAAGAGAGATCTACTGGACTAGTTAACTTTAGATATGGATCAAGTGCCAATACAAACTAAAATATTATTATCTATAGGTATAGTAGTTTCTCTTATTGGACTAGTACTTATGTTTCTATCTGAAACTGAGATAGTATATGCTATTGAAGATCCAGATAGTATTAGTATAGAATCAATTGAGATTTTTAGGAATTTTATTGAGACTGATGATGAGTTATGGATTATTGAGTATAATATAGCTTATGCCATAAATCCTAGTGAAGATTCTAGATTAGCCTTTTATGCTGGAATTAGTGATGGTACTACTATCTTCTTTACTGTTGCTATTTTAAACTATGATTATAACTTCATAAGTATATATTTAACAGCAGCTCAAGCTTTAACTTGGGAAGGGTCTTTTTTCGTTCATATTAGTGGGAACTTAGGAATATTTACTACTCTTACTCCAGGAGTTAATCAGGTTATCTTAGCAGTACAATCCTCTGATTGGAATTCTAGTACAGAGACTGATGATGTACGTACGGCAGTAGGAGAAAGAGTATTACTGGTTGTTACTAATACAGAGATTAATACAGGTATTGATTATATAACTGATGGAGGTCTTTTAAGTACTCTTGGTGGTAATTTAGTTGAGGCAACCGTTCCTAATGCCAGAGAGTATATTACTTCTATATTCTCAATAGTTGTAGATGTGTTGGCTGAGCCTACTCCTATATTTACTCAAAACTATCAGGCTACTTTGGAAGCTAATAGGGGACCAAGATTAGATGCTGCTTTAGAGCAGTTAGGATCAACTATCTTAGGTAAAAGTGACCAAGGGGAAATTATAGGGACTATAGGTTTCCTTTTAATATCTATTACTATTTTGGGTACTGTTTATGCTACTACTAAAGAGTCAAATGGAGCTTTAGTAGTAACTTTGCCTTTATTGTGGGTAGGTAATGAAATTGGAATTATTCCGTTAGCTTTAATGTTTGTTGCTTTCACATTTATTATAGTTCTATTTAGTATAACCTTTATTTTGAGTAGAGTAGGTTAATGGAGTCTAGTTTTCAAAAGGTTTTAAGTAATAGAGTAATACTATTATCTCTTTTAATACTTCTTTTAGTGTTATCTGCTCTATTTACTTCTAGTCTATTGAAGGCAGGAGGTATTGGAAGTTCTTTATATAGAGTAGATGTTACTGTATTAAATTCCTCTGGGGTTGATATAATAGATGGAGTAGAGCATTTTATACTATCTACTCAATCACTTATTGATGGGGGGTTTATAAGTTCTGATACTTTAAATGCTACTGTACATGAAGGTAGTACCGATGTAGCTTTTATGCCTGGTACTACTAAGATAGACATACTAGCAGCATTTAATAATGGAGGAACAGATGAGACTACTGCTGCTTTAAATACTACTACTAATGATATAACTTTACCTACTACTGGAAATTCGGTTTATGAGATAGCGTTACATAATCCTGCAAAGATAATTCACTTTAACACTGGGACAGTTACAGATGCAATTTGGGCCACTACTTGGGAATATTATAATGGTACTGATTGGACTGGTTTTTCAAATATAGTTGATGGAACTAATGCTTTTACAGTAGTGGGGAATAGAAAGATAAGTTGGGATTTACCTAATCTAACTCTTTGGCCTCAAACCACTCTTCATTCAGTTACTGGATTTTGGTTAAGAGTTAGAGTATTCTCTTTTACATCTTTAGTAACTGCTCCTTTAGGAACTCAGATTGGATATGAAACTGGAATATGGTGGGCTTTTACTGGAGATTTAGCAGAAGGAGTTCAAGCTACTTATGGAGTATATTTAGGTGGAACTGCCATAGATACTTTTAGGCATTATTTCCCTGGAGTAAGGGGAGTAACTGTACCTGATGATTCAAGTATTGAACCTGAAAGTTCTTATTTTATGGGAGTGATGGGAAAGTTTTCTATTGGAGTATCTGGATCCACAGTAGAGAATCAGTGTTTTATATGTAAGTCAGGGGCTGCCAGAATACATAGAGATACAACTAATAATATTACATACTCTGTAACAGGAGGAGGAGTAAATACTACTGTAACAGTTACGGGCACTGCAGTTTCTAGTACTCTACAGACTATAATAGTTGCTGATAATGGAACAAATGTAGTTTTATTCTTTACTGGATTAGGTCTAGTTGAAGGTATATCTAGATCAACTAATTCAAATACTAGTGACTGGACTTTAATGGATCAGGGAACAACTTATTATATGAGAAGATTAGGTTTGAGTTCTAGTATTCCTTCTCATTTTACTTTGGTAACAAGTAATTCTGATTTTAATACTGGTACCTTTAGTAATACTAAAGCAGTTACTGGGACTTTGGTATTATCTTTTCCATAATGAAAGAAAGATTACTACATAAGTTTCTTCTAGTAGTTGTAGTAGTACTTATAGGTATCTTAGGTACTGATACTATAGTTGATACTAATACTAAACCTCTATTTCGTATTATTGGGATTGAAGCTGAATATGGACAGATGATTGTTGAAGTTCAACACTTTAATCCTGATGGATCTCATTGGTTTTTTGAGCATTATACTTTTCAAGGTAGAGAGGGTCTTAAGTTCACTCCTGTTTTAAAATCAGAGGTTGTAGTATATGATAGTTTTACTAGAAAATTTAGAGGAGATGATCTTTATTTAGATAGAGAGGGTATATTATCTATAGTTGAATCTATTCATCTTAAAAGATTAGAAACTGGGTGGTCTTATGGAAAGACTAGATTAGTGACTACTCCTTTGAATTTTAGAGACATTGATATTAGGGGACTTGATCTTTTAGTAAGTAGATTTAAATTTTTAGAGGATCAGATATTTACTAGAGATAGGGATGGAAATCTAGTTCTATTTTACGGTCCTAGACCTTTTATAGATATGATAGTTGGAATTGAGTCTGGCACTATTAGTGTTTTTTATCCCAATGCTCAGGTTGAAAGTGTTACTGTAGATGGTTCCTCTTGGCAGAATCCAGATGGGTCAACTTATGTAGTTGCTGATACAGCAGAGGATGCCATTCATGGAGAAAATGATCATGTTTTTAATACTACTGCATCTACTAGGTGTTGTAGAATAGCTGGTTCCTCTAGGGAAAGTTGGTGGCGTTATAATAATGTAACCATTCCTAATGCTTCTACTATTGATTCAGCTAAGTTTCTATTTAGAGGAGTAGGAGTATCTCAGGGTTCGGAATCTATACTTCAAGGTAGTGATGAGAATGATGCTGTAGTAATTGCTGATGATACAGGATGGCATAATAGAGTATTAACAACAGCAGCAGTACAGTGGGATCCAGCTTCTGGATGTTGTAGTACGATAGATAAGATATTTGAAAGTCCTGATGTTTCTATAGTTGTTAAAGAAATAGTAGATCGTGGAGGATGGACTAGTGGGAATGATATGGCTTTCTTTTGGAATGATGATGCTGATCCAGCAACATCTCTTCAGACTATTTTTACTAGTTCTGACTCAGGATTCGGATCTGCAGGTTCTGTTAAACTTCAGGTAGCATGGACTCCCTCAAGTCCTGGAACTACTTGGTCTACTATTAGAGATGGAATTGGAAATAACTTTGATGATTGGAATGAAACGGCTATTATCCAAGTTTTAGCTGCTACTACTACTAATCAATGGCAGTATGTTGGAAGAGCCATTCTTTTATTTGATACTGCTGCTTTAGCTGATACAGATGCTATAACAGCAGCAACTTTAGGGATTACTGTTACAGTGAAGATAGATAATTTCTTAGATTCTATTAGTTTAGTAACATCTGCTCCTGCTAGTAATACAGATTTAGATAATGGAGATTTTAATAGTCTAGGGATTACTAAACAGGCTACTGATATTACTATAGCCTCTATTACTGCAGATTCATCTACTATTACTGATTTTACTTTAAACTCTACTGGAAGAGATACTATAAGTCTTACAGGTATTACAAAGTTTGGAATTAGAATATTAGCAGATTTAAGTGATGCTGAACCCACGTGGGTTTCTGGAAATGCCTCTTTAGTTACAATTGCTACAGCAGAAGAAACTTTAAGTGGAGATAAAAGGCCTGTATTAACGGTTACCCATAGTCCAGCTCCTCCTGCTATAACTGGAACTATAGGAGATGGAGCAACGGAAGATGAGATTAGAGATACTACAGGTACTATAATATTAACTATTCAGGATCCTGCTGATGATTGGGTAGCAGCTGGTGGAACTTTTGATGCTCAGAGACAGAATATAATTAATGGACTAGATGCTGCTGAAATTGAAACTACTGGATGGAATAATGAGGTAAGAGATCAAATAAGTGTTGGAAGTGTAATTAGAACTTCTGCTGATATAGTGACTATTTCTGTAACTGGTAGTGAGGCTACAGGTTATAATATTACTGCAAGTGAGGTTATTACAGTAACTGTACCTTCTACTGCTTTGACTTTAGGAGTGGGGAAAACTGCAACTCCAACATTTACTATTACTGCAGTAACAGAAAGTCTGGCTATTAGTGGAACTTTAGGAGCTTCTGGAGGTATTCCTGCTGAGATAGTAGCTGGGGGAGAAACAATTATTCTAACTCTTACTAATGCAGAGTGGATTACAACTGGATCTTTTGATGCCCAGCGTCAGGGAATTATTGATGGAATGGACTCAGATAAGAGTGAAACTAATGGTTGGGATAATAGACGTTCTGACTTTACTGTTGGAGATGTAGTACGTACCAGTAATACTATTGTTACTATAACTCTATCAGCCTCAGCTACTTATGTTATAACTAGTGATGAGATTATAACAGTTACAGCTCCAGCTGCTGCTTTGGATCTTCCTAGTTCTTTAGTGGGTACTCCTACATTTGATATAGTTGCTACTGGTAATTCAGGAACTTGGGTATCAGCAGCTTTGGATTTGAGTTCTATTACAGATGTTGCTTTCTGTTCTCTAGGTTGGGATGAAACTCTATTGACTGGTTCCAGTGTTGTAGGAGAGTTTTCTATAAATGGAGGTACTACTTATGTAACTGTAACTAATGGAGAATGTCCTTCAGTTATTAGTTTAGATGGAAGTTTATTAACTATTACAGATGCAAGAATTAGATTAACTTTATCAACTACTATAGTAGCTAATTCTCCTTCTATTAGTTCATTAGGATTCGTTCTACAAGATGAATCTGGATTAAGTTTAGATTATCAGTTATTTGCAGCTCCTACTACTGGGTTGACGGATAATTCTAGTAATACTAATAATTCTTCTGATATGTCTTTTCCTGATAGTGGCACTAATTTAGTAACTACAGTATCTGGGGTAAATAGACTTGGGGCAAATTTAGAAGTTACTGTAGGTGTCTCTGGATCTACTCCTAAACAAGAGGCTTTTTCTATTCCAGCTTCAGAGGAAGTATCTACAAATATTTTAGGAGGGGATGATGGAGTATTAGGTTTAGTTAGTACAGCTGCTACATCTCTAGGCTGGTCTACAAATACTCTATTAAGTGTATTTATACTATTTACTAGTATAGTAGTAGGTATAGGAGCACTTAAA
>SDBV01008806.1_pt1 | contig 13535 bp, 13 predicted proteins | sample 2277081 | NCBI WGS metagenome assembly SDBV01 (sample SAMN10402039, study PRJNA504765) | marine sediment metagenome | isolation source: marine sediment core GS10_PC15, 223 cmbsf | place: Arctic Ocean: Southern Knipovich Ridge | collected 2010 | reverse complement strand
GCAGGGCCACGTTTCGCTGGAGTTCCTTTTGCAGGCGGTCCCTGAGGTGCCGCGTGGTGAGGTACTTGCCCTCGCGGCCGGCCAGCGGCGAGGTGTTGATGCCGAATATCATCTGCAAGGTGGGCGCGTCGATTTCCAGCCGGGGCATGGCACGCGGCGAGTCGGGGTGGCAGATCGTGTCGCCGATGGTGACGCTTTCCAGGCCCACCAGGGCGGCCACGTCGCCGGCCGTCGCCTCTTCGACCTGGATGCGGCCGAGCTTGTCGAAAAGGTACAACTCCGAGACTTTGGCCGTGGCGATTTTGTCGTCGGCTTGCATGACGGCCACCTGTTGGCCTTGGCGGATACTGCCGGAGTGGATCCGCCCTATGGCGATGCGGCCCACGTAGTCGGACCAGTCGAGCGTGGTGACCAGCATTTGCAGCGGCGCGTCGGCTTCGATCCGGGGCCCCGGCACCGCTTCCAGTACCATGTCCAATAGCGGCCGCATGGAGTCGCCCGGCTCGTCGGGATCGAGCGTGGCGAAGCCTTCCTTGCTCGACGCCCAAAGGTGCGGAAAATCGCCGATCACGTCCTCGGCCCCCAGGTCCATCAACAGCTCGAAGGTCTCGTCCAGCGCCTCGTGCGGCCGGGCGTCGCGGCGGTCGATTTTGTTGATCACCACGATCGGCTGCAAGCCGCACTCCAGCGCCTTGGAAAGCACGAAGCGGGTTTGCGGCATAGGCCCCTCGGCGGCGTCGACCAGCACAATGGCCCCGTCGGCCATGCACAGCACGCGTTCCACCTCGCCGCCGAAATCGGCATGGCCCGGCGTGTCGATCAGATTGATCTTCACACCCTTGTAGTGCAAGGCGATATTCTTGGCCAGGATCGTGATACCCCGCTCGCGCTCGAGGTCGTTCGAATCGAGAATGCACTCGCCCACCAACTGGCTCTGGCGGTATTCGCCGCTTTGCCGCAAGAGGCAATCGACCAGCGTCGTCTTGCCGTGGTCGACGTGGGCGATAATGGCGATGTTGCGGATATCGGTGCGACGCGTGATCGGCGTCGATGTGGATGCAGACAGAGTGGACATGTGTGGAAAACGACCGTTGCAGCGTAATAGTGGGAGCTCAAAGCCAGGGCGTGCCCTAAGCGGTGGTAGGCGAACTTCCTATTATACCACAATCGGCCCATTTGCATAACCGCAGCCGCTGGGCCACAAATAGTCAGAGATTGGAGGGGCCACCTTCGGGTGGAGGCATCTACACTTAAGGACGGGGTATGTAATCAGTCGAGCTTGCTCGCGTTTGATGTCCGACGCTCTTGGCGAACCGCTTCTTGCAATGCCCGTACCTCGTCGCCACGCAGACGGCGCGTCTCGCCCGGCTGCAACTCGCCCAGCTTAAGCGGCCCCACCGACATCCGCACCAGGCGCAGCACTTTGTGTCCGATGCCGGCAAGCACGCGACGGATTTCACGGTTGCGGCCTTCTTCCAGGACCATTTCCAGCACCGTGCTCTGTTTGTTGCGGCTCTTGATGGCGATGCTGGGCACGCGCACGAAAGCCTCGGCCAGGTGGATGCCGCGGCGCAGTTGGCCCAACAATTCACGCGTGGGATGTCCGGCCACCAAAACCCGATAGACCTTCTGGATTCCATAACGCGGATGTGTCAACTTGTTGGCCAGTTCACCGTCGTTGGTCAAAATAATCAGGCCCTCGCTGTGCAAGTCCAAGCGACCCACGGTGAACAGCCGCACGTCTTGTGTCGGCATAAGGTCGATCACCCTGGGACGGCCCGAGGGATCGCTGTTCGAGCAGATCACGCCGTCGGGCTTGTTCACGACGAAATAGGCAAGCTTGGTTTTAGGCAGTGCCACGCCGTCGACGCGGACCTCCTGGCGTGCCGTGTCGACGCGGGTGCCCAACTCGGTCACAACCGCTCGATCCACATCCACGCGAGCGGCAAGGATCAACTCCTCGCACTTCCTGCGACTGCCCAGCCCGGCGGCCGCCAGAACTTTCTGTAAACGCTCGCCGCGAGGGTCGGCCTCCGCCTCGATGCGGCGCGGCCGACGCCCTTTGCCCGCGGCCGGTTTTCGCTTGCGGGGCGGGCCCGTGGGTCTTTTACCGGGTCGCTGCCCGCCGCGGGCATTCGTTTTCTTCTTTGCGGAAGCTTTTGAGCCGGACGATCTGCCGCCGGATTGAGTTGTTTTCTTCTTTGCGGAAGCTTTTGAGCCGGACGATCTGCCGCCGGATTGAGTTGTTTTAGTCTTTCGGGTGGAACGGGCCGGCATTTTCGAACTCGCGGATAGGGTCAGCGGTGGGGGAGCATGTTGGCGGCAAGCGGATGGAATGATCCACATGCCCACGACACGGGGCAAACGCCCCATCATAACGCTAGCGGACGGAATTTTACACCCGGTTCTTTTTACCGTCCGGTTGACGGGTAGTATGGAGCAGGATTTTCCCCCAAATACCATCGGGCACGTAGAGTTTCTGCCGGTGGAGACATATATCCACGCGGCCGCCCGCCCACAACCGGCGTTCCCACATCGTTTTCCGGATAGGGATCATATTGCTCGGCAACAATTTGTTGATGCTTGGCCGTGCCGGGAGCGCACCAATTCGACGGGGTAATATTCGCACAACCCACCAAAACGATTGTGATGAAAGAAAGCAGGGCCATTTTTACCATATTTCCCATATCTCGCCTCTTGCAGCAGGCCGGGGGGGTGAAAGCCACGCGTGTCCGACGTGGCGGGTGGGATTATAGAGAGTTTGCTCGTTCGAACCAATGCCGTCCTTGCAATGACGGATTGTTGACGTGACTTGCCCTGGAGCGAGTCCAGATTACCTGGCGCAGTCCTCTGGAGGGGGTTTCTGCTTGCCTGTTTTTTGGCGTGAAGTAGACTACCCGCATGGCACTAACATTTGTACTAAATTCGACAGACTGTTAGTCCAGCCGCTGGCGGCGGTTTTGGGGGGAACTTTGGATGAAAAAAACCTTATCAATAATATTTATTGTCCTGCTGGTGTTGATGCTTGTGGCCGAAGACCTTGAGGCTCAAGGCAGACGCGGTGGCGGCGGTGGAGAGCGCGGTGGGGGACGGAGCGGCGTCAGCCGTGGTGGCGGCGGTCGTTCGGCCACAAGGTCGCGGCCCACTTCCAGGTCCCGCCCCTCGGCGGGACGTCCCTCGAGAACTCGTCCGTCAACAGGCCGCCAGCCGGTTAGACGCCCAACGGTGACTCGTCGGGGAGCAACCCGTCCATCCGCTGCTCGCCCATCGGCGGGACGCCCGTCGCCTCGTGTCGGCAGACCTGCACGGCGGCCTGGTAGAGTAGATCGCGCCCGAGTCAATCGCCACTTCAAGGATCGCTATCGCCTCGCCCCACATCGACCCTTCCAGCGCGATTGGCGTGGTTGGCAGGCTTCGCATTGGCCGGCCCGTCGCTGGCATCACTGGTGGCATGGCCGTTATCGCCCGGGCTACTGGTGGCGATGGGCAACGGCCGGCTCGCTGAGCGGTTGGATCGTTTATGCATGGCCGGACCCGATCTACTATGACTACGGCTACGGCGGCAACGTCTACTACGAAGGCGGCACAGTCTATATCGACAACCAGCCGTATTGTAGCGGCCCGGAGTATTACCAACAGGCATACGCTATCGCCCAGAGCGTGCCCGAGATTGACGAGGCCCGGGCCGAAGATATCGATTGGCTGCCGCTGGGCGTTTTTGCCGTGCTGCAAGAGGGAGTCGAAGACAGCAACCTGCTCTTGCAACTGGCCGTGAGCAAGGAGGGTATAATCGCCGGCACGCTGTTTAACGAGTCGACCGACTCGGTTCGACCCGTGGAAGGCACGGTCGATAAAGACACCCAGCGCGCGGCCTGGACTTTTGTCGACAGCAAGCACTCCGATGTCGTCATGGAGACCGGCATCTATAACCTCACCGATGACAAAACCACCATACTCGTCCATTTCGGGCCCGAGGTGACGCAAACCTGGACGCTTGTGCGGCTGGACGAGCCGGCCGAAGACGTGGTTGTAGAGGAACCCGTGCCGCCGCCGCCCGGTCTGTGACCCGAAAAATCGTGTAAAAGCCCGGTCCGCAACCGCAATTTCGCTTTATGATCGTCACTGCCGCGTGCCCGGCTTGCCGCGGAAGCGTACGCGGGCCCAGAACTCGCCGAGCGAGGCGAACCGCCGCTCGCCGGCCGACGAGCAAACGATCGTTTCCGCGTTTTTGCCGGAGGTTGTTGTTTGCCGGATCCACTGCTTGGCGTCGGTCGACAGGGCGAGTTCGATTTGGCCGTCGAGCGTTTTGCCGTCGGCGACAAAATCGCGAAAGCCGCGCATGGCGGCCTCGTCGACGCAGCGGGTGGTGGAGAAGTCGTCGCGGTAGAGCAGTTTCCCCTGGCGGTTGGGGCCGATTTCCAAGATTTCTCCCGGGGCCGCGTCGGCCGAGGGCAAGCCCGCATAGTCGGCCGGCAGCTTGCCCACCCGCGCGGCATGGTCCCAGACCCAATGGTTGAGTTTGTCGATCTCGGTTTTGGCCGCACCGCGGTCGCAGCCGAAATGGCATGATCACCAGCGGCGCCGCCGTGATCAGATACTTGCGGACGAAGCGTCGGAATTCTTTTTTGGGTTTGAAGTACGTGTCCACGATCCAGCCGTCCGATGGAATCCATCCGCCCCAGCCGGGCAAGAGGTGCAGGTCCATGCGGGCGAGGAACTTGTCCATCCGCCGCCAATATACTTCGACGTCGCGCATGGGCCCCTTGAAGCGGTCGTCGCCGTCCCAAAAGTGTAGCCGCGGTAAAAGCACGTTGCCGGTTGCCGCGGCCAGCTTGATCTGCTCGTTCCAACCCTTGTAGAAGTCGTCCGACATATGGTCGCCAAGATTGACCGAGGCCACCGAGAAATTCATCTCCCGTACGCGATCTTGCCGCGAGCCGGGCGCGATGGGCGTGCCCGGCTTCACCCAAGGTATGGCGGCGTATTCGCCCACGTGATGCACATTGAGTTTGGGCGTTTGTGCGGAAACGTCGCCGATCGCGGCCAATAGGCTTATGGCCAAAGCGATACTTGGAAGAGCATTGTGAATCGTGGTCATTGTTCGACTCCTGGGAAATCCGCCGGTGATGCGACCGCGCTGGACACATTATACCGGTGGCATCTTTGAATGTTGCCACATGAAGAGGTTTCTTTTTTTCGCGACCCGTGCGGCAGGACTTGGCGATATTATCGAGTGGCCATAAGTTGCCTTGAGGTTTGGAGTTACGGCAAGGAGTGGGCAGGGAGGACGGCTGGGAGTTGGTGGGCTGTGAGGTATGGGCCGTAGGGCGGTGGGGGGCGAAGGTTGATTCGTGGAAATGGGGCGTGGCGTCGTGGTGCCGGCAGCCGCTTACGGCTTCCCAAGAGTCGTTTCTAATTCGACTGTTTGAGTTCTGCTGATTTTCCGTTCGTAGTACCGGCTTCAGCCGGAATATGGGGTATCTCGGTGTGCCCTGGCAAGGCGATTGCCGCCTAAAGGCGGTACTACGAACGGAACTCAAACAGTCGAACTAAGAAGAAATGCGGGATTTCCATCGCAAATGGCGACCTGGGGGCTGTTCTTCGGGGGTTTTCTTATAGAATGAGGGGCGTTCTTCGTTACGCCGCCCACACACTGGCTGACGAGCAGACAGTGGCTCCCGGCGATTTTGCGGGAACGAAGCCCACCGTCCAGTCCGATGGCAAGCTTCAACGCTCGCGTTTGGGGAGACTACGTCCATGCGAATAGCCGAGATGGAAGCCCATCATGACGAATTGATAGGTCTGGAAAACACAATCCAAGCCATGCTTTCTGATCGCGATTTTCCGGCTGTGTTTGGAGTATGCGAAGATGTGTTCCCACATATTGTACCATCGATCAAATTCCGAAAGAAGCGAGAGATCGAACCAGATACTCCGGAACTATTATCGTTCTTGATTATCTATAAATATGCACCACCACTGTTCGAGCATTGGATCATTGAATCGCTGCTTGACTTTGTAAGTGAAACACGACTGCTTGCAAAGCACGAAGAGAGCTATCTAGAGCTTGCACAAACCACATTGATGGTTGAAGATGCGGCAAGACTGCTGTGGAATAAGTTAGAGCGAGAGCCCGGATATTTAAGCGAAAATATTCAGCGGGATTTCAATATAGATAAAGAAATATCCGACTCATTTCTGGAGACCTGGGAAGAGTTGGGGGTGATTGTCCACAAGGAAACGGACAAAGGCCGGGCGATTTATTTGCAATCTTGCGCGAATGTCCGAGCGGAAGGAATCTGTCATACGTGCGGCACGCGGGGCAAAGGGCGAAAGGAGTTGTTTTACAAGCCGGTCCCTTGTACCAAGTGTGGCACGACTGACTATTTCTGTATCACAAACACAACACACAAATAGCAATTGGTGGGGAAGATTGATGATATACGTTATTCTTTATGCAGCCGGTTTTTTATCGGCCTCGGCTGCAATCGGGATTTGGTACTTTTCGAATTTTCGCCATGTCGTTGAGGAAAAGCGAAAACTTGAGGAGTGGAATAATCGCCTGGATTTAACCGATAAGACTCTGCAAGACCGTGAGAATAAATATCGTGAAGACCTTGCGGAGTTTGGCAAACGACATGTATCGCATGATGATCTGAAGGCGGAAAACGCTTCGTTAAAGCAGGATCTTTTTAACTTGTCCGTTCAACGCAAGAAGAAGGACCGGGACCAAGCCGCTCTTGAACGCCAACAAGAAGAGCTTGACCAAAAGGTTAACGACGTGACCGGGCGTTACATGAAGGAGAACGTATTGTGGATTGCTGCGAAGCTCAATCCCAATAATTATTCGTCGTGTAAAACGAAGTTACTGAAAGTTGTAGAAGAATGCCGGGGTATTGGCTTTGATGTCCCAGAAGAACAAGAAAAGTCATTGATTCGGGATTTAAAAGAGCAATACGAAAAAGCTGTGCGAGATGAATTTCGGCGGCAGGAACAGGCTCGCATACGCGCGCAGATCCGCGAGGATGAGCGGCTGGCCAATGAAAGCGAGAAAATAATTCAGAAAGCGGAACGTGAACGATCAATCATTGCCGCAGCATTCGAAAAAGCCAAGAACGAACACAGCGCCGAAGTCGAGTTTCTTCGGGCAAGACTTAAAGAAGCCGATGAGAATATTAAACGCGCTAAATCACGGGCGCAAATGACACGGGCGGGACATGTGTATGTCATATCTAACATCGGTTCGTTTGGTGAAGGTGTAATTAAAATTGGCATGTCCAGACGTCTGGAACCAATGGAACGAATCTGGGAACTTAGCAGTGCGTCTGTGCCGTTCCCGTTTGACGTTCACATGATGATTTCTTCCGATGACGCACCTACGCTGGAAAATACTTTGCACCGAGAGTTGCATAAGCAACGTGTAAATAAAGTCAATTTCCGCAAAGAGTTTTTTCATGCCGATATTGAGGTGATTCGGGACATTGTTGAAGAACACCACGGAAAAGTTGACTATGTGGCCGATCCGGAAGCACTTCAATTCCGAGAAACCTTGGAAATGTCCGAGGAAGATTACGAGTTCCTCGAAAAAACAGCTTCGGCTCTGACGGAAGAAACCGGAGAGTCCATGCTTGAAGACTAGCCGCTATGTGCCTTAGGCGGGAAGGTGATTTTGGGTTCCGCTGGCTGCTTGTCGGGTGAATGTTGGCGGCGGCAGAGGCGGAGGTTAGTGTTCTTGCTTTCCTGGGCTGAGACTACACTTTTTTTCGACCTTTCGTACTTTCGAAATTTCGTGGTCCCTTTATCACACCCGGCCCAATGATACAATCCGGTTATGTCAGCGCCGGCCCCCCTCTACCTGCCCACCATCCAGTCCGCCCAGCGGAATGCAGCGCGTAACCCCCAAACCTCACTGCCCATAGCCCAAACCTCAAACCTCAAACCCCATACCTCTCCCTTTCCCTTTCAAATATTTCCATAAACTCCTCCGTAAACTGATCGTTTGCCATCTCCTTGCGCTGCTTCGGACCATACTCCGCAAACTTCGCCACCGACACCTCGACCGCCTCAAAATCTTCCGCCGGCGGATCAAAACTCAAATAAAATTCACGCGCCGCATTCCAAAGTATCACGCCCAGATTGCTCACCCGATATCTGTATTGACGTCCGAAATCATCCATGCCCTCCGGCCCCTCCGGCCCCTCCGGCCCATCACCCAAAAACGCGTGAGTCACGATAGTCGCCTTTATCATCCGCCCCATCAAACGCGAAAAAGCAACCCGATTACCCGTGTAACCCCGCCCCATCAATTCCTCCCGCAGTTCGTTGCTCGTCATCTCCCCACCAAACAAAATCGACACCACCAGATACTGCAACCCGGTCAGCTCCGGCACCACGGGCTTAACACCTCGCCGGGAAAAACAATTTTCATCTAAACAAAACATGCCGGCAGTATAACAAAACCGCCAAACGCTTTTCGGCCACCCCACCCCCTCCTTTGCCGGACACGTAACCCCGTGTTACTTTGGCCGTGACTCCATGTTATCTATGACCCGGCACCATGTTATTAAACCCCATGCCCACGAGATCCTCATTTCCCAAAACAGCACTTAACCCCTTTCATACCAACAACTTCCGTGATAATCCTTGCATACGCAAAAACTCCCAAAAAGGCATACACCATGTAACCCCTTCCCACAAAACAACTTAAGCAAATTTCTCGCCCTTCACACCCCTCTCATGCAAAACCGATTATAATCGCCGTAAACCCAAACCACAAGGCAACTTATGGCCACTCACCCAAAAAACCAGCCCCAACTCAAACCAAGAAAAAACCCAAAAATCACGCCCAACTCGTTCCAACAACTCCCCAGACCACCCATCCCACGTTGATGCAGCCGCCCAACTAGGCGGTGAGAAACCAAGTACGGCTTCCTCTGGTTGCTTTGCTGGTTGTTTTTGGACAGGATGGACGGGATTGACAGGATGGGTTTAAGGCGGTTCCGCAGTGCACATTTATGACCTGTCATTCACACTTGTCCTTTATTAGTGTAGATTAGTGACGATTAGCGTTCCCCCGTCCGTTGCCCCTTTTTCTAGTAGTTTTTAAGACGATGATACGAACTCGATTTGCTCCTTCTCCGACCGGTTATCTTCATATTGGCGGGGTTCGCACGGCGCTGTTTTGTTGGCTTTTTGCTCGGCATCATGGGGGGCAGTTCGTTTTGCGGATCGATGATACCGATCAGCAGCGGAATGTGCAGGAGGCGTTGGCGCCGATCCTGGGCGGGCTGCGGTGGCTGGGGATCGATTGGGACGAGGGGCCGGGGGTGGGTGGTGAGTATGGGCCGTATTTTCAATCGCAGCGTGCGAAGAAATACGAGGCGGCGGTCGAGGAGCTGTTGGGACGGGGGCTGGCTTATCGGGATTATGCCACCGCGGAGGAGATTCAGGCCGAGCGGGAAGAGGCGCGGCGGGAGAAACGCGATTTTCTTTATAGCCGACGTTGGATGGCCCAGACGCCCGCGGATGGGGAGCGGTTCGAGGGGATGGGTCGCGCGGCGATTGTGCGATTGAAGATGCCGCGTGAGGGGACGCTGGTGATCGACGATCTGGTGCGGGGCAAGGTGGAATTCGCGTGGGGACGGGAGCAGGATCACGTTATTCAGCGGGCCGACGGCTCTTGCCTTTATCATCTGGCCAGCGTGGTCGACGACCATGCCATGGAGATTTCGCATGTGATTCGCGCCGAGGAGCATCTTTCCAACACACCGCGGCAGATTTTCATCGCCCAATCGCTGGGCTACGATTTGCCGCGTTATGCGCATCTGCCGTTCGTGGCCGAGCCGGGCAGCAAGAACAAGCTGAGCAAGCGGAAGCTGGACAAGTATCTGAAGAACCAGGACTTCGCCAAGCTGGTGAAACACGGCGAGGCGATCGCCGCCAAGATGGGGCTGGTTACCTCGCCCCAGGAATTCAACCCGGTGATTGTGGATTTCTATCGTCAGGTGGGATTTTTACCGGCAGCGATTGTGAATTATCTGGCACTGTTGGGCTGGTCGCTGGACGATAAGACCGAGCATTTCGGCATGGCGGACCTGGTGGAGCACTTTTCGCTGGAGCGGGTGAACAAGGCGGCGGCCGGCTTCGATGCGAAGAAGTTGCAGGCTTTCCAGGAGCGGCACATGCGGGACTTGGCGGCCGATGAGAAGGTGAAGATGCTGATGCCGTTTTTGCAACGGGCCGAGTATGTGCCGTCGCCCGCCTCGGGCGTGGACGAGGCCCGGGTGGAAGCCGTGGCGGCGGCGGCCGGCGACCGCATCAAGGTGGCCGGCGACGTGCTCGGCTTCGAGGAGTTCTTCACGCCCGACGCGGAGTTGAAGTTCGACGAAAAGGCATTCGAGAAACGGCTGCGCAAACCGGCCGAGGCGGCGGATCTTTTGCGAAAATTCAAGGAAAAGCTTGCCGGCGCCGAAAGGTTCGACGCCGAGGGTCTGGATAAGCTGCTGCACGATTTCGTGGCCGCGGAGGGTATCAAGATCGGGCAAATCATTCACGCCCTGCGAGTGGCGGTCACCGGCAAGGGCGTGGGGGTGGGGATGTTCGACGCCATGGCGCTGCTGGGCAAGCAGAGTTGCCTGGCGCGGATCGAGCGGGCGTTGGCGCGGTTGTAATGCAATCGGCCGTGCCGGTGAATTAGTACTGCGAACGATTACACAAAGAGAACCCAACCATGCGTGATATCCGAGTTGCCACGGCCCAGTTCGAGCATCGCGATAACGACCGCGTTTATAATCTGGGGCGAGTTCGCGAATTGACACGACGGGCCGTCGAGCAGGGGGCCGAAATCGTCAGCTTTCACGAGGGCTGTCTGTCGGGCTATAGCTGGATCCAGCCGCTGGGGATCGACGAACTGCGGGCGGCGGCCGAGCCGGTGCCGGACGGGCCGGCGGTGCGAGGCTTGATGGAGATCGCCCGCGAGTTCTCGCTCGTGGTCATGGGCGGGCTGATCGAAAGAGACGAGCAAGGCCGCTGTTTCAATACGTATGTGACGGTGGGGCCCGAGGGGTATATCGAAAAGTTCCGCAAGCTGCACCCCTTCGTCAACCCGCACCTGAGGCCGGGCGACGAGTTCAAGGTTATCGAGCTGGCCGGCTGCAAGGTGGGCTGGCTGATCTGCTACGACAACAACCTGGCGGAGAACGTGCGGGTGACGGCCATGATGGGCGCCGAGATGATTTTCATGCCGCACGTGACCTGCTGTCTGCCATCGGAGATGCCCGGCCGGGGCACGGTCGATCGAGCCTTGTGGGAGAACCGACATCGCGATCCGGTGAGTCTGCGTCAGGAGTTTCGCGGTCCCAAGGGCCGCGGCTGGCTGATGCGCTGGCTGCCCACGCGAGCCTATGAGAACGGCGTCTATGCCGTCTTCAGCAACCCCGTGGGCTGGGACTACGACACGGTCAAGCCCGGCCTGGCCATGATCCTCGACCCCTTCGGCGAGGTGCTGGTGGAAAGCCAGGCGTTGGACGACGACGTGGTGGTGGGACTGCTCACGGCCGACAAACTCGACGACACCTCGGGCGGAAGGTTCATCAACGCGCGGCGGCCCGAGCTTTATGGGAAACTGGTCGAGCCGCATGAGTCGGTAACGCTGCCGGGGTGGCGGATGGAACACGAGGGGGAGTAGGTTTCAGCCCTCTGAAATCTGAAATCTACCACCCCACTAAATCCTTCCGTGCAACTTGTACCAGATGATGCCCAGCCATTCGTGCATGGCGATGCGGAGATTGTTTGCGGCGTGGGAGTTAGGGAGGAAGAGCGAAGGCGACCACTGTAGTCGGGCGGCGCGAAAATTGCACGCCGCCGGCAGAACCTCGAAACCCTGTCGCTGGAAACAGAGGCTGGAGCGATACATGTGCGTGGCGTCGGTCACCAAGGCAATGCGTTGGACTCCTCGGCGGCGGAGAATTTGGGCGCTTTGCAGGGCGTTTTCGTGCGTGCTCAAGGAGCGGTCTTCCACGAGTATATCGGACGGCTGGACACCCAGTCGCAGCAGAAAATCACGCATCAATTCGGCTTCCGGCGTGCCCGAATATGCGGGGTCGGAGTGACGCCCGCTGAGCAAAATAGTGCAACTCTTGGCGGGCGCGGCGTCATCTTTTTTCCTGGCGTGGTAAAGCTCGGCGGCGTTTATGCAGCGGAAGATCGTGCTCTCGGAAAGTTCTACATCTTTGGGGTGCGAATAGCCGTGGATGCGGAGTCCGCCCGCTAGAACGACGATTGTGGAAACGCCGTGGGGAAGCTCTTCAAGTTGCACGTATGACGATTCCAGGGATCGCAAGGCGAAGTGGCTCACCAGGCCGGTGCAGGCGAATGCAAATAGCAGAAGAACCACGGTGGCGGCAATAAGCCGCCGTCGTCGCCGGGGCCGCTTCCGCCAGAGTAACAGCGTGGCAAGTAGCGCGCAGAGGAAGCCGACGGTAAGAGGCTGGAACAGACTGGCAACGAAACGATACACGGGCAGAACCTTGGCGGAGCGAGGATACGGAAGCTGTGTCCATATTATCCTCGAACCCTTAAGCTTGACAAGGCACTAGCGACCGGACATGTCTTCGGCTAAGTTTTCCACGGATACAGCGGTCGACTGACCGAGAGTCACGATACCGGTTATGGCAGCTAGTACAATCAAGGAAAGCATCAGAGCATACTCGACGGCGGCCGGACCGTCCTCGCTGCGCAGGAATCGAAAAACCTTTTGTGCGAGTTGGCTAGTCATTTTGTCAACTTTATTCTTGTTGTTTCGCGAAGTTTCTTTGCCGAGTGACACAGTCTTATGGAAACTCTAGGTTGGGAACTCATGGCGAGCAAACCGCGACGTTGACGGAGCTTAATTGCTTGCCGGCAAGAGGGGGGGGAGAGTCGTTGCGACCGGCAAATTCGCTTTGCACAGTGGGACAAGCCAGCAGTGGCACACTTTACTTCGACTGTTTGAGTTCCGTTTGACTTGCCCGGGATAAACGTGTTCAATATGGCAAATGACATTTGTAAGCCCACTTGCAATCCCACCCGCAAACCCACCTGAAATCCAACATCCGCCACACTGCGGCTCCCCCGAGAGAGGTGCAATAAAATGCGATCCCGACCCCACCCGGCATCCCTTGCCGCTGCGTTAGCATTCGCGCTGGCCACCTTCACCGCGATCTTTTCCGCCACGGCTGCCGCCGAAGACGGGGGCTATTGGCCCCGTTTCCACGGTGCCAAAGGCGATAACATCTCGACCGAAACCGGACTCTTGAAGAAGTGGCCTCAGGGCGGCCCGAAATTGCTTTGGACCGCCGAGGACATCGGCGACGGATTCTCGAGCGTGACAATGGCCGAGGGTTTCATTTACACCAACGGCGACATAGACGGCAAGAAGTATCTGTCCATTTTGCCGAAGGCGTGGACGGACGCAAGCGTGCTAGAAGCAGGTTGGATTTGATGCGTCGGAGCGTCATGGAGGGACGACTGCCAACGGAAGCCCCGCGAGTTCTGCA
>SDBV01008805.1_pt1 | contig 13536 bp, 6 predicted proteins | sample 2277081 | NCBI WGS metagenome assembly SDBV01 (sample SAMN10402039, study PRJNA504765) | marine sediment metagenome | isolation source: marine sediment core GS10_PC15, 223 cmbsf | place: Arctic Ocean: Southern Knipovich Ridge | collected 2010 | reverse complement strand
AAATCGGCATGCTCGATAACGGTTTAACCTACTACATCAGAAAAAATATGAAGCCGGAGAAAAGGGCGGAATTGAGGTTAGTGATAAAAACAGGCTCGGTCATGGAAGATGATGATCAGCTGGGATTGGCACACTTTGCAGAGCATATGGCTTTTAACGGCACGAAAAACTTCAACAAGCAGGAACTGGTGGATTACCTTGAATCCATCGGCATGCGTTTCGGTCCGGATTTGAATGCATATACCAGTTTCGATGAAACTGTCTATATGCTCCAGGTTCCGACAGACAGCACTCATATAGTTGAAAAAGCTTTCCAGATACTTGAAGACTGGGCGCATAATGTGAGTTATGAAGCAGAGGAAATCGACAGGGAACGCGGCGTAGTAATAGAGGAATGGCGCATGGGCAGAGGTGCGAGCGCCCGCATGAGAGACAAACAACTTCCCATTCTGCTCAAGGATTCACGTTATGCAAAACGATTACCCATCGGGAAAAAAGAAATAATCGAAGATTTCGAGCATGATACCTTGAGAAATTTTTATAGGGACTGGTACCGTCCAGACCTAATGGCGGTTTTAGCAGTGGGAGATTTCGACAGTGAATGGATTGAACGCCTGATTAAAAAGCATTTCTCCTCCATCCCGTCAATTGAAAATCCCCGTGACCGTAAAATATTCCAAGTACCGGATCATGATGAGACGCTTTTTACTATAGTCAGCGATCCGGAAGCAACCGGGTCTTCAATCAGCATCTACTATAAACTCGAAGTAGAGCCTCAAACAACAGTTAACGATTATAGAAAAATGCTTGTCGAGAGTCTTTACAATTCCATGTCTAACCAGCGGCTCGTTGAACTTACCAAGAAACCCGATCCTCCGTTTCTCCACGGTTATTCTTCGAAAGGGAGATTTATCCTTTCCAGGGAATTCTATGTTCTTTCTGCGGGAGTCAAGGACAACGGGATAGAAACAGGCCTTGACGCAGTACTGACCGAAGCCGAAAGAATCAAAAAGTTCGGATTTACTCAACCGGAACTGGACCGCCAAAAAAAAAAGATTCTCAGATACATCGAAATAAGTTACAACGAACGTGATAAAACAGAGTCACGGAACTATGTGTCCGAATACACACGGAACTTCCTGATGAATGAACCGATGCCCGGAATCGAATACGAATATGAACTGTATAATAAATACATCCCGGGAATAAATCTCGAGGAAATTAACGAGCTGGCCGGCAAATGGATTACAGGTAAAAGCCGGGTTATTATGGTCAGCGCTCCGGAAAAAGAAGATGTCACAGTCCCTGACAGAGAAGATCTACTTGCTGTGTTTGAAAGTGTAAGCGAAAAAAAGATTGAACCGTATGTCGATACATTCAAGGACAAACCCCTTATTACCGATTCCCTTAATCCTGCACCGATTATCGGGCAAAAAGAGATTGAGGCAATCGGAGTCACCGAATGGACCCTTTCAAACGGAATCCGTGTTATTTTAAAACCCACAGATTTCAAAAACGATGAGGTTCTTTTTACATCCTTCAGTCCCGGCGGGCAATCATTGGTAGGCAACGAAGATATAATTCCGGCATCTACCGCATCGAGTGTCATAGTGGAATGCGGTATCGGCGAATTCAACCAGATCGAACTTAATAAGCTCCTGTCGGGAAAGGCCGTACGTGTTTCACCATGGATCGGTGAACTTCAGGAAGGAATTTCAGGCAGTGCCTCTCCAAAAGACCTCGAGACAATGTTCCAGTTGATATACCTTTACTTCACCTCACCGAGAAAAGACTTATCAGCATTTCAGTCTTTCAAGACCAGGATGAAAGGATATATCGAGAACCGCAGCGCAAGCCCTGAAACTGCTTTCGCTGATACAGTTTCGGTAACCATGGCTCAATACCATCCGCGGGTACGGCCATGGACAGAGGAATTGCTCGATGAAATGGATCTCGACACTTCTTATGATATTTACCGGAACCGTTTTTCGGATTCTAGCGATTTTACTTTTTTCTTTGCGGGAAGCTTCGAAACCGACCGTCTTAAATCCCTGGCACAGACCTACCTCGGCAATCTACCCTCAATCGACCGTAATGAAACCTGGAAAGACACCGGCATCACTGCCCCCGCAGGTATAATCAAAAAGGTAGTTTATAAAGGAATCGAGGAAAAAAGCCAGGTCAAAATAATTTTCACCGGCCCGTTCATATGGAGCCGTCAAAACCGTTATGACCTGCAATCCATGATAAGTGTGCTCAGAATAAAACTTCGCGAGGTGTTAAGAGAAGACATGGGTGGGACATATGGTGTCGGAATCGGGGCATCGAGGTCGCACTTCCCCGATGAAGAATACCGGATTACTATAAGTTTCGGATGTGACCCGGAAAGAGTGGAAGAACTCGTGGCAACTGTCTTCGATCAACTGAAAGATATCAAGGACAACGGAGCCGACGAAAATTATCTCACCAAAGTGAAAGAAATGCAGCGACGTGAACAAGAAATAAGCCTCAAGCAGAATTCTTACTGGCTCTCAACCCTGAATTTTTACTATTATCATGGCGAGGATCCGCTCCAGATATTGGAATTAGACAGGTATGTCGACAATTTATCCTCCGATGATGTCCGTGAGGCAGCCGCTAAATATTTTGATATGAGTAATTATGTGAAAGTTGTTTTGTATCCTGAGAAACAGTAAGCGGATATTTATAATGAAATAAATTTAAACTGTCAGATAACCGGATGAAAGCAATTCTGAATTATTGAATTGACAGTTTACTATTATGAGGACAGAATTCAGGAAATTGAATTCAGAATTCAGAATTAAAAAGAGCTGAACGCATATTGATAAATTGAGCGAAAGGAGTTTTAGACAGGATTATTATAATCAAACACATCCTCTTATCCTGTCTAAAATTTAAGAAATTACAGTACTTTAATATCCTTATAAAAAACTTCTGCAATCCACTTCTTTTTTCATAATTCACAATTCATTATTCACAATTCATCCTTTTAACCTTTAGACTTCTTATCTACATCCCGGCTAATAGATCTGGGACTTTAAATACATATATGGCGATCAGTCCCATTATCCCCACGAATGTGACATAATAAATCGTAGGCAGGATAGTCTTTCGGAGTGTAACGCCCTCCTGCCCTAACAATCCGACAGTTGCAGAGGCCGCCACAACATTATGGATCGCGATCATATTGCCGGCAGCGGCGCCCACTGCCTGAAGGGCTACGACAAAGGAGCCGGAAATAAGTAAACTTCTGGCTACACTGTGCTGGAAAAGACTGAACATCAAGTTTGAGACAGTATTGCTGCCGGCTATAAATGCGCCAAGAGCTCCAATTGTCGGGGCAAAAAGCGGCCAGACATTGCCCACATTTTCAGCAACCCATTTGGCCATTGCCACAGGCATACTTGGCAGACCTATTGAATTTACACCGGAGTTAATATAGATTCTAACCATAGGTACTGTGAAAATTAAAACAAATCCGGCACCTAAAAGTATTTTGCTCGATTCGGTAAGGGCAGTATATAATTCTTTAATATTCATTCGGTGAATAAAGAAAGTAATACAAACAACAGCGATCAAAATAGTTCCCGGTAGGTAAAGCGGCTGGGTAGATGCTGTTATTCCAGTCCCCAGAACATCTGTCCAGTTAATTATCACCGATTTCAAGATGCGGCCGAAAGGCAGTTGAGGTAAACGCGTAAGAACAAGGAAAAATGCGACCAGAACATACGGAATCCAGGCGAGACGTGTGGAAATAGTTTTGTCATCACGGGCATCGAGATTGATTTTTATCTTACCCCTCCACTCCGAAGGCCATTCGTCTGAGGGGGAAAAGTCCCATGTATCCTTAGGTATCAGAAAACCTTTACGTGCGGCAAAGGTTACAATGGTCAGTCCCACAAGGGCGCCAAGCAGCGATGGGAATTCAGGCCCGAGGAAAATCCCGGTGAGAGTATAAGGCACTGTAAAAGCCAGACCGCCGAAAAGTGCAAAGGGCGCAATCGAAAGCCCCTCTGTCCAGGACTTATTCCGGCCGAAATAACGAGTCATCATCATCACCATAAGGAGCGGAATCAAAGTGCCGGCGATACCATGCAATATGGCCGATTCAGCAGCAATTAACCTGAGATAACTTTCAAAATTCTGCCCGGCCGCACTTAACTGGGCGCTGAGTTCCGGATTATCCAGCCCACCTCTTACACCAATAAGTATGGGCGTACCAACTGCCCCGAATGTAACCGGAGTGCTCTGAATCATCATTCCTATCATGACAGCGGCCATCGCCGGGAAACCGAGCGCAACCATCAGCGGTGAAGCAATCGCTGCCGGAGTCCCGAATCCTGCCGCTCCTTCAATGAAGGAACCGAAAAGCCATGCGATGATGACCACCTGCACTCTACGGTCACGGCTGATACTTATAAAACCCGAACGTATGGAGGTCAGAGCGCCGGAGTGCTTCAATGTATTCAGGAGCAGAATAGCGCCGAAAATAATCCAGAGGATATCGGCGGTTATAAAAAGACCCTGGATGGTTGAGGCAACAATCCTGGTTACAGTTACCTTCCATGCTATCAGAGCTATCACAGCTGCGACAATGTAAACCAGGGGCATGGCCTTTTTGGCAGGCCAGCGAAAACCAACCAGCGAAACAGCTGCAACTAAAATAGGCATGACTGCTAAAAGCGCTTGTACACCGAGACTCATTATGTGATCTCCTTCTATAATAAAGATTTACAACTTTCGGCTTCCTTCTTTCAATCGTCAATCGTCTATGGGACTTCTAAATTTATTTTCTGTGTTTATCTGTGAGTTTCCGTGGTTATTAATTGTAGATTTTTGAATGCAGCCATATATATAATTACAATAATACAAAAATATTAAAATATTTACAAGCAGGATAAAGGATAGAATAAAAATTAGCTTCGGATATTCTTTTAATTAAGAAATAATATTGTGAAATTAATATTTCTCATATATCTTATTTAGTCCGATTAATCCATATTTTTTAGTCCGATTAATCCATAAATTTTTTTTTATCACGATTAATTTAACGAAGGATAATATATTCGATACTGTCCGGTTCATATTTTTTTGTAATTTTAAGAGGTTATAATGAAAAATCCATTACCGGAAAAAAATGATCATTTAGAAGAATTCGTAAAACTTTTTCCTGAAAAAGCTGAAAAAATATTGCAGGTACGTGAGCTCGCAGAACAGAAAATCCTGGCCGGTGATATCGGTGTGATAATACACGGCGGAAACGGTCAGATACCTGTATTGTTTTCAAAAGGGAAATGTCTTCCCGAGGCATGGGAGAATTCGCTTGTTGCGCTCTTTACATACGGCACTTTCATGGAAACGCAATACGATAAAGATGAGGATCCGCCAAGCAGGGACTGCAGCATGACAATGATTATCGAGGACCCGCTCGCGGAGCCGATGATCCACCGTTCTTTTCCTGGCGGACTGGAAGATCTTGAGGAGTATAGGGAGGAAGTTGTCGATGGGATTAAGAATCACTGGGTAAGGGACCCGAACGATCCTGATGACAACAGATGGGAATACACCTATAACGAAAGGATGTTTAATTACAAGGTTCCCGGATTGGAGGAACAGATAAACCAGTTTGATGGCATGGCTCAGACGCTTGCGAAATCGCCTATAACTCGCCGTGCACAAATGGTTTCCTGGCAGCCGTGGATAGACCTCGGGGCTTATGATCCTGCATGCTGGCAATCTTTGTGGGGAAGAATAATTCGCGACGATACAGGGGTTTCTTACCTTAATTTGAACATGAGGTTCAGAAGCAGGGATGCATATAAGGCTGCATTCATGAACGACTTTGCGTTTATCGACCTGTCAAAAAAACTGGCAGAAAGAATATCTGAGTTGAGAGGAGAAGAGATAAAGTTAGGCAGATATGTAGACCAGTCCGATTCTTATCATATTTACGGAAGCTATTTCAATGAATTCTTTAACGGATTTGTAAAGTTACTTTTTGACAGGGAAAATTTCGAAGACAGAACATGGACAACGGAATTTGCAAGACCTATTTTCGAAGAAGCCAAACCTTTCATCAAAAGTAAAATCGCCGAACAGGATAAAAAATACAAAAAGTAATGGCTGTTATGATTATTTATATCGATAGAATTCTTTAATTAATCAGCCCAATAAAATTATATAAAATCTTATATATTTTATAGAGAAATATTTCTCTCTTTTTGCTTGACAATGTTGATACTGCCAATTATTATATTAACAGAAGAGCCCGGCAATACCGGCATTTTTTTTAATCTAAATATTTATCATAGTAGATTTACTTTTATAAATATTATATCTGTAATTCAAGTAAACAAGTTATCTTTCAGATAAACACAATCATACCGATTTACATTCATATTAACACATATAGAATTACATTGTTTGCGATATTTAGGGGAACGTGGCATCGGCATGACTGCGCGAGTTTTCGAAAGCCTTATTAAAGAGATGTCGGGTATCGGCATTCGTATTAGCGAATAATTTATGCCTTCTCACTTCTGCTCTCTGCCTATGCGCTATTATTATTTATTTATCTGTGATCATCCCTGGCTGATAATTATAACTTATCGAGTACAATTCAGTATAAGAGATTCCATTATGAGTCATGCTGTGAGTTTCAGAACCTTCTGCCTGATGCTGTGTTTGATGCTGTTAAACACTGAATTTCAAACAGTCTCCGGAGCGCCAAATAAGATATTATCGGATGTCAGCTCAAAAAGAATAGCCCTCGACGAGCAGCTTCTCCTTACAGTGACCGCCACACGTCCATACAGCAAACATACCTATTATCCGAGATCATACCCATGCCTGATTTTTCAATCAGCAGAGCATCGATTTCTACTTATGTAAAATCATATGATTCGGAGATGATGACTACTACCATCCACTCATTCATACTCGTTCCGAAAAGAACCGGAATATTCGAGGTGGGTGCGACAGGTACATGGATGGGAAAAATAGGAAATCGGAAATCTACCGCACAGGTTGAAGTTACCGCGGGGTCGAACCGGAAATCAAAAACCAGCTATAAAACAAAACATTCGATTAACCATAATAACGGCGTCATTTTTATTAAAACATCAGTTAATAATAAAGCACCCTATGCAGGCGAACAGATTACATTTACTTTAGAACATTACGATAATATTTACAATACCGAGACAAAATATAAACATCCTTCGAGATCCGGCTTATGGTCGGTTGAACTTCCGGAAATCTCCGGCGAATTAATTAATTTGGAAGGTGAAAAATTTTGGCGTGACATATATAGAACGGCGTTTTTCCCAACTTTTTCCGGGGAACTTGACATCGGGAGTGCTCAACTTTACTATTTATCAAAAAAAGGAACATTCAGCCAATGGGGAAATTTATTTTCCGAACCCATATCCATAACGGCAAAACCTCTCCCTGAAAAAGGGAAACCCGCAGAATTCAGCGGCAGTGTCGGAAACTTCACTCTGTCCTCATCGGTCGATACCACAACTGTCAAAGCCGGCGAAGTATTGACCATTCATGTCACTGTTACAGGAAAAGGTAACCTCGATATTGTTTCATCGGTCGACGAGCCCGACCTCTCCGCTTTTAAAATATTCGATATAAAAGTGAAAAAGAGAGTTACTTATTCCGGTTTTATAGTCGGGGGCTCGAAAACATGGGACTATGTTGTAATTCCCCGGATCGAGGGTATTATAAAGATACAATCGTTTTCTCTTTCGTTTTTCAATCCGTATAATAACGGGTATCAGACAGTCGCAACAAAGCCAATAGAACTAAACATATTGCCAAATAACGACTTAGCTTATGAAGAATCCGAACTAAATAATCTCCAAAAAATCCCCTTACAAAGAATCGCTTCGGATATACGTTATATTAAACCTGATAAAAAGAAACTTATAAATATAAAGAAGCATATATATGAAACTGTATATTTCCACTTGTTATATATTCTTCCTTTAATCGTTTTTGTTATGTGTTTTGCGGTAAAAAAACATCATAATACGATAGAAAGCAGTCCCGGATTGAAACGTAATCTTAATGCCTGGAAAAATGCCCAAAAAAGATTCGATAAATTATGCGAATTGTTTGCCGCCGGGAAAAGTAGTGATTTTTATTTAAAATTACGCGAAATAATAATCCTTTATATAGACGATATTCTTAACATCGATACTTTAACGATGACTGCAACCGAACTTGAAGAAGTTGTAAAAGAGCACGGTATATCTCCCGGGCTTGCCGGACACCTGAGAAAATCTTTAGAAGCAATCGATTGCATCAGGTTTGCTTCGGCAGTAACAAATCATGAAATGAATGAAAAAATATTCGAGGATACCCGTGATTTATTATCCGCCCTGAGAAGTGAATTTTCCAGAGAGAATTTTTAGAAAACCGCATCAATCGTGCCAGGTAAGCATTCAAGTACTCGTTGTTAAATCCCGGCTGACCTGTGTAAAAGTACTAATAATCCTGTCCGTGATATAAATCATCAAAAAACTTTATCCGGTTATACCATTTGATAAGCTTTGGTTGTATTTACTGCATATACTGCAGTATACAATAGTCATTTCTTAGACCACGACCCTCAAAGTGGGGGTTTAAAATGATGTGGAGTAAAGGTCACCCTCAGGGGATTTAACCTGACTATAAAAGAACGTTTTTTTATGCATTTGCTGAGTTAAAGGGATCATCAAAAAACTTTATATTGACTATGTCAGGTCTTTTTTGTAATCTCGATGGTTTTGATCACCAGTGCTTCGCCCATCTCCTTTGACAGGATTTCTTTACACTGAATAAGGCTCCTATTTATCTGCCGTAGTTTTTCTCCGGACAGTTCTGAAACCGCATATTGTATAATTCCTCGTCCGCACAGGAAAAAATCGCTTTAAAGTACTGAATATTTCATTATCAAGGTATTTAATCTTGATTATCGCATTCTTTTCAATTATACTTATTTTCAATAAAAAAGTATTTATTTTATACTCTTTAAGCTTAAAAGCATCGGGAGCAAATGTTCCGATTAATTTTATTTCTGTTCAGTTTCATAAACAAAAGAATTACATATTAAGTATGATGGGTTTATTATGTACAAAAACAAAAAAATATGTATAATCGTACCTGCGTATAACGAGGAAAAGCTTGTAAGAAAAACTATTGAAACCATACCTGATTTTGCTGATCATATAGTAGTGATAAATGATGCCAGCGATGACAGTACCAAAGAGATTGTTGAAAAAGTCGCAGCAGTAAACAACAAGGTTTTACTTATAACCCATGAGAAAAACCGTGGAGTCGGCGCCGCAATCGGCACAGGTTATGTCTGGAGCCGTGATAATGATATCGACATTGCAGTTGTAGTAGCGGGCGATGGCCAGATGAATCCGAATGATATGACCGCCCTTTTGGATCCTATTGTGGAAGACAGGGCGGATTACACGAAAGGTAATCGTCTGATAACCGGCGAGGCATGGCAAAAAATCCCACGTATCAGATATTTCGGTAATTCTATGCTGACATTATTGACAAAAATTGCAAGCGGTTACTGGCATGTAACAGATTCTCAATGCGGTTATACCGCTCTTAACAAAACCGGATTACATCATATACCATTCAAGAATATTTATCCACGGTACGGTATGCCGAATGATTTCCTTGTAACCCTGAATGTTTATAATATGCGCGTTATGGATGTGGAAGTTGAGCCGATTTACGGAATTGGTGAAAAAAGCGGGATGAAATTGTATAAGGTGGTATTTTCATTATTGTATCTTATGATGAAGTTATTCTTTCGCAGAATGTTCCATAAATACATTATCCGAGACTTCCATCCTTTAGTCTTTTTTTATGCATTTGGTATTTTTCTTCTTTTGATGGACATCCCGCTTTTAATAAGGCTCATTTTAAGGTGGAATTTTGATGCTACTGTTACACCTATCAATTCTCTTGCAATTCTCTTTTGTACCTTAATAGGTATACAGTCATTATTTTTCGCCATGCTGTTTGATATGGAGGCGAACAGGGAATTGAAAGGAAAATAATTATTCGTATACTTGTTGACATCGGTCACCCCGCCCATGTTCATCTTTTTCTATATGTTCTGAAATTTTTTGAAAGGAATGGATACGAGTATCTCGTGGTTGCGAGAAACAAAGATATCACCCTGGATTTACTCCGCCTTTACAATATTCCCTTCACTGTGCTTGCGCCGATAGGATACGGAACATTCGGATCATTCCGTGAACTGGTACAACGTGAGATAAAACTTTTTTTTATCGGCCGTAAATTTAAACCCGATATTATTACCGGAACGAGTGTAAATGCCGCCCGTGTGGCAAAACTGCTGAGAGTGAAATCGGTAATTTTAAACGAGGATGATGCCTCGGTCGTACCACTGTTTCGCTGGCTTGCATATCCACTGGCTACAGCTGTAGTCACACCGGAATCGCTCGAATATGAGGACTATGGAACCTGTCACATAACTTATCCTTCCTATCAAAAACTCTTCTATCTGCATCCGAACAGATTTACTCCCGACAGGTCGATATTCAGAGAGCTTGGTCTTTCTGATGATGATAGTTATGCAATAATACGCACCAGCGCTCTTACTGCGCATCATGACAGGAATATTCGCGGAATTTCCGATGAGCTTATAAGAGCGGTACTCAAACTTTTAAATGGAAAAATAAGGATTTTTTTATCGAGTGAAAAAGGACTCGAAAGCGGGCTCGGAACTTATCCGATGAGGATATCTCCAGAAAGAATGCATCATGCGCTTGCATTCGCCGAATTTTTTATAGGCGACAGCCAGTCGATGACCATGGAAGCCGCTTTACTCGGAACACCGGCATTCAGAATAAACAGCTTTGCGGGGAGAATTACGGTTATCAAAGAATTGGAAGATTATGGATTGGCGTTCGGGTTCCTGCCGGGACAGGAAAATGCTTTAATAGATGAATTGAAGCGATTGCTGGCCATGAAAAACAGGAAAGAAATTTTTAGAAAACGCCGGGAAACAATGCTTTTGGAAAAGATAGATCCGCTGCCCTGGTTTCTTAATGTCATCGATATGATGCTGCATGGCAAATCGGTGCGTGAAATTAACGAGGCGGGCATGGGAAATCCCCGACGGAAGGATTAGATGTCATGTGCGGGATAAACGGATTTAACTGGAGTGACGAACACCTCATAAAAAAAATGAATGAGGTAGTAAAAAACAGAGGGCCTGATGACAGGGGATTTATCAATGATACGATAACTCTCGGACATACAAGGCTTTCCATTATAGATCTGTCTCCGCGGGGTCATCAGCCGATGGCAAACGAGGATGAAACTGTATGGATAGCATTTAATGGTGAAATTTATAATTACCTTGAATTAAGGGGTGATTTAACAAAAAAAGGACATCGATTTAAAAGCGAGACGGACACCGAGGTAATCATACATGCCTATGAAGAATATGGTCCGGAATGTATCGAAAAATTCAACGGTATGTGGGCTTTTTGCATTTTTGATAAAAATCTCAACCAATTGATTTTGAATCGTGACCGTTTCGGCATCAAACCGCTCTATTACTATATTGATTCGAACAGGATAATATTTTCTTCCATGATTGCGGGAATCTTATGTCATGATATTGAAACCGCGCCCGATGATAATATAATCATGGATTATCTTGCCTATAATCTCGAGGATCATACCACCGCTACTTTCTTTAAGAACATACGGAAACTCGAACAGGGAAACATGCTTATCTACGATCTCGAAACAAAAAAGCACGTAATCCGCAAATGGTACATTCCATCACTCAGACCGTTAATAAATGAACACGGCATAAGAGATATTTTTTCTGAAAGCGTGCACCGCCGAACTGTTTCGGATGTCCCCGTAGGAAGCTGTTTGAGCGGCGGTATCGATTCCTCATCTATTGTCTGTATCCTCGACCGTAAATTAAAGAATACATTTAATACTTTCTCTCTTATAGTACCCGGAAGCCCTGTCGATGAAAGCGTATATATCACTGAGATCGGGAAAAAAACCAATACCCGGCAGTTTAAAACCACTATCGATGCAGATGATTTTATCGAAGAATTCGAGGATTTTGTCTGCGCCCAGGAAGAGCCTGTAACGGAACTTAGCGCTTATGCCCAGTACCGGGTGATGAAACTTGCCCATGAGCACAACGCCAAGGTTCTTCTCGATGGACAGGGTGGAGATGAGGTATTCGCCGGATATATTTATTATTTCGGATACTATTTTTATGAACTTTTCGCACAGTTTAAATGGCTTGCTCTGGCGAGAGAGATGACGCTCTATCTCTATCATTCAAAAAATGTCTACCCCTTTGCATTTTTTCTTTTCCTGATGCTGCCCGATGGAATACAGATGTTTTTATGGAAAACATTTATTAACAGGTGGATCGACCACAAATTCATGCAGAAAACTCGAGGGAAATCGACCGATCCGCGCTGGAATAAAATGGATCTCAAAGACAGCCTTACGCTCACACTCTTTTCAACAGCCATCCCGCATTTGCTGAGGTTCGAGGACAAAAATTCCATGCGGTGGAGTGTGGAAAGCAGGATACCGTTCCTCGATTTTGAGCTTGTAGAGGCGGCGCTTTCCCTTCCCTCAAGGGCAAAACTCAGCGGCGGAAAATCCAAGATGATTTTTAAAAAAGCCATGGAGAGCATTCTTCCCGAAATGATACGGGCCCGGACTGATAAGATAGGCTTCGGCACTCCAATAAACGAATTTTTCAGAATCGGAAAGATTACAGCTCTTTGCGAAAAGATAATTTATTCGGAAAGTTTCAAAGAACGTCCCTACTGGAATTGGAAAAAAGTGGAAAAAATATTCCGTGACCATGTACAGGGGAAAAAAGATTACGGGAAAACCATCTGGAAGTGCATCAATACCGAGATATGGCTGAGGATGTTTTTCGAAAATGGATGAAAAAAACTACAGTCGGCAAAATCAGCATGATTTTAAAAGTCCTGTGAAAAACTATTGGGCTTCATTTTAAGCTGTCAAGGGTCAGTGCAAAGTGCTGATTTACATGCCCTTGACAGCAACACAAATCATATATTTCATCTCGGGGTGCGTGAAAAAGGACTTTTTCACCGCCCTCTTACCATAATCTCATAAAATTCCAAGGATCACATCCGGGTTCGGACTTGATTTCATTTGCTGTTAAACAATGGCTGTAATATCCGGTTAAGCTCAATAAAACGTTCAAATGAGTTTGTGTATTTTTCATGCGCGGCTGCATCCGGCTTGAATACTGTTTTTTCCTTCCGGGCAGGCGCACCGAAACCATCAGACCGCCATCCCAGGGCATTTGCAGTCAGGATCGCCGCACCCCTGGCAGTTGCCTTGCGGAACATCGGCGACAGAAACCGGAAGGTCTGTTACATCAGCCTTTATCTGGCACCAGAGCGATGATCGGCTGCCGCCCCCCGAAGAAATGATACGGTTCATCCC
>SDBV01008803.1_pt1 | contig 13538 bp, 18 predicted proteins | sample 2277081 | NCBI WGS metagenome assembly SDBV01 (sample SAMN10402039, study PRJNA504765) | marine sediment metagenome | isolation source: marine sediment core GS10_PC15, 223 cmbsf | place: Arctic Ocean: Southern Knipovich Ridge | collected 2010 | reverse complement strand
CTGCAGGGCGTACCAGACGGTCGTCTCAAGCCCCTTGTCCGCCGGGGTGCTGTGAAGAATGGCGGGATCCCAATCAAGCTCCAGCCCCGAGTCCTCGCTAAGCTTGAGGACCCGCAGTCGATAAAAGTCGGCTGCTTTTCCGAAGACGCGCATCTTAGTTCAGTACCTGGACAATATCCGGTTTATTCGCAACGTAGCCCGACTGGCCGTCGTCCAGCTTCACATAGAGCCAGTCTTTATCCTTCTTTAACACCTCAAACGTTGTTCCCTTATTCAGCGTCCGTATTATCGTGCGGTCCTCGACCTCGGGGCGCGATCGAAAATTGATCGCCCCCGCCACGACCTCGGCTCTGGTGATAGAAACTGCAGCGCTCGAATCATTGGTGGCGCTATCTTGCTTGGCTTCTTCTCTGTCGGCGGGAGCCGATATCTTCTTGACTTGCCCCGGCTGAGGCTGAGGCCAGTTCGAAATCGTCCAGACGACAATCGCCACCAAAGCCAGCCAAGCCAAGAAGGCTGCAGGAAGCTTGAGTCTCATCTCTCCTCGCTTCTTCATGAAAGCCTATTCGTAGGAAATTAGAGAGAAGACATCGAAATCGGACAGTTTTTCTCGGCCGCCCAAGAACATCAATTCGATCAAGAATGCGATGCCGGCTACCTCGCCATCGGCCTTCTGCACCAGCTCGGCCTTGGCTCTCGCGGTGCCGCCGGTTGCCAATACGTCGTCGACAATCAGCACCTTCTGACGTGGCCGGATCGCATCCGCGTGAACCTCTAAGCCGTCGGTTCCGTACTCGAGCTCGTAGACGGCTTGATTGGTCGCATGAGGCAGCTTGCCCGGTTTTCTGGCCGGCACAAATCCGCAGCCAAGTTCATAAGCTAAAGCAGCGCCAAAGATAAACCCGCGGGCCTCGGCCCCCAGAACAAGATCTATCCCGCCGCCGCGCCATCTTTCGCTCATAGCTTTAATCGCTCTGTGGAAGGCTGCTCCATCGGCCAATAGCGGAGTTATGTCCTTAAAAACGATGCCTGGTTTGGGAAAATCGGGTATGTCTCTGATGATTTGCCGTAAATCCATTGCGTGCTAATTGTATCAGATTTTCTCAGGCCCTCCTAAACTGAATCGAGATCGTCGTCGCCGTACGCACTCTCTTTAAGGATGCCGACAAACGGCAGGTTGCGGTACTGCTCTTTGAAGTCAAGCCCGTAGCCGACTACGAACACATCGGGCAGGTCGAATCCCTTATATTTCACCTCGATATCGGCGATACGCCGGACAGTCCGATCAAGCAAGGCGCAGACACTTAATGACCGCGGTCGCCTGGCCTTCAAGTTTGTCATCAGGTAGTTGAGGGTCAGACCGGTGTCTATCACGTCTTCGACGATGATCACGTCTTTATCTGTGATCGCGTCGTCCAAGTCCTTGATTACCTGCACGACACCCATGTCGCGAGTCTCCGGCCCATAGCTGGCGATAGCCATGAAATCGAGAGCGATCGGCAGATCGATCCGGCGGACGAGGTCTGACATGAAAACGACCCCTCCGCGCAGCACGCTAATAAGTAGAGGATTCTTGCCCGCATAGTCGTCGGTTATGCGAGCTCCGAGTTCGCCCACGACTTGCGCGATCTGTTCTTGAGAAAATAGGACTTCTTCTATGTCCCCGCTTAGAGATTCCACTGTCGATCAGAGCTCCCCGGCTTTATTGGCGCCCCATAGCTGGACGCAATCCGTACTTAAGAAGTAATTTGCGGAAATCGCGCTGGTAGAATATCTTGATGTTGATATGAGGGTATATCTCCCGCAAGCGCCTTACTTTCTGGTTTTTTTTCGTTACTAATTTTTGGCTCATCGTGGTCAGCTCGATGTACAAGTTTTGATCGGGGAGGTAAAAGTCGGGCGTAAAGCAACGTATCAGCACCCCTTTTCCATCCCACTCGATCGGAAAAGTCGTCGGCTCATAGTCCCAGCGGATCTTATAATAATCAAGAATCTTTGCGCATTCATGCTCGCTCGGGTGCGAAAACTCGATCTCGCCGATCTTTGTCGAGGTCTTAAGGAGTATTTCCGGCTCAGACGACATTGCCATGAGGCTACTGACGTAAATTGACAGCGCTCAAGGCTCGATCGAGCGCGAGGCGTTTTATTTTCTCGGTCAACGAGATCAGAGTGTTTAAATCATCTTCACCCTTGCGTCTCAACTTTTCATTCTTATTCCTTAACTGCGGCGCGAGTATCTGCTGAATCAACGTTGATTCGCGCTGGGCTTGGTTTTCGAACATCCTCATATGCCTCGGCTCGATGCCGAATTTACTCAGTTTCGAGAAGAGGCGCAGCACCTCAAAATCTTTGGGTGCTAGAACCAGCCCGCCCTCGCGATCAGTCAGAGTTATCAGGCCAAAACTCTCGATCGCTTTGACATTATCTATACTGACTCCCGTTTTTCGCAGAGCGTCGTGTAGTTTTACCGGCTTCTCCGCGTCCGGCTCGTCAAGCCCGGCATCAGTCTCGATTACCTCGCCCGGCTGCCAATCCATCATGCGCTCTTTAATGACGCCAAGCGGCAAGAACTGCTCTTTTTGCAGTCTCAATATCTCTGCCAGCCTACCGACATCCGCCTCGGAAAAAAGCCGGTAGCCACCCTTGCTCCTGACCAGCTTCAAGAGACCCTCGTCCTCAAGGTAACGTAACTTACTGATCGAAAGATCGGGATAATCGCTCTTTAATCGATTTACCGCCTCGCCGATGCTGAACCTGCCGCCGTTCTCGCTCTTCTTGGCCATTCCCTAATCTCCCGCCGCGTCAAGATATATCATCTTGAATTTTCCTATCTGCAGTTCATCGCGCCCGCGTAAAGTCGCTGTATCTACACGGTCGCGGTTCAAGTACGTGCCATTCAGGCTGCCCACGTCCTCCAGCTCGTGCCCATCATTTTTCTTCCTGATCTTCGCGTGAACTCGAGACACGGTAACATCGTCCAAAAAAATATCAGCCAACGGATCTCTCCCTATAAGGGTCTCCGTTTTTCTTATCGGGAATGTCTGCCCGACCCCGGCGCCTTTGACCACGATTAAGAGCGGCCCTTCCTGACTTAACTGGTCGAGGTCTACGTGCGTCTCTTCACCAGTCTCAAGCGAGATCGTAAAAGAGATCGTCGAGTCAAGCTCCGACTTTAGTTTAGCGCCGCATTGAGGGCAGAACTGATCGCCTTCATCGCTGACGGCCTCGCACTGTGGGCACTTCGGACTCATTCCGAGAACTTAAAATCTCGTCGCTGAAAAGCCTCTGCCAGTTCTTCTTCTACCGCCTCGATTATCTCTTTATTCTCAAGAAGATGGCCGAGCTGCACCTCGTCAACCCGGTTGCTTACATAAGCGTCCTGAATCACTTCCGACAACTTTCGGCCCAAGTGCAGCTCGCGAACGATATAGTCGATAACTCGCTCCTCGGAGATGTCGAGTTTCATTTCCTGCAGATAGCGCTGAACGGCCTCGGTTAACGATTCGGACATACTGCTCCCATCTAAAGGTGAGGTTTACGTCTATAGTTTGATTCTATCGAGGTTTTCTTGGGATTGCAATACTTAAGCAGGGTCGTTTTTTTCTCTAACCAGATCTCTAGCCAGAATTTCAGAGAGCCGGTCGAGATCGTGACCACTGATGACGCTCTCACCGCGACCATGCTTTTCTTTAAGTCTTGCTGTCAGTTCCGCCCGTAAAATATCGATCTTCGCATGCAAAGTTCGCCGCCGATAGGATAGTTCTTGCTCATCTTGGTCTAATTTGTCGAGAATGGCTCTGAGCTCATCGTCCGACTTCTCGGACAGTTCCGCCAGGACCATGTCTTCTGAGCGCTCTTCCATCCCTACCCCCTCAAAGATCGTACTCTGATTAAAACAGATTTATCATCCGGTTGACAACCCGCCAGAAGTAGTCGGCGACGTTTCTCGTCGCGTATGACGAGTAGACGGAGCGGCCGGCCACCAAGCGCACGCGGCGATCTTCGAGACCGTCACGACTCACCAGAAGCTCTCCCAGCTCATCACCTTTACGAACTGGAAGGTCGGCCCCCTGATCGAGTTCGATGTTGGTCTTCACGGTCTCTTCTCCAATCAGTAGCAAATCCGTGATGCTTTCGGCCGCCACGAGAGGTATCGTCTTTCCGCCAACGTCCGCCGCTCCATACCTCCGGTTCTTCACAACGACCTTCCGGTAGTCAAAAGCGTTCAGGCCCCAGTCGAGAAGCGCCCGCCCGTCATCGAATGACCCCGTCCTGGTCGCGCCACCCAGAACCACGACTAAGACCGTGCGGCCGTTAGCGGACGCGCTCCCCACCAGACAATACCCTGATTCGTTAATGAACCCTGTCTTAATTCCGGTCGCGAGCGGAAACGATTCCAGTAAGGCGTTTGTGTTATTCAGCTCGCGAAGACTCCCGGGAGCGAGCGCGTCCCAAGTGAACCGAGATCTCGATACAATTGCGCGGAAATCCGCATTTTTCATCGCCTCCATCGCAATTTTCGACATGTCAGCGGCCGTCGAATAGTGAACGTCCCCTCCGGCAAATCCATGAGGAACTACGAACCTGGAGTGTGTTGCACCCAGAGAGGCCGCCCTGTCGTTCATCATGCCGGCAAAACCGGTTTCCGAGCCGCCGACATGCTCGGCCAGGGCGATGGCCGCATCATTCGCGGAGATCAGCATTAGCGCATGGAGAAGCTCCCTAACGGTGCGCTGCTCGCCGGCACGCAAACCGATCGTCGACCCTTTAAATCCCGCGGCATAATCGCTGACGGTCACGAGATCGCCCGGTTCTGTGTTGTCCAAGACCAGCCAAGCCGTCAATATCTTGGTTGTGCTGGCGACTGCTCTTTTCTGCTCCGCTGATTTACTGTAGAGCACAGCGCCTGTCTCGACATCGATCAAGTATGCCGACGGGGCAGCTACCGACAGGCGCTCTATGTTGGTCTCTGCGCGAACCGGTAGAGCAAGCAACGCCATGACCAGCGCCACCATGAGGACCAAAGAAAGAATCCTCTTCATGAGAAGTATGTTTGCGGTCGCATATATTTGAATCTTTATGCCGCCCGATGGAAAGCTGTCTTCACTGTCTGTCCTTAAGATATATGGTTTTCCTCGCGTGTCCAGTGTCTATGTATTTTCCCCAAATACCCCCCGGCCGAATATTTTCTACACTCAAGACCCGTCCCGCCCTTGCCGATTATTATTTAGACCGCGCGACCGGAAAAGGGCTTGAATGAAATATCGAAGACTTGAGCTTTTATTTTTAGTGGTCGGGATCGGCGGAGTTCTGATCTCGATCTTGATCACACTGCTCGATGGGGCTGCGATTACTGAGATAATGGGGCAGGCGCTCTTCGTGCCGGTTCTTTTTTTCGCACTTCACTACGGACGAAGTTACGGGTATATCGCCGCCAGTTGCGCCGCCCTAATATTCTTAATCGCAAAATCGCTGGACTTTGACAAACCGGCTTTCGACCAGCTCACCCGGGAGATCATCGTTGCCCAAGCAGCCCTCTTTGGGCTCGTAGGAATAATAGGCGGCGAGCTCGCCAGCCGCTTGAAGTATATCATCGTCAAGTTTGCAGACGATGAATTGATCGACCGCCAAACTCAACTCTTCAGCGAACAGTATGTGCAGAAACTCGTGGTCAGGCTGCTCGCAGGGTTCGAGCGCTACGAACGACCGTTCTCGCTCGTCTTCATCACTCTCAAAAATGAATCGGACTCATCCAGCCACGCACGACACACAAACCGGCTCGCCGGCATTATCAGAAGTAACGTCCGGATCATGGATGAGGTCGGTTGTCTCGACGACGGCCGCTTCTGCCTGATCTTGCCGGACACGAACGGCAAAGGCGCAAAGCTGGTCCTGAAGCGACTGACGGGTGCCTACGGGAAGGTGCCGCGTCTTTCCAATGCGGCCGTGGATTTTTCCGGGGACATCCTAACAATGCCCGAGGACATCGCTCAGATCGAAAAAATCGCCGGCGGCGACCAAAAATCTAAAATTACTGCTTAATAACCTGGGGTACCGCCTGGAGATTCTTCAGTTCTTGCCCGCTCGCCAGTCCCGCTATCGTGACTTCCATTGACTTCTCCACATCGACTTTCACGCCTCTAATCGTGCCCAACTTGTCCCTTATGCCTCTTGGCAGCGTAATCGCCTGGTACATCAGGTCTACTGCTCCGATCGCTTCTATCTTGAGATTGGGGGATAATTTTACTCCGTCCATATAAACAAACCCGGCCCGCCGCCAAAAACTGGATCGATAATCAACCCGCCCTCCGTTGACCGCCAACGCCCAGGCGCCTGAGGCTCTCAGCTCCTCAATAATCTGCCTGACGTCGAATCCGGTCAGCATCCGGTTCTTGTTCTTGACGGTAAACACGATTCCCGGACCGGTGACACTTTCTTCCCCGATAAAACGACGTAACTCACGGAGTTCGTTCTCAGTCTCCTCTATAACCGACTGGCCGTCCTGATCGGCGCCCTGAAACTTGATCAGTTTTAGGCGCTCCTCCAGCAACTCGCCTCTCATCTTGTTGATCTCACCGTCCAATTGATCAATTATCTCAACGAGGTCAGCCTCACTCTCGCCCTCAAGCCGCTCGCTAAGAGTTGCTTGCGACCGGAGCTGGACGACGAACCCGAACCCGATCAACATCAGGGCCAACCCTAAGACCAGCTGTGTCCGGACAGAATTTCTCAAGTTATTCCCATTGATGTTTTTGAAAGTAATGTCGCCTGATCAGAGCGAGGTTCTGAAATACTCTCACGCCGAAAGCCACGACAGCCGCCAGATATAGCTCGATGCCGAGATTGTCCCCGATGTAGACTATTAGCGCCGCGATCGAGGTGTTGGCAAAGAATCCGGCGATAAAGAGTCGCTCGTTAAACTGATTTTCTTGGCTGGCCCGGACCCCGCCCAGCGCGCTGTCGAGCGCGGCCAATAAGGCGATGCCGAGATATCTTGCCATCCACGCCGGCACCGGAACCTGTAGAATAAGCCCGAGCGCTATCCCAAAAATCAGACCGATAATCGGTAACATTAGCCTCTTCTCGCCCCCGTCAGCCCCATGCTTCCCGTATAAGCCGGCACGCGTACACGGTCGCGGGGGAATAAACGATAAACTAGGCCATACTGCTGCGAATACTCGCCGAGCAGCAGCGCGGCGTCGTCATCCTCCCCTAAGACCCTCTCCATTCTCTTTGTGTTGCCGATCGCCTTTATGCGAAAAGGGCTGCCCTGCGGCGTGGAGTTGATCAAGATCGTGCTTCCGGCAGACCGGATGCCCGTATGCGCCACGATCCGCTCGCCGTTAACCGCCATTGCCTCGGCGCCCCCGCGCCATAAGGCGTTAACTATTATCTGTATATCATAGTCGTGAATAATAAAGCTGTCCGGGTCGATTCCGGCCGGGACGCGCTTCGCGTCACCGATGATCACCTCAACGCCCCGGCCCTCGACCCGCGTCAGCCCGGCCCGCAACTTGAGACCTTCAAGCTGCCGTCCATAGGCAGCCAAGATGCCCTTGCTATCAGCCCGTTTCGCGTCAATTAGAGCTAATTCGATGCGCGCCGCCTCAAGTTGGTCTTCGAGGTTCGCGTGCTCGCCACGTTGTTTCTTGATGAACTGAAGTAGATTATCCTTCCGCGGGCCGGGGCGCTCCCCTAATCTTTGCTGGGTGCTAAATCCCGTAGCCAGCAAAAAACCCAAAAGAATGAAGACTAAGGTAAGTGAGAGGTGCCATTGGCCGAGCCTGAGTTCCACACAGAATCTCCCTAGATTCGCGGCCGTTGACCTCGTTCGCGGCGTTATCCTCCGCCTCGGCTCGGTCGTGTACTCCATGTACACTTCCCTCACCTCGGCGTTCGCTACATTGCGCCCGGGGCTTGGGCCGCGTTATCCAACTTTGACCGGCCATCGGACTTTCCGGCCGGACCTCTAGTTAACGACAGAATTAATATAGCTTATAATATCATCAACTTTTTTCTGCGCCACCTCGGTTTTGTCGGCCTCCGCGAAAACATTAAACAACGGCTTATCCGGATCCGGTACAATCAATACCCAGCCGCTATTCTCGTAGACCTTGATGCCGTCGAGCAGCTCGACATTCTGACCTTTGGCTTTCTCGATCAGCTTGCGCATAACCAGCCCTTTCTGCTCCCAAGGGCAGAACGTCCTTCGCTCAGCCAGGAACGGCTTCGGCACCTGCTTTCTGATCTCGGACAGCGGCCGCCCCTCTTTGGCCAGCATTCCGAGCAACCGGCAGAGCGTCATCGCGGCATCCGGGGCTGGAATAAACCGGCTGAAAATGTAGGCTCCATTCTCTGACCCGCCAAAGATAACGCCCCGGCGGCTCGTCGCCTCCATCTGAGCGCGCTGACTTATTTTCGTGCGCAGAATCGACCTGCCCGAGCCCTGCGCCAACTCTTCAGCCAGACGCGAGACTGAGAGCGGGAGGGCGAGCTTTCCGGGCCGGCCGTGGCGCGAGACCATATCGATCATGATCATTAAGGCCTGAGATTGCGGGATGCGCCGCCCCTGATCGTCAACGAGAAACACTCGCTCGCCCGAGCTATTAACTAATATTCCGAGATCGGCCTTGAACATCTTGACCGTCTGCTCCAGCTGAGTCAGATGTTCTTCGAGCACCTCTTCGGGCATCGCTAATTTATCTTCTTGGATGTGGGCGTTCAAGGCGACGACTTCCAGATTCAGCGCGCCGAGAAACGAAGGAAAAGTCAGCGCTGAGCTACCGTAGGCGTAGTCGATTATGATCTTAAAGCCGCTCTTGGCGATCAGGGTCGAGTCGATCGCTTTGAGCAGCCCGTCCGTATAGTCTTCGCGGCTCCGGGCCGGGAAGACGGCATCGCCGATCTCTGTGTAATAAGCGCGCCTAAAGTCGCCTCTATAGTAAAACCGTTCTATCCCGCGCTTGTCGCTCTCGGTTAAATCTCGACCCCGCGAATCGAAAAATTTCAGATTCAAAGTCTGCGGATCTTCATCGGAAACTTGAATGTGAATGCCGCCGGCTCGTCCGCCGGAATGCACATTAAACCGATTAACGGGCGTCGGCACCACCCGCAAGTCACGGCAGTGGACACCGGTCGTATTTAGTCCCGCTATCATCGCCCTCTTAATCATCCGGGACGGACCGCTCACATCGGCGCTCATCACGATCTCGCTGCCCTTCGGCAGGGAGCTGCCGTACGCCATGGCCAACCGGACGGCCAGATCGGGGGTCAGGTCGATCCCGACCAAGCCGGTCACGCCGTCTTTGCCGAACAAGGTACGCATGCCCCGAGTCTCCCAGATGATGCTGGAATTAACTGTTGCCCCGCTGTCGACGGTCTTGAAGGGATAGATCTTGACGTCGTGATTGATATTGGCGCGCTCGCCGATCTCGCATTCATCGCCGATGACCGCGCCTTGATCGATGCGCGCGCCGTTCTTGATGTCACAGTTCTTACCGATGACGCACCCGTGCAGATGGGCTTGGTTGCCAACATAGGTGTTCTCCCAGATGATCGATCTATGGGCGTGAGATCCGGACCTCAGGACAACATTGTGGCCGATCACGGAAAACTCATGGACCTCGCAATCTCGCTCAAGGCGGGCATTCTGCCCGATGACCACCGGACCCACGATATCAGCCGAAGGATCGATATACGCGCCCTCTCCTACCCAGACGTCTTCCCTCATCTTGATCCCCGGCGGTTTAATATCGGCCATACCGGACATCAGATCTTGGTGCGCCTGCACATACTGCTCATAATTACCGATGTCGCACCAGTACGAGTCTGTCGTGTATCCATACAACGGCTTCCCGTCCTCCAAGACCTTCGGAAAGACGTCTTTGGAAAAATCAACTGACTCCCCAGGTTCAATATAATCGAAGATCTCCGGTTCAAGCACGTAGATGCCTGTATTGATCGTATCGCTGAATATCTCGCCCCAGGTTGGCTTCTCGAGAAATCTCTCGATCTCGCCGGTTTCGCTCGCGATTATAACCCCGAACTCAAGCGGGTTCTCGACTCGCTTTAAAGCGATCGTGGCCAGCGATCTTTTTTTCTTATGATATTTGATGAGGGCTTTCAGATCGATGTCAGTCAGCGCGTCGCCGCTGATCACGACGAACGGGCCGTCGAGGTGGTCCTTGGCGTTCAATACGCTTCCGGCCGTCCCGAGCGGTTGCTGCTCGATCGCGTACGTCATGTTCACGCCAAGGTCTGATCCGTCTCCAAAATAGTTCTTTATTATCTGCGGCATAAACTGCAACGTGACCACGACTTCGTTTATTCTGTGAGCCTTTAGGAGCTCGACCGTATACTCCATGATCGGCTTATTGAAAACCGGCACCATCGGCTTCGGTTGGTTGCTCGTAAGCGGCCGCAATCGAGTGCCCTCGCCGCCCGCCATTACTACAGCCTTCACACTACTTGCACCTCATCCCTTACGTGGCTTACGCGCTACGTGGACTCCGGACCGGAATTCCATAATTTTTTTCCCTCAGCCAGATACTTGAAACCAGACCCTAGGTAAAGTACCAACCCGCCGTAGAAAACCCAAAGACCAAAAGATACGCCGGCCAGTAGGAGCAAGATGGAAATCAATAGAGTCGCCGTCGCAGCCTTTCCCAAGAAAGTGACATTAATCGGTTGCCGCCGCCATTTTAACAGCGCCGACCCAGCAACAACGATGATGTCCCGGCCCACCAACAAAGCTAGAGCCCAAAAAGGCGGAACAAGATCTTTTAAATATAGAGCCAAAACAACCCCGGATATAAACAGTCGATCCGCCAACGGGTCTAATATTTTTCCAAGCTCCGTCTCTGTATTTTGCCATCGCGCGACGGCCCCGTCTAAGAAATCTGTGAGCGCGGCCACCCCAAAAACCAAGAAAGCCAGCGGCGAGCCATTAAGTATCAACCAGATGATGACCGGAATCAAGCAGAGACGGCTGACAGTTAGCGCGTTGGCCATCTTACCCGGCCCCCGCTTTTCTGCCTTTGGCTATCAGGACCATGCGATCCATCTGCTCTTCGATCTTAATGTCCACCATCCCGGACTTGCGCAGCAGCCTTTCCAGGTCCATGGCCGCGAATTGGTTGTGGCTTTGAGCGCTGGCCAGCCAGTTATGCATTGACTTGAACGCGAGGCCTGTCGCGCCGGTCCTGGCGGCATAGGAACGCAACCTTTCGAGGCGCATCTCATGGGAAGGATCCAGAATTGCGACAACCCCGCCCGCGACGGTCACTCGCGACATCTCCATAACTCCGGCCAACGGATCTTCCAGTAAGTAGACAGAGGCGATACCCAAACAAACATCGAACTCCCCGTCTTTTGCCGGAATCTGCTCCACCGATCCAGTCCGAAATTCCATATTTCTCATTCTTTTCTTGCGGGCCAGAACTCGGGCCCGGTCGAGCATCTCGGCAGAAGGATCGATAGCGACGACTCCAGAGGCGCTCTTTGCCAAAGTGCGCGGCAGAAGGCCCGTCCCGACCGAGAGGCATAGCGGTCGCAGACCCGCGCCGAGCGAGACAAAATCAGCAAATCCTTTTACCATCTGCTGATACCACTGCAGTTCCTGCACTTTTTCGGCGTCCTCCACCGTCTCTTTATAAATACCGTCCACTGCGACTATTTACCTCCGCCCGTCACGAGCAGTCACACCGCGAATCAAGCGATCGCGCGGCCAGAAACTGCATTTCCTTCAGCCTATCCCTTGAAATAATATCAGATTCAATGATAATCGATCCTAGCCGCCGCGACGAGAACGATATTGGGCATGTAACGACCCGGGCCCGCTGGAGGAAACAATGGAAAAGGATTTTTCTACGCTAAAAGAAATCATCGATTTTGCGATGGAAAAAGAGATCGAAGCGGAAGCGCTTTATGTGAATCTCGGCCGTCAGGCCAAGACCGATCGCAGCTCTTCCATATTCGAGGAGCTGGCAGCCGAGGAGAAAAAACACTATGAGTCGCTCAAGAACCTGGACGCGGCCAGACTGGACGCGGCCAACATTAAAGACATCCCCGACCTGAAGATCAGCGATCATCTTCATGAAATCTCACTTTCCGACGACATGACTTACCAAGACACCCTGGTCTTCGCGATGAAGAGCGAGGAACACTCGCACAAACTCTATTCCGGACTCGCGAAACATACCGGCGACGCGGACATAAAAAAGATCCTGGAGTTGCTGGCGATGCAGGAGGCAAGGCACAAGCTGCGGCTCGAAACTGAATACGACGATTTTATTCTGACCCAGGACTAACTCGCGGCCAAGCTACGGTTCTTCTATCACGCCCAGTGCGTTTGCTAAGCGAGATACATAATTATAGAACCCCGTAATGGCCGCGGCCTCCAAGATGGCCCGATCATCCAGTCCCGCCTGGCGGAGCAGATCAACGTCGTCAGCTGTCATTGCTTGAGGGTTACGGGTTATTTTATCGGCATATTTCAGGACACTCCGGTCTTTCATGCTCAAATGATCCGAGTCGAGGTCTTGCAGAACATGCGTGATCTTCTCGTCCGACCAGCCCCGGTCGGCTAGAACTCTACGGTACCAATTCTGACAATAAGCACAGTTATTTAAAGCCGAGACGTGCGCGGCCACCAAACTCTTCACTTCTTCGCCCAGCTCGGTCTCTCTCCCGGCGAAGAGAGCATATTCTTGTTCGAGCAGCTCGACCAGGTCCGGCCAGAGACTCGCGGCCCCCGCAAGATTAAGGTGCCCGCGCGTGCTCTTGTCTTTATCATCGGGCCCACCTGCTCCGCCGGTTCCCGGGTCGCTTTTTATCCAGGCAGCCTCGCCCATATTAGCCCTCCAAAATCTTATAACATCGCTTCCGACTTCTCTTTCCCAATCCGGGCCAGCCCCAATTGCCGGGCGCGCGGAAATAATGTTAAATATTGTCGAGGCGAAGGTGGGCATTATCAGAGACTTTACTTAATGGGCGCTCCAATCGATCCGGCGATTATACGAAAGCTCGCGGGCGCAGAGGCTGTCTTAAAGCAGATGAGCGTGGCCCTGAAATCACTGCGCCTCTACCCTCCCGATCATGTCCAGCCCAGCGCGGCCGTTAAAAAACTTCATGAGCTCCATAGTTCATTCCATGATGCGCACGGGTGCTTCGGTTTTTCAGTCGGCGCGGAGGGATTTTTTGTGGACGGCCATCCTGTCCCTGACAGCGCTATGATCGGCCGCTTGCTTTTCAGCTCTACCGGCTGCACGTGGAAAGGATAGCGTTCGAGCCCTCAGTCGACGAGGGCCGGCTATTATCGTTCCTCCGGGTCATCGAGACGGATCCGGATGACGCGGCCTCCGACGGCGGGATCGTTGACCTTCTTTGGAGAGATGGCGTTGAGGACATCACGATCTCGGAAGCGAATTATCAATCGGTCCGCGAAGCCGCCCCCGAAGAAGCGATAGATGACGACGAGATCGATTTCGCGCTTCTAAAGCAGATGCTTTTCACGGACAGCGAGCCGAGCGAAGTTGAGC
>SDBV01008802.1_pt1 | contig 13538 bp, 12 predicted proteins | sample 2277081 | NCBI WGS metagenome assembly SDBV01 (sample SAMN10402039, study PRJNA504765) | marine sediment metagenome | isolation source: marine sediment core GS10_PC15, 223 cmbsf | place: Arctic Ocean: Southern Knipovich Ridge | collected 2010 | reverse complement strand
AAAGGGAAGGGGTAGAAGTAATAGAGGTAGCCTTTGATGAAGTAATGAAATATGGGGGAGGAGTAACATGTTGCACCGGACAACTGTTTCGAGACAGCGGGCCTAAACTGTTGAGCTAGTTCAGATAGACAGGTGACACTTATAATAGTTTTACATCTATTTATAACAGATTAGGAATGTCAGGGGTATCCTTAGTCTGACGGCTCCCTCTACTGGACAATCTAACACGCAAGCATTGCAGTGCCAGCATTCTTCCGGGTAGCTTATCACCGGTATTTCGTTTTTCTCCGAGCCAAAATATACATCTTGCGGGCAAATATCAGCACAAGTGCCGCAAGCAATACATTTTTCTTTATCTATTATCGGTGGCATTGGTCTCCTCCTTTAGCGCCTTATCTCCTTCCACTCGGTTACGGGTTTCCCATCTACTTTCTTGATGATAAGAAATTTTTCCATTAGCGGGTTGGTAAATGGATAATCAGAGCGGATGTGTATACCCCTGGTCTCTTTCCTTTCATTTGCTGCGATAAATACCGCCTCTCCCACATCGAGCAGGTCTAATACCTCCAAGCAGTGCATCAGCTCGTGCTGGTTTCTTGCCAGCATGGTTGTGCTTGTTCTTTCCTTCAATCTTCGTATATGGCTGAGACCTGCTTCCAGTAAAGTCTCAGAACGATTAGACCCGGCATAATCATACATTATTTGCTGGAGGGCCACATTAGCCTCCTTCCAGTCGGCTCCTACCTCCCGACCTCGGATTTCATTAAGCAGAGCTTTACTTTTCTCAATCTCTGCTTTTACTCTCCCTATCACAGGAGGCTTTACATCCTTGGCATACTTAGCTGCATTCTCTCCGCTTATCCAGCCATAGGTCGCAGCCATAGAAATACCCGAGCTGCAATATGTTTCATCACCAGCTGCAAATAGCCCCCTCACTGAGGTCTCCCCCTTCTGGTCGTGGTATATTCCTCCTTTGGGCATTATCTCATACGTGCCAAATTCAATAGGATTCTTTCTGATGTCTATACCTTCTTCTTCCAAGTGATTTATTAGCGAGGAGAGTCCTTCATGCCTCAAAAAGTGCAACATGTACTCGTAATCCTTGTCTGAGATGCCCCTGCAATCCATGTAAACGGGACCCTTACCTGATTTGGCATAATCTTCGAACATAGTTGGATAAATATCAGCGATGGCATCCCCATATTTTTTCTCCGGCTTGGTAACAAAGGGGCCTATTGGCTTGCCTTGAGGGTCTCTGAGAACGCCAATCCATGTACCCTTTCCGCATCGAGCAAAATATCTCGGACCTGCCCATCGGCTGGGCATTTCTATGTTAGCCAGCTCTGCTCCTGCACGGTAAGCCATAGCCCGGCCATCTCCGGTGACGCTGGGTGAATAGGCTACATTGAACATCGAACCAGGAACCGGGCCTGTATAAAGCCTGACACATTTACCAGTGGCTAGAATCACGCTCTTAGCCTGAAACTCTACAACCTTATCTTCTCTAGTACCAATACCTATAGCTCCGATAATGCTATCATCACTGAGTAAGTCAAAGACCATTACCCTATTTATTATCTCCACTCCTCTTTTGCGGGCTTCCCTGCTCAGGACTGCTTTCTGGTTCTGCCCGCTGTAATGTAAGGTGAGGAGAGGACGCCCTGGTAATGCATGCCCGGCAAATTCATACCTCCCCTCGTATTTCATAGGAATACCCCAGCTGTCCCATAGCTTTACTATATCAAAGGTCTTTTCCAGCCAGGTGAGTAAAAGATCTGCGTGTTTCATTCCGCCTACGAGAGAGTGTTGTACTGCTTCGATAATTGGTCCGATATCCTGTCCGTGGATTTCTGGAATGTAGCACATAAAGTGGTCATTGCCGCCCCCTCCGCTACCACTATGTAAGGTGTTTGATTTGTCAGCCACAACAACCTTTGCTCCCAGCTCACTTGCCCGTATAGCCGCCATTAAGCCGGCTATACCGCCGCCTATACACAGAACATCAGCCTCTACCACTTCTTTTTTCATGACGGGCCTCCTCATAATCAATAACCTTTCCCATATCTGCTAACGTGTATTGTCAACGCTATACTATATAATATAACCCTATTGGGTCCTTCTATGCTATCCGCTCTCTGAGCTGTAAGCCCTCTTTCTCAGACAGGGCTAAAGGGCGAGCTAGTGCATTATGTCTGGCAGCCAGAGTGCTATCAGCGGAAAAGCAATAATCAATGCTATAGCTATCATGTCGCAGTAGAGGAAGGGTAAGGCGCCTCGATAGACATCCCCCATGGTGGTATCGGGTGGGGCTACGCTTTTCATCACAAACAGGCTCAGCCCGAAGGGCGGCGTTGTTGTCGCCATCTCTATGTTGAGCAGATATATTACGGCAAACCATACCGGGTCAAAGCCCAGAGTAAGGATAACGGGCATAAATACTGGAATGGTGACCATCATTATGGGGACAACAGGCAAAAACATACCTAGAAACAGTAAGACAATCTGCATGGCAATGACGATGAAAATAGGCGTGAGAGGGAGACCGACGGCAAGTTCCGACAGACCCATGCTGGCCCCACTGAAGGCCATGATTTGGCTAAAGGCCTTCGCCCCCACGATAATCATGAACATCATAACTGTAACCTGAATGGCACCGGAAAAGGACTTCTTCACCAGCCCCCAATTTAGCCTTCTGTAGAAGGCAGCTAGAACAAAGGTGCCAATAGCACCGGTGGCAGCTGCCTCAGTAGGAGTAGCCACCCCTAATATTATGAGCCCGATGACCAGAAAGATGATGAAACCTACCGGCAAAATGTAGCGTACCGTCGCTATGACCTTATCGAATATAGAAATGAGGGGCACATCATAGACAGGAGCAAGGTGGGGCTGGAGCCGAGACCTAATGATGATATAACTGGTATAAAGCACAGCCATCAGCAGGCCAGGAAGGATAATGGCAATCAAAATCTTACCAATGGAGATTTCGGCTATGGCACCTAAGATGACAGCCAGACTACTAGGTGGAATCATTATCGCCAGGCCGCCGCTGCCCAAAATGGGGCCTAAGGTCATGGGCTTTTTGTAACCCCGCTCTTCCATCTGTGGCACCAGCACCGACCCCAGCATGGCGACACTGGCCATGCTGGCACCAGTTAAAGTGGAAAACAGGGTTCCACCACCTACAGCGAGCAAGCTCAATCTGCCCGGCAGGCGTCCCAGCCATTTATCAAGGGCGTCCATCATCAGCGGGGCTATTCCTGAGTAAAACATCACTTCGCCCATAAGAATGAACATCGGTACAGGGAGTAAGGTAAAGGTGGATACAGAATCGAAGATACTGAAGATGAATTGCTGAAGGCCTATCCCTCCTCCCCAAAGCAGCATCACTCCCACTATATTAATCAGTATGAAGCAAAAAGCCACCGGTAGCCCTGATGCCATCAGGACTATCAGGCTACCCAGAAGAATCAGGAGCAATAACGGCCATTCCAATATAGTTCACCTTAAAGTCTCAGATTTATAGTTTCATTCACCACTATATTCTTCATCTGGTACCCCTCTCCGACCAAGTATGTGGCCATAAGTCCTTCTCAGGAACTGGATGAGGAGTAGGAAACTGCCGATAGGGATGATGGCGAAGAGAATATGTGAGGGAGGTCTCAATATCGTTGGGATGAATTGCTTTCTCTGGTAAAGGTCCCAGGTGACAAAGGCACCATATCCGGTGAGAACCAAGCAAATAGCTACGCCAATGGCAGAAGTAATGATATTAACCAGGGCCTGAGTTTTTGGCTCCAACCGGGTAAGCACTATATCCATTACTACATGTGCTTCTCTTTTTAACACCCAGGCGGCGGCGAGAAAGGTAATCCATACCAGGGCAAACTCGGTGACTTCTATTACCCATATCAGAGGGTGTCCCAGAAAATACCTGGTGACAACTTCAGCGCTGACGGATAACATGATGAAAGCCAGGAGTATAGCGGCAAAAAAAGCAAAAACGCCGAGGGTGCTATCAAAGAGAGCACTGGCCTTTCTAAGTAGCCTCATACTAAGCCTTTCGCTAAAGCAGACTCTGCCATCGGATAGCTAACCACACCTGTGTGAAGCCCGCTTAACATAAACATATTAAAGGAATTTATTCTTTTAAAAGCGGCCTGTCCCTCACTCCCTCGAGGGAGTGAGGGATTTTCCGGGTACTTAAAAGTGGTGATGTCAAGTATGGACTTCACCTATTGCCCAAACAGGCTCTTTAATTTGGGAGCAATGTCTGGATACTTCTTTGTCTGATCCTCCCAGGACGTCCGGTAAATGGTGTTAAAATACCACTCAGCATCATCTGGTGAGAACTCGATGAACTCCACCCCATTGTCTCGGGCTCTCTGCTTTGCGCCAGCCACCATATTGTCCCAGTCAACCTGATACTCGTTTCTGTTCTCTATCGCCACCTCCATCAGCAAATCCTGAAGGTGCTTGGGAAGTTTGTTCCACATCTCAAGGTTGACGAACAACGAGGCATTCCCGGCCATGAAGCCAGGCTCGACAACATACTTGGCCACTTCATAGAAGGACAGATTGATGCTGTTAATAAGCGGCCAGACAAACCCATCGACCACACCCCGTTCCAGGGAGGTGTATGCTTCCGGCACCGGAATAATGGTCAGAGTCCCACCGACTTCGTCTAGATAAGGCTTAAAGAACGTAGCCGTAGCCCCCATCTTTATCTTGGCAAAATCCCGGGGGTTTTCAATCTTCTTGGTCAGGATGGGATGGAAAGTGTCATTTTCCCACGAGCCGGCATTTCTCCATAGAAGGCGTAAACCAGCCTTTTCATGGAGTTCATTCATGAAAGCCCACGCCCCTGATGCCAGCTCCTCCTCAGGTGTGATAAGGGAAAGGTTAGGCATAAGCGCCAATGGTACCAGCGGCTCATAGTAGGTGGTAGGAGCTATAGCCATCTGGATAACACCCTTTCTCACCGCTTCTCCAAGGTCAAAGCCTGAGATAACTTCTGGCCCGCCGAGGTACTTGATAACAAGCTCCCCGTTGGAGCGCTCATTGACCTTCTTAACAATTTTGTGAACGTCCTTAACGGCAAACATATGGCCGGGGAGAAATGTAACTATTGTCAACTCTATCGGCTCAGGGGCTGGTGTTGGTGCCGGAGCCGGGGCTGGAGATGGGGCTGGAGCTGGAGCCGGCGCTGGAGCTGGTGCCGGAGTTGGAGCTGGTGCTGGTGCTGGAGCCGGTTGAGCACAGCCGCCGAAAACCAGAACGCTCACCAGCACAATCATCAATGGAATTAGAGATAGCTTTTTCATTGTTTGCTCCTCCTTATCTTTGAAACGTTACTAGTTTAACGAACTTTAATAATTTACGTCATCCTTTACCCCCTTTCCTGAGTCACGCTTGTCAAGACATCTGACGTTATTATTGTGAAAAAAGCCCGGTGGTGCCCGGACTCTGCGTTAATCCAATTTACCACTCGGCTCACCTTCGTATGGAGCTGTCACTATCTGATAGGCTACCCTTTGCCAGGCACCTTACCTCTACTTTAATTTTCAGTATACATGCTATTGAGTATGCAAATAATGCGCACTATTTAGGATAGCTATCATACATACTACTTAGGAAGTATACATGTTATTTAGTGGTTGTCAAGGGCTACGGAAATAACCGCTAGATTTTCTGCGGAACAGATACGGAAGCTGATGTATACCTTAAGACCTGAAAGTGGCAGGCTAGCGCATTATGCCTGGCAGCCAGAGCGCTAATACTGGAAAGGCAATAACCAATGCTATAGCCAATATGTCAATGTAAAGGAAGGGCAAAGCCGCTCGGTAGACATCCATCATTGAGGTATTGGCTGGGGCTACACTTTTCATGACAAACAAGCTTAAACCAAATGGTGGTGACATTCCCGCCATCTCTGCATTAAGGAGATATACTGCGGCAAACCAAACTGGGCTATAGCCCAGGGTAAGAACAATGGGTATGAATAGAGGGACAGTAATCATCATTATTGATGCCACTTCCATAAACATGCCCAGGAAAATTACCACAACCTGCATAATTCCGATTATCAAGATAGGGAGTAGAGGAAGATCTACGGCGAAGTCAACCAGACCCCGGCTGGTTCCAGTGAAGGCCAGAAGTTGAGAAAACGCCTTAGCTCCCATAATAATCAGGAATATCATCACCGTAACTTTAAGGGTACCGATTGCGGAGCGTTTAAACGTCTCCCAGTTCAGCCCCCGGGAGACAAAAGCCAGGATATAGGAACCAATAGCGCCCGTGGCTGCCGCCTCAGTGGGCGTGGCAACACCCAAAAAGATTACTCCGATAACCAGGAAGATGACAATTCCTACTGGCAGGACATACCGTAATAAAGCTACGAGCTTCTCAAGCAGGGGAGTAGGCGGCACATCATAGGAAGGTGCTATAGAAGGCTGGAGCCAGCATCTAATTATGATATAGGAGGCGTAAAGGATAGCCAATATCAGGCCGGGAATAATAATAGCCATCAAAATCCGGCCAACGGATATTTCACCTATGGCACCAAAAAGAACGGCCAGTCCGCTGGGAGGAATCATTATTGCCAGGCCGCCGCTGCCCATAATGGGTCCCAAAGTCATCGGCTTTTTGTAGCCCCGTTTCTCCATCTCTGGCACCAGCGTCGCTCCCAGCATAGCTATGCTGCCCCAGGGTGCACCGGTTAAGGTCGAGAACAGAGTCCCCCCTCCCACTGCGAGCAGAGATAATCTGCCGGGCAGACGTCCCAGCCATTTATCCAGGGCATCCAGCATTTTAGGTCCTGCTCCTGAATGAAATAGCACTTCGCCCATGAGCACAAACAAGGGCAGGGGTCACAGGGTAAAGGTACTCACCGATGTGAAAAAGCTGGGGATAAGCTCTTCGATACCAATGGATCCGCCCATGAAGAAGAATGCCCCCACTATATTAATGAGTATGAAGCAAAAGGCAACCGGCAGTCCTATCGTCATGAGAACGATCAGGCTGCCGAAAATCACAATGATTATCAACCACCATTCCACGGAAGGACACCTCGCAGTTTAAGCTTGCGATCTCACCCTGGTCTTGTTTTTATGTTGTGACGTCCTCCATTCACCCACGAATCCATTAATCCTTCTCAGGAACTGAATGAAGAGGAGGAAGATACCTAGCGGGATAACAGCGAACAGATAGAATGAAGGAGGTTTTAATGCTGTGGCGAGGCGGTAGTCAATCTGGAAATATTCCCAGGTGACTTTTACGCCATACCAGGTAAGAATTAAGCAAATGATAGCGCCAATAACAGAAGTGATAATATTCAGTATGGACCGCGTTCCAAGATCTAGCCGCTCAAGCAACAGCTCTATTCTTACATGTCCTTCTTCTTTCAATACCCAGGCCGCACCGAGAAGGGTCATGAACAAGAGACTGTACTCGGTGACTTCTATCACCCATATCAGGGAACGGTTGAATAGAAATCTTAAGACAACCTGAGTGGTAATAGCAATAACTATGAAGATGATGAGTGCTGCGGCTATAAGAGCCAGGACAGATAGAAGCCTATCAAACATAGTGTTACTTTTCATTGTCAGTTTCATAGGGTTCCCTTAAACAGCAATATCTTACCTGTCTTATCAAAGAATGCCTGCAAAGAAAATAAATAGCTTCAGAAAGGCGGCCTGTTAAAGGGGTTTAGAGGCGCTTCACCTCATCTCAGGTAATCCATCCCCTCTCTTGAGAAGAGAGGGGATGGAGACCGAGCATGTGAGGGAAGAAACTCTTGGCTGGTTTTACTGGTTTATGGCCGCATCAACTCCAAATATTTGGGACCATCTTTGGGAAAGACCTCTAGTATCTTGTCCCACATGGCTTCGTAAGAGGCATCAACAAACCACTTGGCATCAGCCGACGAGAACCGGATAAGCTCTCCGCCGATATCAATTATAGTCTGTCTAGCCTTGTCATTTATCTCGCGATAGTCTGCAATTAGCTCAGGGAACATATCGAGATAAACCTGTTCTACCACATCTCGCACAGGCTCAGGGATGCTATTCCATTTAGCCATGTTAATTATTACCGTCTTATTATCCCGGTAGATTGCATGGTCGATGTAATATTTGAGTGCCTCGTGCAGGCCAAAAGTAAAGAATGTATTATAGGGGACAGCGTAGCCATCAACTACTCCCCGTTCCACAGCAGTGAATGATTCTGGAAGTGGTATAAGTACCATAGTTGTCCCATATTTTACCGAGGCGGGCTCGTACCACACACCACCTACCCCCATCTTTACGCCTTTCAGATCCGAGGGCTCGGAAATCTTGACGTTAAGACCCAGGATGAACTGCGGGTCCACTTTTACATCGGCCCTCCCTAAAAGGTAGAGGCCAGATTTCGCATGGGCTTCTCGTAGCATATCGATAAGTCCGTTCTCCAGTTCCTCCTCGCCGGGGGTTAATGACGCTAAAAGTACCATCTTTGCCGGCGGCACAAGCCCCTCATAGAAGGAGCTTGGAAGGAAGGACATATCGATAACGCCTCTTCTGACTGACTGGGCCTGGTCAAATCCTGAGATCACCTCTGGACCACCGAGAATTTCGATGACAAGCTTGCCCTTGGTTGCCTCATTGATTTTATTAACCATTTTCATCCAGGTCTTTGTTTCGGCTCCCATGACGGGTTGAAATGAAACCGCCTTGAGCACTATGGCCTCGGGGGCTGGTGTCGGAGACGGCGCTGGTGCTGGAACTGGAGTCGGAGCTGGAGCTGGTGTTGGAGCTGGTGCTGGTGCCGGAGCCGGAGTTGGAGCTGGTGCCGGAGCAGCACAAGCCGCCAGAAATGGTAAAGCTGCAAAAATTAAGACCAGACAGATACTACCTAACAGTGTAAATGGTTTCATCTTTTTCACTTGACTCCTCCTTAATTAAATTTTGACTTGGTTAAATCAACAAGGATAAATCATCGTCTAACTCCTCCTTATTTTCAAAGTATTGATTAAGTGTTTAGACGCAAAATCCGCCTCGTATTGTCTTCAAAAATCATCTTCTTATCGGCATCCGAGACAGCCATTTTATATACTGCATCTACGGTCTTTTTGATAAATTTATCGCCCCCTGCCAAATCATAAGGAAAGTCTGTTCCGAAAACTATATGCTCTGCACCAAAAAATTCGTGACCACACATAAGTCCAGAGGTGCCACCATAAAGTGCCGTATCAGCGTAAAACATCCGGAAATAGTCAGCTGCATTTTTATTCTTAAACGGGTCTTCTTCACCGGGCTGCTCAAACTTCAGAACGCCTATCGCCTTGAATTTATCAAACTCGTTGGCTATTCTCCCGGCTAACGCTGGCACGATACCGCTACCACAATGGTGAATGATGAACCTGAGATTGGGATATTTGGCCATTATGCCGCTACATATTAACCTGCCCATTGCCATTGCTGACTCAATTGGCCATCCAAAAACATGAGAGAGCACATACTTGCCTCTCTTCTCACCGCTATAAACCGGGACTCCACCTTGCCCCACCGGATGAATCCATATCGGTAGATTGTGTCTAGCCATACTCTCATAAATAGGCATAAACTCAGGTGAATCTATTGGTTTCATGGTATCATAATTATAACCCAGCTCAATCGGTCTACCTTCTTCGTAGGCAAATATGGGGGTATGCAGGAGTATTCCCTTAAACCCCAGTTCATTGATAGTCCTGTCTATCTCCTTCAGGGTGGCATCTATATTGTTAAGCGGCAGGGCGGCCACCGCTGCCACAAACCTATCTGGATGCTTCTGGGTTATCTCAGCAACAGCGTCATTGAATACTTGGACAAGATAAGCCGAATCCTTAGGGCTAAAAAACGCCTCCAGTACCTGTCCGCTTGGAACCAATACCTGCGCATAATCCTCATACCTGTCCATAACCTCTAGTCTCTTACCCACGTCCGATAGTGCGGGGCCGCCAACTGCTCGAGTAGTTCCCGGAAGTTTCTCCCAGCTTACTTTCTGCTTGTCAAAGGCATCTATAAATTTTTGCGGACAGATATGGGTGTAGATATCAATTTTCATTTTTAATAATCACCTTCCATTAAAAGTTCACGTAAAGCCAGGGAATACATCAAAGCTCTGACGCTTTTATTGCGAAAAAAGTTTGGTGGTGCCAAAACTCCACGTCAACCCCATTTACCAGCTGCCTTACCTTCATAATCTCTGTTTTCATTCCAGGCTACACACTGCTTAGGATTATAAATATACACACTATTTAGGATTATAGTATACACACTATTTAGGGGTTGTCAAGGGGTCGAATTGTGTGGTTCCGTAGAGAACTGTCCATTCTCCTCTCAGGTTGTGAAAGAAGAATGTCCAATCATGGGCCAGATGGTGCCGCGCAATAGCAAGCAAACTATACATAGCAATAAAGTACTAGGGAAAAGCGCTACCATCTCTCTATTTACAAACAGCCCATATCAATTATTATTATATTAGAGGCTCTCGCAAAAGGTGAAGACAAGGGGTCGGAATTCCTGCTGCTAACACTAGATATTGTGACGAAAGATGGTATTTTAAGATCCATGTGAAGTCGCTTAAACTTCCCGTTGGCACCTGTGTCATTCCCATAAAGGAGTTTCTTCCTGAATAGAGATAAGCACACTGATGTCAGGGACTTCAGTATCAAATGGAGGGGGGTATTGAGTTAGGATGGTAAAGATGTCAAAAACATTAGAGACTGAAGTTGGCGCTACAGAAAGAATTATTGACAAATATAGGCAAGAAATCAGCCAGGCTATTGAGCAGGAAAGGAACAAGCTGAGAGAGTTCAGGGAGTCCGCTGAACAGGAATCAAAGCACATTATTGATGAGGCCTATCAGGAATCGGACACTATTACCTCCAGAGCTCAACAAGAAGCTGAGCGGATTATCGCGGAAGCAAAGAAGCAAGCAAATAAAGAGGCTGGAGGAATCATCGCGGACGTCCAGCAAAAGGCACGGCAGATTATTAAGGATACTGAGGAGAGAGTAAAGAAGGAAGCGAGAGAGAAGACGCAGAGGGAGGTGGATCGCGTTGCTAAAGTGGCCAAGGAGAAAGCTGAGAGGGATATTGCGACGGCGCATCAAGTGGCAGAGGAGACGGTGAGCAGGATAGAGGCCGAATCAAGGCAGGAGGCAGATAGGTTAGCTAACAAGCTAACTGATGATGCCCAAAAGGAAGCCGAGCAAATTATCAATGATGCTAGGGAAACGGCCAGGAAAGAAGGTGAGAAGGAATCGGTCAGAATCATTGCTGAAGCTAGACAGAAGGCGGAAAAGATTATTACCGAAGCTGAGACTAAGGCACGGGCAGAACTTGAAGAGTCAGTCCAACTAGTCATGGAAGTACAGCATAAGCTGGAGCAAGTCACTAAGACGGTGGAAAAGGAATCCGCGAAGCCGGAGGAAGTCATTGAGGCGGTGGAAAAGGAGTTCGCAAAGTCGAAGCCTCAAAGCGAGGTAACACCAGCGTCCACCACTTTCGAAGAGGAAACCGAACACGCGGCAGTTGCCCGCAATGTTGAACCCAAAACTGGTACTGTTGTAGAGAAGGACGGGGAAAAGGTCTACCAAGGCAGCGTGGCACTCGATATTTTGCCGCCAGTAAACTCCAGGCAAATTGCCAGTCTTGAGAAACTTTTGCTGGGAGTTCCTTACGTACGGTTGATGGGGAAGGGCGGCACTGACAGTGGAAAAAGTTGGTTTGGAGTTGAGATTACTGAGCCGCTACCTCTACGTATGATTCTCGAGAGTATGCCGCCTGTGAAAGAAGTATTTGAGTATGGAAAAACAATCACTGTTAAGCTAAAGGCTTGACGAGCTGTATAGGATTACGAAGATGTCAAAGATTGGTCAGTAGCAGGAACTACATCCGCAGCTTATTAAGTTACTCTAGCTTTCTTGTTATTGCCGCTGTCTACGTTGAGCTCAGCCAGGAAACTAGCAATATCCTCTCGCCTAAATCTTCGGTCACCGCGACGAGAAATACGGTATGTCCTTATCATCCCCTGGTTCGCCCACCGCCGCACTGTATTGCTATGGATATGGAGAAGCCGGGCTACTTCTCTTACTGTCAGCATCGGTCCTATTCCGTTGTCGTTTACCATATCTTTCCTCCTCTGCTCTCCAATTAACCTATCTTAATCTTACGCCATTAAGGTTAAAATTTAGTTAATACAGGCTGAGGAACGTTACAAAAAGGTTACAGATGGGTTACAATCTGATAAAAATCAGTGGATATTGAGACGTCGGTCTATTTCTTTTATTGTCAGCATCGGGCTGCTATCCCATGAGCCGCAAGCTTATTATAGTTGTCGATGATGTTGACTCATCGAATATACGTGAAGTTCTCTTTTCTGTGGGTAACCGGTTTGACCCGCTGGCGCTCTGGCATCGTCAGAGGAAATTGGGTTGGTATACTTGACCCGTTACCAGCCAATTCTGAGATAAAGCGGACTAAAGACATTACTTGTTCAACATTGATTATCCTGGCTTGTAAGCCTTTCCACTGGCGGGAGGAATTCCCTGATACGGTAACTATAGAACCGGAGACGAGAAAGCAGGTACAGGATAAGTGGCGTGGATTGCAACTTGACAGCATCCAGGTTAAAAAATAAAATAGTTACGGTCTACATACTATAGGAAAATACGTAAAGGGGGGTGGCAGTATGCACCAAGCCATGAGAGCTTTTGAATTATTTGAGCCAGAAACAGTTGATGAGACTGTCAGATTTTGTCTAATGACCCGAAGGGCATGGTTCCACGGGCGCAGCTCGTGGGTATTTACGAAAAGCGCCTACGCTGCTCGTTTTAGGAGGATAGAGTTATGTATCGAGTATTAAAGCCCTTTGACTTCTTTGAACCCAAAACGGTTGATGAGGCGGTGCGGCTTTTGTTTACGTATGGTGCCAGAGCAAAAGTGATGGCTGGCGGGGTAGATTTAGTACTAAAGATGAGACTGCGCCAACTTCAGCCAGAATATGTAGTCAGCCTTCAGAAGATACCAGGACTGGATTATATCAAGGGTGACAGGGAGACCGGACTGAGGTTTGGCGCTCTATCGACCCTCCGGTCGATAGAGCTTTCACCAAGCGTTCAGAAGAATTGGGCACTTTTATATGAGGCAGTTCATCAAATAGCCTCAGTTCCGGTTAAAACAATGAGCACTGCGGTGGGTAATCTTTGCGTAGCCACGCCGGCATCCGATATAGCACCTGCCTTAATCGTTTTAGGTGCCCAAGCAAAGATAGCTGGCGCTGACTTTGAAAAGGTCATACCTATTGAAGACCTTTTTGTGGCGGTAGGTGAAACTATCCTGGAACCACACGAAATAGTTACCGAGATAATCGTACCAAGCTGTACTGCGAGAAAAGGCAGCGCCTCTATGAAGCTGGCGATGACAGAGGAGGATATCGCCAACGTCAGTGTTGCAGGAAGAGTTACAGTATGTAAACTGAGACGTAAAGGGAGAAGAGAATGTATAAGCTCTCAAGTGACGA
>SDBV01008801.1_pt1 | contig 13538 bp, 20 predicted proteins | sample 2277081 | NCBI WGS metagenome assembly SDBV01 (sample SAMN10402039, study PRJNA504765) | marine sediment metagenome | isolation source: marine sediment core GS10_PC15, 223 cmbsf | place: Arctic Ocean: Southern Knipovich Ridge | collected 2010 | reverse complement strand
TTCTCGGAAAACCGCTTAGCAGACTAGCCACTTCCTTGTAGCCAATTTTGTGTGGGAGGGTCCTTGTTCGCGTCTTAACCGTCAGTCGGGAGCCCTTGTTGAAGCCTCTGCGAATGCCATCGTGGTCGAAGGATTGCCCTGGAATGCCTCCGAGTCGGACATGTTGGAGGCTGCGTGCTCGACGGACTCTCCTACCTTGGTCATTGTGGAGGTGAGGGGGGTCGACTGTCATGACGAGGATCCGGACTACTACGAAAACATCGACGCCATCCGCGCAGCCTTGTCACCCGGCGGCTTCTATCACCAAGTCATGCTCATCGGCGACCTGGAATCCGAGTTTCAGGCCATTTTGAAGATCCTCGGGAACAACGACTGCTTTGGCACCTGCCAGCAGTACGATGTCAAGGAGGACGTCCTGTACGCCGGCGCGTGCTCCGATCATCCTCTTGAGACGATTGCGGAACCCGTGAAGCCGTCAAAGGCGGCCGAAATCGTGCAACTGGTCCTAAAACTGGCCGAGTCACGACGCGAGTGGAAACAGTTTTGCGGCACGCACCCCGTCAGTCTCGATCGCGAGAACTACGACGGCCTCATTCGTCATCCGTATGCCGTTTAGGCCAAAGTCGATGTCACACGGTACTTTGTGCTCGTGACGCAAAGCACCTTGTATTTCATCAACCGCGCCTGTGACGTGTGGGCCGGTCCTAAGAACGCCTCGCTCCAGCGCTTCGAGGGCAGTCTGCTCGATTGCGAGATCACCGCCGACTCGACCGCGGCCCCCCGGGGTTCCTTCCAACCATCCGGATACCCTACCCTAATGGTGATTGACATGCTTGCCATGTTTGGGGAATGCAAGCGCGGTCAGCACCTGCGGCGCCGCATCGATGCGTGTCGGTCGTTGGTTCGTTTCTTGCAGTCGGCCGCCGCCAAGGCCCATTTCTCGGTCGTGTTCCAGCGCTACCTCGATCTGCATCGCTCAGATGCCATCCATCTGGTGAATCATGCCAATCCGAGCGATCCCACGAACACGATCGACGGATTCGTCTTTACGCCACTGAAAATGCCCTACATCATGGGACGGTGTTATCATTTACTCAAATGGAAACCCAACGAGAAAAACACGGTAGATCTGTTGTTCGAAACCAACCGAGTCTATTGTACGGACGAGCACCAGCAGCGCCATTTGGTGGGCACCGTCTCTGGCGTGCCGAAAGAGGTTTCCCAGAACGCCATCCTCGAGTGTCACATGGGCACCAACTACACCGATGAGCATCCGACGTGGCGCTTTGGCCGTGTGCGCACCGACAAGGATACCCCCAACGTGCAGTGGGTTCTCGATCGCATCGTCAAAACGGTCCAGGACAACATCACCAAGCAAGACGTCGCCGGTTGGCTCGCGGAATCTCGGGCGTTTCGCGAGTCTCATCATACGCGCGCTCCTCGACGCCAGGAGCAACGCCGGCGCCAGCCCGATCGCGGCCGGAATCGGTTTGCGGCGTTGAGCGAACGATACTGATGCGGTCTCCCAGAGACCCTTGGTCGCCGGTGGGCACCAAGGGCACGTAGCGACCATCTTTGCCTGCACAATAAAGCCATCCATCACTTACGGCAACGGATTTTTCTGTCGTCTTGATGACATGCGGGGGCAACCCCGGCGCTAGAATATCGCATAGCGGCTGCCCGTCTGGGCGCAAGGGAAACTCAAAGTGCGCGCTGGTGTTGGTCAAATCGATGATCAAGCGATCATCATGTACATCAAAGACAATGCTCATGGTGATTTGAGAGGTAACAAATAAACAAATTAGGCCCAATCATACACGATTCGTCGGCAATCGCGACAGGTTTTCAGGGCGCACGGCGTCCCGAGGGCAACCGATAAAATGAACCAAATACTCCTGCAGTTCCGCCATGGAGAATGTCGACGACGGCACGGCCCGCGCAAACTCGATGGCCAACTCAGCCGGGGCGCTCTTGAAAAAGGTTCTGAAGAGCATCCGAATCATGTACTCGTCGGCGAGATCAAGGTTGACCTTCACATCGACGCGTCCCGCACGCGTCAGCGCTTCGCTGTCGAGTATTTCGACGTGATTGGTTGTGAAAAACACCAGGCGTCCGTCCGCCTCGCCGATGCCGTCGAGGGCGTTCAGAAGACCCGAAAAGGTAACCTTGCCCTTGCCGACTTGCTGCTTCGAGTTATCGCGTGGAAGTATACGGTCGATGTCCTCGAATAGCAGGAGGATTTGGTCGGAACGGTTCGCCTCCCGGCAGAGAATACTATCGGTCAATTCGGGGTCGGCGAGCGAGATCACGACGATCGAATAACCATGCGTCGCAGCCACCGCTTTCACCAACGATGTTTTTCCGGTGCCTGGTGCACCGTGCAATAGATAGGAACGCGAGTATGGAATGCCGCGCTCTATGTACCACTTGCGGTTGTCGGGATGCAGAAAACGTCGGATGTCTTCGATGATGAACTGATTCTTTTCCGATAATATGACCGAAGAGAGAGATCGGTTGCGGATGCATGTCCACAGGGTGCGGACCCCGCGAATGATCATATACACATTTGTCCGTTTCTTGGACCGTTGGTCTGTTGAGACGCGCCGCGCTTCGTCCAAGAATCGCTTGAGTATCGCTTGGCTCTGAGGCCCGTTCACGCAAGATATTTTCAGAAAGGTGTGGTCGTAAGGGTAAAAAGTTTGGTGTGCGCGCACGACAAAAAGCCAGTGCCCCTCGAAAGTAACCCATAACGGAATATCACAAGCGAGTGTCCATCTCGGTATCGTATCTGCCAACTGCCAATGAGAATGTCCGACATCTTTGCGTTTCTTCGCAATCCAATCAACGACCCAAGTGTAGTATTTGTTCGAAGAAGGAATCGCAATGGAGCGGACGAAGAGAGACGAGACAAAGTTCCGCAGGGGATCCAGAAGCGGTGTGAACACAGAGTAGAAGATGAAACTCAGGAAGGAGAGGCAAACGAGCGCCGCCGTGCCGTTCCACGCAAGAGCGCCACCAATCATGGTGTAAATGACGGATAGGTATGTATGCTGCAAATGACAAATGTATTGGAAAGAAACAAACGAGTCAATTCCAGTCGTAGATGGCCAAGAAACTGGCCCACGGGCCCTTGGCATAGGCGCCTCCCCAATGCGCAGTGGAACCGTCTTCTTCCTCGGGGATGTCCAGTGCCTTAATCTGGCCATACAATGGGTGGAGACACCGCGGAGACTTGGCCTTCTCTTTCTCCCAGTACTCGTCCTGCTCCTCCTGAGCGCTGAACAGGGCACCGTACGTCCCTTTCTTGACTGCCTGTATCACTTCTGGGGTGATCAGACGCGCGGCCACCGTGTAAAAGTAGACCGACGCCTCCTCCGAGGGACTGATGATCAGGCATTGCGGCTCGGACGAAGCAGCCAACGGATGACCCAGAAAGCGCTCCAAGACCTTGGCGTCCTCAGTCCTCGGGCGTTTTTTGTCCGACATGTTGAAGAAGTAAATGAAAATGACGCCAGGATCCACGGCCCACCGGTGTATATATCATTTCTGGCCCGTCAATATGAATTCGTATTAGCCTTTCGATTGGGGCTGATATCCCGGAAGCCGATCGTCCGTGACGACGCCGTAGGCCGTCGGCCGTGATCGAGGCTTGAGCACCTCGAGATCGTGCAAGCCGGCTGATGCCCTCGACGCATTGGGGTTCCAGCGCTCTTGGGTATCGCGACTGTGGTCGCACCAGTCTAGCACCTCGGAGTAATACAAACCATCCACTTCATCCGACCCTGAGATCTTGCAGTCTTCGGCGCACGCAGAGCAGACCATTGTGTTGGAGTCCTTGGTGCCCTCGCAATCGCACAGATTCCAGTCGACCGGCCCGCGCTTGGCCGACACCAGAAACGCGTTGGCGTCGTAAAAATAGGCATGGCAGAAAAACTCATGCCATGATGAGGCGGGACTGGGGTGACCTCCGGTGAGCACCTTGTGTTTGGTGGCGTCAATGTACTTTTGAAAGACCTGGGCCGCGGTGCCCCACAGAATGAAGACACTCGGGTCGGCGTTGGCCGAGATATACGAAATCAAGGCCTGGGTAAACGGCTCCCAGATGGTTTCGTTGGAGCCCGGGGTATCCATCGTGCAATCCGGTCCCGGCTTGTCGCATTGGACGGTCAGCGCCGAATTCAGCAGCAAAACGCCCTGATCCGCCCAGGGCACTGTGTCGCCTTCCTCAATCGTGGTACAGTAGCCTTCACGGTACAATTCCATCATGATACGTCCCATGGTCGGTACGTCCTCGGACGAATTGGGAATGTCGAACGCATAGCCAGTCGCCTCACCGGGCTCAGGGGCCGGATCCTGGCCCAAGATCACCACCTTGAGATCGGACAGCGACGTGGTATGCAACGCATTGAAGATGTCACCCAGGTCTGGGTCCAGATGATAGTTCTCAGAGGCATTGCTGTTCTGCGTGAGTTTCTCGAGACTGTCAGAGATCGTTTTCATGGTCGATTGGGTGCTTGAGGTGCTGAAAAAATCTTCCCAGCCGCTCGGCACGCAGCCATCCGAATAAAGCATGTCATACACAGTGTCCGCGGACCACGAGTAGGACGCGCAACCACTCGGTGCTTCATAGTACTGCCATGCATAGTAGGCTATCAGCGCAAGCAGCACGGCCAACGCAAGCAGCAATATCCACGTTACCCCAGAAAGAGCCATGTTTTGTTTGCAAGATTAGAATTTATTCGAGTCGGTTGAGATAGTCCACGATGCTTGTATGCGTCCAATCGTCTGGATCTTCGTCGTCGGACATCACTTCGGGCTCTTCGGGATCGAGTCCGCGCGCAATCCACAGGTTGATCATCAACCGTTCGCTTTTGGCGCCCATGTCCCGGAGATCACGATCGGACAGCCTTCGCATGTGCTGCTTATGACGAATGCCCCGAGTCTCTAGGTCTTTCCGGATCGGCTGGAGAGAGTGAACATCGATCCAGTGCATCCGTTTGCCTGTAAGCCCGGTTAGAGAACCGTTCACTTGGTCGTAGTAATCTCCGGGCAATTCCGTCGCCATGCTGAAGGCGGAGAGAAGTAACAACTAATCTCCGCCAAAGAACGGCACCTCCTCTATGAGGTCCAGTTTGCTCGGGATCGGCACGCTGGCCGGGGTCTCGACCAAATACGTAAATCCGAGACGATACGGCGCCTTCCATCCCATCTGTGTATCGTATTGATCCGTAAAATGCACAGGGTGTACGTGGAGCGGACACTGCGTGGCATCGAGTGCGTCGACCAGTTGATACGAACGTACCAGGAGTTCGGAACAAAAATAGCGATCGTCGTGGGAAGGAAGACGGCCCCGGCAGTACGTGATGGCCTCCCCTAGCGGCGTTGGCGTCGAGCCGAGCAGATCCAAATAATCGTGGCTGAACTCCTTCTCCGAGAGATCCTTCAAAATGGGGTTGATTTTGTACGGCGGAATGGCTACCGAAAGAGGACGCCACAGGATGACCCCATCATAGCCACGCACCGATACTTCCAGGTCATTCAACTGCGTACCTCCCGTGGTTAATGGCTTCCTTTGGATGGCATCGATACGACTCTCGTCCACGTTGGCGTTCCACATATAAGAGGAGTCGCCGTTCCGAATGACCATGCCGCAATGCGAGTAGGGGCACCAACTCCACGCCTTGATGGTGAAGGAACCGGCCCCATACCCTGAGAAGAGGAGCATGTCTCCAGTCTTGGCGTCACGTAGCAACTGCTCTATCGACACGCGCGTGTCGAGCAGCCAGTCATCGGCACGCATCGCCCGCGCCGAACACAAGGACCGCAGCGCAAAGAGCATCACAAAGATGGGGATCAAGAACGAAATACAGAGAAACGCGGTACGAAAGGCATCCATTTTCTTTCGTGTCGAAAAGTTTCAGAGCATTCTTACGCGAGCAGCAACGGAAGTGCCGCGGTGGCGGCTTTCTGGACGCCGGGATCGGTGATCGTCTTGTACGAAAAGTACCAGACAGCAAGGAGCATTCCCATACCAGCAAGGATGATGATGATCACGAAGGCCATTATATTGGTCTCCAACTTCTCAAGTTTGGACTTGGTCATGAGCGTTTGATTTCGATTGAGAAAAAAATACACTGCACTCAAGATGAAGAAGTTTACCTTTCCTCGATGCGTTGTGTCGGTTGACTGGGGGTCGTTGCCCGAGGGCAACTCGGACTATGTCGCAACCTTCATGTTACAGACACGCCCCCTCGATCCAGCCAAGCCGTACTACTGTGGCGCCGTTTCGCATCCCGACGGCTTCCGTGTGGCGGACGTTCTGATTCAGTGCGGGCACGAGGGCTTTTACACGGCGGAAGAGTATGAAACGTTGAAAAAGGCCGCGTCAGTGGAACTAGCCAGTTCTGCGTTGATTCAAGATATCGAGTGTAGTTACTTTAGTTCGTTCATTTGCAACATGTCGTTCACAATCGTCTCCGAGTCCGACCTTTCGGCCGAGCGCGCGCATTCCTACGTGTACGGCGGAGATCCCATGCTCCGATGTTACCTCGAGCAGTTCGTCATCCCGGCCGTTCGTCAAACCGTCGGAGGCGTCATGTTCGAGTCCGAGGGTGTCTTCCGCGCCGCGGTGCATGAGACCATCAGGCAAACCAACCAAACCAAAGGCCCCAGGGATGAACGTTATTTGGGTGCTCTGAGGACAGGTGTTCAGAGAACCCAGAAGCAGATGAAGATCGTCGAGGACCGCATCGTCCAAGGCTTCCAGCGCCAGTTGTCAACGAAACATCTTGAAAATGACCCAGTTGGTGGCGATGGTTCCCAGAAAGATACTCAGCATGAATAAACCAATGGCGAGCACAATCGCGTCGTCTTTGTCCTGAGAAGATTTTCTCGTGGCGTAGTATCCGTACCACAGTAGCAATACAATGGACCCAATCGACGCCGCCCAAATAAGCGAGGAGGACAATGATGTCATTTCTCGGCGTATTTGGTTTGATTCTACAAATTTACCCGGCGTTCCGAACGAACTGCCTGCCGGCTTTACGATCGGGCATGATCTGCAGAAGCGTCTCATTTTACCCCTCTCTGAGAACGAACTGCTCGTGCTGGACCCCTATGCTTCCCTGAGACAACTAAGCAACTCCGAGCGTCGACAATCCATCGACGAATACTGGGAGAAAAACACGCAAATTGGCATCACAGAAACGGTATTGAATTTATTGTTGGTCACGTTGGTGACATGGACCATGGGGTTTATTTTTGCCTTGGGCCTCCGGGTGTTGTTGAGTTAGATCCATTCGAGACGGAACGGTGTCGTGATGGTCGCGGGGCGCAACTGGATTTCCAATAAACAGGGCTTGTTCTCTTGATCAAAATTTCTTGGTGGCACAAAGACGACGCGATGCAAGACTCCCATGGAGAACCGTTCTTCTCCCCACGTGAGCACCAGAGGCTCCAAGTACCGGGGGATTCCGTGAACCTGAATGCCGATGAGAGGATAGGGCGGAGGATTCATGACGATAAAGCCATCTCCGGGATACAGCACGAGGCTCGTCGTCATAAGACAAAGGTGGTACGCGTGTCAAAATGAAAAGGAGAAAGCGGCGTCGGAGCAACCACGACTTTGGCTGGCTTGCTAAAAGTTGCATAAGCCTCAGAAAGTTCTTGGAACGCCTCGGTCGCAGCCGGATCCTTGTCGGGGTGTAACTTGAGTGCCTTCTTGCGATAGGCCTTTTTGGCCTCAGCATGCGTGGCTGTCAAGAGAATCCCTAACACATTGGCGGCCTGCGCACGATTCATCTGGCCCCCTCTGAGAAATATCTTACAGGACCCCAAACGAGATGAGTGATCCAAACTATTGGAACGATGGCACCGTGACAAAACCGGAGCCCATCCCATGGGGAACGTACAACATCTCTGCGGCGACACCCGACGTCAACGGATGGATGAAGACGTACGGACCCGGGGGAAGCAACGTCCGGACATGGACCATTCTTATGCAGCCTACACCTCAGGCGGCCGCGACCACCACAGCCACCATGACATTCAACATTGCGGGGTTATCGGGCGTCGAGTCGACAGAATGCTGGGGAACCGCCTGGTTTGCATTCGTACCTTACAACACATCAACCGGCGCGACGCTCGGAAGCGGCTCCACGGCGCAGTCGACCATTTATTTGCTCCAGATTGATTCGGCCACCAACGGCAACCAGACCGGATGGTATTCCATGAGCAGCATCTCGGGTCCTCCCACGTTGGTGCAGGCTTTGTCCAAGGTCCTTCCGCCGGCCGTCGGCCAAGCCGGCGGTATCTGGTTCTATTTTGACTATGGAAACGCGACGGTCTACACGGGGATGGGAACCGGCACCATCCCCGTAGGGCAGTTCAGCATCGACGATAAGAAAGGAGTCAATCTGCCCAACATGCTTGGCACAAACGACACCGGCTTTGCCTATGCGCTGGCCTTTGTCAAACTCGACGTGGCCGATACTACCTCCACGTACGGGGGCGTGGGTCCCGTACGCGTTTGGACCGACAATTATGCCTGTTGTTTGCCAGAAGGATGGACGGGGAGCCCATCCTTCCAGCCCAGCCCGTGCTCAAAGTTACCACCGGGGGGCACTTCCTGCACCAACATTGTTGGTTCACAGGCGCTTTCCCCCAAAGGAGGCTATTGCGGCTTCAACCCCGACGATCCCATCTGTGCTTGTGTAAACGGGCCCTTTGACACTGGCGCGCAGAATATGTGTTTTGCCGAGGGGTGTCAATCGGTCGCGGCTTACCAACCCGACATCTACAAGAACATGGACTGCTCCACCTGCTGCGACATCAATCTGAACATCATCACGGGCGGAAACGTGGATCTGAACAAGATCGACCAGACCTGCTTTCCTAATCCGATCATGAACTTTTTGACAAGTTACTGGTACATTGTGGTGGCCGGAGGTGTGGGCCTTGCGTTGCTCGGGTTGGTCTTTTGGTTGTTTTATTCGGGGTGGCTGTAAACGGCCTACTTCAGCCCGGGCCACGACGCCTGGTGATGCGAAACAATCTTTCGGGCCTTCTCCAGAAATTCTTCCTTTGATAAACAACCCTTCATGTAGTTACACACTTGACAGCATGGAACCGCGTTCTCGGTCGTATATCCTTTCTGATTGTCCTCCCGATCAATCCCGTTAAAAGGGTTTGGTAATGCTCCGCAATATACACAGTTAGACAAAAGACGCATCTCGATCTCGTCGTCGTCCAGAGCCACCTCGAGTCCACGGACCCTCGCACTCCGACGCACGTCATAAATGAGATCTCGAAGAGATCTCTCGGCTCCTCGTTTTGCGTATGGGGATGCGCGCCTCCCTTCTGATGTTGCCACCACTGCCTCGAGATGTTGACGGACGTCATCCCAGGCGTACACAAACTTTATGGCGTTGCATGCGGCACAGCACGGCACGCAATTCTCTATTGTGTAGCCTTTCTCGTTATCGGATCGATCAATGCCCATCAATGCTGTTGGTGTGGAAGGTTCTTTGCAATAGAAACAAGGCTGACCAAATAGAGTTAATCCTTCTTCAGGACTTAACTCAAATGGAATACCACGATACTTTGCGCCATTTTGATACCTATAAAAGCGTTCCGCCGTGCTCCAATGAGAACGCTGATTACACCGCTTCCGGTATTCTGGATCTTCACGATATCGCTTTCTTCTATATCCATTTTGGCGTTTCAGGAGAGCAGCGCGCTTTTCCGGGTGTGCTTGTATCTGGCGATAGCGCGCCCGCGTAGTTACGTTGTCCTTTTCTCGATTGGTGGCGCGCCATTTCCTTTTGCGTTCCCTCTCTTTGCTCAGGAATTCTGGGTCTTTTCGTTTGAGTTTAGCATAGGCAGCCCTACGCTCTTTTTTGGTCGCCATAATCTGAATCAACAACAAGGTTTTTATTCTCGAGATATTAGCGCAAGCCTGGGTAACTGGCCTGATTTTGATCAGGCACACTGACACGACCACGCACGACGCCGTTTTGAACGACGTCCCCCGGAAGCATGTTACATGTATGTGGTCCGTTGTATACCTTGATCAGGTAGCCATTTTTGACCGTGGCGGCTGAGCCTGTGGGGCCTACGCCAGAGTACTGGCATTTGCAACGAGACGAAAGAGGCTGAGAATTGGGGTCCATGAGCGTTTGTTTGGCTTTCGATTTTTTCTCGCGTTTCGAGAAATCATGGGCTTCTCGTTCAAAACCAAAATCAAGCAGCACGAAGTAGATTCTGATGACGAAGAAGAAGCGTCAGACTTCTTTGACTGTATTTTTGTGATCACGGGTGACTGTGGAATGAAGGCACGGTTTGCATATGATCCTCAGGACACCGGGGGCGACAAGAGGGCGTCGGTTTCTGAGTGGACTCGATTTATCGAGAATCTACGAAAGCCGGGTCATGACGAGGAACTGGTCATCAATGGGTGGAATGGCGACAGCAGTCTCTACCTAAAAGATGGTATCTTAACTTTTTACAACAGCAAAGGGGGAGGGATGGGTGGCTCGGCTTATTCCACCGTCTCGATCCCACCCACTGCGCAAGTGCAGGAAGAGATGATGAAGGTGCCCCGGGCCTTGGCGACTGCCCAAGCCTAATCCGGCAGCCCGAATTTCTTCACAAAGCGAATGATACCTTCGCCTGGCAGTTACTGTAGCGTATAGTAGCGTCGAATCGCGTACCCGGCCGCAAAGCCGACGAAATTGGCCGCGAAATCGGACACGACGTGTGGAGACCGAGGCCGATTAATCAAGTACTCGAAATACTCCCAAATGATGGAAGTCAAAAACAGTTCGAGAAATCCCATGCCATACAATGCGAAGATGAAATAAACAACCACATGCACCAATGTCCATCCGTCGATTGGTACGTAGCCAAAGAAGCAAATCGGTTCGGCCAATGGGTCCGACCCATTAATCCTCTTTAGTAAAGACTCGCGAACCATATCTGCAGAAGCCTTTAGATTTTTGGCTACCAAAAGTCGTCGGGCGGCGCCTTTTGCTCTGGGAGCGCCTTTGGCGTCTGGTACTTCTTGAGGTACCAGTAGAAGTCGGTTCCGCGCTTGGGTTTCTCTCGAAGAACCCAGTCGCAATAGGAAGGATCGTCGAGGCGCACAGCCGCAAACGTCTTTCCCGTGTACTTGCCGAAGCGAATGGTCTGATAATAGCACGTGTCACAACGCGCCGAGTTGAAGGACATCTTGGCCCCGCACTCCGGGCAAAGCGGTTTATGCTCGTCACAGTACGCCTCGTCTGCGTTACAGAACTGCTTGCAGGTGCGGCATCGGTAACGACAGGTTGTGCAATAAATCTCTCCCCTTTTCTTCTCGAATCGGTTGCCACACCGCGCGCATTCCGGTTTGCGGCATTCGTTGCAGAGATTGTCAGTCCGGTTCCGGTGCGGTGCGTTGCAGTTGAAACACTTCTTGCCCCGATCCTCCGGTCGCAGGAACTTCTTGATACACTCAGAGCCGACCACGAGCATGATGTTCGAATCCAACTTGGAGACAATGAAGCAGTTCTTCTCAATGTCATGTTCGCAGATGCATTCGTTGGTCCAAGGAGGTGGAACCTTCCCCGGATGGCGCATCTCAAAGTAGGCCATTCCGGCCTCGCTGTCACTTCCGGCCTTCTCCCAGTTCGCAACGTCGGACGAATCGTCCGGACTGAAGGCCTTCAACGCCGCAAAGAACTTCTCGGGGTAGGACATCTTACAAATGAAAAATCTGTCATGTATCTGGTTAAGAAAAGGAAATTTAGATGCTTGACGCGAAAAATCTGATGCGTTCTCAGAATGTTATCGTGCAAAGTTGTTATTTTGGGCCAAGCCAACGTGGGGAAAACGGCCGTTGCTTTACGGTTCTTGCAGGACAAATTCCTGGAAGACCAACCGGCGACCATCGGCGCGGCCTTTATGGCACGCAACATCGAACTGGACCAAGATACCAAGGTTCACGTCAATCTGTGGGACTTGGCGGGCAGCGAGCGCTACAAGTCGATCGCGCCCATGTACTTTCGCGACTCAGACGTCGCCATCATCTGCTACGACCTCACACGACCCGACACCGTACCACGCGCCCTGGAGTTTGTGCGTGTCGTCAAGGAGACGCGGAATCCGCCGTTGCTGTACATTGCCGGCTGCAAGAAAGACCTGGTCTCGGAACCGTATCTGATGCCCGAGTCGTTGCGCGACTACGCATGCGACGACCACATTCACCTCCTGAGTGCCAAGAAGAACATCGGCGTTCACGCCCTGTTTGAACAAATGGCCGAGAAACTCGTCCGGGACAAACGCATCGAGACATACCGGATGCAGAAGGACGTGGTGCGCCTTACTTCGTTTCCGGAACCAGAGACGACGACGCTTTGTCATCCTCGGTGTCATTTTTGACGCGCTAATGAAATAAATCTTGATCTGCGTTGGAAACACGAACAATTTTATCGGTCAACACAGCAACAATGTCGTACACCTTCGAAACCAAAATCGAGTGGATCGATGACTTTTTGAACTCATTTGTATGTACGTTTGTCATCACCTACGCCGATGGTACGGCGATGGAACTACATTACAGTGGCCCCACCATGTTCTCGAAAACCAACGACTGGAACGAACTCATCGAGAACCTCTGGACACCGGATTACAAGAAGCGTTTGATGTTTTGCGCGAGCAACGGTCGCGTCATTCTCACCGTCCAAAACGGTTGCCTGTCCTTCCACTGCAGCAAGAACGGCGCCGGTGGCGATGGCTCTTTCACCATCTTCATCAAGCCGACACCTCAGGTGCAAGACGAATTGAAAAAGGTTCTCGATGCCCTGACTCTCTACAACACGCGTCTGCGCGACAACGCAAATAAGACAGAATAAACTCTAATTGAGGAAAAGATGAGGCGCTTTATTCGTCAGTATCATCAAATGGTCATCGATCATTATGAGAGGCCGCGCAACGTAGGATCCTTTGACAAGACCGACAAAAACGTCGGAACCGCGCTAGTGGGCGCACCCGCATGTGGGGACGTCCTTAAGTTGCAGATCAAGGTCAAAGACGGCATCGTGACCGACAGTTGCTTCAAGACGTATGGATGCGGCTCGGCCATTGCCAGTTCGTCCTTGGCCACGGAATGGATCAAGGGAAAACCCGTCTCGGAGGCGACGATGGTCACCAACCAAGAGATTGCAGGATACCTGAGATTACCTCCGGTCAAGTACCATTGCTCTATGCTCGCGGAAGACGCGATCCGCGCGGCCGTCGCGGATTATGAAGCGAAGCAATCAGTTTAGGACGAAGGTCTTCTTCTTCACCAGACCGCATCCGCAACACCAAAGGTGCGCGCGGAATGCGGGCATTGATCTTCGCGTCTTCACCATCAAGAACAAGGTGCTGCAACACTCGGGACAGACATAAGTAAAGCAGAAGGCAGAAGTGTGCTGGCTCGTCACATCGACAAACGACATGTTACAAGTGCGTGCGTCAAACGCGTGATTCTTTTAATCAGACTGAGATCTCAACAATGT
>SDBV01008800.1_pt1 | contig 13539 bp, 11 predicted proteins | sample 2277081 | NCBI WGS metagenome assembly SDBV01 (sample SAMN10402039, study PRJNA504765) | marine sediment metagenome | isolation source: marine sediment core GS10_PC15, 223 cmbsf | place: Arctic Ocean: Southern Knipovich Ridge | collected 2010 | reverse complement strand
CGGGGAGTGTTCAGCATGAAAATTGATAACACACATGTAAAAAAGGATGTTGTTTATCCTATTGCGGGATTTTTCTTTTTATATTTTTTATTGTTATTACTGGTTATGATAGTGGTAGCGTCAGGAGGCAATGGCATCAAGACTTCCATATCAACAGCCCTGGTTACATTAGGAAACATCGGACCGGGATTTGGAAAAATCGGCCCGACTCTCAATTATCACTTCTTTCCGCCTTATATAAAATGGGTGCTTGCCGCTGCCATGATGATCGGCCGGCTTGAACTCTATACTGTCCTGGTTCTTCTTACATCACAGTTCAGAAAAAAATAAATCAGTTAAATACAAAAAGGTACCTTTTTTATTTTTTCTTTTTCTTTTTATCAGGCAGCAGTTCTTCTGCCTTTTGGGTTGTAATGGCTTTTTTCATCACTTCATCCTGGTACACGCCTTTTTTCTTTATCAGCGTCATTTGGTCAATGATTGTGTGGTCAGGTTTTTTAACTTTCATCTCCAGAGTATCACCATTGATTTTAAAGAAACAGTAATGGAGTTCGGATATCCCGGTCCCCCCAACTAAAGCAGGATTTTTTTCAGCCTTTTTCAGGGGCGCGCCGCCCCCGCCTGTAACAATATGGATGATAGGTTTTTTCCCTTCAGGCCCTATAGGAAGGAACCTTTCATAAAGATGTGAATGGCCGGTTAATACAATATCTACTCCATATTTTTCCATGATAGGGAGGAAATCTTTCCTGCCCCATGTACTTGCATGTCCGCCTGTATTGAATGTTGGTTGATGATAGCCCACAAAGGTCCATTTAGAATTATTATTCTTTAAATCATTCTCAAACCATTCCAGCATTTCAGGAAGTTTATCTTTTATATATTGATCAAGAATGACAAAATGAAGGTCCCCAAAATCAAAACTGAAATAATGTTCATTACCCGGCATGTCAAATAATTTGTACAGGAACTTACCGTCTTTTTCATGATTACCGCGCATGGGCCAGATTGCTGATTTACAAAGGTATGCTTCTGCAGGATCAAAGAACTGTTCTTTCCATTCTTTCCATTTAGTGCCTTTTGACACTAGGTCACCTGAACAGGCAACGAACATCGGGTCATCTATTGCAATTGCTTTGCTCACTTTCAGATGGTCTTCAGGATTTGAACGGGTATCGCCGTAAACTACGAACTGTATGGCCCGGCCTTTTTCAGGGGCTGTTATGAATTTTCCTTTTGCTCTTTTGTTATTGCAGATTACAGTGTATTCATATTCAGTGAATGGTTTTAGATCTTTAAAAGCTGCGGTATGGAGCAGTTCTTCCCGGCCTTCTATGGCTGATACAATTGATTCGCCCTTTTGACTATTTTGTTTGCTTTTAAGTGTGACTTTTCCGGGAGGGGCCTTTGTTTCAGTTACCCAGAGTATCTTAGCAGATGTAGTGGTAACATTGTTCACATGCGGCCGGATATATAGTTCCTCTGATGCGGAAAAGAGAAGAATCCCTGGCGAAAGTATAATGCTTATTAAAATAAGCCACTTCGTGGCTATTTTCCATAGGGGTTTCACCCCTCTGGCGCATTTAAACAAGCCACTGGCTTGTTTAAATCCCCTCGACAAACTCGGGATCCTGAGCGCTGTCACCCCTTGGGGGAATTTGCAAATTCCCCCAAACCCCCATGCAAAGTATTGGAATTCGGATGAATTCCAATACTTTAAAATAAAACTGATTAATAGCCTGATTTTTTTAAATGACATAATATCCTCCCTGCAGATCAATATAATGCTGGCAGGTTCATTGTCAAATTATATAATTTTAAAACGAAATAATTGAAATTTTAATTTATAATAGTATTATAGAATTTGAAAAATTTTGTAATACGTAAGTTATAATTTTTTTAAATAATGTCATTCCCGTGGAAACGGGAATCCAGAGGGGTAAATGAATCTTCTGGATTCCCAATCAAGTTGGGAATGACAAAAAGAGAGTGTAACTTACCCATTATAAAAAAATTGTTACCTTTTATACCTTTCTTCGTAATAAGTTTATAGAAAGAGTAAGATCTTTGTAAAAGAGAGGAAAGTATGATAGTTCAGATCGATGAACTGGTAGAGCAGTGTAAGCAGGGCAACAGAGCGGCTTTTGCAGGAATCTATGATACTTATATTGATGAGATCTACAAGTATATTTTTTACAGGACATATCATAGAGAGACTGCAGAAGACCTGTGCAGCAGGACTTTCCTGAAGGTTATGGAGAAGATCCATCAGTATAAACTTAAAAAAGGCTCTTTTCCTGTGTGGATATTTCGTATTGCCCGCAACCAGGTGATCGATCATTTTCGCACAAAGAAAAGAACAGTTGATATTCATAATATTCCTGAAATAGCAGGGAAGGTTAATGTTGAAAAGGATGCTGTTGACAAAGAGCAGGTCGTAAGAATTACTTCTCTTTTACAAAAATTAAAACCCCTGCAGAGGGAGATCGTACTGCTTAGAGTATGGCAGGAGATGCCATACAAAGAGATCGCAGGGATCATAGGGAAAAGTGAAACAAACTGCAAAATGATATTTTCCCGTACCCTTGCAGGATTGAGGCATGATTTTTCTCTTGCTGTACTTATAATATTACTCTTTCATAATAAGGTATAAAAGGAGAAGACCATGAAAACAAGAATAGAAGAGATTTTAAAAGATCTGTATCTGCTTGATCCGGGGCTTAAGGGAAAAAAGCAAGATTTGCGTAAAATGGTTAAGGAACTCAGTTCCATCAAACCTGATGTGAAGGTAAATAAAAAGTTCAAAGATAAATTACAAAAAGATCTATTACACCAGTTTACTGAAAAAGCAGATGAGAGGAAAACAGTTTTTCAAACAGTTCTTCAATGGATTATGGGGAAAAAGCTTAAATTGGCTTTTGGTTGTGTTGCTGTATCTATTATTGCAGGAATATTTATATTTCAGCCATATCATCCAGAAAAACAGGATCTTATTCTATCTTCAGGGAAAGAGATTTTAGAGATCGATCTGGAAAAAACAAAAAGATTTAAGATTCAGGGAGTTAATTTTGATCTTAAGAACTGTATATTTGTTGATAAGAACGGAAATACTGCTCATGGAAAGATCAAGATTAAATTTAAGAATTTCAATGAACCTGATTCAGTGATCTCTTCAAAATATGATCTGGTTTATAAGAAGAATAAGAGGAAATTGCCGTTTGTTTCAGGCGGGATGTTTGACCTTAATATATATAGTAAGAAAAATAAACTTAATATAAAGAAAAATTCATATATCCGGATCAATTACCCGGTTTTAAAAGTCTTAGCAAAAGAAGATATTAAAGAGATGAAAATATATTCAGTAAATGAAAAAACAGGATCGTGGGAATATGAGAGCCGGCCTGTAATTGCAAAACTGGATAATAAGGAATATTTTAAATTCAAAGTTACGCATCTTTCTTACTGGAATATAGATTATCCGCTTAATACGCATGCCTGTATTAAAGGGGAAGTAAAGTTTGAAGATCACAGAGATGTACCAGATAATTCTGTAAGGATTATTGCAGTAGGAGAGAACTATATAGGCCGGACAAGTGCTTTTGCTGTAAAAGGGAGATATGAGACGGACGTAAGACGATCATCTAAAATAAAAGTTATTGCAGTTACAGGGGATGGCCAGGCAGGTATTCTTGAAGATATATCAATAGGAGATAAACAGGGACGGGCAGGGCAATCAGAATCCAGCCAAAATTATAAATATAAAATGGAGGATATTGTTCTGTCAAAGAAAAAGTTTAAAGAATTGAAAAAGAAATATGACTTAAATAATTTGCATTTTCTCAGGAGCGTGAGAAGAATTGTTAGACAAAAACGGCTTATTGAAGATGTGGCATTCGGAGAAGATATTAAAAATTATCCCAGAAAAGATAAAATCATTTTTGAAGCAACAGTAGTAAAGAGAAGAACTTATTTTAAAGCATGGGTCGATGGTGTTGAAAAAGAGGGTATTATTTATAATCCGGGTAAGGCAATAAGGCTTGAAGCTGATAATGTTATACAATTACAGGCCGGAAGTGCAGGCAGCCTTAATGTTAAGATAAACGGGAAATCACATAACCTCGGTAAAGTTGGTACGATCGTTAATAAGATCATTAAATGGGAAAGATCTCCGCAAGATAAATCAAGATATAATTTAATTATAAAGGATTGGATAAAATAATTCTCCATCTTTCCCTTGACATTTATTTTATTTGATCTATTTTTAAGTTACTCCAATGAAAAAGACAAAGCAGTATCAGAAAGGCAAGCATTTATATATTAAATCCGGTAATAAAAAAGAAGTACATACTGTAAAAGAAAAAAAACCGCTTGAAATGGAGTTTGATAAGAATTATCAGGAAGTCTATGTTGATGAGTTCCAGTTTGAGAATACAAAGGAAGGAATGAAGATATTTTTCGGGAAGAAGATCTTCGGGACAGATAAGATAAAACGCAAACGCACTATTCTTCTTCAAAAAGGTACTGCCGGGAAGACGATTAAACTGCTTGAGGATGTATTAGAGAAGATTGATTCTGAAAAGTAGTTTCACCACCAAGGAGCGGCACTCAGATTCCTGCATTCGCAGGCCTCTTGGTGTCGCTCCTTGGCGGTGAATGACATTTTCTTATAGGGAATAATAAATTTTTAATAACCTTTTGTCACCCCTGCGAATGCAGGGGTCTCATTTTAAGAAATATTATGAATACATATTACATTTATATTATCATGACTAATATACATAACACAGTATTATATATTGGAGTGACGAATAATTTAATTAGAAGAGTATATGAACATAGGAATGGTTTAATAAAAGGATTTACAAAAAAATATAATTGTCATAAATTAGTATGGTATTTAGAAACACATGATGTTGAAAGTGCAATAATAAAAGAAAAACAAATGAAAAAATGGATAAGAGAATATAAAGAAAATGTTATTAATGAATTAAACCCTGAATGGAAGGATCTATATAATGATTTAATTTAATATGCTATATAGTAGTTTCACCACCAAGGAGCGGCATTCAGATTCCTGCATTCGCAGGCCTCTTGGTGTCGCTCCTTGGCGGTGAATGACATTTTCTTATAGTTTCTGAACCCCGTTATTTTAAAGAATTTAAGTGATTTAACGGGGTCAAGGAGACCCCTACACTACAATTAAACATAAAATTTATGCTTAAGTTTTTTTCTGAGAGAAAGGCCGGCTTGTCCGGCTTGATGGTTTTTTTACTTTAAAAGGGTGCAGAGTCTCTCCTTTCTTATCGAGTGGCCAGCTTGTCTGGTTCGAAGATAAGAAAGGAGAGACTCTGTACCCGGGAGATGTATAAAAGAGAATCTCTGTCAGGCTGTTAAATATCATATATGATCAAAGTATTGGTCCCCGGATTATCCTTTAAGGGGATTCCCAGGGATGCAATAACCTTATCCCCTTTTTTTAATAATTTATGCTTTAAGATGAACTGTTTTGCCTGTTCCAGCATCAGTTCAGTGCTGTTAAATCTTTTAATAGAAAAAGGAAAAACCCCGTAATAAAAGAGTGATCTATTAAGTATTCGCTTCGCCGGTGTAAATGTCAAGATCTTAGAATCAGGTTTGATCTTTGAGAGGATCTGCGCGCTCCTGCCGGAATTTGTAAATGAGATAATATATTTTGATCTGAGTGATTTTGAGATATAATACATGGACCCGGCGATCAAAGAGCGGTTATCAGATGTTCTGTTCTTCTTCAATAATATCTTTTCATGCTCAAGGTTTGATTCAGCATTTTTTAATATCTTTGACATTATTCTCACAGCCCTTATCGGGAACTTGCCTATTGTTGTTTCGCCTGAGAGCATAACAGCATCGGTCCGGTCGATAACTGCATTATATATATCTGTTGTCTCGGCCCGGGTAGGTATGGGATTATCGATCATTGATTCAAGCATCTGTGTTGCTGTGATAACGAATTTATTATACTGGTTAGCTATATTAATCAGTTTCTTCTGGATAAGAGGAATTTTTTCAGGGCTCATCTCCACCCCAAGGTCACCCCTGGCAACCATAATGCCGTCAACTTCTTTAATAATGGATTTGATATTTTTTACTGCTTCGGGTTTTTCTATTTTTGCAATGATTGTTACAGAATCGTTTGTAAATCGCTTTAGATATTTTTTAAGTGTGATTATATCTTCTGCTTTTCTTACAAAAGAGAGGGCGAAAATATTTATCTTATGTTTTAAAGCGAACTTAATATCTTTTTTATCTTTTTGGGTTAAGCAAGGGGCAGGCAATGCTGTATTAGGGAAATTTACGCCTTTTCTGGGTTTTAAGATCCCTGAATTCATTACTTTAACAGAGATGATCCTGTTTTTTATATTCATCACCTTTAGTTCGATCTTTCCGTCATCTAAGAGTATTTTTTCTTTTAGCCTGACAAATTTATAAAGGTTCTTATAGGATATCGATATCTGCTCCTGGTTACCTGTTATTTTTTTGGGAAGAATCTTTAAGATTTGGTTTTTCTTAAGCAGAATGCTGTCATCTTCCAGATTATCCACCCTGATCTTAGGGCCCTGCAGATCCTGCAGAATGGGTATGTTTATGCCGTATTTTTTATTTATTTCCCGGATATTTTTTATATAATCTATATAACTGTTATAAGTGCCGTGAGAGAAATTCAGCCTGAAGATATCCACGCCTTCTTTTATTAGTCCGTATATGGCCTTTTTACTGCACGATGCCGGGCCGAGTGTGGCAATGATCTTTGTATTATTCTGCAGTATCCGCTTTAAAATATAAGATTTCATGGTTTCACCTCTTTTACTATTTCTTCATCAAGGTAACATAAATATCCTTCAACTTTTTTATCAGGATAGATCTCTTCCAGCAGATGCTTATATTCAGTTATCTGCTTGACATGTTTTTCCTTATCCTCTTCGCCTGTTTTAAAATCTATAACTTCTATTTTTTCTTTTCTAATAATGAATCTATCAACTACTCTCATCTCTCCATCCGGTCTTATGATATCTTTTTCATTGTGGACCTTGTCATCCGGCTCTAAAATAAAAAACCGTTTGAACTCTTTATTCTTAAAATTTGTTTTTAGAAGTTTCCTTATATCATCTGCTATCTGTATGTTTTTATCCAGATCAAATTTATGCAGGGATTGATCTGTTTTTATCTCCAGATTTTTATCGGGAAAAGATTCTACCTTTGAAAGGATATGATGAATTGTTTTACCTCTTAAAATAGCATAAAATTTTTCCCTGGTGATTCCTTCAGGTTCATTTACTTTTGTCCTTAACTTCTCAATCCATTGAAGTTCCCCCTGAAAATTATTAAATTCCAGGCTTTCCTCTTCTGCTTCCTCTATTCTTTCTTTTTTGATCTTTTCCCGGGAACCGGCCTCAATTATATCATCTTTAATGAATTCCTTCAGGCCGGAGGAATTATTATAAATCAGATCAACTACTCTGTTCGGAACAGCTTTGGACCCTGGCAGAAGAATATATAATTCATTTTTAGCCCTTGTAAAGCTGACATAGAGATTGTTAAGCTCCTCTGTCAATTCTTTGCCAACAGTATTGCAGTATATCTGCTTCAGCACAGGTGAAAACAAAGTGTAATCCTTATTAATATAATAGATCTTTAAATGGTCCTCGTCTTCTGTAAAATACATATTGTTATTTCTATAGTTTTTAATATTAGTAAATGGAAGAATAACAACAGGGAATTCCAGTCCTTTTGATTTATGAGTTGTCATCACCTTAACTGCATTTATTCCCTCGCCGGTATTAAGCAGGAATATTTCATTTGCTGTGTTATCCTCTGAAAAATAGTCAAGCAGACTGTGAATGCTGTTATCCCCAAGGTTTTCCATCTGCTTGATGATTTCGAGGAGTTTTAAAAAGTAAGGCGCAAACTCTTTAAAATTACTGAAGAGATCCCATTTTTTTAAAAGAATCAGGGTGAATTCATATGGAGGCAAATATCCTATAAGATTAAATGACTGCTTGAAATAATCCTCCCAGATCTTTGGATATTCTTCTATAAACTTTTTATACAGAACTACTTCCTCTTTTGTATCTGTTATTAAATGTTTTGGATACCATTCTGTCATTTTTTGTTTGGAAATATTATTAAAAATATCACCGGATATAAAGTTAACAAAGGCAAAATTATTCCCCGGTTCATTTAAAAACTGGAGAAGATTGATGATCTCCTTAATCAGAGGATTATTCCTTATATCCACGGTTATATCTGCTTCAACTGATATTTTATTTTGTAAAAGCCAGTTCACAACAAGGTCCACTTCATCATTTTTACGGCAGAGCACGCAGATATCTTTATCCTGAAAAACATCTCTTGATCTGATCTTTTTAATTATCTCCAGGAATTCATCTTTTATCTTTTCCTGGATTTCTTCTTTTATTAAATCCTTGTGGATGATTTTTTTTACATATACATAGCCGCCTTGAATATTGGAATTTTTCTGCTGTGAATTTGAGTAATCACGGAGAACCTTCTCTTTATTCTCTTCATTAAGATGTTCATTTAAACTGATAAAATTGTTCATAATATTATCAGGATCAAATATTTTATTATTGAATTTGATAATATCAGGCTTGCTCCTGTAATTTATATCGAGTGTATTACGGTATATATTTTCTATATTAAGTCCTTCCTCTACCTGGTCTATCAGTTCGGAAGACGCACCCCTCCAGTTGTATATGGCTTGTTTTTTATCTCCCACAATAAACATCGAACCGCCCTGGCTCAATGATTCATCTATCAAAATTTTTAAGTTTTTCCATCGTAGAAAGTCGGTATCCTGAAATTCATCAATTAAAAAATGAAAGTACCGTGTGGATAGATAATAGTAGAGTTCAGGTAGAAATTCAGGGTCAGTTTCTGCTCTTTTTAAAATATCTATAAGCAGGCTGTTCAGTTCCTGAATCAGGATCATTCCTCCTTTATGCCTTACATCAGAGATCAGCCTGTCTTCAAATACCTGGAATATTCTTATCAGATGAAGATAATAATACTCTGAAATAAAGGTATAGTACTGTGTGATCTTTTGTTTAACGTCATTCCACTGTATAGATAATGCATCAGAAGGCTGTTCTGAATTTTTATTAAGAATACTACGAAGATCTTTTTTTACATAGTTTTTAAACCGAAGCGGGTCTTCTTTTTTAAGGAACTTTTCTATTCCATTCAGGAAGTTCTTATTAAAAATGATTTTTTTTACGGATACTTCTTTCTGCAGATTTAAACAGAAATTCCTGATATTTTTCTTTATATTCAATTCCATCTCTTTTTTATCAGTAGTTTTGTACTTTTCAGAAGAATAGAAATTTTTTCCTGTCTGCCTTATCTGTTTCCATATATCTTTTATATTATCCCTGATGAAATCCTTGGGAAACCAGTTTATTTTTTCCTGCCTGATGAATGTATAGTTCTCAATAAATTCATCAAAGATATCCTTTATTTGGGGGTCATCCAGTATATCCTGGAATATCTTATCAATTGTACTGTCAATATACGGGTCAATATTCATGGTTATTTCAAAGTCAGGTGATATTCCCAGTTTAAAAGCAGATGCTTTTAAAATAAGTGTGACAAAGCTGTCAATTGTTGATACCTTGAAATCACTGTAGTTTTTAAACAGATAATTAATTGTTCTGTGGATGCCTGCTCTTATTTCATGATCACTGAGGTTTATAACCCCGTACTTTTTTTCATTTAATACTATTTCTGATTTGAGTTCTGATATGATCTTTTTTTCAACTTTGTCATTGATATTCAGATCAAGTATTATCCTCTTCATCCATTCAATGATCCTGATCCGCATCTGCTGTGATGATTTATTGGTAAATGTTATGGCAAGAATGTTATTGATATTATGTTTTACATCTTCCTGCCTGAAGAGCAGCAGGTGGAGATATCTCATGGCAAGCTGATGTGTCTTTCCGCTGCCTGCAGAAGAATTGTAGATAAGGATATGAGGGAATTGGATCTTTTCCATTGATTGAAATTATTATAATAGATTATAATTTCTACTTTTTTTAAGATTATAGTACATAAAGAGGTAAAAAGTTGAGATATCCGGCTGCTGAGTCTTCTTTACGACTAATGTAATAAGCCGCGAACCACATTTTGTTTTGCAAGTGGCTGGCTTGTCCAGTTCGAAGCAAAAAAAATGTGGTTTGCGGCTTATTATCAATTAGCAAATTTTCTTAAAAAAATGTGGAAAAATGGATTAGTTGTAGTATATTATATATAAATTGGGAGTAATAAAGGAGTTTGAAGCATGCGCAAGAGTTATCTGGTAAAGAAAATATCAGAGGTAAAAGGCGTACCCTGTCCCTGCGGTACAAGTCAGCGTCCTATCACATACAAGGAGAGTGATGCTGCTAATATTCATGTTACCCATATTCTTGATTCAAAAAAGCATTATCATAAAAAATGCACCGAGTTCTATTATATTCTCGAAGGAACCGGTACAATGGAACTAAATGATGATATCATTGATCTGGAACCGGGAATGGTGATCTTGATCGAGACCGGGACATGGCATGCCGGGAAAGGTGACTTTAAAGCATTGATTGTGGGTGTGCCTCCGATGAGAGATGATGATGAGTTTATTTTTGAGGATAAAAAATGAAATTGAAAATAGTTATGGGGATCTTGATTAACCCTAAAGGAAGATCCCTGTTGCATCCCGAGCCTCTTGGTCGAGGGGCATCCGGGCATTCAGGTATACATCCAGAGATGTACCAAGAGGCTTGAAAAACAACATTTATTAAATAAAATGATAGTTTTTCAAGATGCCCTTATATTAAAAAAAGGATATATATTAAGATTTTCAAAAAATTTTAATTTAATGAGGTGATAATTATGAGTATACAAAGAAATGAATTAAAATTAGAAAAAAGCCTTAAACTTGCCAGAGAAGCAGTTATGAAAGCGGGCCCACTTAATAAGAAGGGGGGTTATTATCAATTAATGCAAAAAGTGGTAAAACATTGTAAAAAAGCAGTGAGCCTGGCTAATAAACTTGAGAAGAGCTGCGTGAGTCCTGTTTTGATAAAGATCAACAGGTCCATAGTAGATGAATTGCGTGTCTATAACAGGTACAGGAAGTATCATCCCGGGATGATGGAGAAACTCACAAAAAAAGGAACCATTATCCTTAAGAAAGCAGAAGAATATTTCAAGTTTTATCATCTCCAGAACGGACAGGTTCAGTTCGGGAAAAGTATACCGGCTTATATTCTTTTCCTTTCCGCAGTAGGGCTTATGCTTACATCTGCCGGGAGTGAATCATTTGATCAGTCTAAAAAAGATATTATGAAAGATGTAAAAGCCGGAGCAGCGGAAGGATCTGTTATTAAATCCGGAAAAGAGACAGATAGTTCTGAAATGTTGATAGCTTCTGCTATTTTCGGGGGCGATGAAAGTGAATCTGTCAGGGAAGCTGAAAAAGAGAAAGCAGAAATAAGTGCTGAGGAAACATCCTCAGAAGAAGCAGAAGATAAGCCGGAAGGAACGAATATTAATACTGCTTCAGCAGAGGAAACAGCAGAAGATACAGAAGCAGTTGAAACAGAAGAACAGGCGGGAACAGAGCTGGGAACAGATTCATCAGAGGTTGCAGAGAATGTAGAGGAAACAGAAACAGTTTCCTCGAATGAGATTATTGAACCGGAAGCAGAAGAATCAAGCCCTGTTGAAGAAACAGAAGATATACCCCTGAAAGATTACGAAATATATGAAGTAAAAAGAGGTAATACCCTGTGGGAGATAGCAAAAAGGCATTATAAGAGATTCTCAAACAAACATATTTATTTTTATCTAAATCATTTATTAGGCCCTATGAATAATAAAGGCAACCTGGATGACTATAAGTATAATAACCGAAGTAAGAAAAATCCACATTTAATATATCCTGCTGAAGAAGTAAAAGTCCCTGACCTGGCAAAAGCTGACCCCAATGCCCTTCCTGAAGAACTGAAGAATATTGTTGAATATGATGAAAGCTCCACATTATATACAGCAAAAGGAGTAGATGGCCGGATCATAATAGCTAATCCTGTTAAGCAGAAAATTATTATTATATCTGCGGAAGATCTTATCATCCAATCATAGATTTTAACTGATAAGAATTTTAAAACTGATTTTTTTATTATACATATTGATCAGGAAAGAGAGAGTTAGTTTGATTTAACTCAGTATAATTTTAATCCAGGATGAATTTCTCCAGTTCTTTTAGATATACTTCTTTATTTTCTTCTTTTAAGCAAGCAGCGATTTTTATTCCATATCCGTGATATGATTTTAATTTAAAAAAAATAATGGATATGTACTTATCATCTTGTTCTGATTTTTGAGCCCAAAGAATATAACCTGTAGATGGGTCAACTTTATTTATAAATTTGTCTGTCCAATATATATAATTTATTAATAAATCATCTTTATGAGAATAATCTTTATCAGCTTGTATATCATATTTGGTTTTTTTATATTTATATTTGGTTTTAGGGCCTACTTTGCCTTTTGATAGGATTTTATATATATAAAATTCAGGTTCTTTTTCTTCAGAATAAGATCCATACATTGAATTAAAATTCAACAGTCTTTTTAAAAGATTTATTCTATTAACTCCACCGACTACTTTGGTATGGATAGACTCATCAGTATAAGAAGTTCCATAATAGTATGTTGTCCGTATTTCTTCCGCTTCAGTTGGAACACTGAACCCGCATATCCCGTCTAATCTCATAATAAATCCCGGACCGCCGTATATGTGTCTTCCTCCAGTTATTGGAGCAATTTCCTTCAGCGTGTCTGCCTCCGTCTTCTTTTTCTTATCCTTCTTCTGTTCCTTCTTCTGTCCTTTTGTTTTTTTGGTTTTTATTGGTGTGTCTTTTATTCCCAGGAGATCCTCATGATTATTCAGAAGATCCGATGCATCCTTTAAGAACCCATCCTGTTCGGCTTCTTTATCTATAACAATCCAGTGCTCAGGAATTGATAATTTAACAGTATCATCAAAGTCTATCTTTGTATACTTGATAGTTTTAGAGTTCCTTAGTGTGTATATTTTTTTCCAGCATTTCTTATTAACGCTTGTATCCCTTGTCCCACTGACATGCATCCGGTATTTCTGTGAATCATCAATGGATTTTTGTTCTTCCAATTTTTTATAAAACTTATATGCCTCATTGTAGTCGTTCTTTTTATAATAAAATTTAGCTGCATCTGCTATTACCTGAGGATTGTTCGGATCCGCTTCCATGTCCGCCAGTATATCCTTTTCCGAGGATGCACAGCCGGTCATTCCGATTATGATGATTATTCCAAAGAGAAAGGTTAGAATCAGTAACACGTTCAGACCAGGTGTTATAATTTTTATTTTTCCAATTTTATATCTTTTCATGTGACCTCCCTCTTATAAAAAGTTTTTATTAATATATTTATAATAATTATAATGTCAACCTTTTTTATGAAAAT
>SDBV01008799.1_pt1 | contig 13539 bp, 12 predicted proteins | sample 2277081 | NCBI WGS metagenome assembly SDBV01 (sample SAMN10402039, study PRJNA504765) | marine sediment metagenome | isolation source: marine sediment core GS10_PC15, 223 cmbsf | place: Arctic Ocean: Southern Knipovich Ridge | collected 2010 | reverse complement strand
AAAGGCTTTCTTCTGTCAGGGGTTTTTCGATAAAATCAACCGCACCTGCCTTAAACGCTTTCGCTGCCATAGGAACATCGCCGTATCCGGTGATGATCAATATCGGCATCTGAGGACGCAACTCGCGAATACGTTTCATCAGTGCTATGCCATCCATATCTGGCATGTTAACATCTGTGATAACGATATCACATTTAATGCGCCGAAGTTCGGTCAGACAGCTCTCGGCGTCAACCAAGGCTACAACACGAACATTATCGATTTGCTGAAGGGTTTTGCTTACCGCTTTTCTTACCTGAGGTTCGTCGTCGATGAAAAAAATGATCTTTTTCTTTGTCTCACTCATAACATAATTCCTTATAGTTAAAGATATTCAAATAATCAGTATCTTGACGAAAGACACTCAACGCTACGGAATTGTAACAACTCATCCGCTCATTGGCAAGCTAATATGGAAAAAAATCCCATGGCCGGGACGATTTTCATATTTTATGACCCCTTCGTACCTGCTTACGATACGTTCTAATATCGGCAAACCCAGCCCGGTGCCCTTCTGGCGCGGTTTTGTCGTGAAAAATGGCTCGAATATCTTTTCTGCCAGTTCCTCTGGAACACCCCCACAATTATCCTTAAAATCGAGCAAAATATTATTTTTCTTGCACGAAATCTTGATATCCAGAGAATTTTTCGCCTTGGGATTCGCCGCCTGAATAGAATTTTGTATCAGAACAAAGAAGAGTTGCTCGATATCGGCAGCGGTCGCACGAACATAAACCGCTTTGCGAGGTTTTTTCAATGACAGCTTCAGCAACGTTTTTCTGGCACCTGATGACAGGGCCTTGACCAGACTCTCTGCGATCTTGCAGACATCTATCCTTTCAATACTGCTCGGAGATGACTGGCGGGCAAATGTTCTAAAGCGGGCAACGATCTCGACTGCATGAGTAAGCTCGGAAAGAGAATCGTCAATGTTTTCCTTCACCATAGCAATGTCCCCGGGCTTTTTGGTCAGCGAACGGTTAACTTGCTGCAGCAGCAACTGAATAACCGTAAGCGGCTGATTCAATTCGTGAGCGATATTAGCGCTGATGATCCCAAGCGAGGCAAGCTGTTCGGTGCGGAACATCTTGGCGTCATACTCGCGAAGCTCACGCTGCGAACGGCTTCGCATGATAGTGTTTACAAATATCTCGGCAACGATCTTAAGCAGAGAGATCATCTCTGCGTCCCATACTTTTGCCTTTTTGATCGAATAAAAATTCATAAATCCGATAAGCTCTTTGTTAAAAAAGATCGGGACCGTTACGTATGATTTCACGTGCGCCGCGGCAAAGAAATCCCTCTCTTTGGCCGCACTTTTCGGAAATTCATCCAGCGAATGCATATAAATAGGCTCGCCCTTCTTTAGCCTGGTGATCCACCACCTGAACTTCATAGCCGATAAATCCTTTACCGCTCGACGACGGAACGGTATACCCTTGCCGCACCATTCGTAAACAACATCCGCAATAGAAAGATCCTCGGAAAACAACACGATGCTGCTTCTGTCAACCTTTAGAAATTTACTTAATATGCCAAGCGCAATGTTTATACCCGTATCGGTACGTTCAACGGGAAGATTGATAAAACTTGTGGACACCTCGGTAATAAGATTTTCGAAATCCAGCTGATCCTTTATCGCCTCCTTTGCCTTTCTCTGCTCCGTGACATCCCGGGTAGAAGCAAGTAACAATTTTTCACCATCCAGTTCCATCGCTGTAAGAAGAACCGTGCCCAAAAACTCACTGCCGTCAGGACGCCTATGCTGCCACTCGAAAAAATGGCTGCCGTTTTTGAAAGCTTTCTCGGTCATCCTTTCGATCTTGATATCGGAAACCTCTCCGTCCGGCTGAAACCGGGGAGAAACGATACCTACCATTTTAAACAGAAGCTCTTGTTCATTCTTAAAACCAAACAGCTTTATCGCTGCAGGATTGGCGCTGATAAATCCTTGTTCAGGATCGACGATCGTGATCGCATCCTGCGATGTTTCGTAGAGTGTCTTGTATTTTGTCTCACTCTGATGCAATGCCAGTTGTATGTTTTTACTGTCTGTGATATCGGCAGCGAAACCTTCGATGTAATCCAGCCTGCCTGAATCGTCATACACGCCAAGGCTCTTTTCCATCACCCACTTAACTTTACCCGTCGAAGTTTTGATGCGGAACTCCATACTATACTCTTTCTTTTTGCTGCTTATCCCTGCCATTGCCTTTTCAATTATTGGCAGATCCTCAGGCATATGCAACTCTCTCCATTTGATCTTACCGGAAAGAAAATCACTGGCGGGGTATCCCGTCAACTGCTCGACCTGTTCACTGACAAAATCTACCGTCCAGTTGCCGTCATTAAGGCAGCGATAAACCACCGCCGGTGTATTATCCACCAGTGTCTTTAGGTCCTGCTGAGTTTGTTTGCTTTCGGTGATGTCCAGCATTGCGCCGACCATACGCACAGGCTTTCCTTTATCGTCGTGAATAACCGTGCCCCAATCCAGAATAAAAGCGTATGAACCGTCCTTTTTCTTGAAACGATATTCGGCACTCCATTTCGTTTCGTCAGACTTAATAACCTTTTGGAGTCCGGCAAGCGTATGCTCCCTATTGTCAGGATGGATAAAGTTGCTCCAGGACTCAAGCGTCGGAAGGGTGTCGTCTTCAGAGTAGCCGAAAGCCTGACAGTAGCCGTCGCTCCAGTCCAGCTCATTGGTAATAATGTTCCAGTCCCATACCACGACACCGCCTGCCTTGCAAACCATGTTCAAGCGAAGGTCAGAAATTTGCAGCTTCTCCTCAGCCTGCTTGTGATCGGTGATGTCCTGCAATGTCCCCTGAACTCCGATGATGCGGCCTTTTTCATCAATCGCAGGATCGATATTCTCAGAAACCCACCGCACCTTACCGTCTTTGCCGATGATCCTGTATTGCCGATTGACAGAATAGTTCGGGTCCTCCGACAGTCCCTTCCCCTGACTCATAACCCTCTCCAGGTCATCAGGATGGACTATCTGACTCCAGCCTACCTTACCGGAAAGCATTTCTTCTTTAGTATAGCCCGTAAGCTGCTTGATAGGCCCCTGCATAAACGTCACTTTCCAGTCCTTATCACCTTTGAAGACTACACCGTGAAATTTATGAACCAGAGAACGATAATGCTTTTCGCTTTCTCGAAGTTCCAGTTCGGTTTGCTTTTGCCTGGTTCCGGTAGTAGAGGTCGGAGACTTTTTTACATTGAGCTGTTTGCGCAGGGTCTTTAGCTCTTCGATCAGTTGAGCCTTGGTTTTCTTTTCATCGTTCATGGTTAAAGCTTTTGGTACTTGATCACCGCACGATACATGCCGTTTATGCGCTGTCCCTCGACCATTGTTGGAGCATAAATATCGTTCCTCGGTTGAAGGCGAATGTGTTTGTCGTCTTCGAAGAATACCCGTTTGAATGTCGACTCGTGCGGCTGGGCAAACCGAACGAAGCAATCGTCGCCGCTGTTGACCTGGGCGGCCGGCGAGAAGATAACGATGTCCCCCTCCAGAAACTTCGGTTCCATAGAGTCACCGATAACGCGCACCGCAAAAACGTTCGGGTCGTGCATGTCCGGGCAGCGAACATAATCGTCGGCAAACCCGGCTGGATAGTCGAGATCGTTAAAGTCCGTCGGGTAACCGGCAGAGACCTTGTTGATAACAGGTACAAGCTGGCCCGCCTTTAGCGACGGCTGATCGGAATCGATATTAATCTCTTCGGCGCCGAGTATTTTGTCGACCTCTTTGGTAGAGACTTTATGATTAACGATGTTCTTTATGATCTGTTTGAACCGGCGGTTCTGTGCGTCTTTGGCTTCGTAGTCACTGCGAACATCAGTGGGCATACCCTCGATGTGTGCAATGTGAAGAAGCACCCCCTTGTCAAACTTCAAGACCTTTTCAAGTTTTTTGAGCAGCGTATCACTTGGCGGATTCTTAACCTTGCCGGTTTCGATGGTGGATAGATAAGGCTTGGAAAAATCTACAATGTCTGCCACCTCATCAAGTGTAAGATGAAGCTCTATTCTGCGCTCTCGAAGTATTTGGCCTAGTGACATAACGATTAATATATCGGCATTTTTCAACAATTCAACAAAAAAATTAGTTTTTTATCTAACTTTATCACTTTTTTTCGTAAAATCACCCCTCAACCCCATAAAATCAACGCCCAGCACCGCTGGGCCTCCGAATCGGTTAGCCCCGTCCTTCGGGCGGGGTTGCTGTTAACCGCTACAATTTAATATAACGCCAACGCAACCAACGTGCATTGCCATCCTGAGCGTCGGGTGGCACGGTCAAGCCATGCTTGGCCGTGTTGTGATGCCGCAATTTGTCATTCCGGGCTTGACCCGGAATCCATTATTACGTTACAACTTGCCCAACACAACAAACAAACCCCGTCATTGCGAGCAGCTTTAGCCCGCGGCAATCTTGATGCCTTAGGTACCTTGACCGTTACAATTATAATAACTTCAACACAACCAACACCCCCCGCCGGGTGGCACGGCCAAGCTTCGCTTGGCCGTGTTGTAACAATAACAATTTGTTATACGCAACAAAACAACCATGTCATCCTGAGCGCAGTCGAAAGACCTATTTAATAAGAAAAATTCCAAACAATTCGTAATTCGTAATTGATAATTAACAATTAATTTACTTTTTCTCTCCAAACAGATCAGGAGCCATAGCATTTACTTTAGCCCTTGCCTGTTCCTCACTGTCTCCCATTTCAACCAATATTACGGCATAGTTATTAGCTGCATCCATCAAATGCGGATGCTGATGTCCCGTCTTTCGAGTAAAATCAATAAATATCTCTAAATGCCGTCTGCTCAGCGGTTCAGCCTTTTTGAGACGATTCGTAGCCTGGTACAACCCCGCCAGGTTGTTTAATCTGATGGCCACTTTCGGATGACTCTTGCCAAAACTGGCTTGGTCGATTTCCAACGCCCGTTCCATCAGTGGCTCGGCCTCCGCCGGACGATTCGTAACATCATACAACATCGCCAGGTTGTTCAGTCGGATGGCCACTTTCGGATGACTCTTGCCGAAACTGGCTTCATCGATCGCCATCGCCCGTTCATAAAGCGGCTCAGCCTCAGCCAGACGATTCGTAGCCTTATACAAGTGCGCCAGGTTGTTTAATCGGGTGGCCACGTTCGGATGACTCTTGCCATAACTGGCTTCACTAATCTTTAGCGTCCGCACCATCAGCGGCTCAGCCTCCGCCAGACGATTCGTGTCCTGATACAACTGCGCCAGGTTGTTTAATGCTATGGCCACATCTGGATGGTCCTTGCCTAAGCTTGCTTCATCGATCTCCAGCGCCCGTTTCAACAGCGGCTCGGCCTCAGTCAGGCGATTCGTATCCTGGTACAACTGCGCAAGGTTGTTTAATGCCGCCGCAACATTGAGATGACCTTTACCATAGGCCTTTTCAAATATCTCTACCACGCGTTCCATCAGCGGCTCAGCCTCTTTTAGACGATTCGTAGCCTGGTACAACTGCGCCAGGTTGTTTAATGCTCTACTCGTCTTCGGATGGTCTTTGCCGAATCTGACTTCATTGATTGCCAGTGCTCGTATGTACAGTGGCTCGGCCTTTGGGTATTGTGCGTTTTCACAGTAAACATTAGCTATTTCGTTCAGGATTAGCGGATCGTTACCGGCCAGTGTTGTTAGTTCTTCGCAATACTGCAATGCATCCTGAGGCTTGCCTGCATCAGAGACATTTTGCATTCGAGCCAAATATATCTTTGCTTGAGCTAAATCCTTTTTCTCTTGGACAGCATCTACCGTCTGCCGTGTTTCATCCAGTAGTTCGTCTGCCTGTTCGGTGCTGCCCTCTGCAATGGCCTTTAGCGCCTGTGCATAGGGCCCTGCATCGTCTTCGATCTGTGCAGCGATCTCTTTTGCCTCCGTCGTTGGCTGTGGTACTTGGGATTCGCCGGGTTCTGCGGGCAGTTGCGACAGTGCCAATTGCTCTTCGAGCTGCTCTATCTTCGCATCCTTATTTTTGATTATTTCTTTTGACTGACCAAGCTGTATGTATGCTTCTTGGTTACGGTCAAGGATATTATCCGGTTCTATGCCCATGTTAATATCTCTGGCAGCGATGTTGCCTTTGTTATCTTCGGCGATGATGGCTGTATTCTCAGAACCGGATTGATCGATCTCATTTGTAGGTGTGGAAGCTGTATTCTTTTTACTGAATAGTTTTATGAATAATCCGATTAATCCAGTGATAACCGCAACAATCACAGGGATGATAATGGCAATCTTATTGCCATCGCTTAGATTCCTAAACCATTCCATCATTATTTTTTCCCTTGCCTTTCCGTCAACACTTTTGCGTGGATAATCCTAAGCTCACTTTCCCCAAAAGTCAACCCAAACACTCAATAATCACTTTTTAAAAATCAGTGAAAATCATTGCCTGTCGCGTCGTAGCCCTTAGGCGTAGACGGGTGAGATCAGTGGATAAATTCGTTGCTTTTATCTTCTTAACAAGCACTTTTCCGCCTTTTTTTCGCTTTTTTCTGCTTTTCAGGCACCTTTTTGCCTGTCCTGAGTGCAACGAAGGATCTCCTATCCCCTCTCTTTTTCCTTCCCTCCGTCCTTGAAAACTTACGGAGTCTTGAACATGGCATTGCTCAGACAGCTAAAGTAATAGATTGATTATCTGCCTATTAGGCAGCTCCGTAATCACGTGAAAGAACCGCTAAAAAATTTGTTAAATATTTACAAAATAAATTTGACTTGTTAATAATATAGTGTATAATATAATAGAGGATGAGCGGATGCATATCAACGCAGACATTCCTGAAAAACTGAATATGATCTTTGAAAACTAAATAGTCAGGCTCTAAATACACCTTGGTCTCAGCGTACTCTACAGTAAAAAACGAGTATTATGGCTTAAGGGCGAAAAGGTAAAATATGCAAAACGAACCCAATTTGACAATTGCAAAATAACTGTAAGCTGAGCAATAATAATGACTTAAGGAGATAGTCAAAAAACGCCAAAAAAAACAAACCCAATTTCAAAACACACTAATATGGTGTTGCTTTTTGGGCAAAATCGGTTAGATTGTCAGCATAAGCAAGGATTTGATGTTCAAGGAGACACAAATGGTCAAAAAACTGGCACTTATCACGATAGCACTTTTGGCAGTCTACATGGTAGTTTCGCTGGTCGTAACCAACAACGGCCTGAGCATCGTCGTCAACGGGCACGAGATCACCGGCCCGATGCAAGGATTCATCGACTTAGGCGAAATGATCATCGCAACGATCGTCCTGTTCTGCGTGGGGATACTTCTGGCGTTCGTCTTTACCGGGGTAGGCCTGCTGCTGGTCGGCGTGTTTGCGTTTGTGCTGATAGTGTTAGCGGCTGTGCTGCTGCCGTTTATAATCCCGCTGCTGATCCCGCTGTTTATCCTGTGGATGTTCTGCTGTATCGTTAAATCGATAGCGAAATCTTAAATGCCATTAGTCTTTTTTTACGTCGGCTGTGACGCCGCAGTAGTCCAGAAGTGTTTTGAGTTGCTCCTGCGAATGCCCATGCCATAAGTCCTGTATGAACCATCGGCCCTGTTCGCTCTCGAAAACGGTCATGCTGCACTCACGTCCGGCCACAACTTTCATATCGAGGGCGTACTTCTTCCAGCCTTTAAGTCCGCCGGACTGCAAGACCACTCCCATCATCGTATCTGAAAGCGTTTCGTGAGTGTCCTTTTTATCTGTCTTTGGCGAAAGGTCATAAACTTTTTTCGCAAACCGCTTGAGGCTTATCCCCGTTATCTCGATCATAACTTATTGCCCTTTATACCCTTTTATCTGTTGTTAATCCCAAGTCCTGTATATCAGAAATGCGACGTTAAGTAAAGCTAATTTTGTGATATTACGCATTCAGGAGATGCTGGATGAGTATTTTGATCCCGATGGCGATCAGTATCACTCCGCCGAGTATCTCGATCTTATTTTCAAAGAAGTGCCCCACCTTTCGCCCGAGCTGCGTTCCGATAAGCGACAACACGAATGTGATAACGCCGATGATGGTAACAGCGGTATAGATCGACGAGGTTATTAGCGACAGTGTAACACCGACAGCCAGGGCATCGATGCTCGTCGCTATCGAAAGCGTAATAAGTACGCCAAGGCTGTGGGCATCGGGGACGTCGGTTTTCAGCTTGAATGATTCCCATATCATTTTTCCGCCGATGGCTGTTAGCAGAACGAAGGCTACCCAGTGGTCCATCGACGTGATGATGTCTTTAAGCGCGACGCCTGCCAGCGAACCGAGCAGCGGCATGAATGCCTGAAACGTGCCAAAGAAAAACGCCATCCGCAAAGCGTGCCGTATGTTGAGTTTTTTAGAAGCGGTTCCCGTCGCTATCGAAACCGCAAAGGCGTCCATTGCAAGACCAACAGCAATAATTATGGTCGTAAAAAGTTCCATTAAAGTTTATTCCGTATCTTCTGCGCTGATAAGCCCGGGGCTGGTAAGGTCGTCGATTATCCTTTGGCCGGGTAAAACTTTCAGGAAGTCCTCGTCGTCCCACTGGCCGTCAACGAGCCTTTGTATCAGCGACGGATCGCCCTGGATGCAGTCATAGTTCCAGCCCATAAACTTGGCGGCGTCTTTGGTGAACTGCCGGGACTCTTTAGAACCGGGGAGTTTCCAGTCGATGTATGTTGCATACGAATATTCGTTCATCGATGCCTGTTCTGTTTCTAAAAGATATTGGGCATTATCTTCACCGAACTTTTCGACGTATTCTTTTAGCAGATCTTCGTGATGCTGCTTGCTCGGCTGGGTTCCGTAATCGATCCAGCCGGGGCTGTACCAGTATACGCCGCGATGGCTGTCGAAGTATTGTCTGTACTTTTCTTTCGATCCAAGCAGCAGCGTGATGCAGTCGTGCGCACGCGGAATAACGACGGGTATCTTAGGCGCCAGGCCGACAACGCCGTTGCTGCACAGGCCGTAGCCGAGGAGGATCGCGTCGTAAGGTCTGCCGTTGGAGTCTTCGGTTTGTTCGACCGCCTTTTGTACCTCCGCCAGAAGGTTGGCGGGGTTTTCGTGCAGGGCCTGCTGCATAAGCTCGATGTCGATGATGTTTTCAGAGCGAGCGGCACAATAGTACGCTTCCTTTTGCAGCACCTTGCAAACTATGAATTTATATCTCATGGGTATAGTTTTACCATTTCGCGGGGAAGAAGTCAATACTAGCGGATAGCGGGCAGCGTACAGCGGATAGGACGCTTCGCGTCGCTGGCTTGCAGCCAGTTAGGGATTGTGTAGCATTTGGAAATGGTGTAAGATAGATAACGCGTGTGCTAAAGCACACCCTACAGTAAAGCACAGGGTTACGTTAGAATGGATTCCAGCCTTCGCTGGAATGACAAAATGTTTAAGGAGTAAACGTGTTACGATTTTTTTGTGAAAATATAGTCGAAGGCGAAATACCGCTTGATAGCGTTGAGGCGCATCATCTTATTCACGTTATGCGTGTGGGTAAGGGACAATGCGTGGAACTGTTTGACGGAAACGGAACAGTTGCAGAGGCGACCGTCGTATCGCTGAAACGTAAGGACGTAACAGTCAACGTAGAACACATTGAAATAAAGTCCCCGCGAGAGACGGGCAGGGTTATCATCGCAACCAGCACCGCTAAGGGGCAGCGGTTCGACTGGCTAATAAGCAAATGCACCGAGCTTGGCGCCGACGCGATCATCCCCGTCCTCTACGAGCGGACGGTAAAGCTTGCCAAAGGCAAAAACGTGATCGAACGTTATACCAAACTTATGATCTCAGCCGCGAAGCAATGCGGGCTAAACTTTTTGCCCGTGGTATCGGAACCTGCACCGCTTACAGAAGCACTCGAAACATTGCAAACCAATTATCCACAAGCAACGATGGTGCTGGGAAGTTTAAGCGGCGACGCAAAACCAATAACAGAAATCTTCGGAAAAGATAAAGATGTGATCGCATTCGTCGGTCCCGAAGGGGGGATGACGCAGGAAGAAGAAACACTGCTGAAAAACGCAGGCGCGATTGAAGTGAAGCTGACCGGCACCGTGCTGCGTGTCGAAACCGCAGCGGCGGCGTTTGCAACGATACTGTGTGTAGGAAGGGACACCCTTTAAGATTGTAAAGTTAGCACGGCCAAACGAAGTTTGACCGTGCCACCCGACCGTGAGAAACGCAGAGAGAAAATGAAGTAGTATGAGCGAATACGATAACAACGAATTTGATGTCGATCCTGAACAGGTCGCTGAGTCGCTTGACGCCGACGCAAAACCTTTATGTATGGATTGCCTTCAAGAGTGTAACGAGCTTTCGTATTACTGTGAGCACTGCAATGCGTTTAGCCCTATCAATCCGTTGGCTGCATACATGCCTTTTGTGCGTTTGCGAATGGTTTGCGGGTTTTACATCACCGCGTGGCGCAGGATGTGGTGCGATCAAGATATCAGTGGTACGTTTAGAATACTTCTTGCATTGTTCATTTGCATTGCGATTCCATACCTTGCTGTTATCGCATTGTTGTTTTTGCTTTTTTGTAAAGACTCACTTCCCGGAACATCAAACAAATTAAAACCTTTACCTGCTATAACAATGATCTTGTTCATGATCGCACTAGTTCTATTACGGCTTCTTCCTTACATACTTCACGCCGTATCAGGTTGTATGAATTATTATTGACAATTTCATTTTTCCACAAATATTTTTTTTCGGTTTGCCGTTTTTACTTTTCGATGAGATGAAAAACCGCAGCACACATCGTTAATCTTTATCAACCGTTTGCTATTTTGTTTTACTTTATTTGCGTAGCTAAACATCCGTATCCCCACTAACAAATAGGGAATTGTGTATAAAAAAAATTTACAAAAAAAACTGGAATTTTGCAACATGTAACGATTATCAGTGTATAGTATATATAGAAAGGTTGTTAAAAAGAACAAAACAAAAAAACAAAAAAATAAAAAGGACTAAAATGAAAAAACTAATAATTGCCGGAGGACAAAAATGACATAGGGGAGCGATAAAAATAAATAAATAAACCAAAAGTTTATGTTTTCTAAATCGGCTTAGTACCGCACGAGCATGCGGATAAAAGGAACTTGACAAGTAAGGTAGCTTAGACCATAGACCACAATTGTGGTGTATAGTTTTGAAAGGCTTGAAAATGTCGCCGAGACAGGAAAACATATTTTTTTTGTACGAAGGATGGGCCATCAAATGTCGAGGGCTCATCCTTTTTTTTTATGTTTCGTACGATCCGGCAAGGGGCGGCTATGAAGTCGGCTCTACCCACAAATACGTAAAGAAGCATGATTTCACCGCTCCAACCGGATCGATCGTCGTATGAGTAACGACAAGGGTAATGGTAGCCTCTGAAAGGGGGTTCGGAAAAATGGATAATACATGCAGCGATAACACGGCGGTGGAGCTTACCCGGCTATTGCGGCGGATCAACGACGGGCTTAGCCCACAGGTATTACGGAAAGAGGCCAGGAAGTTGATCTCTAAGGTAACGAGCAAGGACATCGCACGTGCGGAACAGAACCTTATTAATAAAGGGATCACCGCTCAGGTTGCAGGCGAGCTTTCGAGCATATTCGTGCTGCTTGGTATTCTCGAGCAGCAGGGCAAAAGCATCAAGGATCAGATACCCAGGAACCACATCCTGCGAAGGATCTTCGCCGAGCATGAGCTTTTGCGATGTTTCCTCGTTGAGTTTCAGGAACTGGTCGATAAAATAAACAAGATGCCGGCGATAAGCGATACGAGTGTCGAGTTCATGAGGCTTAGCCATATAGTGGAACACTTCAACGCGATGGACGAACACATCGAACGTGAAGAGGACGTCATTTTTCCGTTCCTTAAAAAACACGGCTGGGAGAGTTTGTATAAGTCGTCGCATAACGATCACGTTTACATCAAGATAGCGATCAACGATCTTATCAGACTTCTCGGCGGATACAGGGCCAAGAAACTTAAAGACTTCAAGGTTCGCATAAACTCGATCTGCAAATATCTGTGCTCTACGCTTTCGGAACATATGTTCCAGGAAGATAACATACTGTACCCGATAGCACTGAAGGTTATCGACAGCGACTTGCTGTGGGAAAAGATAAAAGAAGTATGCAACGACATCGGATATTGCGGCGTTCATTTATAATTCATTGACGGCAAAGTGCCGGTTGGTTTCGGAGATCGGTGTGGCTTTGGGGGGCGGTGTGGTTTCGGGGGATGAATGCCGTGGTCGTTGCGGATCGTTACGTGCCTGAAATTTTGCGGGCGGCATTGCTCGCGAACTCAGGCACGCAGCTTTTATACACATTCGTGAAAACAATTCTGTTCTATTGACATTTCATCTGCACTCTATTAGACTGTTTGCAACAGCAATCGAAAGGGAACAGATGGAACACATCGAAAAAACATACGAGACAAAGAATGGGCCCGTCGAAGGGTTTTGTACTAAATGGTCGAACTTCAGCATCCTTATGATCACCGGGAGCAAAGGATTTCTTGCGTGCCCGGCGATAGATGTAGATGCCTGCGAAGGGTTCGGTAAGGCCGGTGCGCTCGTCGAAAGCAGTGCGGATAATCCTATCGTAACACTTGAACGAATGTGCGAAAGAAAGATCACAAGGGCAAACGGCCTTGCAAAAGCACTTGGGATCAAAGAAGGTATGATCGCCAAAGACGCCTTTGAGCTTATTGCGTAAGAACAAATCAAAAATCAAATATTAAAATGAAAAATTGTGGAACCGGCCGAAGGCCGGGTGGATTTTAAAGAAAAAAACTATCCACGGATTTCACAGATATCCACAGATTTTAAAATGTGGGTTGTAAAGTTTCCGCATGGGCAAAAAATTTGCCCATCCTACAGTGAAACACACTTTTTTGTTACACGTGAATTTTCGGGCGTGTTGCCCTTAGTCTTTGCTTGTCAGGTAGATGGCCTGCTCGGCGAAGAGGTTGGGCAGGATAAACACCGGCAGAATGCTGGATTTTCTAAGGGGTATCTTCTTTTCTATCTTTATTCCAAGCTCATCGCAGAAGCGGTCAAAATCCTTTAGCGAAAGGCAGTGAATGTTCGGCGAATCGTGCCATTGGAACGGTAGTTGTCTTGTTCGCGGAGCCTTTCCGGTAAGCAACAACTGGAGCCTGCATTTGTAATTTCCGAAGTTCGGGAAACTGACGATCACTTTTTTGGCGACGCGGTGAAGCTCAGCTAAAATCCTGGCAGGGTTCTTTACTGTCTGTAAAGTCTGCGACAGGATCGCATAGTCAAAGCTGTCGTCCCTGTAAATATCAAGCCCTCGTTCGATATCCCTTTGTATCGCTGAGAGCCCGTGGCGGATCGAATGTATCACAAGATCCTGATCAAGCTCGATGCCCTCGCCGGTGACTTCTTTATCCTTTATGAGTTTTGCAAGCAGCTCGCCGTCGCCGGAGCCGATAT
>SDBV01008798.1_pt1 | contig 13539 bp, 12 predicted proteins | sample 2277081 | NCBI WGS metagenome assembly SDBV01 (sample SAMN10402039, study PRJNA504765) | marine sediment metagenome | isolation source: marine sediment core GS10_PC15, 223 cmbsf | place: Arctic Ocean: Southern Knipovich Ridge | collected 2010 | reverse complement strand
ACAATATAAGCGAACGGTGTCGTTATGTCCTTTATTTTTTATTTGATAAAACATTTTTTCTGATTTTCTCCCTAGAGGAAAAGGAAGAATTTACTAGGACTCCCTAGGGAGTCCGAATTGCTGTGTCTGAACGTTACCTCTAGACAAAAGTTGCGAAAATATGGTATGTTTTGTGCGCTTAACACCGAAAATCATCGGAAAAAGGTAATGTTTATGGCACAGATTAGCACCAATGAATTCAAAAACGGCCTAAAAATTGAAATCGAAGGTCAACCCTATGTGATTGTGACCAACGAATTCGTAAAACCAGGAAAAGGACAGGCCTTCAACCGCGTTCGACTCAAAAACCTCCTTTCTGGAAAAGTCATTGACCGTACCTTCAAGTCGGGAGAAAAAATGGATGTTGCCGACATTCTAGAAACCGAAATGCGCATGCTCTATCGGGAGCAGGACGGTATTGTTTTTATGGACGACAAGACCTTCGAACAATTGAAAATCTCCCTGGAACATGTAGGCGACGCCATCCAATGGATGATGGAAGACTCCGTCTATGAGCTTCTATTCTACAAAGGTGAACCGGTCGCCATTGAACCACCTATATTCATGGAAATGAAAATTGTTAAGACAGACCCAGGATTCCGCGGAGATACTGCCTCCGGTCGAGTGATGAAACCTGCAGAAACGGAAAGTGGTGCCAAGGTTCAAGTGCCAATATTTCTTGAAGAAGGTGAAATTGTAAAAATTGACACGCGTACAGGGGAATATGTTTCTCGTGTATCAGGTTAGTAGGTATGCATCCGGAAAAAATACAAATTCTTAAAGACCGCGCTAAAATGTTCTATAAAGCGCGGGAGTTTTTCCGTAAAAGGGGTGTCATAGAAGTGGACTGCCCCATTATGAGCCCGTCTGCCTCTATCGATGTTCATATCGAACTCATTCGCGCCTATGGTGTCTCCTCAACGACTCAATATCTACATGCCTCTCCAGAATATGGTATGAAAAAACTGCTTGCGGAAGGGATGAGTGACATTTTCCAACTGTGTCATGTGTTTAGAGACGAAGAGTGCAGCATGCAGCACAATCCTGAGTTTACCATGGTGGAATGGTATCGCATAAACGTTCCTTTCTCTGCGATGATTGAGGAGTCCATAGAATTTATTAAAGAGTTTGTCGGCGATGTCCCTTTTTCAAAAGTCACTTATCGTGATGCATTTAAGCGTTTTGCTGGCATCGATTACCTACAAGCCAGTGAGGAGGACTTACTGCAATTTCTTGAAGAGCGCGGAATTAATCCCTATCAAAATATTGAAGAAGAGGGAAAAGATGCTCTACTCAATATCATTTTAGGTGTCGTCATTCAGCCTCAATTGGGACAGAAAGGACTCACCGTCGTGCAATATTTCCCTGCAACCCAAGCCGCTCTGGCACAAACACGCAAGCGCGGTGAAGAAGAGATTGCAGAGCGTTTTGAAATCTTTTATCAGGGCGTAGAACTCGCCAATGGCTACCACGAGCTAACCAACTCTGAAGAGCAGCATGAGCGTCTGATTCATTCCAATGCAACCCGCGAGAGACTAGGTAAAGACACCCTTCCCATAGATGATTCTTTTATCAAAGCCCTGGAAAAAGGACTACCGGATTGTTGCGGCGTCTCTGTAGGCTTTGACAGACTGATGATGCTTCGCCACAAGAGAGAAGATATCGCCGACGTGATCCCCCTTTCTGAGAAATAATAGACGCACTTGTTGCACAATTCACCACAGAGCCCACAGAGTGTGGATGAGAATTTACAAAAAAAAGGATAGAAAGGATAAAATTTTGCGATCTTCGTCGTTTGCTTAGGCGCGGCAGCGCCGTAAGATGTAAGCCCCCTGTGTAGCGTTAGCGGAACGGGGGGTAGATGTTAAAAAAAACGAAACAGCTGCGGCAGCAGCGCAACAAAACACATTCCCATAACACCATTCGTGCAAAGTTCATTTTTCCCACCTAATATGGTCGACAAAACGCCGACAACCGTTGATTAACCCTGAAATACAATCACGTTTATATGCATATATGGGAGGGATTGTCAGAAATTTAAACGGAACCCTATTAGAAATAGGAGGAATGCCTGATCATGTTCATCTATTGGTGTATTTGACAAATTTAGATAAATATTCTCACTTCATAAGAGACGTCAAAGCTCATTCTTCACTATGGGCGAATAAAAATTATCCAACCTTAGACAAGTTCGAATGGCAAAAGGGGTTTGCATCTTTAACGGTGAGCTACTCTTCGTTAGAAGGGGTGAAAAATTACATTAAAAATCAGGAAGAACATCATAAGACAATGACTTTCGAGGAGGAATACCTCAAATTTTTAGATGGACAGAATGTAAAATATGATAAACGGTTTGTGTTAGATTAATTTCTTGCGCTGCTGCCGCAGCTGTTTTTCCTTTTTCGATATCTACCCCCCGTTCCGCTAACGCTTCACGGGGGGCTTACACCTTTCAGCGCTACCGCGCCTTCACCCAAGCCTGCTTATGAAGCGTTATCTGATAAGATTACTTATTTCTTTACCCATTTATCCTGTTTATCATGCCTGTCCTGTAATATTTATTTTTCAGAGGGAATGGCTGCCGTTTTACTCAGCGGTCCTTTCCGAGTAGGTGGTGTTGGCGGCTTTTTCCAGCTGATTCCAATGTCCGCGGTCCAGCCATCCTGAGACTCCATTCCAATAGAGGAACAGCCATATGATCCCCCAAATTGGCAGGGAAAAATATACGACTTTCAGCCAGCCAGGAATTTTGGCATTGCCGGAAGCAATTCTTGGGTCTCCATACTTTTCAAGTTCCTCATCATGATCACTCATGAGAATCCTCCTCGTCATCTAACTTCATCATTTCCCATTTGGGTTCCTCATCCATATCAAGGCGCCCCTTGCGCCACAGATAAATAAAAATGAGAAAAGAACTACCAACAATGGCGATCAGCATCGAATAGTGCAAAATGCAGCCATATATCCCTATACCGTCTTTAATCATTGTATTTTCTTCTTCCCTTCAATGATCTCTTTGGTTTGTACAGGATCCTTTCCCAGCCACCAAGCCTCTGTTGGGGAAGTAATCCGCGTGCCCTTTGTCATCAGATATTGAAAGATCGCTTCAAACTTATAATTGGGTATTCCCGTTTCCCTCCTGGAAGTTCCACGGGGATCGTAATCAAAAAAGTGTTGAAAAGAAGGCATAATGGACCCTCTACTTGCAGTCTTTGGAGACCAGAAATGGGACTGATGCCAGTCGCGGCTGGGCCTTTTCACTCCAACTCTAGAAACATCGGGACCGATCCGCCGTGTTCCTGGAAAAGATATCTTCTGGTAGATGTATTCGTTGGCAGAGGAGGGCGGCGCCGGATACGACTCAGAACCGTTAAGAACCACATCTTGAATAATCGTTCTGGTTTGATCGGTATGGCAGTACCAACACCCCTCAATAGCATAGAGATGCTCTCCAAACTCAATGAGATCTTGCCTAGAGCGGAAGCCTAAAGGATGACTTGTGAGCTCTGCGAGATCCTTTATGGATTCCCCCTCAGGATCATAGCTCCATCCTTCCTCTTGGCCTATGGAGAAAAAAGAAACTCGATATTCTGTCGGATTATTTACGTAAACAACTCCAGAATCTCTATGGTAAGGTTGTTTAACTTCCTCATCGAGAATGACATAGTCCTTATCCGTCCAGTTCTCTAAAATACGATCGGTTGGAGCGATAGCAAAAGCGTCCTCTCCTATTGGCTCAAAAACTTCTAGAATGTCAAACGCCGGTTTCTGTAGCCCTTCTTCTATCCAGTTTGGGTTCTCCTTTTCCCACTGCTTTTGAAGATCGGCTCGAAGCCTATTAGCTGCCTCGACAGCATTAAAAGAGCTTGCTGGTTGCGGTTTTCTCAACAGCATGAGATGAGAAGTCAGCCTGAGTTTAGGGTCTTGGTACTTTGTGATAAACTTTTGCAGCTCGGGAGGGGCAACAAAACGGACAACCTCCGCTTCTTGAAATGCTAGGAGAGTATACTCCTGCTTGAGGTGATACACAGACTGCAACTCGGTGCTATCGCTACGCAAACGGCTGAAATAAATATTTGGATCAGCAATTTCATACATTTGCACTTGATAAGAACTTGTTGGCTCCATCCAAGTTTTATCCATGTAGCGGGGAGCTAGAAGAGTGATCACCACTGCAAAAGAAAAGAGGAAGACGATTCCAACAAACGTAAGAATCGCAGAACCATCAACTTTATGCATGAAGGGCTCATTATTTTCGCTCATGCCACCACCTCTTCTTTCTCTCTAGGTTTCAGAAGGATTGTATTAAAGATGTTGATCAAAAAAATAATATTCGCAATGAGGATGATCGTACCACCAATGGCTCGCATTGCCCACCACGGGTGCATGAGGGCGTTTGTTTTCAAAAAGGGCATAACACTTAGATTATTTTGAAATTCTGCATAGGTAGTACCATCAGCCCAGTATGCCCACAACATCCCTTGGTAAAAACCACCAATCCAAAGAGCAATCATAAAAGGGATGCTTCCAATCATATTTAAAGCAAAATGCCACTCCGCCATAGCCTTTGACCATAACGGCTTTTTCGTGATCACAGGAATCACCTGGTAGACACCGGCAAAAGCAAAAAAGGTAAACGTCGCATAGAGTGAGACATGAGCATGGCCAATGATCCAGTCGGTTTTGGAGGTGATTTCATTAACATTACGTAAGGCCATCAGAGGGCCTTGTATGCACGTAATGAAGTAGAACATTGTACCCATCATCAAAAAGCGAACGGGTGTGCTTTGTGTGAACTCTTTCCACTTAGGAAGCAAGGTGTAGAAAAGGTTGTGAACCACAGTCCAAACGGGAATAAAGAGCCAAATGGAGAAAATAATCGCCACCGTTTGTAGCCATTGTGAGATAGGACCGTGGATCATGTGGTGTGCACCGGTCCAAGCATAAATGAAGGCTATAGACCAAAAGCCCACCATCGAGAGGCGATGACTATAAATCGGGGTGTTTGCCAATTTCGGTAAAAAGTAGTAGGCGGTAGCTAAACCCATGGGAGTAAAAATTAAACCAACAAGGTTATGTACGTAAAACCAACTTATGTTTACCCGAGAAATCCCTCCCGGCACCCAATTGATAGCATAGCTTCCTGCGAGATAGGTAAACGTTCCCCATATGAGCGTTCCCATTGTATACCACAGAGAGACGTACATTTTCTTGTATTTACGTGTGGCGATCGTTGCAAAGATGTTAACGACTACAAGCAGCCATGCCACAACAAAGAGTGGTTTCGTCGGAATCCACCAGACCCAATCCGGAAGTTCGGCATATTCCCATCCAAAATTTGTTCCCCAGGGGTAGGAAAACTCTGCGATGACAAGAGAAAACCACCATAGTCCCGCAGACCAATAGGCCATTTTTGCGCTCCAAATCTGCACACCGCACAATCGGGGCACAAAATAATAAAAGAACCCGACACTTACAGAATACAACCAAAGGATAGCAACGCTATGAACATGAACGGGACGCAACTTTCCAAAATGGATATATTCTCCGGAGAAATAGTCTGGGAAGAGATACGTGTTAAAGGAGAGGAAAACCCCAATAGCCATCCCGATCACCATAAAGATGATTGAGGGGTATACCATCAATTTCACGGGTGTATCGTTATATTTTGTCATGGGCATTTATCCTCTTTGCACAGCTAATTTTCTAACATATTCCTCATAAAGCTGTTGCTGCTGCTTTCTCAACTGCAAGGTTTCTTCAAAGCCAGAGAGGAAAGAATTACGCATGTTGGTATAGCTTCGAATCTCGTAGTCCAAATTCGCCAACTCCTTCTCTCCTTCGAGCAACGACTTTTCTTTTTCCATTTTGCGAATCTGATTTTCAATTCGGGCAATAAGTTCTTGCTCTCTCTTTTTGATTTCAGCTTCCTTTTTCGGATCAAAGTTCACCTGCAATTTACTCTCGACAACTTCATACTGGGCATTATCATACTCTACAAGTTGAAGGTATTTCTCAAATACTCCCCCAAAAAACGCTTTACCCAGTAAAACAACACCCATCGATTGATAAATTTTACTCTCTTTTTTCACCGTCTCTTTGATCTCCTGAAGAAGATGATCCGTCTCTTCATGCTGTTTCGCTTGTTGAGACATATCTAGCTCCTGCTTATAGAGAGCAAGAGCCTCCTCCGGTTGGGCGGTACCTTTTTCGACTTTCTCGTACAATTTTGCCCGTTGTTCACTTGCCTGTGCGAGTTGTTCTTTCAACTCGTTAACGGTTTGATATCCAAAACTTCGGGCCGTATCAAGAACCTGATCCGCTCGATCAAAAACTTTATAGATGGCATTAAACAAATCATCCCGCTGTTGTTGTTCGAGGCTCAGTGACCGAATGAAAATGACGAGCTGCAAACGTTGCAAGGAACTTGTCTGGTCTCCCCAAGGGGTCATCGAAGTACCTAGGACACCATACTTTATTGATCGTATCAGCCGAAGATCGTCTCTTGTATCGATCCAATGCAAGTTTGTTAACATTCGAGGTTTGGCATCGTACATCGTTCCTGCACGAAATCCCATCCCATCCGCTTCTTTGCCATGGCATACTGCACAATTTAATTCGAAGAACTGCTGCCCTTGGCGAATATTTTCCTCGGTATAGTACTTTTTCTTGATATGGTAGGCATGCTCCTCTGGACCAGGAATCGGATTAGGAGAAACATCAAAGACATCTTCTACTTTCGGCTCAGAACCATAGACCTTTGGAGTTAAAGAGGCATAATATTCCTCTCGAGGAAGGGCACTCATGTCTGGCTTAATATCTTCTATTTCAAGAAATTCTGGAAGCTCTCCAGGTTCTAGGACATTTCCTTCCTTTTTTAACTCTTCCAAAACATCTTCGGTATCATACTGCCATTTTTCTACGTCTTCAGAAGAGCGGATCACCGTTCCTCCTAGCAGTGAAGAGAAAAGCCAGTCCACAAGTTGCGTGATTTCATTTTCCGTAAGCACTGGTGGAAAAGGCTTATCTTCAGCCACTTCTCCCCATGGAGGCATCGGTGTTCCTTTCACCCCATGGACAATCGAACTAATGACATTTTCGCGCGTAAAATTGCGTAGGAAATCGGCGTTCCGTAAATTTTTTGGAATGGGATAGATCCATTCTGCAACAGGTCCGTTTCCATGGAGATATTCGCCATGACACTGAGAACAGTGTGTTTGGTAGGCGAGCTCTGGATTAAAACCTCGATTATCCCAAATTTCACGAACTTCATCACGATTGCGCTTTGCAAGCTCATCGAGCATGTAGGTAAGAGCATAGAATTTGCTGTCATCAAAGGGCATGACCGGCATAAGAGAGCGCGCCGTGTGTCGGCTTGGCTTGCGGAAGTGCTCGATCAACCACTCATCACTACGATAAATGCCGGACCAATTGGGGCGAGGGCAGATCAGACGGCCTAAGCCATACTCCTGAACGTACATCATCAATATGCGATATACCCTCTCGTTCCACTCCTTTTTCCCTTCACTGTTTTGTGCAAAGAGGTGATTTTTTGCACGTAAAGCGTACTTGAAGTTGTCGTAGTAGGATTCAATGAGTTTGGGATATTCCTCCTCCAACTCTTCAAGAAGAGAATCCGCTCTTACATCATCGACAATACGTCGGTCGATTTCAGAAGCATGGACATCGATCGCTTCGACAACCTCCGAACCAATAACCGTCTCAGGGAACAAATCCCTAAACCATTCTCTCTCTTTATACAAAGTTTCAAAATCGGGTTTTTCCTTTTCAACACGGAACCCGACATTGGACTCAAATCCTTTCAGACGATGACACGCAGCACAACCCTCCGCAGCAAAAACCGTCATAGAATAACGCAAATCGAGCAGCTTCCCGGGGTTAATCGGCTTTTCCCAAGGAAGCTTACGGCCGGCTTCCCATTCAGATAGCGCTGTGCGATAGCTGGTTTCCGACACCGACTTTCCTCTGCCACGCTGTGCTAGAAGAAAAGTCATCAGATCTTCCAACTCTTCATGATCCAAGTGGAAGTTTGGCATGGTGGAAGTTTTTAAGTTCGCCTTTGGCCATACCATTGCCTCTTTGATGTACCAAGGATAGTATTCTCCGATGTTCGTAAGCTCCGGTCCTACGCCTCCACGGGTGAGGTTATCGATCCGATGGCAGGCATAACACGCTTGAGAGATGTATAGCTCCCTCCCACGGTGATAATTCTTTGTAGAAACTCCAGTTTTTCGGACAACCTCTTGAGTTTTGCCTTCACTAGACTGATGACACTGGACACACTTTGCCTGAATTAAACCTCCAACATAGATGGGGGTCGTCTGAAAAAGGAGGCGATGCCCCGGCATGTGGTTAAAAACCTTTGCAAATTGAGGGTCATTATCGGGATCAGGTTCAGTAAATTGCGGTTTTGGTCCCGTGAACTGCTCTTCATATTGCTCGTCAAAAACAGGACCATGCGCTCTATCCGTAACCACACTTCTTCCATTGCCGCTGTGGCAGGAGGTGCAACCATATTCATCAATAGGATGATGTTGAAAAGGACGCGTCTCCTTTCCCACCAAGGGATGCATTCTGAGAACTTTTGTCACATCGTAGTCGTTATCCCCAACTTTTGCGGTTTTAAGAGCTTCCAATTTCTCCGCTTCCCGAAGATGCCCCTCCTCCTTCAGGGTGGCAACCTTTTGCTCGAGTTCACCCCAAATATAGTCCTCATTGGGCTCTTGAACGGGAATGCCATCCTCGCCGTAAATGATCTTACCGTCGACATTTTTAGCGATCTTTGTTGGGGAAAAATGGGAAAACTGCAAAGCCACATGGCAGGAATTACAACGATCGATCGTATGTGGTCCTTTGTCATCACTCTCAAGCAAAATCTGCTTTATCCCCGTCCCAAAAGAGGGAGGCTTCTCACCGGTGTATTCTGAACGAAGCTGTTCCAATTCAACATAGGTATTCTGATAGATCTTGTATTCGGGGAAAATTTCTCGGTACAGGAACACTCCAAAAAGTGCTGTAACGACGATTCCAAGAAAAATTAACGACAATTGATACCAATTCCCACGCATCCGGTCTTTTACTCCTCAGTGTCTAGCAAAATTCTCTGTCCAGGGCCATATCCACCCCCAATTCGCACCACGAAAATAGGTTCCAACCACAATGAGAATGCCTTGCCAGGTCATAAACAATGTGAAGAGAAAAATCCCCAAATACCTACTTTTATGGAACCAGACCCCTTCGCCATGGGGGTTTCTGTCGAGATAGGGGATAAGCATCAATCCAATGACGATCAAAGCAGGAATGCCAACACCACCCCAGAAGGCATCATACGCCACCATTTCCTGTAATCCGAGAAAATACCACGGAGCTTTTGATGGGTTCGGGGGTTTGCTGGGATCGGCCGGTTCTTCCAGGGGAGCATCGATGAAAGAAAGCCCCAACACAAGCGCCGTACAAAAGAGAAAGCAAACCGTCTCAGCCCTCACCAGATGTGGCCAGGAAAAGACAAAGTTATAGGGTCCCTTGTCTACCTGTGGACATGTTCCTCGCACTAGCTCCATAAGTCCATATGTGCGTTTCACTCCCGGAGCAAATGACTCTTTTGTATCAGAACGTTGCACAACACGGTAAGGGTCGGGGCGGATCTTGTCCGGAGGCCTTGCTAGCCCTCCGTCCTTACGAATCCTCCAAAAATGCACCCCAATTAACGTGAAAACAATCAAAGGAAGTACCGCCACATGGAGAACATAAAAGCGGATTAAAGCATCCTGCCCCACAGTTGTGGAAGCGAGAAGCATCACCTTGTTGATATTGTGTTCAAAGCCGGGGATGTTGGGAACATATCCGGCGATGTTGGACCCTACCGTTACTGCCCAAAAAGCAAGCTGATCCCAGGGGAGGAGGTAGCCTGTGAAGGAAAGGATAAGCGTTAGAACCATAAGAATAACGCCCACTGTCCAGTTAAATTTCCGCGTACTTTTATAGGAGCCGGTATAGAAAACACGTGCCATATGCAGAAAGACAAAGATCACCATCAAATGAGCACCCCAGCGGTGCATATTTCGGAACATCATCGCAAAAGGAGTGGTATCCTGCCAATCCTTCATGATGTTGTAAGCGCGATCTTCCGCAGGGACATAGTAAAACATGAGAACGACACCCGTGAATGTCAGGATCAGAAACAAACTAAAAGTGATCGTTCCCAAACCCAAAGTGGAGAAGGGGTCAAGCGAGTGTTTGTGGCATTTTACCGGATGGAAGTGAAGAAAGAAGTTTTTAAAAATAATTTCGGAGCGGTCTACATCATTATTTGGGTAATTGTGTCGGAAAATCGATCGAACAAAAACGCGCGGTAGATTAAGCAGGTGTTCACCCCAAGTTTTTCTCCGTTTCCCTTTAAAAACTGCCATGATTCTCTTCCTTAATCTTCTCTTTTCTATTTTATTCTCTTTTCCCTCTGATTCTCTGCGTCTCTGCGTTTTTTTTATTTTCCTTTTTCTTTTTCCCCTCTCTTACTCCCCTTCTTTCTGCGTTTTTTTTTATTTCCCTCTTTCTCTTTCCCCTCTCTTACTCTCCCCTTCTTTCTCCTTCTCTCTCCCTTAAACAACAGGAGTATACCATGCCTCCTCCCAATCGAGGGTTGTTTTCGACTTATCAACGAGAAGATCTCCCGAAGCTCCTTTAAACACCTCAAAAAAAACGAGAGGCAAGGGGGCGGGCCCTCCCGTATTTCTCCCAAAGCGATCGTATGTCGAACCGTGGCATGGACAAGCATATCCCGTTTCAACCATATTTACGGTACATCCCAAATGGGTGCATACAGATGTTTGTACTCTAACTTTGCCCGCTAGCGTCTCGATAAAAACCTTCTGCTTGACGTTGTAGATTTTTCCCTCTAATGCTAGAACTTCTTCGGGACGTCCTAAAGAGAACACGCTAGGCGGAACTTTCATCGCATTGGGGTATAGGTACCCTAGCATGGAAGCACCCGCCATTTGTGCTGCGCCTAGGATACAGGCACCTACACCCATTAAAGCCAGAAAAGAACGCCGAGTAATTGATGGATCCTTTTCATCGTCATCAACATTTAATGAATTTCGATACTTAGGCATAAGGTCTCTTCCTATTCCTGTTCTTCATCACGAAACATTTGGTATTTTACATCTTCCGGATCGTCAAACTGCCCTTGCCGCAGGAAATAGATATAAACTATGATTCCTGCAAGAGCTAAAGGTATTGTCCCTCCTAGATACCAAATCATCTTATTCCCTTTTTTATCCTATCCAATGGTGTGTGTAGTTCATTACATCCATGGTGACCGCCTGCGTAGGACACTTTTCAGCACAGAGCCCACAACGAATGCAAAGGTCTTCATCTTTTAACATGGCCGATCCCATTGTATCAAGCTCTTCATCTTCCATTTCCGCAGAATCGACACCATAATAGTTGTCGACAGCCTTGCGCAAGTTTCCCTCTCCCACGTCGAGGTTCAGCTTGCTAATGGGGATCAGCTTCAGGCAATTGCAGGGACATACATCCACACATCCATTACATTTAATACACAAATCCCCATCAAAAACAGGGTTGACATGACATTGTAAGCATCGATTCGCCTGCTGATGTGCCGCTTCATCGGTGTAGTTGTTTTCCACCATATCGACATTTTTTATACGTTCCTCTGCAGGCTGCATCGTTGGCAAAGCCCACTTTGTGCGAAGGTACTCTTTGTCACGGATTGGAGTGATTTCTGTAAATTCCCCCACAAACTCTTGATAGGGCTTCGTTCCCTTTAAATCTTGATCTATAGCCCTAGCAGCATCTTGACCATGCCTTATCGCCGTGATAAACAACGCCGCACCAAAGGCAGCATCCCCCCCAGCATACACCCCTTTTACCGTTGTTCTGCCGGTGTCTCTCTCAGTCTTGATAATACCTCGATCGATCACTAACTCATCCCGCCTATCCCAGCCACTGAGAAAGCTGGAGTCCATTCCCTGCCCAATAGACAAGGCCAAAGTATTGCAAGGAACAATAAATTCCGTGTCCGGAATAAGCTGTGGAGAAAACTTCCCGTCATGCTCAAACAATCGATGAATACGTTGAACACGCAATCCACATATTTTTCCCTCCTCATCACGGACTACAGCCTTGGGAGCCACGCGATTGATGATCTCTATTCCCTCCTCAACACCATCCTCAATTTCAAACTCGTCAGCAGTCTGTTCATCGCGCGATTCCAAGCAAACCATCGTCACCTTCTTCGCGCCATTCCTGACAGAAGTTCTAGCCACGTCAAAAGCTACGTTTCCTCCGCCAACGACCACCATGTTATCGCCAATTTTCCACTCCTCTTCAGCACATTTAACCCGAAGGTATTCGATTCCTCGAATGATGTCGGGAGCATCCGCACCTTCAATGGGAAGTTCGCGAGACTTCCAAAGGCCAATTCCAATGAAAACCGCATCATATTGATCTTGTAGATCATTTAGAGTGATGTCACGACCCACCTTTACGTTGTAATGGATTTTTGCTCCCAAATGTTCAATTGCGAAACACTCATTGATGGCAATCTCATTCTTTAAACGGTATGTTGGAACCCCATAGGTCAGCATGCCCCCAGGCATCCGCATCATTTCAAAAACATCAACAGCATAACCTAAACGAAGAAGATCGTGAGCACACGTCATAGAAGCCACACCCGCTCCAATGCAGGCAATTTTGAGGCCGTTGGGTTTGGGATTCGTCGACCCTCGAGAGTAACTCATTTCCAAAGACTTAATATGTGCTTCCTTGTCCAGACCAAACCACTCATCCAAATACCGCTTTTGCGCCCGAATCGTTAACGTCTTATCCACACGATCCCTTCGACAAGTCAACTCACAAGGAGCACCACAGATAACCCCGCAGATAGAAGCAAAAGGGTTCGGGCCCCGTGCAATTTTGTATCCTTCGAGGAAGTTGCCCGCATGCAAAGCCAACATATAGCCGCGAGGATCTGTATTGACAGGACACCCATCGCGACAGTCAATCTGACGGAGATAATAGTCAAGGTCGGGAATGACCACGTCATAGACCTCTTTGTACGCGAAAACGAACTCCTCGTCAGCCAACGAAACCTCCAATAAAATGATTAATTGATAAAAACCAATAGCGGCACTTTAACAAAGAAATTCCTTTTTTTAAAGGCCATTTCGGAGCATTTCGGAGTTGGTCCCAACGGCATCAACTTAAACTAAGATTTTCAACCCTCAAACTTTGATTTTAACCACAGATGCACGCAGATGAACACAGATAGGCCGTCGTCGGTCAGAAGAGCTCCGATCTGTGTTCATCTGTGTGCATCTGCTATGTGATTTTGTCAAGCACAAGTCCTCGTTCCAGCTTTCTGCTTATGTAATTTTTCTAGACATAACTCCTCGTTCCTGTTTTCTTGGTGGCGTTTATTCGAATCGAGTGTCTGGCACTCGTTATACAAGCTAA
>SDBV01008797.1_pt1 | contig 13540 bp, 12 predicted proteins | sample 2277081 | NCBI WGS metagenome assembly SDBV01 (sample SAMN10402039, study PRJNA504765) | marine sediment metagenome | isolation source: marine sediment core GS10_PC15, 223 cmbsf | place: Arctic Ocean: Southern Knipovich Ridge | collected 2010 | reverse complement strand
GTTGCCCGCTGTGGGTTCCAGAGGTTGGCAAATTCTTCGAGTCGTTAGGTCTCAACTGGCAAGTGCAGTCGGAGATCCGCGTGCCGTTCGCGTGGGACCACAAAAAGTCGCGGGAAATCGCAGCCCATGGGAATAACCTCGACAGCGGTTCCAGCGGGGATTCCGATGACGACGGTACAAGCAAATCGGGTGACTGATCGCGAGGTACCAGAGATATAACGATGAAGCTCATCACCGCAGCTCTTGCTCCCTCCGAACGGCACCACTTCGATTTCGTTCATATCGATTCGACAGCGGGGATCATCGCCAAACGGCGCGCAATCATGACTTCGCCCACGGGCAGGAGAAAATACAGATGAAGGCAGCAGAAGAAGTGGCACAGATCGTAATGGAGCGCATGAGTGAATCAGGATTTCAGCATGCTGTTCGGATCGAACGCAGCGAGATTACGCGCATAACCGGTGTTCTTCCAGCCGTCCTGATCGAGGAAATCAGGAAAGAACTCGCGATGGTATCGCTTGTATTTTCGGAGTTGCCAACGGGCGGTTTTGCAGTGGCGAGCCCTACATTGTTCGCGGAAGCGCCGATTCTGACTCTGATGCATCCGCGCAAAGCGGTTTAACGATGACTGACAGTCTGAACGATGATGCACTGGCCCGCGCGGTCCAGTGGCTGCGCGAAGCCGATGGCTTGCTGGCTACGGCCGGTGCGGGCATGGGTGTCGATTCGGGCCTGCCCGATTTCCGTGGCGCGGAAGGATTCTGGCGCGCTTACCCGACACTACAGGCGGAATGTGTCCACTTCGAGGATATCGCCAACCCGGTCGCGTTTCGCCATGACCCGGAGCGCGCCTGGGGCTTCTACTGACACCGGCTCAATCTCTACCGACGCACAGTTCCACACGGCGGCTACGGCATCCTCTGCGCATGGGCTGAGCGGATGGAGCGCGGCGCCTTCGTGTTCACGAGCAACGTGGACGGTCATTTCCAGAAGGCCAGTTTCGCGGATGAACGGGTTGTGGAGTGCCACGGCTCGATTCACTGGCTCCAGTGTGCCAACGCGTGCCGCCGTGACCTTTGGTCGGCCGATGACCTGAGCATAGACATCGACGAGACGAATTGCCGCCTGCTGTCGCCGTTGTCTCGCTGTCCCCGATGCGGGGCGGTGGCGCGACCCAATATCCTGATGTTCGGCGACTGGTACTGGATTGAATCGCGGACGACCCGCCAGATGGCCCTGCTTGAGCGGTGGTTTGCCACCCTGCAGAAACTGGCCGTGGTTGAAATCGGCGCGGGGCGGGCGATACCCACCGTGCGGCACTTCAGCGAGCGGCACGGCCCGCGCGTGATCCGCATCAATCCCCACGACTACGCGATTCACCCAGAGCGTGGAGTTGGCATCGCAGGGAATGCGCTGGACATGCTCAACCGGATCGACAAGATGCTCGACTGCTGGCGTTAGCCCGGGCTACCTTCCTCCTCGGGCGGTCCATATACCAATGACCATGATATTTCAGTCACCTCATGGCGTCGTTGCAAACACGCCAGGGATTCTGTCGAGCGCCGTTGCTATCCGACAAAGCGACAAGGTTTTGCGCTATCCCCGTCACGCATCCTGCACAAGCGCGGCGACCCGTCCCGCTCCCGCTTAGGAGGGAAAGCATCTGAAATACTACGCGAGCAGGAGCAGTACTTTCAACGGCGCAGGGTATTTATTGCGTGGGCCGCCGAGCATGCGGAAACTTTCGGCGCGGTGGTCCCGGTCAGACGCAACAGGACGCGAACGGAAGTACGCTTCGCAAACGTGAATCCGGCTGTGTCGTTTTCCATCTCGGCAACGAGCATCTGCGTAACCGTGTCTTACGTACGCCGGTGTTGTGACTTGGCTACTTTCGACTCGGCACCGCACAGGGTAATCGGCGGCTACGAAGACGATCTCGTCATGCCGGAGTACGCGGTCGTGTATCCAGACCAGCACTCTCTATGGGAGCGCGAGGTCTTCGATTATTTCAAACTCTGGTGCGCGGACAAATTCACCGCTGTGGCAGAGTTGTTGATTCGCTGAAGCGAACAGCCCTCAATATGAGCCGAGGCGCCACTTGCGCTAGCGAGACGTAAAGGCGACAATTCGAGATGTAATACGAAAACTCACCTGATTTTCGTATTACATCCAACGGGACAGGAACAAGACAAAAATGGCGAGACCTACGGCCACCGAGCCACGCGAGACAACTGCGTCGCTTCGCCTGAGCGACGCTGAGAAAAGCGCAATGGAAGCGCGGGCAAGGGAAGCCGGGTTCAGGTCGCTAAGCGACTATCTCAGGGCACTTGTTCGGCGAGACCTTGACGTTTCGTCCAAAAAACGCTCCCCTCCACGACTCGATAGACCATTGACCAAATTTCATACAACGAAGTTGGGAACAATGTGGAATGGTGATTCACTCGACTGGCTTACACGAGCCAAAACCGGCAGCGTCGATCTGGTGATGACGTCGCCTCCGTTCGGTCTAGTTCGGAAGAAGAGCTACGGCAACGAAGATGCACATGCATATTGCGACTGGTTTCGCCCGTTTGCTGAGGGTTTCAAACGTGTACTCAAAGACGAGGGCAGCCTAGTCATTGACATCGGCGGTGCGTGGAAAACGGGGCTTCCTACGCGCAGTCTGTATCACTTTGAACTTCTGATCATGCTGTGCGAGGAGTATGGGTTCCACCTCTGCCAAGAACATTATTGGTGGAATCCCGCAAAGCTTCCCACGCCCGCCGAATGGGTAAACGTGCGACGTGTGCGCGTAAAAGATGCCGTCAACTGCATCTGGTGGCTCTCACCTACACCGTGGCCCAAAGCGAGCAACCGTCGGATTCTCGCTCCCTACAGTGAATCGATGAAGGACCTCTTGAAAAACGGCTATCACGCAAAGACCCGACCGAGTGGGCATGTGATAAGTGAAAAATTCGGAAAAGACAACGGGGGATCGGTACCTCCGAATCTTCTTGCGATAGCCAACACGGAATCCAACGGTCAATATCAAGAGTTCTGCAACGCAAATAATCTGGCCGTCCATCCAGCGAGATTTCCCGCTCTTTTGCCAGAGTATTTCATTCGCATGTTGACTGATCCAGGGGATATGGTTTTAGATCCGTTTGCAGGCTCGTGCGTCACCGGTATGGTTGCAGAAACACTTCGACGACGCTGGGCCTGCGTAGAGATGAACACAGACTACCTGTCCGGTGCCATCGCCCGCTTCGACGGTGACATGAAGAACCAAACCAGGATGAGGCCATCCCCTTACGGCATCAATGCGCCGTGTGCTGTGCCAGTACTGGACGAGGATGCCCCCTTGGCTCAGGACGGCGGGAAAACTCGCCCATCAACGACTCAAGCCGCCTAAGCGGCTTCCCGATCAGACTCGCTCATTTCACCCAACTCGCTCACCGCGGGAAGCGTCCATCGCATGGACGTTTCGTCATAGACAGCGCCTAAGTGCCCGCATGTCTGTCCCACCAATAGGCGAGGCATTGGCCGCTCCGCCAATGCCTCGGCCGCCGCCACCACCGCATCCAATGTGATCCCGGCCGCGCCGACCTCAACCAAGGCGCGTCGAACCGACTCCAAGACCGTAAGCCGACGCGGATCTCCCCACTCTCGAAGAAAAACGTATCCCCCCTTTCCTGTTGCGCACCTCTCGTCCCGTTGAGCAAGTCCCACGAACACCATTGGGTCATCGATCGCTGCTACCTCAGGCACAATTGGTTCGAGTGCTTCTCGAATCTCCGATACGTGCAGACCTTTACCCCTTTCCTGAAGCACCAACACAAGCAGATCGACGATTGCTCCGGTCTCTTGCTCTGTGAAAGGTAGATCCCTGTCAATCAACCCCCAAAGGCCCGCACCTAGCCGCACCAACGGTCCTTCTACATGGATCTGGAAAAAACAGTTCAAACCGCGCTCACGCTCGATCCGTTCCTTGATCTCGCTTGACCGCATTGGCCGCCCCTCCGCCATCAACAACGACACAACAGCTTGATGGACGTCGATCCGATTATTCGAGCCTCGTGCACCTGTTGATCTTGATGTCCAAACCATACGTCCCAGGTTAACGAGGCGCTGAGATCCCTCTAACGCAATCGAGACAACATAGGGCGTCAACCTACCGCCGAAGTCCATACCGCGTTCTTCCATCGCTTCAGCTATCTCTCGCGCGTGCCATTGCCTAGTCGGGTCTGCACCTTCGATAAGATCCTCGACTTCCGCGATCAGCATATTCTGCTCAGTGGCGGAAAGCGGAATATGCTTGGCAAGTCCGTACACTCCACGTCCAAAGAGCAACCCCACGTTCGCCGCCGAATGGTGCGCGCGACGGACCTCGACATCGCGGCCATGTTGGGCACATAGACGAGCTATCTCGGTATAGTGCATTGGCCGGTCGGAGCCAGCCAAGACCGCCTCAACAAGACTTTCAGCACCTGCCCCAAAGCTCACTAATCTTCGCCGTGTGCCATCACCCTCAAACGCGGCAAAGTGAGCCCAGCGTGTGGCTTCGGTCCAAAGTTCGGATCGCAGCTCCTCTCCGGCTCCTACAAGAAGCGAATCGATCATACTGCGTGCGTCGCTCTCTGTTGGCTGTTGACTGACCTCAGCTTCGAGGATGCGCAGCGCAGAACGTACGGCTTTATCCCAGGCGAGTTGCGACAGAGCTGAGACAAATACCATCCCGCGCGTCCTTACGAGCGAGAATCGTTGCCCGCAAAAATGCTCGAGCGCAAAATCGAGCGGCGCTTCAAGCTGCTCCGCGCCGGCGAACCACAGGTCAAGAATCTCTAGTCCCAAAAGCGGTAGGGGATCTTCGCGCCGGGAAAGCAGTCTTTCCAATCGGACCTGCATGTCGTAGCGCCAAATACTGTGTCGCGCCATGATCTTCACGCAATGTTGTTCGCGTTGACGAATGCGTTCGCGTGTTAAGCCAAGCGCCTCACCGATCTCTTGTAACGTCTTCGGTTTTCCGTCGAACCCCATGCGCAGGCGCATCGTGACCGCGTCGCGCTCGTTTAGCAGAGCGAGTACCGCTGCAAGTGCCTCTTTGAGGTTCGTGACTTCTTCGGAGTGAAGAGCATGCAGCGTCGGCTCAGTGTGAACTACGGACTCTGCTGTGTGCGACGAAGAAGCAAGAGGTTGATCGCTACTCAGGCGTATGGGTGTTGCAGGCCCCCGTTCAAACGCGCTCACCAGCTTCTCCTCTACGTCTCTGAGAGATTTGCGTCCAAACTTCTCAAATTTCAGGAGAGCTTCGACCCCGAACAAGCTGAGGTCCTCAACCACTTGAACGCAGTTTTCTCGCATGCAGTTGCTCGCGCGCACCGAGAGGTCTAACGCAGATATCGGCAACTTGAGCAGCCAAGGCGGTGCATATTGCAGGTTATCGATGACCGAATCGGCTGCAGGAACAGATCCGACGAAATGGACATACCGAGCTAGGCCAAGCCGCGTTCGCAACGCTGTCGGCAACCGGGACTCTTGCTGGATATACGACGCCTCGTCAATGACCCCGGCAATTCGCGCCTCAGCTGCAAGCTGTGAACCGGCCTCTGCGACGAGCCAATCCCCATTGACAGAATTGCCGCTCCGAAAACCGTGTTGGACAGCAGGACCAACATCTGGCGTCAACAGGCCACACTGTCCTACCTGCTCCGCACTAATCTCGTAGCCCCAGCCGGCAAGCCCGACGTACAGAGGAATGCCTTCGACCTCGCCAATTGGCGCAGGCGCCACGGCGTACGACGCGGGTAACGCATATCGTGCTGCGGCGGTCAATAGCACTCGGCCGTCCCATTGCGCGGCTATCGATTCGAAGGAAGAAGTCTCGGGACGCCAAAACCCCACGTGCACAACACCTGTGAGTTGCGCATTCTCGTAAGGACGCCATGCATCTGTCAGCGCTTCCAAGTCACGATGAACAGTCGCGTCCCAATTGTCCGTGCTCCGACGAATGAGAAGATAAACGCGCAACGGTCGCATTCGAAATCATCCTTTCTCTGATGCCGCGGCTTCCGCGAGAAGCGCGCCGAAATCTATATCCCCGCCCTCAGCACGACGTGCCAATTCGTTGACGCCCCACTCTGCAAGCCGCTCGATCCACCGATAAATAGGCACATCTTGCGTATCTGCAAGCATGCGAACAGCGTTTGCAATTTCCCGGTCGGGATCGATAGTGGCCACGCTAAAAATCGTCGTACGGGGTGACGGAGGCTCGTGCGGAACAACTCCGTGTGCTAGCGCCAGTGCGATCCCGAACCGATAGGCATCGGCCATTTCGGCGAAGTGTTCATCGTCCTTCAGGCGCTTCAGCAGGATGTGAGATTTCTCGCTCAGACCAATCATGGTCGGTTCTGCAATGAGTGGCGAGTTCATGAGATCACCTTTTCGATTACCGAATGCCGCGGGTTTACCTCGTTAATCTGATAAGCAGCCCCAATACGTTCCGCGATTGGCAGCAGGTCAGTTTCGCGGCGGATCTCGCCGTCGTGTACAAGCAGAATCAACTGGCTTGTAGTTGTGGGTAGATATCGCAGAATGTTGTCCCGATGTCGCAGGTCAAGCCTCCCAAACGGCGTATCCATTACAACGGGACCCGCCGCCCTCCCGGTGCGCGCGAGCCCGTCAATGAGCGACAACGCGACGATCTGTTCGGCACCCGCGCTCCGTACGGTCACACGAGCCCCTCGCTCGTCCAGAATGGTCAATCCGTAGTTTCTGTTGATCTCCAAGCCCTGATACGCCTTCTGAGTTGTAAGGCTCTTAAATGAATCAGTGGCGCGAGCTTCCACATGCCGGCGCAAATCGTCGCGTAGCCGTTCGATGCTTTCTCCGAAGACCTTTTCAATGGCGGCGTACATCTTTGCCAAGGCCGTGCTACGACTGGCACGCGCTTGCGGAAGGTTCTGGAGAGCTTTAGCGATAACCCCCAGTTCTTTCTTCGCATCGTCGATACTCGCCTGACTGGCCGCGATATCTCTCCCCAATTGCCCTTCTTCGCGTACGAGGCCATCACGATAGGCTCTTTTGCGCGCGATATCGGCCGTGTCATAGCCCTTTATTTCTTCTCGCAGTTTCTCTGCTTCGTTTTCTACTTTGGTGAGTTCCACGCCTAACTTGCGCATCTGAGCGTCAATGTCACCGATCCTCGAGCCCGCACCTGGCTTAAGCAAACGGCTAATCTCCTGAATCTCCGCCGAGACTTGCGTCAGGCCGGTCCGATCGATCGTTGTGGTTCTCAGCGTCGCCTCGATCTCGCCCAATTCAGTACCTGCCTTGACACGCCTGTCGTCGTGCAAGGGCTGGCCACAAGTCGGGCATGATGCCGTTGACAAGAAAGTTCGCAAATCTGCCGCGCGCAACTCAAGCTTGCTACGCTCGTCCATCGCTCCGGTAATCTTGCTTTGCGCCTCGAAAAGGAACGTCTGCTTTACCGTTAGCTTCGGTCGCAGAAGATCGCGCCACGCTTCGCGCAATTGCACGAGTCGTTCAGCCGCCAACGACTTCTGCTCCTGTTGGATGTTCTGCTCACGATCAGCAAGGGCATCGATGCGGAGCTTGGCGGTGTATACTTGGGCCATCCGTTCGAGTTCGTCGTCCAGCGCTGCGCGTTCCTCAACAGTTTTCGCCAACTTTATTTTCAGTCGGCCATAGTCATCCTCGAAAGACTCGAGCTTTGTTTGCCACGAAGCTTGACGCTGTGCCTGGCTTTCCAGCCCAGCCACATGTGCCAGATCCTTCGTCTGCTGTTTCGTTGCGCTTCGCAAGAGGGTGGTTGCTTCATCCCGGCCATGAATCAGAGTCGGGACGCCAAGCACCTGCTCAATTGCATCCTTAATGAGTTTGCCCTGCTCGCTACCCTCAATTAGGAGCGTCTCGTACTCCTGCAGCAACTCGCCGTCGAAGAGGAAAAACCGGGAAACCTGCTCAGGGGCGAAGCGGTTTATCTCCGCGTCAACCAGGTTCCCCGCGATGGGTATGCCGTCTTTCTTTAAGGCGACAAGCACCTCAAAGTCCTCTGGCCGGGTAGCCTGCGCGACTATGTTGCGTTTCGTTGCCCGGCGGCGCAGGTCATAAAGATGCCCTTCCGCCTCGAACTGCACGCTCACATCCATTGTCCAGCAGCCTTCCAGCGCGGCTTCTTTATTTAGCAATTCATGAAGCGGTACTTCGCGAAGATGCCTACCGAGAGCTTTGCCATAGAAAACCCATCGGAGAGCATTGAGCAGGCTCGTTTTTCCGCGCATATTGTCACCGAACACGACCATCACATTCCGCGTCGGATCTTGCGGAAAAGCAAGCGTTACCTCGCCCTTGTAGGGCATGAAGTTCTCGACCGTCAGAGAGATAAGCTTCATTGGACAACCTCGCTGCTGCCGGAGTGACCAACAAACTCCTCCACGGCGCGTTGCAACTCGAGCACCGACGCATCACGGTCCGTGTCGAACTGGTGAGTTCGTTGCAAAGCGAATACCCGACGTAGAAGGTGCTCTGGCAGCTCTGGGGCAACTTCGCGCGCTACCGATAACAGCGTGTCCAGCGCCATATCGTTTGCTTCTTGCGGCTCTCTCATTCTTTTTCTTCCTCTTCCACTCCAGCGTTCCGCCAAAGATCGGGATCGAGACCCATAGTATTGGCCATCGCTCGCAATTCCGCCCCAGCGGTCCTATTAATCGCAGATTCCGCAAATTCAATCGCTCGAACGAATTCGCTTTTTAACAACGAAAGCTGTTCCGGCTCGTCTTCCAGATTCAGCGGTACAACGATTGCGTCGTGGATGACCGCAATATGCTTGTCCGGCGCGCTTCTCAACACGCGTCCCCGCCGCTGAATAAACTGCCGCGGATTCTGAGATGAAGCAAGGATTAGTGCATGGTCGACAGCCGGTATATCGACACCTTCGTCGAGACACTTAATAGAGACGAGTATGCCGCCGAACGAACGAAACCAGGCGAGCGCCGCTGCGCGGTCACCGATCATGCCCGTGTGATATTCCATTGCCGATAGACCAGCCTGTGTCAGTGCGTCGAGGATTTCGGCCAATTGTTGCCCATCTTCGCAATATACAAGCCAACGCTGTCCCTTTCGATAGACAGCGCGAAGCACGTCTGTCGCGAGGCCGATCTTGCCGCTCGCCTTCTTCGCGATGCGGGAGCGCTGGATAAGGAGCATCTTTGCCCTGTCGCTAAGGGAGCCGCCGCCGGAGGCATCGTCTCGCGTCTTGTTCATCTCCAGGAAGATTCGGTGGGTGAGCGCCTTCCAGTTATCAGCCTCCTCAGCGGTGAGGTGCACTGGATGGGGATGATATTCATACTCAACTAGGCGCCCGGATTGAATAGCATCCTGAAGGGAGATGGCTGGCGGAATAACCGGCCCAAAGTAGTCAAAGATCTTTGCCGTGCCTTCCGGATCGCCGTATCGAATGGGCGTCGCACTCAAACCGAGCCTTGGGCCCGTTTCGATTCCCATGGCACGGGCGTTGAACGGGCTACCGATTTGATGCACTTCATCTGCGACCAGCATTAGGTGAAGGCCGCCGCTGGCCTCCGCTAGGAAACTATCCGTGGCTGCGGTCTGCATAGTCGACAGAATCACCCGCGGCCCATATTCTGGCGAAGGATCCGTCAACCCCGACAGACGTCCAGCTTGCTTCCAACGATTGTGCCCAGATCCAGCCCGAAGAAGGATCGCCTCCGGCAATTCGTCCCGGATTTCTGTCGCCCATTGCTCCAGCAACAGAGCGCTTGGAACCAGAATGAGCGCGGGCAGGCCTTTTGCAATGTGCTCTTTAACGGCCAACAGAGCAGTGAAAGTCTTCCCACTGCCGGTGGCGTGTTCAAATATTCCGCGACTACCAGCGCGCTTCCAAGCCTCGATCGCGGCCGCCTGGTGCGGCAGTGCCGCGCGTTTACCCGTGTCTTCGTTTAGTCCGCCTGTATCCACGCCTTCGATTCCTTCGAGACTCACTGTTTGCAGACGTTTCTTTGCAGCCTCCGGAAAAGGGACGATCTCCACGCCCGCCACAGTTCCGGCCCACAGTCGCTCGAAATAGCTATCGTGGCGTTCCACACGCTGTCCCTCAGCCCCTTCTCGCCAGCTGCAAAAGACCTCTATGGCCTCATGGTTGCCCCTGTTGTGCCAGCCGTTCCAGGTTTCATTAGCGGACCCGAGGAAGCTGACCCGGTTTCCGGTTGAATCCCTAAATATTCCGATTTTTTCATGGTAGAGCCCATATCCCTCCGGCCGCAGCGCCAGCCGGATGTCCAGCGCACCGACGGAGATCAAGGTTGCCAGTACCCGAGTGCGGTAAGCGGTGTTTTCGGAGGCCAGCATCCGGTCTATCTCGACTTCAAGATTCATTGCAACGCGTTCAATACGCGCTTCATAGCCTGCCTCGATGCTCTCCATGTCCTCGGCCGTAACGGATGGAGAGCAAACCAACCGAATCTTGCCACCCCTCCTCGCAAATTCCACAGTGGCTGGTCCAACGATCAGGTAGACGGATGACCGGAAATAACCTACTGCTCGTTTATAGTCCGTGGCATTTAGCAGGCATGGGCGATAGAACCCGTTAACCGGATCGAGGTCACCCGTCCGGTACTCAGTAGAAAAGTCAAATTTGGCCAACCCCGTGTTCTGACGCATGCCCGCCTCTTATTAGGGCTCCAATGCGGCCGAGCTTCCCGAACCGATCTTTTATGTGATTTTTGAAGGATTTGTTCCGCCCGTTAGATTATACAAATAGTGGATGAAATTCATGCACCATGCAATGAAACCGTGAAGGATTTCCTTGACGACGAACGTCTTACCCCAACTAGTTGAATTTGCAAATACTGGCTTGACGTGACTTGTTGTTCCTGGATGTTTCGGCGAGGTGGCCGCCGGATCGATTGCCTGCGGCGGTTGGTTAACTGCCTGTCACCGAGGCGCAATATCTATGCACCGTTACGCGGTCTACTTCGAATTCGCGTGCTAGCTGACTACGGTTCTCGCCAGCATCGAAGCGTCGTTTTAACTCGGACTGCTGTTCCGCCGTAAGCTTCGGCTTACGGCCTTGATATTTCCCGCTTTCCAAACGGGCACGGGCGATGCCTTCACGCTGTCGCTCCTTTCTGATGCCATGTTCGAACTCCGCAAATGCGGCGAACATGGTCAGCGCCAGCTTGCCGGCCGGCGTGTCGGTATCAAATCCCTGCATGAGAATGACCAAGCGCACACCTCTCGCGCTGAGCGCGTTGATTTGCGTCAGCACGTCAACGGTGCTGCGGCCAAGCCGGTCGAGCGCGTAGACGACTAGCGTGTCTCCTTCGCGGAGATAGGCCGAACACTTCGCCCAGCCGTCGCGGCTGTCGGCGGCAATGGTGCCGCTCGTTGCTTCGTCAGCAAACTCCTTGGCAACTTTGAAGCCAGCGGCGGTGATGGCTTGCCGCTGGTTTTCGACCGTCTGCCCGGCGGTCGACACGCGCAGATATGAAATGATGCTCATGGCGGTGGTTGTCGTTGTTGCAATAGGGTATATATATTATATTGCATCGAGCCCTATATATTTGCAACACAAAACGCAACGGTTTAACTTTGCTCAGGCGCGTGGCGTTGAAGTTTAGCCAAACGCCACGGCTACCGCGGGCAATGTCCGGCGGTAGCCGGGCCAATAGCAGCCGTTTGTAGGCGTCAAAAGCAGATACTCAACGTTTGAGCTAACGTTCGCTCGAAGGAACTGTTAGGTCTGGGTGCGCTATGACCCTGAGTAGGGAACAGGCGCCGCGGCGCCTGTTCCCGATAGCACCTCGCCCTCCGCTGACGCGGAGTCCAGGGAGTTGCCCTTTTTCACGGCCTGCGTAGGGGGTCAGGCTGTGGTTGTGCATGTGGAAGCCTTTCCATGGTTTGAGCATCGCATAGCTCAAAGTTGGCGTTCCGCCACTGGACTCTATCAAAGTTCCTTAGATTGTCAATGTGCGCACCAAGATATGTCCGTTTTCCACCGTGGATCACGCCAAGCGTGAACGCAGCGGAATCAGGCTTCCGAATGAGGCCGACGAGTTGAGGTGGGCCGCCGACCGTGTGATCTGTGGAGTTCGAGAGGGCATCACAAAAGCAATGAAAAACGGCCCGGCTGGTGTCTTTCGTAGGTCCGCTCTTGTACCTCAGGTAGTTCTCATTGAAAGCTGCCGCTCCGGTTCCGAAGGCGAAAAGCACACCTGACGCGGCAGGCATCGGTTTCTCTTCTCCCCGCCACTTCCCTTCTGAAGTCCACCTGATGGCGTGACAGAAGAAAGCTCCCTTTTCTTTCGGATGGCGTGAACCATGGATGATCGTTAGCTTGTTCTTCGCTAGGCCCGCTCTCAGCGCAGGGTACTCCGACGCCAAATCGTTTAGCTTGTCCACAATGGCTTGAAACTTCTGCTTGGGCGAAAAATCCGATGCAAAGAGAAGCCCCGCGTCAGCCAGGTCGACAATCTGATTTAGTGCCAGCGATGGAAAGAGGACGTCTCCGCAATAGCCAAGTACGTCGGGCCACCTCGTAAACGCGAACACCTTCCGGCCTGCGTCGTACGAAGTTGCCTCGTCCTAGGACAGCCTGCTGTCACTAGCGATGTACAGCGATGAAGCGCCATGCGTATCAATGCCAGCCCATGATACGAGTAGAGTCATTGAGCCTTTCTAAGAGATCTAATGCCCAAGTTTAACGGGCGGACGAGCCAGCGTAGCTTGCGAAGTCCGTCGCGACGAAAGGTTATGCCGCATTGGCACAACGCTGCTTACACTGTTCAAAGCGGTTCCGATAGAAAAGAGACAGTCGAACTCGATCGAATCTCTGGCGTACGGCTCACGCCGCGCGCCGCTTCGTTAAGCGGACTGTATGACTCTTGCTCATTCCTGTATACCTTTTCTTTCCAACTCTTGCGGCTATGTTCGCCACTGGGGCTCGCGTCGAGATCAATCTTGTATAGTTGGGCACCAAGGGCGCTCCCCACTTCGGTAACTCGCGCATCGGGCATGCATGACAGGAGTTGCCGGTAGCGTGATTTGTCAAGGTCGAGTGGCTGCGCGAACCAACCACCAGATATACCCCGTTAATCATAAGGATCCGTTTTGGAAAAGATCGCGAAAGAACGGCATCTTCTAGCATTGGCCGCACCCTGCCTAAAGCGCCTATTCGGCGAATACCAAGTTGATGAGAATCAACGCGATCGTCCAGATGCGGCCATCGTTACTACCCCTCCTGGAGGTCGAAATACTGGTGCGCGAATCGGCATCGAAATCACGACAGTGGACCCTCCTCATGCGCTTGAATATATCAAGGAGACGAAAAGCGTAGATGCCTATAGTGCGAAAAGGATCGATGCGTATATGCGAGGAGAGGAACTGCCTGCAGAAGTGGCCAAGCGAGCCACCATCGAGCTTCCTAAGACGTACATCACAGAGGGCGTGAAGGGTAAGGCAGAAAAGTACAACGCATACCACGAAGAAGGCGATTTCGATAAATTAGTATTGGTCGCGTCCACCG
>SDBV01008796.1_pt1 | contig 13541 bp, 8 predicted proteins | sample 2277081 | NCBI WGS metagenome assembly SDBV01 (sample SAMN10402039, study PRJNA504765) | marine sediment metagenome | isolation source: marine sediment core GS10_PC15, 223 cmbsf | place: Arctic Ocean: Southern Knipovich Ridge | collected 2010 | reverse complement strand
ATCAGCGAAAACTCGAACGGATCTTGCAGGATGCTGCTACTCTTGAGGTCCACGTAGCCAAGTTCTCCGTTCGAGTTCTGTTGATCTCGGTTCAGCGACCACATCGAGATCCGGCCGATGCCCATCTGCTCGGCAAAGGCCAACAGCTCGCCGGCCTCTTGCTGGTCGAACGTTTCGGTCACCACGTCGTTCAGGCCGATCATCGGCGTGACGCCCACCATCTGCCACAGTTGGGCGTCGGTCTTCGAGGCGCCGTAGACCGTTTGCAGTTGCTCGAACAGGCTCCCGGCGGCGGCAATGGCGTAGTCGCCCATGCGGCCGTCGGGATTCGGCGCGGCCGAATCGCCGTAGTCCATGGCCATGATGTTCACGAGCCCCACGTCCACCCCGTGGCGGATCGCCGAGTCGATCACGTACAGTCCGTCGGCAGTCAACCCGGTGGGCAACACCGGCAGGGTGTACGAGACCTCGAGCGTGCGACCGGCGGCCGCGGCGTCGCGTTGCAAGCCGGCGATCGCACGGTTGCGACGATCGACACTCTCGCGGTCGGCCGTGGCGGCCCCTTCGATGTCGAAGTCGATGTGCGTGAGGCCGTAGGCGTCGATCACGGATTGATACGCCCCTTGCAGGAGTGTGACGTCGGGGATCACTTCGGCCAGCTCTCGGTTGGCGGCCCCGCCGAACGAAACGGCCACGTCGCCGCCCAAGGTCCGCAGTCCGGCGATTTGCGCGCGGAGCTGGGTGTCGAAATCGGTGCCCAGACCGTACTCGGTGAATCCGCCCCAGGCCGGCTCGTTGCCCGAGTCGGCCACGACGAACGCCAGCGTGAAGTAGCGCAGGCCCTCTGTCTGGGCAGTCTCCAGAAAGTCGTAGGTCGGATACAACGTCATGTCGATGTAGGGGGCGAACACCTGCGCGGGCCACTCGCCTTGCTCGGCCGCGGTCACCGTCACGCTCACTTGGCCGGTGGTCGTCGCGCCCTCGGCGTCGCGCAGCGTGTAGCCGAAGGTGTCGCTGCCGCTAAAGCCGGCGCCCGGCGTATAGCGGAGCGTCGAGTCGGCGTTAAGCACCACGGCGCCGTTGGTGGGCTGCGCGACGTCGGAGACGGTCAGTGCGTCGCCGTCAGGGTCCGAATCGTTTTGCAGGACGTGGATCACGACGGCCTGGCCGACTCCGGTGAAGGCGAAGTCGTCGGCGGCCAGCGGAGGACTGTTTTCCGGTTCCGTGCCACCGCCGCCACCACCACCCGATCCGGATCGCAGCACGTAATTGGTCGGTTCCACGGCCAGGTTACCCGGTGTGCCGTTGAAGCCGAAGCCGGTCGTGGCGCCCGCGGCGATCGCGCTGTTCCACCCGGCGTTTTTCACGACGTAGTGATTGCCCGAGTGACTCACCATTTCGGCGTTCCAGATCGTGGTGATGTCGCCGGCAAAGTCGAATTCGAGCTGCCAGTCCTCGACCGTGCTGGCGCCGCTATTGCGGAGGGTCACTTCGGCCGTGAAACCCGAGCCCCAGTCGGAACCGACGGCGAATTGAAAATCGCCGGAGGGGGCGGGCGGGACGTCGTCGTTAGTAATCGTGCCGGTCGCTCGGGCCCTGGTGATCGTGGCGCCGGCGGCGGCGGACAAGTCGAGATTGAAGGTCTCGTCGGCTTCGACTTGCGTATCGCCGCGCACCGCAACGGTGATGACCTGGGTGATTTGTCCGGCGGCGAAGGTGAGTGTGCCGCCGACCGAGTCGAAGTCGTCGCCCGGCGTGGCCGTACCCGCCACCGTTGCATAGCTGACCGTCACCACACTCGACGCGGCGTTCGACAAACTGACGACGAATACCGCGTCGGTCAGGCCGGAGTCGCCTTCGTTCGAAGTTACATCGCTGATCGACAGGCCCGGCAGCACGGGTGTCGGATCACCGACCGGGCCGCCGTCCACGATGTAGTTGGTGGGTGTGACCGGTGGACTCGCGGCGCTGGCGACGAACCCGAAGCTGATCGAGCCACCGGCGGGTATCGAGTCGTCCCACGACGCGCCGACGATGGCGTAGTGATTGCCCGTGTGGCTGACGATCTTGGCGTTCCAGATCGACGTAATGTCGGCCAGCATGTCGAATTCGAGTTGCCAGTCGTCGAGCGCCGCGGCCTCGTGATTCTCCAGACGGATGGCCGCTTCGAAACCGGTGTTCCAACTATTCGTCACGGCGTAGACGGGCGTAACGTCGGCGGACAGGAGTTGGCGGCATTCGAGAGGTTCCAACCGCAGAGTCTTGCGGCGCGCGTGTCGATTCGTTCTGGGTCGTTGTTGCTTGGGGGAGGTGGCGTCTTGGCCGGTGAGCCAATCGAAAGCTTTGCCAATCATTCTCTGTTCGTGGCCTTTGCTGATGGGACGCCCCAACAGCCCCTTCAAGCCCGGCGCACGGATTGCGGCCCGGGGTTGATTGTAATTGCGCGATCCAGCAACGGGGCGCCGCGGCAGCGACGGAATTGCGAAAAGTCGGCTCGCCGGCGACCGCCACCGGCGCGTGTGCTAGTCTCTAGTACGCTTGGGGCAGTCCCCGGTTTGCCCCTGGAGAAAAAAAATGGAAGGACCGATGCCCCGACATGCTGCACCACCGCTATCCTTGGCATTGCTGGAAATCGGCAATCTAGCGCCCGCGCTGTTGGTGGCCGATCGCTGTGCCAAGGCGGCTGGCGTGCGGATCCTGGGCATCGAAAGTGCCGACAGCGCCGAGCAGTGCATCAAGCTGATCGGCACGCCGGGCGACGTGCGCGAAGCGGGTGAAGCGGGCCTGGCCCTGGCACGGCATATGGGCACCACGGCCGAGTTGGTCGTGATGGCCGCACCGCTCGACGAAACGCGAAAATTGGCAGCAGCGCCGCCCCTCTACAGTCCGCTTTTGGAAATCTACGATTCACGAGTTCCCCGAGAAGATTCTTTGGATACCGATATGAGCAAGCAAACTTCCGACGCGATTGGGCTCTTGGAAACCCAAGGGCTGGTGGCCGCCCTGCACGCCGCTGACGAGATGCTCAAAGGAGCTGCGGTGAGCCTGGTCGGCAAGGAAAAGATCGGCGCCGCCTACGTCACGATCATGATCCGCGGCGACGTGGCCGCCGTGCAATCGGCCATCAGCACCGGCACGCAAACCGTCGAACGGCTGGGCGGCAAGCTGATCCTGGCCGACGTGATTGCCCGGCCGCACCCGGAGTTGGCCGCGCTATTGCCGAAGTAGCTGCGGTCCGCTGGCGTATTGGCGGACTCGTGGTGTTGTCGCGCCACATCCGATGGCGGTACGCTGTTAGGCATGCGACCGCGATTCATGACAAAAGGCCTACGTGCGCTCCTGCGCTGCACCGCCGTACTGGCGATATCGCAGGGCGTTTTCGCCTGGGCCGATCCACCGGCGACAAAGACCGAAAAACCAGGTGATGAGGAACTGCACCGCGAATTGCTCGATATGGCGCAGGTCGACCAGGAGGCGCGCCAGCAGTTGTTGAACAACCCCGCGGACAATGACGCCTTGGCCAATGTTGTTGCTATCGACCAGGCCCATGTGGCGCGCATGAAGGCTATTGTCCAACAGCGCGGATGGCCGGGTAAGTCACGGGTCGGCGACGATGGCGCGCACGCGGCCTGGCTGCTCGTGCAGCACGCCGACTTGGACGTCGAGTTCCAAATCAAATGCCTCGCGCTCATGAAAGCGGCCGTAAAGCGCGGCGACGCGGCGGCCAAGAACTGGGCCTACCTGGTGGACCGCGTGCGGGTCAATCAGAAGCGGCCGCAGGTCTACGGCACTCAGTTTCGGCAATCGCCGGACGGCGGTTATGTGCCAGCGCCGATCGAGGACGAGCCGCACGTGGACGAGCGCCGCAAATCGGTCGGCCTGTCATCATTGGCCGAGTACGCGGAACAGATGCGCAAGATCTATGGGTCGAAGCCCTCACCTGCCGGCAAGTGAACGTGCCGAATCTTACTCATGGATGCCGTGCATGGCAGGTCGCCGCCGTCCGCCTCTGCGACCCTGTAGCCGCGCGACACCAGAACGAAACATGCCGCCCGAGCCGGATCGAGCGGCATGCCGATTTTCTTGGATTCCTGCCAGCGGTCCCGCCGCGTTACGGCGCGAGCGCCCTGAACACGTTGCGAACCGGCTGACGGGGATAGTACACCCTGGTGCGCACGACCGCCGGCCGGCCGTACGAGATCGGCGGATAATAGGTCGTTGCCGGAGCGTAGTAGGTCGTCGTCGGCACGACCGCCGGGGCGTAGTACGTGGTGACGGGCGTCACGGCCGGCGCGTAATACGTGGTGACCGGCGTCACCGCCGGCGCGTAGTACGTCGTGGTCGGAGCGTAGTAGGTGGTCGTGGGCGCGTAATAGGTGGTCGTGGGCGCGTAATAGGTGGTGACGGGCGTCACGGCCGGGGCGTAGTACGTCATTACAGGCGTTACAGCCGGAGCATAGTACGCGACGGTCGGGGCGTAATAGGTGGTCACGCCGCGTCCGCAACCGTGACAGAAGGCAAAAGCGGGCGTGGCCATGCCCACCAGGGCGAACGCCACCAGTACGGCGAGGAGTTTTCGCATGGTTGAGTCCTCAGAGTTGTCGGGGTTTCTTCGAGCGGACGCACGAACGGCGGGCTCTTTTTCCGCAACGTTTCGTCCGCACCCAGTGGACCATTTCCAGGCCGCTCGCAGGGTCTTCCTACAACTCTACCTAAATAAATCCCGTTTGCAACGATCCGGCAGACCTTGACTATCGAGAAAAAATCAGAGTCCGGGGCAAAGACACGGCCCGCCGCGGTCGCCGCGGGGGATTTACCGGGTGAAATCGCGGGGTAAAGTGATGGCAAATCGGGCCCCGCCGTCCGGCGTGCTGTCGACGTCGATCTGCCCCCGGTGCATGCTGACGATCCGCCAGCATTTCGACAGGCCGAAACCCAAGCCGCGACCCGCTTCGCGTCCCGAATAGAACGGATCGAAGATGTGGCGGCGTACCTCGGGTGGGATGCCAGGTCCGTTGTCCGACACGGTAATCTGCAAAGTCTCGTCAGGCGTGAGAGCTTTTGCGGGCCCGGAAAAGTCTGCTTCGATGACGTGGATTGCCAACTCAACGCGGCCGCCGCTGGCCAGCGCCTCGAGCGAGTTGACGCAGAGCGCGCGTACGGCCACGGCAATCTGCGTCGGGTCGACTTGTGCGGTGAGCTGCGCCGACGGCGCGCGGTAGACCAACTGAGTGTGCTGGGCGGCCGCTCGTGGCGCCAATTCATCGACGATCGTGTGCAGCAGTTCGACCAGGTTGACCTCGGCCAACTGCGGCTGCGGGGGACGCGCAAAGAGCATCATATCGGTGATCATCTCGTGCGCCCGGAAGGCTTGCGTGTTGATTGCCGTGAGCAACCGGCGTCGCTGGGGGTCATGCTCCTGTGGCAACAGCGTCTGTGCACGGGCCGAGATGTTGGCCAGCGGATTGTTGATTTCGTGTCCCGCCCCGTAGGCCAGTTCCTTGAGCGCATCGAGTTTTTCGGTCTCGAGTGAGCGCCGAAAACTACCCTCTAATTCATGTAGTCTCGCTAGTTTCTTGGCCAGAATGGGTAGCATCGGGGCGAGCGGCGATCGATCGAGCCACCGTTTGCGGGCCGCGGCCACGAGGGCCGCGTGTTGGGGGCGATTGAACTGAAAGCCCGGCCAGGCGGTGCGTGAGATGCGCCCCCCGGCCGCGATTCGCAGCGCGGCGGCCACGCAATCGGACACCGAGGAGGGATTCGTCCCGCCGCTGGCGTCAACCGCGGCCAGCTCCGTGATGAGCGAGGGCGGCAATACGTCTTGGTAGTCAGCCGGTTTGGGTTGGAGCTTCTTGCCGGGTTGTCGACGCGCCGCGGATTGGCGTCGCCTGCCCGGTGGATGCATCGTGCGCGATGCCGTGCATAGGGCGTCCGGCGCTGCGTGCAACAGTCCCAAGAAGTACGCCTGATCCGCATCGAGCGATTTGTACCGCGCCACGAGCGACGCGAGTCGGGCAATGCCGTAGGACCGCCCAGCCAGATCGGCCCACCGCCCGAGTTCGGCGCTCGGCAGGTCCGTCGATGCTGCGTCGCACCGGCCCTCTGCTTCGGGCCATACCAATTCCTGCCCGACGGTGCCGGCCAGCCATGCGGCGCTTTGGCCGACCGTTCGAGGCGGATCGCCACCGCGGCGGACCGCACGACACACGGCCCACAAGGCAAACGGGGCGTCTTGCTCGAGCGCTTCGGTCAGTAGCCGCAGCGGCCGTTCTCGGTCGTCGAGTTCGACCGCGACAAGTGCGGCGACAACACGCTCGGCCGTGGTACCGGCAAGCGGAAGATCGAACGCGCGTGAGGCCGTGGCCAACCTGGGGAGAGAGTGCATGCGCCAAGGTGTGTCGGACCGTGCGGGCCGCAGCGCGCGCACCGGCCACGATGAGCAACGAGTGCGACGGTCGCGCTTTTGCCGCCCGCTAGCGGAAGGTTACGGCTTCAATATCCAACAGCGCGCACATCCGCTCGATAAGCGTCTCGACTTCGAACGGCTTGTGCAGGAAATCGTTGGCGCCGGCGGCCTTGAGGTCTTCGATCCTGTCTTCCTCGACCATGCCGGAGATGCAGATGATCCGCACGTCGTCCATCGTTTTGTCGCCGCGGACTCGCTGGCAAACTTCCTTGCCGTTGATGTCCGGTAGCATGACGTCCAGCACGATCAGGTCGGGATGGTATTCCTTGACCATCATGCCGGCGTCGAAGCCGTTGTCGGCGGTGCGGACTTCGAAGCGGCCGTCCTTTTCCAGGACGTCCTGGATCAATTCGACCAGTTCCTGGTCGTCGTCGACGATCAGCACCCTGCGTTTGCCGCTTTCGAGGGCATCGGTGGGGATGCCATTGTCGCGCATGAACGTGTAGAGTTGCTCCCGCGGAATGCGGCGGAAGCGGCTTCCTGGAACTCGGAAGCCCTTGAGTTGGCCGGAGTCGAAACAGCGAATGATTGTTTGCTGGCTAACCTTGCAAATCTTGGCCGCTTCACCCGTCGTGAACACAGTTTTCATACTCGCTAACCACCCCTCTCCCTAGCCGATGGTAAGGCTAGTCAAAGCGGGACTCCCGAAGTGGATTTCTCGACCTAAGAAACCTCCGGAAGCTCCTAATCCTCCATGTCACGCTTGATGGAACCTAGCCTTTTAGCGTACTGCGTCCCTAAATCTTTGACCAAATGGCTACTCTTAAGTCGGCAGTGCGTTCGTACGGTTCCTTCCAGGATTACCGAAATTGCCGTTGAGCCCCATTATAGCCCGGCCAAAGAGTGAGTCAAGATCGATCCATTCTGCGCAAGTACAATAAGTCAGATGGCTTATGGCGAACGTCATGGAAGCCGCCAGGAATCACACTCCCCGGCTTTTGCACGCCTCCTAGAATACGCACGAGAAGTCTTTGCCCGCGGATTGCCCTTGCTGTGAAGGCGTCCAAAAGGCCCCGCGGACTCGGGCCCGAATGGGCCACAACACACCCTAGGGCGCTACGCGCGAGACGCTCGAGCGGCCGTCCAAGTGGATCATCAGCAGCGCCACGTCGGCCGGCGTAATGCCGCGGATGCGGCCGGCTTGCGCGATGTTCGCGGGCCGCACGCGGGACAGCTTCTCGCGCGCCTCGGCACGCAAATGCGAGATCGCGGCAAAGTCGAACGACTCGGGGATCCGCTTCTCGGCAAGCCGCTTGTGCCGGGCGATTTCCATCTCTTGCCGCGCGACATAGCCCGCGTATTTCACGTCGTAAGTGAGTTGCGTTGCCACTTCGGCCGAAAATGGGCCCAGCGCCGGCTCTCTGGCCACCAGATCCGACCAGATCGTTTCCGGGCGCCGCAACAACTTGCCCAGCGTGACGTTGTCACCGCGCGTCGTTTCCAAGAGTGCCGCCGCCTGCGCAATCTCCGCCTCTTTACGCGCTAATCGCTCGTAGCGCTGCGGCTCGACCAACCCCACTTCGTGTGCCAGTCGCGTCAGGCGTCGATCGGCGTTGTCTTGCCGCAACATCAGCCGATACTCGGCGCGACTGGTGAACATGCGATACGGTTCGTCGACGCCGCGCGTGACCAGATCGTCGATCAATACGCCGATGTAGGCCTGGCTGCGTGCCAGCACCAGCGGCTCCGCGCCGCGCAACGCCAGCGCCGCGTTGGCGCCAGCTATCAAACCCTGTGCGGCGGCTTCTTCATAGCCGGTGGTGCCGTTGATCTGTCCGGCGAAATACAGCCCGGCGACACACTTGGTTTCCAGCGATGCTGTCAGTTGCTCCGGCGGGGCGTAGTCGTATTCCACGGCGTAGCCGTATCGCATGATTTCGGCCCGCTGGAGCCCCGGCACGAGTCGAATGATCCGATCCTGCACGTCGCGCGGGAGGCTGGTCGAGATACCGTTGACGTACACCTCCCGCGTGTTGCGGCCCTCCGGCTCGAGGAACAACTGATGCTCGTTCTTGTCGGCGAAGCGGACCACTTTGTCTTCGATCGATGGGCAATAGCGGGGGCCACTGGAATTGATCTGCCCACTGTACATCGGCGCGCGGTGCAAATTGGCGCGAATCAATTCGTGCACTGCGTCGTTGGTGTACGTGATCCAACAGGGGATCTGCTCGCAGTCGAGTGCGTCGGTCATGAACGAGAAGGGCTGCGGGTCGTCGTCGCCCGGTTGCCGTTCGGTTTTCGAATAGTCGATCGTGCGGCCGTTGAGCCGCGGGGGCGTGCCGGTCTTGAAGCGCGCCAGCTCGATGCCGAGTCGCGTAAGGGCCCCGCTGATGCCCTCGGTCGTTCCCTCGCCCGCGCGGCCGCCGGCGGTTTTCGATTCGCCGGTGTGCATCAGCGCTTGCAGGAACGTGCCGGTCGTCAGAATCACGGCCCGCGCTCGATACACCGCATCGCCGCGGACCCGCACGCCGGTGACGCGCATCTTCGCGTAGCCAGGGTTTTCGACTCCGGAAGATTCGGTAAGCAGATCCTCAACCACTTCCTGCCGTAGCGTGAGATTCTCTTGCTCCTCGACCAGCCGCTTGATCTCGACCTGATAGGCCCGTTTGTCGGCCTGCGCCCGTGGGCTGTGCATGGCCGGGCCCTTGCGGCGATTGAGCATGCGGAACTGGATGCCGGTGGCGTCGATGGCCCGGCCCATGATGCCGCCCAGCGCGTCGATTTCGCGCACGATCTGTCCTTTGGCCACGCCGCCGATGGCCGGATTGCAGCTCATCTGCCCGACGGTATCGCAATGGATCGTCAGCAGCGCGGTGCGGGCCCCCATCCGCGCGGCCGCCATCGCCGCTTCGGTGCCGGCATGCCCCGCGCCGATCACCAGCACGTCGTAGTCGTAGTGGGAAGTGGCCATACGGTCATGATATCCGGTCAATGGCACCGCCGGAAAGGTGCCCCGATTGCCACTCAACCGCGCCGCCCCGTCGCCGGCCCAGGTCCCTTGCGGTCGCGGCCTTCGATCGGGCCGTAGAAGCCGAACAGTTGGCCGGAGGCAGCGGCGATCTTGGCGGGCCGTTTGCCCTTGGTGGCCTCGCGCATCATGTCGGCGAAGCGTTGGGCCGCGGGCGAGAGGAACTTGCCCTTGCGTATCACCAGGCCGTAGCTGCGGCTGGAAAAGTAGCGCGACAACGGCAGCGAGGCCAGCTTCTCGTCGCCGGTCAGGCAGATGCTGGTAACGATCGAGATGCCCATGCCCAGCGAGACGTATTTCTTGATCACCTCCCAACCGCCGGCTTCCATTTTCACCTGGTACTTGAGTCCCACCTTGCCGAAGGCGTAGTCGACGACGCGCCACGTGGTCAGGTGGCTGGGCGGCAAGATGAGTGGATAGGGCGCCACGTCCTTGAGCGTGACGCGCTTGCGTTTGGCCAGCGGATGATCGAGGCCGACGATCAGCACGACGTCGTAGGAGAACATCGGCAGATAGTCGATGTCGGCGCGCGTTTCCAGCATCGAACCGACGGCGAAATCGACTTCATCGGCCCGGACCATCGCCAGCCCGTCGCGGCCGGTCACGTTGTGCAGCTTCAGCTCGATGCCGGGATACTTCTTGGAGAACTCCTGCACGAAGCGGGGTAAGAGATACAGCGTGGTCGATTCGCCGGCGGCGATGTCGATGCGACCGGTTTCCAGGCTGCCGCGACGGGCGCCAAACGTGTCTTCCAGCGAGTCGATCTGGTCGACCAGCGGCGCGGCCAAGTCGTAGAGCGTCTTGCCGTCGGGCGTGAGCATGATCTTCGGCCCACGGCGCTCGAACAGTTGGGTCTTCAGCTCGCGCTCCAGGGCCTGGATCTGCAGCGATACGCTGGGCTGGCTCAAGAACAGCTTCTCGGCCGCCTTCGAGATGCTGCCGGTCTGGACAGCCTGGCAGAAGCCGCGCAGTTGCTGCAGGCGGTTCTGTTTGTAGTACTGTAGCTGTCGGCTGCGGGCCATCGGCGCGGGCTCCAACAGGGCGTGACCGAACACTGGCCCCCGCCCGCTCGGGCTGGGCGGGCAACCATACCGATTGCCCAGCGAGGATCCTTTCATTAATCAGAACAATAATCTTAATTGAAAAGATTGAAGTGTTCAATCATTTGATCCGGCCTTAAGCTGCTCCCATGTCGAGCGGGCGGTTCGCACCGACGCGGGCGACTCGACGAAAAAGCACGCACGAATACGGCGCGCGTTGCGCGGGAGAACACTGCGGATGGCGGCTACCAAGCACACCACCCCGTCGGTTGGCATTGAAATCCTCGCTCCCGAGTCGAGCGCGGCCGACCAGATCCTGACGCCCGCGGCGCTGGAGTTTATCGCCGATCTGGAGCGGCGGACCCGGGCCCGGCGGCAGGAGTTGTTGCGCGCCCGGCAACAGCGGCAAGCGCGGATCGACGCCGGCGAAATGCCCGACTTCCTGGCGGAAACCGAAAGCGTCCGCAGCGGCGATTGGCAAATCGAGCCGGTGCTGGCTGACTTGCAGGACCGCCGCGTGGAAATCACCGGCCCGGTCGACCGCAAGATGGTCATCAACGCGCTTAATTCGGGCGCCAAGATGTACATGGCCGACTTCGAGGACTCGCACGCGCCGACCTGGAGCGGCACGATCGAAGGCCAGATCAACCTCCGCGACGCGGTCGCCGGCACGATCGAATACACCAACCCCGCCGGCAAACATTACGCGCTCGCCGAGCAGACCGCCACGCTGCTGGTGCGGCCCCGCGGTTGGCACCTCGATGAGAAACACATGCTGGTCGACGGCCGGCCGATTTCTGCCGGAATCTTCGACTTCGGTCTGTTCTTCTATCACAACGCCCGGGCACTGGTGGACAAGGGCAGCGGCCCCTATTTCTACCTGCCCAAGCTGGAAAGCCACTTGGAAGCCCGGCTGTGGAACGACGTGTTCGTGCTGGCACAGATCGCGCTCGGGCTGCCGCGGGGCACGATCAAGGCCACCGTGCTGATCGAGACGATTCTGGCCGCCTTCGAGATGGACGAAATCCTCTACGAACTGCGCGAGCACATGGCGGGCCTGAATTGCGGACGCTGGGATTACATCTTCAGCTTCATCAAAAAGTTCCGCAACCGGCCAGGCTTCGTGCTGCCCGATCGGGCACAGGTGACGATGACCTCGCACTTCTTGCGGAGCTACTCGCGGCTGTTGATCCGGACCTGCCATCGTCGCGGGGCCCATGCCATGGGCGGCATGGCCGCGCAGATTCCGATCAAGGACGATCCGGTTGCCAACCAAGACGCGATTGCCAAAGTGCGGGCCGACAAAGAGCGCGAAGCCGGAGACGGCCACGACGGTACCTGGGTGGCCCACCCCGGACTGGTCGGCGTGGCCATGGAAGTCTTCGACCGCTGCATGCCCGGGCCCAACCAGATACTGCGCCAGGATTCCGACTTGAGTATCACGGCCGAGGACCTGCTGCAGGTGCCCACCGGAGACATCACGCTCGAAGGGCTGCAAACCAATGTCGCGATCGGCTTGCGATACCTCGAAAGCTGGCTGCGGGGCAACGGCTGCGTGCCGATCTTCAATCTGATGGAGGACGCCGCCACGGCCGAAATTTCGCGGGCCCAGATCTGGCAATGGATTCACGATCCCGAGGGACGTTTTGCCGACGGCACGAAGATCACGGTCGAGTTGGTCCAGCAAGTCCTGTCCGACGAGCTCCACCGGTTGCACGACACGCTGGGCGCCGACAAGTACCTCGCCAGCAAGTTCGAGAAGGCCGGCGAGCTGTTCCTCACCGTCAGCACGGCCGACGAGTTCGTCGACTTCCTGACGCTGCCGGCCTACGAGTGTCTCGAATAACCCAATCCCTGGCGCATTTCGTTTCCGTTTCCCTTCGTGTACTAAACCCATCAAGCCTCTCGTGCACGGTTTTGTGAAAGGCGTTTTTACGATGTACGAGCCCCGCACCCCTGCCGAGATCACCGCTGAATGGGCCGACCATCCTCGCTGGCAAGAGATTCGCCGCGACTATACCCCCGACGACGTGGCCCGCCTGCGGGGCAGCATGCACGTCGAGTGTTCGCTTGCCCGGGCCGGCGCCGAGAAGCTCTGGCAGTTGGTGAACTTCGAGGATTACGTAGCCGCGCTGGGCGCCTCGACCGGCAACCAGGCGGTGCAAATGGCCGAAGCGGGGCTGCGGGCCGTCTATCTCAGCGGCTGGCAAGTGGCTGCCGACGCCAACGGCGCCGGACAAATGTATCCCGACCAAAGCCTGTATCCGGCCGACAGCGTGCCGTCGGTCGTCCGCAGGATCAATAACGCGCTGCGCCGCGCCGACCAGGTGCAGCATCTGGAGGAGCGGCAGGACCACGATTATTTTTTGCCGATCGTCGCCGATGCGGAAGCCGGCTTCGGCGGACCGCTCAACGCCTTCGAACTGATGAAGGCTATGATCGAAGCCGGCGCGGCCGGCGTTCACTTCGAGGACCAGTTGGCCAGCGAGAAGAAGTGCGGCCACATGGGCGGCAAGGTGCTGGTGCCCACCACGCAGTTCGTACGCACGCTCAGCGCCGCGCGATTGGCCGCCGACGTGCTCGACGTGCCCACGCTGCTGATGGCACGCACCGACGCCAATAGCGCCCAACTGCTCACCAGCGACGTCGACCAGCACGACCGCCGATTCATCGAGGGCGAGCGCACGCCGGAAGGCTTCTATCGGATCACCGGCGGACTCGAGATGGCCATCGACCGCGGGCTGTCGTACGCGCCGTACGCCGACCTGCTGTGGTGCGAGACCTCGACGCCCGATCTGGCCGAGGCACGCCGCTTCGCCGAGGCGATTCACGCCGAGTTCCCGGGCAAACTGTTGGCCTACAACTGCTCGCCGTCGTTCAACTGGAAGAAGAAGCTCGACGAGGTGACGATCGCCCGCTTCCAGCGCGAGTTGGGCGCGATGGGCTACAAGTTCCAATTCATCACGCTGGCCGGGTTCCACGCGCTGAACCTGTCGATGTTCGAGTTGGCCCGCGGATATCGCGAGCAAGGCATGACGGCCTACGCCGCCTTGCAACAGCGCGAGTT
>SDBV01008795.1_pt1 | contig 13542 bp, 8 predicted proteins | sample 2277081 | NCBI WGS metagenome assembly SDBV01 (sample SAMN10402039, study PRJNA504765) | marine sediment metagenome | isolation source: marine sediment core GS10_PC15, 223 cmbsf | place: Arctic Ocean: Southern Knipovich Ridge | collected 2010 | reverse complement strand
TGGTTACGTATCTTCGCTGCCGGGATAAAACCGATACGCCCCCTACCACGCCGGAAGTTTCGCTGGATGGACGGACCGTAACAGCCAAAGTAATAACCGCCGGCGGCAGTAAACTCGTTGAAGTGAACCTGGGCAACTTCACTTGCAAGGTAACGGAATCTACCGAGTAAATTGCCCCTACCAAACTGTAACTAAAAACAAAAGGCCAGGCTCTTATGAGCTTGGCCTTTTTATATTGCGGACCCCGGCTCTTGCGTGAAAAGAGCTATTCCATAATCTTCTTTCGGCGATACTGGGCGTAAGTCTGGCGGATGAAAACGTACGGGTCCAAGGCCTCGGCCGTGAGGGCTTCGTACTCGTCGATGAAGAACGTTACGGCATTGACCCCTTTGAGCCCAGAGATACTGACTGAAAGCCAAAACGGGTCAACATAACGCAATACATTTCCAAACTGGTCAGCCACTGTCCCCACCGAATCGCGCACGGTTGATGGTCCAATAAACGGCCAGACCAAATAGCACCCATCACCAAAACCCCAAACAGCCAAGGTCTGGCCAAAGTCTTCATTCACCGGCTCGAGGCCATATTTCGTCTGTGCTACATCGAACAAGCCGAGAACACCGAGCGTGCTGTTAATTCCAAATCTGGACAGTTCTCTGCCCGCTTTGTCGAATTTGCCTTGAAGCAGGCAGTTAATCAGTTGGGATGGCATATCAAGATTGTCGAAGAAGTTGCGAATTGCAATCCGGCCCGGCCTGGGAACCAATTTCTCGTATCCCTTTACTACAGGGTTGACGACGATAAGGAACACCCCATCGTTGAACTTGAAAACCCCACGATTCCACCCCTCGATCGGGTCATACACCTGGACCATTTGCTCAGCGATGTCTTCGTCGATCAGTTCGAATTCGTCAAAGTCCGATTCTTGGTCTGAGCCGCCGGCCTGGGCCAAAACAGGAAGTGCGTTGGCGGGTTCATACGACACATTGGTTTGTTGCCCTTGACAGCCCGACAGGACTGCCAGAAGAAGGACTACTACCCAAGTCAGGAACTTCATACAAGTCTCCCTATGTCCGATCCCTGGTCATGGTCTGGGCTGCCTTGTTACACTTCCTGTGTATCGGCAGCGGCCTGGCCAAAGGGTTTAGCAAAAACAATTATTGCAGGCAGCACGAGCAGGTCCGCAGCCAAAGCAATTATCATAACCAACCCGGTCAGTAAGCCGAAGTAAACTGTGGGAATAAAACTCGAAAAAGCGAGAATGAAAAGACCTATTGTAATAACGAACGACGTGTAGAACATGGCGTGTCCTATACTGCCGTGGCATCGATGCATGGTCGCTACATAATTACGGTCCTTTACAAAATCGGCCCTGAATCTGTACATATAGTGAATCGTGTTATCAACGGCAATGCCGACTCCAATAGCGGCAACGGTAATCGTCATCATATCCAGTGGTATCTTCATCCAACCCATCAGGCCCAGCACAACCGCCACCGGCAGGATATTGGGAAACATTGCCAGCAAAGCGATTCGCCATGATTTGAACAGTATCCAGAACATGCCCGACAGAAGCGCCACAGTAATACCCAAGGTACCAATCTGCGAACCAAACAGACTCTGGAGCATGTTGTTATAGAGAACCAGCAAGCCTGATAAGCGAATCTGATCCGGTTTAAATCCGAGTACACCGGGTAAGTCATGGCGGATCTTTGCCAGAAGCTCGTTTCGCCGCAGATCCTTCCTGGAATCTTTCACACGAACCCATAACCGCGCCTGATTCTGTTCCAGACTGACATACGGGTCGATGAGAATCTTCCTGAACTCGTCGGGAGTCTTGCTATAGAGCAGTGCCAATTCGAAGCTATCGAGAGGCTGATCGTCATTGAGCTTCTCGGCGATATCAAGTGCCGTCGCCAGAGACAAAACCTTTCCGATTTCCGGCAGCGATTCCAGGTAACGATGCGCTGAGCGAATCCGAGTCAGCTTATCACGGGTGAACCAGTAATATTCATTAGCCTGGCCCGCTTCGAGTTCATCGAGTTCGTCGAATTCGTAAAAAACGTCGAGGTCGTCGACTTCTGCGTTGGCTGGGATAATCTCGGGAGTTTCCGAATCGGTGTCGGTGAATTCAATGATGACGTCAAAAGGTGTCGTCCCTCCCAACTGCTCATCGATCACTTTCATGCCCTGGTAAATTTCCGTACTCTGGCGGAAGTAGTCTATGAAGCTGTTTTCAACTTCGAGTTGGAAAGCCCCCCCTACGCTCACGATCAAGACCAGGCCGCCGGCAGCGATGATTGCAATACCTTTGGATTCGGTTAGTCGCGCAAGGCCTCTCGTCAAAGCATCGAAAGGTCCACTGCCGGAGGTAGCTGGCGGCTTGGGCAGAAGCATCAGAACTGCCGGCAGGAGTAGGAAGGTCAGCACCAGCGAGACGCACAGGCCGACGATCATCATCCAGCCGAACATGATAACCGGAAGTATGTTACTGAGAAGTAGAGACCCAAAGCCGACCATTGTTGTAAGCACCGCAAACACGCAAGGGCGGAACTTCAACCGAACCGTATCGCAAATAAGTTGCCGATTGGGCTTTTGGGGATCAGCAGCCAAAAGCTCCAGATAGCGCACCACGATATGAACAGCAATGGCCAAAGTGATAATCAACTGCAAGGATATGAAGTTCGACGATATTACCGTAACCTGCCAGCCAAGCCATCCCAAAAGACCGGTCACCGAAACCGCCGATCCAGCGCAGCAAAGCATCGGCAGGAGTACCCATCGCTTTCGCCTGAAAATTATCCACAGCATAGCCATCGACACGGCCGCTCCACCGAGGCCGAACACGAGAAGATCGCTTTTGATGAAGGTGATCATGTCATCTGCGATCATCCTTGTTCCGCCAAGGAACAGCTCTGCATCTAATCGGTATCGATCCATGATTGATCTGATGGCTGCGATATCTTCATGCCGCTGGCCGACGAGCTGAATTCTGTGGAGGCGCAACTGCATCAGAACCTGATCCAGTTCCTCGCGGTCAGTTTCACTTAGCAAACGGCCGTCACTACTTTGGGACAATTGGTCGCGACGTTCGATCAAGTCTGCTTGAACGTCATCGTCGACGAAGCTGATCAGCAAGGCTGTGGTCCGCGAATCGTCGCTGACCAGGAGGTTGCTATACAAGGGGCTATTGAGAAACTCCCGCTTGGCCAGGGCCAAGTCCACTGCCGGAGATTCAAGCGTTGGAAGGGCCTCCCCCGTCGAAGCCAGGGAAATCGGCGAGCTCTCCATCAAGGGAACATCCAGGATGGTTCGCACGGATAAAACACAGCCGATACCGATCAGTTCGTCTCGCAACTTACCTATCGCCGCAAGCACCGGCGGGGAAAATAGCTGACCTCGCGGAGTATAGGTGAGTATCGCCAGATCATGCTGGCCGTAGCGGGAACTTACCTGCCGGGCGTAGAGAAGATCCTTATCGTCTTCGAGGATGAGCGTCTCGGCGGAAGCATCGAGGCTGAAATATCTTATATGATAGGCGAATAGCCCAACCAGCAGCCCCAGGCAGAGGATAACGACTTTGGGGTACCCAAGGACCACCCGGTCGTACATGGCAACAGGAGATAAGCGAACTGATTTCATCAAGTCAGGTTCCGGGCAGTGTTCTGCCAGATTTATTTCGCTGGTGGCTCGGCCAAACGGTTCAGCAGGTCCTCGATCGTTCCGCTACTAAGGATGTCGGTAAACTGCGACCGGTAAGTCATAAGGAAGCTGACTCCTTCGATCTCGGTGTCGTAAATCTTCCACTGCCCGCTGACTTTGCGAAGCTTATGCAGTATGGCTATTTTGCCTTCGGTTGACACTAATTCTACCGGGAAATAGAGCGCTCGCTTGGGAGAAGTTCGCTTCGGATTCGCCCCCTTGGCTGCTGCCTTCGCCGCCTTTCCCTTGCTGATAGGCAGGGCTGGCTTGACGATGGCCTCCAGGCCGCCGTAGCGGGCGATCTTGGTGCGGTATGTATTCTTCAGCCGCTTGGTGAAAAGATCCTGGTAACGGCTCCGCTGGTCAGGAGTCATCTTAGTCCAATTGGTTTTGCCCATAGCCAGCTTGGCCATCACAGGAAAATCAATCAACGGAATTACGATTCGCTCGACCTCAGCCTCCTTGGCCTGCTGGTCAAGCTGCGAGTTCTGCAGCACCTTAATTATCGCATCCCATTTTATCTGGAGCATTTCGCGGGGGTCTTGCAGCCGGAGTTTGGCTGAAGCTGATTCGGCCGGCTTCGTTTGATCACCCGCCGCCAGAACCGGCTGAGTTGCCTGCTTCTTCCCAGCCTGCTTTTGCCCAGCCGCCGACGAATTTGCATCCGCGCCGTAAACGGCTGATCCGGAAATCGCGATTACAATAAGTGCATACCACAAACGCCTCATAATCTGCTCCTTCGTGAAAGGCGTATTCGATTTCATCCGGCAGTGAAAAGTAAAATCACTTCCAGCCCCGCTGTCAGCCGGTTTTCGCCAACCGAAGATTCTATCATGCCAGCCCTGACAAGAAAAGTTGTTCTCGAGTCGTCTCACTTGCCGGCACTGCCATGCGAAATCGCATGAACATTTCCTTACCGCGTCGGAAACCTGCCTTACCCTTTATTTAAAGGCTTTTGTTTACTCATAACCTTCGATTTCCTTCGATATTCTTTCATTTTCTTTCGTTTTCTTTGCTGGCTTGTCGGCCGAAGTCGATGCTTTTGCTGAAAATTCGAGATTCTTCGCGATTCTTCGAGGTTTTTCAATCTACCGGGTGGCACTGCTTGCTGGTCAAGCAGTGTTGGGTGAAATGCGTCGCTTATTCGGATGTGAAAGATTGGTTTGTCTTAAACTGGGTGGCTGGGTGCCGTGGTTTGACTCGCATCGCGAGACAACCACGTGTTTACGTCTTTAACGTACCCACTATTGGACCGACGGCGCGTTTTGCGCGCGCAAAACCGGTTGTATGGTTTGATTGGTCTGCCCCAACTCCCGGCCGGGCCGGAGAATACCCCCCACAAATCTTTTTGAAGTTTTAGCGATCCGTCGAATGACAGGACCACTTTTGAGCGCCCCCTGCGATGAGTGCCATGCTTCTGCTCGCAGAAGCATGCTCTTATGTAGGGTGTGCTACTTCCTCCTTCGCCAAGGCTTCGGAGGACAGGCGTTGCACACCAGACGAAAGGCCAAAGAATCGGCGTGCAATAAATAGCACGCCCTACCTACTTCGTCGAATGGCGGAAGCATGCTCTTATGTAGGGTTGGCAACTTGTTGCCGACGGAACAAATGTCTGAAGATTGCGTCGGCAACAAGTTGCCAACCCTACAATCTTTCACTGCTTGACCAGCAAGCAGTGCCACCCAGAGCCACCATAACTCGGAGCTCTCTCTTGATCTAAGCTCGCTGAATTGTTACTTTCATAATTATCATTTCTGCGAATTCGTTTCTGCTTGAAATGGAATACGTTGTAGGATTTCGGACGAAATACAGAGGATCTGCGTGCAGCCGATTGCACGCACCACCAACTATGAACGACCACACAGAAGAGCCGAACGATGACGTATACGTATCCAAATACTTGACCCACTTCGTGGGGCGAGAATTGGGAGATGATAATAAGGCATTTGCCCTTCTCTGCCAGATCATCCGAGATGGAAAGCTTTTGCCTGAAGGTCTCGAAAATAACAAGGACGGCGACATACATATCGATTTAAAAAAGCAGCTCAGCAGTAACGATTTGTTCATACCCGAGATGGTTTGCTTCTGTGATATTCCGCATGAAAAGTTGAAGAATCATACGAATAAGTACTCGAAGTTCGGCTTGGCCTTCGACAAGATTTGGACAGCGCAGCATCGCGGGGCTAGCCCTGTATTCTATCTGCCCGAAGGTTCGCGCTGCACGGACCATCGCTTCCCCACTGACCATGATCGCCGAGAAACGACCCGGAAGGACTTCTTCGATCTTGCGGCACACGATTGGATGGTGGATTTAATTGCTCGCGGGCAGAAACCCAACGAACTGCCACGGGCTGACAACATGTTCCTCTGGTACTTCCTTTGCTACTGCAAGTTCTATGACGAAACGCTCGATAAGGACCATCCAAAAAACTACTATATGGAACGTGAGTGGAGGACTATCGGCAAAGTAGATTTTAAACCTAAAAACATTGCCAAGGTTCTGCTACCTGATGAGAAATACAAACAGCAATTCCAAGATAAGTTCGAGGGTGATGCCAGCTTCAAGAGCCTGTGCCGGGAAGAAAAGATCTTCGTACTTGAGGACCGAGACAGCAACTAGTCAGTAGGGCGTGCAGTAATCTGCACGCGGAACGAATGGATCAAGATTGCGCGCGCAACAAGTTGCACGTCCTACCGCTAGGACACCAATTATCTTAGGGGTACATTAGATGTTTGATATACTTGCCCAAACGACGCAGCCAAGCTTGGAGAATCTGCAGCAGGTTCATCAATTCTACGAAGACGCTTGGGGCAATCTCACATGGATGATAAGTGCCATGGGCGCCTTTGCCGGCGCCTTTCTTCTGATTGTCGGATGGCTCCTACCAACCTTACTCGAAAGGGGGCGTGCCCGTACTTTCGAGTTAAGTAAAAAAGATGTCCAAGATGAAATGCGACGTTTAATCAAGTCTGAAACTGAACTCTACAAGAATGCACTGAAGCAGTTGGCTGACGAACTCCAGCAGTCCAACGATCAAACGCACAGGACTATCAACCACCATCTTGGAATTCTATGGTACGAGATGGCGGAAGCCATGCATAAGACCACAGGCGGCGCGTGGCCAAAGGCTATAAAGTATTGGTGCTACGCCATCAACTCATTTGTTGCTGCGAAGTATCTGCCAAGCGGGCTACATTGGGAATTGATTACTAATTGCCTTGGCGAGTACCCTAACACCTCTCCAGCCCAGGATATCGTTGCCACTGTCAAGGAAGTACAAATTGCTGTCCAGGAGACAATAAGGCTATTGCGAAGCCTACCCCAAGTGGAGCCCTACACGATACTCCTCAAAAAACTAGAGTTCCTCACAAATTCAGGTGAATAAGTAAGCGATTGACGATGCTGCAAAACCTACCGGTTAATTAAAGGGAAAAACCATGAAGCGGATATACCGATCATCGAGAGATTGTAAGATCGCCGGCGTGTGCGGCGGGATAGGTAAGATGTGGGATCTCGACCCGACGTTCATTCGTCTGCTGGCGGTGTTTTTATGTTTCACCCCTGCTGTGGCGGCTGTGGTTGTTACATATCTGACAGCCTGGTTCATCGTACCGATAAAACCGGAAGAAGATTAACCCACCGGCCCCAAACAAACCTCAATTTACCTTACTTGACCTAATCGGCGGGTGGCACTGCTTGCTTGCAAGCAGTGAAAGTTAAAAGAGACGACTTAATAGGTGCCGTGGGTCTAGGACAGAAACATGCGTCTTTCGGCCAACACGGCTTGCAAGCAAGCCGTGCCACCCAGATCAAGATTCCGCGTGCAACTGGTTCGACTCCCTCGACAGGCTCGGGACAAGAGGCTCAGGGCAAGGAAGTTGCCAACCCTACAAGGAATCGTCGAAATCCCCCGGCCGGGGCCAATAAACCCTAATTTACCTTACTTGACCTAATCGGCGGGTGGCACTGCTTGCTTGCAAGCAGTGAAAGTTAAAAGAGACGACTTATAGGTGCCGTGGGTCTGGGACGGAAACATGCGTCTTTCGGCCAACACGGCTTGCAAGCAAGCCGTGCCACCCAGATCAAGATTCCGCGTGCAACAAGTAGCACGCCCTACCAGGAATCGTCGAAATCCCCCGGCCGGGGCCAATAAACCTCAATTACCCTTACTTGACCTAATCGGTTTCTCCGATATAATCTTGTGCAGGCGGGAAACTGCCGGGATTTGCAAAAAACTATAAAAAGATGCCCAATTCGGCATGTGGAGTTAAGGATACGATGCGGATGTTTCAGGCCAGCTCGAGCGAGTATACCCGCCGCGGTGCGGGACAGGCCGACATTTGCGCAGGCATTATTGTCGTCGTATCACTAAGCCGCGTGCCTTAGGGCCCAACCGGAAAATAAACCGGCTAGGGAAACAGCCAAGCCCCGAGGCGTAAATGAGCTTCAGGGCTTTTTTGATGCTCACACTTTTTGATCTTTTTGACAAAGGTTGGTAAAAAAATGAGCGAAACCAAAACCAAAATAGAAATCTACGATACGACACTGCGGGACGGCACTCAGGCACAGGGCGTTAGCCTGACGGTCCCCGATAAACTTTTGATCGCCGAGACGCTCGACCGGCTCGGGGTCGATTACATCGAAGGCGGCTACCCGCTGAGTAACCCCAAGGACGCGGCGTTTTTCGAAGAAGCGAAGAATCTCAAGCTGGCTAACGCCAAGTTCGCCTCGTTCGGCATGACGCGCCGCAAGGCCATCGAAGCTAAAGATGACGTGGGAATGGCTGCGCTTGTGGCGAGCGAAACTGCCGTGATAACCATCGCCGGCAAGGCGTGGGACCTGCACGTAACCGACGTGCTGCGGGTAACCCAGCAGGAGAACCTCGATATGATCGCCGACTCGGTGCGGTTCTGCGCCGAAGCTGGGCGCGAAGTTATCTACGACGCCGAGCATTTTTTCGACGGCTACCTGGCCAACCCGGACTATGCGATAGCGACGCTGCGGGCTGCCCACGATGCCGGCGCGAGCTGCTTGTGTTTGTGCGAGACCAACGGCGGTGCCCTGCCGGAGCAGATCCCCCAGGCGATGGCCGCTGTGGCTGCTGCCTTGCCGGGTGCGAAGCTGGGGATACACTGCCACAACGACGGCGGCCTGGCTGTGGCTAATACGCTGGCGGCCGTGAGGCACGGGGCGACGCACGTACAGGGCACGATAAACGGCATCGGCGAGCGTTGCGGCAATGCGGACTTGACGACGATCATCGCGAACCTGTCGCTAAAGTACGGCTACGACTGCCTCGCCCCCGACACGCTGAAATACCTCACCGAGGTCAGCCGCTTTATCTACGAGACAGCCAACTTGAACCTTCGCGTAAACCAGCCGTTCGTCGGGGCGTCGGCCTTCGCTCATAAGGGCGGAATGCACGTCCACGCCGTACAGCGAAACGCATCGACCTACGAGCACATCGACCCGGCGAAAGTCGGCAATCAACGGCGAATCCTGGTCAGCGAACTTTCCGGCGTCAGTAACATTGCCGCGATGGTCAAAGGCGATTTCGGCATCGACGACGACAAGGACGCCCAGCGAAAGATTCTCGAGGCGATAAAGGCACTCGAAGCCCAGGGCTATCAGTTCGAGGCAGCCGAGGCGAGTTTGAATCTGCTCGTGCGCCGGACGCTCGGCGGCAAGTGGTATCGCAAGCTGTGGGAGCTGGATCACTACCGCTGCGTCATCGGCCGGCGCGATGGAGGCTCGGCCACCACCGAAGCTACCGTCAGGCTGATCGTCGACGGCGAGACCAGGCACACGGTCGCTGAAGGCGACGGCCCGGTCGACTCATTGCACGAGACACTATGCGCGGCCCTGCGGGATCGCTACGCCGACGTCGACGGGCTGCACCTTATGGACTACAAGGTCCGCGTGGTTAATACGTCGGCTGAGACGGCCGCGAAGGTCCGCGTGGTTATCGACTGGCGCGACGAAGCTACCGATAAATACTTCGGCTCGGTCGGCGTTAGCGAAAATATCATAGACGCTTCGTGGTTAGCACTTGTCGACGCTATCGAATACAAAATTCTCAGTAGCAGCGAGGCTAAGTAATGGCGGAAGATTACCCGATATTAGAGTTCGACCCAACGCCTAAGGCGATTATCGAGCCGGCAAATCTCTACGAGCCAATCGACATTGCCGAGCACTGTGTCTTTTGCTTTTTCAATGAAGCTATCGAGCGGTTCGGCCAGTTGCACTCAATGAAGATTGTCAGGGAATTGAGAGGCGAAGACGGTTTGCACCCGATCTACGAAGTGAACTGGAAGGGACAGCGTATTGTGCTGGCCCATCCTCGCGTCGGCGCACCCTTGGCCGTAGCCTCTCTGGAAGCAACCATTGCACTTGGCTGCAGAAAGTTCATCGCTTGCGGCGGCGCGGGCGTGCTGGACGGGAAGTTGCCCCCAGGGCACCTGATAGTGCCAACCTCTGCCATCCGGGACGAGGGTACTTCGTTCCATTACGCCCCACCCGGGCGGGAAACCCAGCCGAGCGATCAGGCTGTCGCGGCGATTCAAGCGACGCTCGATAAACACGAACGGCCCTACGTATTAGGTAAGACCTGGACAACCGACGCATTCTATCGCACGACGCCGGGTAAAGTCGCCCGCCGCAAGGCTGAGGATTGCCTGACGGTAGAGATGGAAGCTTCTGCCTTTTTCGCCGTCGCAAAGTTTCGCGGGGTGCAATTCGGGCAGATTTTATATGCCGGCGACGATGTTTCCGGCAGCGTGTGGGACTCGCGAAAGTGGAACGATCTTATTGACGTACGGGAGAAGCTCCTGGAGCTGGCAATTGAAGCCTGTCTGAGTATGTAGCAACTGGATGAACAGATGACCAATGAATTAGCAACAACGTACGACCCCAAAGCGGTCGAGCAACAAGTTTATAAACTATGGGTCGAGACCGGCGCCTTCAACGCCGAGCCAGATGATTCCGGCGAGCCTTACTGCATCGTTATCCCTCCGCCAAATGTCACGGCCGCCCTGCACGCCGGACACGCGCTGAACAATTCGCTGCAGGATGTGCTGATCCGCTGGCGCAGAATGCAGGGCAGGAACACGCTCTGGATGCCTGGTACGGACCATGCCGGTATCGCCACACAGACCGTCGTCGAAAAACGTCTGCTGGCTGAAGAAGGCAAGAAGCGAACCGATTACGAGCGTGATGAATTTATCGCTCGCGTCCAGGCCTGGAAGGACCAATACGAGAAGCAGATTATCGGGCAACTCAAAACAATGGGCTGCTCGTGCGACTGGCGGCGAACGCGATTTACGATGGACGAGATGTGCGCCAAGGCAGTTCGGGCGAACTTCTTCAAGCTCTTTTGTGACGGGCTGATCTACCGCGGCAAGCGGCTGGTCAACTGGGACCCCGCAACCCAGACCGTTCTGGCTGACGATGAGGTCGAGCACGAGGATGTCCACGGCCACTTCTGGTATATGCAGTACCCGCTGGTCGAAGCTGTCGAAATCGACGGCAAGCGGATCGACCATGTAACTGTCGCTACCACGCGGCCTGAGACGATGCTGGGCGATACCGCGGTGGCGATGAACCCGTCCGACCCGCGAGCGAAGGCACTTGTGGGCAAACAAGTTCGCCTGCCGATCGTCGGTCGAATTATCCCCATCATCGCTGACGATCATGTGGTGCTGGCTGACCCGGAATCAGACGATGAGAAGGCTCGTTTTTCGACGGGCTTCCTGAAAGTTACGCCCGCGCACGACCTGGACGACTATCAGATAGGCATGCGTCACGACCTTCCCATGATCAACGTCATGGCCCCCGACGGTTCGATCTCCGACCGCCACGGCTGGGAAGACGCAACGGCCCCCGAAGCCCAGAACTTACTCGGCATGGACCGCTTCGAAGCACGAAAGGCTATCGTCGAATGGTTCAAAACTGAAAAACTGATGGAAGACGTTCGCGAATATGTCCACCCGGTGGGCCATAGCTATCGCAGCCACGTGCCGATCGAACCTTACCTGTCCGATCAGTGGTACATCGCAGTCAAAAAGCAGATCCCCGGCAAAGAAGATGCTGGCCTTATCGAAGGCACGGACCTGCCGGTAAACTCGCTGGCGGGGTTGGCACTAAAACCCCTGCTCGATGGCAGGTTGAAATTTACCCCCGACCGCTACGAAAAGACCTACCAGGCCTGGCTGGAAAATCTGCGCGACTGGCCTATAAGCCGGCAGCTCTGGTGGGGACACCGAATACCGATCTGGTACACGCATATTGACGTATCCGGCTCGGTAATGGGAAATGAGGCTATTTCAACAGATGAGATAGAGGATAAGTATGTTGAGGAGTTTTACTCCGTCTTTGATGATTTCATCAAGTGTGCTGGCTTGGAGAATCGGGTCTTGATTATGGCATCAAACAACCCCTCAACGCACTATATTTGCCCTCTGGATAAGCAGGGAGATTTATTGCTTGAGGAGTTCGCGGCATATAGGAACGAAGACCCATTTGAGCTCCCCTCTTTTCCTAAATGCTCCAAGAGTGCGACAAAACTCAAAGGATACATGAATAGGGTTGACCGAGAGGATGACGTGCTGGATACATGGTTCAGCTCTGCACTCTGGCCGTTTTCGACGCTGGGCTGGCCTGAAAAGACGCCGGAACTCGATACATACTACCCCGGAAACGTCCTATGTACCGCCCGAGAGATTATCACTTTGTGGGTTTCGCGAATGGTGATGATGGGCCAGTACTGCCTCGGCGATATTCCGTTTACCGACGTTTTCATCCACGCGATGTTGCAGGACGGCCAGGGACGCAAGATGTCCAAGAGCCTCGGCAATGGTATCGACCCGCTGGATATTATCGACTCTCACGGAGCTGATGCGATGAGGCTGACGCTGGTGGGGATGACAACGCAAACCCAGGATGTCCGCGTGCCGGTTGAAGAGCTGACACTGCCCGACGGACGAAAGGTAAACTCCAGCCCGAAGTTCGACCTCGGCAGGAATTTCTGCAACAAGCTTTGGAACGCAGCCCGCTTTGCGATGATGAACCTTACCGATATGCCCGCATGGGCCGATATTGACCCGGCGGCTGAGCTTTCCGACAGGTGGATACTATCGCGTCTTAATCGCACGGTAGCTGAGGCGACAGCTTCCCTTGAAGCATTCAAGTTCAACGAGCTTGCCGACACGCTTTATCACTTCATGTGGGATGATTTTTGCGACTGGTATCTGGAGATCGCCAAGAACCGGATCAATGCAGGTCAGGCGGCACCCAAGGCTATCGTCGCGCATTGTTTGGATACACTGCTGCGGCTGCTACATCCGATCATGCCATTTATTACCGAGGCGATCTGGGCGAAATTAAATGAGATCGCGCCGGCGCGCGGGCCATTGGAGGCTAAGGCATCTGAGCTTCTAGTGAAAGCTGTCTGGCCCGAGGCAGACGCCGCTGCAATTGACGAAACCTCTGAAGCGCAGTTCAGCCAATTCGCTGAGCTTATCCGTCAGATCCGCAACGTTAAGACCGCCCACAACGTCCCGACGTCGAAGCGCGTCGATGCCGTCGCTGAGGTGGCAGGGCCTGCGGCTGAACTATTCGCAGCGAATCTGGATCTTGTAGCATCGCAGGCACGTCTGGGTGAGATTAAAATTTCTCCAACGCCGGCTGGGCCATATGCAGACGCCGCAGCTGTGGCAGCCGGGCCGATCAAGCTGTACGTCCTTGGGATTATCGATCGTCAGGCGGAGATCAAACGCCTTACCAAAAAGGCCGACGAACTCACGCGCGGGGTTAAGGGAATTCAAGCAAAGCTCGCTAGCGAT
>SDBV01008794.1_pt1 | contig 13542 bp, 18 predicted proteins | sample 2277081 | NCBI WGS metagenome assembly SDBV01 (sample SAMN10402039, study PRJNA504765) | marine sediment metagenome | isolation source: marine sediment core GS10_PC15, 223 cmbsf | place: Arctic Ocean: Southern Knipovich Ridge | collected 2010 | reverse complement strand
GGGTATGGAGGTTCGGATTCTGACATATAGGCCCCGATAAACACCTATGCACTCCTTAGCATTGCATCGGCAACGGCTGTGGCAACTTCACCACGATCCTTCTGCCGTCTGTACCGATCTGTCATTCTCTGGTTGGTGTGGCGCATGAACGCCTGAATCTTCACCCCCGGCGTCCCTTCGTCTGTTGCCCATTGAGCCGGGCAGTGCCTTAGGTCTTTGAGTCGTAGGGTGGTGTCCGCTTCAGCGGCAGCTAGGCCGCGCTTCCAGTACTTGCGGAGCCATCCATACTGGACTTTCGATGGGATACCCCTCTCAATCCACTCCCACATTCGCGGATCGACCCGTAGCGTACCATGACGTGCATAGGTCTTTGTGCCCGGTGCCTCGATTGAGAACGTGTGTGGCTTGAGATGGTCCTTCGTCAGTTCGAGGTATTCGCCCGTGTCGAGTGCAAGGTGGGCCAGTACCACATAGGAGGCACGGACGTGTTCGGGGGTGTGGTTCACGATCTTCCAGAACAACTCAACGCTGATGTCGGGCACGCGCTCGACCTCGGAACGCTTGGGGAACGACTCCATCATTTGACGTCGCACGGGATCGTGCATCCCGACTTGGTCGCTGAGGAACTTTGAGACGGCGGCGCGAAGGTGATTCCAATCAGCGGGCGATTGCCCCCATTGCTGATCGAGTTGCACCCAATCGACCCGAGCGAGATCCCCTACAGTCGCCGTCTCTTTCAGCGTCGGTGTGTTCCGCAGTTGGGTGAACGATGTTTTGTAACGTCGGATCGTCTGCGGGCTTTGGGCACGTCTCCCCGGACGGGGCTTCGGTGTCCACGCCTCGACAGTATCCCATAGAGGTTGTGTCAGAGGTTTCCCCCCTGCGATCATATCGAGGTCCTTCCGTTGGGCGGCATCGAGCACTTCGGTGATCGGGACCTCGCGTCGCTGGATCATCCGCAAGATGTCGAGCCGTCCGTCCTCGATCAGGCGGTCGATCAAGTTCTTGCGTCGCTTGAGGCCCTTCCGAGTAGTGGCACCGGATGCGATGGCGAGCCGTCCGACGCCGGGAATCTCCCGGTCAATTCGGTACGAGCCGCCCTTCGATACTCTGTGTGGCATCATCCCTCCTTGGCGTGACGGATGGATTCAGCCGCCTTGTGACAATCGTCGCCCCATCGCTTCAGAGCCTTTGCGACTCGTCGGGCCACGTCGGTAGTCGCGCTGAGCTTGCCTGCGCGAATGCGGGAAAGGGTGCTCTGTGGCACACCGGCTTCCTCCGCGAGCTTGTTGACGGAGCACGGGGCCTTGTCGATTGCCGCCTTGACGGCCTGGGTCAGTTCGGAAGTCATTGCATGAATATTATGCAACAACCTGTGCCACCGCAACGCTCACTGCGCCCTTCTCGACTCAAGCCATGCCCGCACATCGGCTTCATACCATCGCACCGTGCGGTGCCCAAGAGCCACTCTGTGTGGCACGTACTTGCGAACCCATGCCTCGGACACGCCGCCCACCAGCTCAGCTACCTCCGCCGGTGTGAGCAGTTGTCCGCGATTCGGTGGTGGCTCCATCGGACCCGGTGGGGCAGGGTGTATCCTGACCACACTCACAGCTGCCCCTCCACGGCAACGGCCTGGGCTGCTACACCACGTCTGCGCAGCGTGTCCGCTTCGTTGCGCCAGCGGGAGGCGAGGAGCGTCAGGGACTCAGGCACGGGCAACGCACGCTTTCACGGTACGCTCTACGCCTGATTGCGCGGTTTTGGCGGCTCAGCCATCTCCCGCACGATCGGATTGCAGTTACAGGCCCGGCCCTTGAAGAAGGCGCACCAGCCGTCGTGCAGGACCTGTATGTGGTGATCCCCCCTTCCGACTGGCTGCTGTCTGACGAGATCAAGCATTCTTGCCATGTAGTTGTGCGGTTGGCCGTCCCGACCGACACAAAACAGGGTTGGTTTCCGATTACCTGTCATTGTCTTCCTCCAAAGGTTGGCGGGCCGACGGACCCAAAAGGCACTTTGGGGGAGGGGTGGTATCCGTACTCCTCTTGTATCTAGATATTCCACCCCCATTCTGCCTTTCACGTGTACCCACCCCCCTCCTAATCCGCCTTTCCGCTTTCATCGTCACCTCCCCGTGCAGCACTCAGGTATTTTTCCCCTAGCTCAGTTGGCCCGTAGGAGTACGCCTTGCCGCTCGAACTCTTCTTGGCTCTCGCAAGCCCAAGTAGCTCAAGGTCTTCAAGGTGCCGACGAATAGTCGGATCGGTCAGCGCGACGTGCTTGCGAAAGTCCGCCACGCGACGCGCACCCTCGTCATAGAGCGCCCAAAGAATCGTTCCCCGTGGCTCTGGAATCGAGTCAAAGGCAACCCGCTCGACCAGTTCGTAATCGTCCTGAGTAACCTTCGATGTGCCCCGAAGCGCTGCGAGGCCACAAGCGAGCGCAGCAAGTTGCTTGATGAGGCGTCCAGGTCCCTCGGCGGCGGGTTCTTGGAGAACTCTTCCTGCACGGTCACGTACGACGCCCGCACGTGCCTTTGTGATGAACGCAACGAGGTTCTCAAGTCGTCGCCGCATCTCAGGATCGAGAACGCTCGGAGTCAATCGCGGCACGGCTGCGGTAATCGCGCTACTGAAGGCTGTCGCCAAAATGTCGCGAGCGGACCGACCCGCCTCTTCATTCTCCAACGCCTGCCGCCCGACCGCCAACACATCTTCCTCACGAATGGCAAACCGCAGTTGAACAAAGCGCTCGCCAAGTTGGTTGTTCAGGGCGTGGTACAAGTCGATGGCGGGCGTCATGCCAACCATGAAGATGGCTCGACCGCGCCAGCGTGCCAGATCGTCCTCTGACCCTGAGCCAGTCGGTCGCGCGTACTCACCATCGTACACTGCTCGCAATTGCCCGATAATTGCCTGGCGATCCTTGGCATTCATTGACAGAATTGCGCTGAGGTCTTTGATAATGATGTTCGGGCGGTCACCTAGGTAATGCAGCAATCCGAAATCCTTACGCTCACCGAGACGGAGGCCCGACACTAGCGTCTGTGGCGTGAGCGTGTCGAGTATGTAGCCGTCTGTCGCATCACTGAGTGCTGACAGAAGAACGGTCTTTGCCGAGCTAGGGGGAGCGATGATGGTCAGCCAACATGGGTCGCTGAAGTCGAGCCGCTCGTGGTTGGCGAGCCAGGCGGCCAGAAGGATACGTGGAATATCGAGCGACAGATGGGGAAATAGCTTTAGCCACGCCACTCTTACACGCTTGAAGGGAGATCCCGTTGCCCGCTTGCGAGCGCCGGGATCGCGCCGTCTCCCTTTCCGCGTTCGTGTCGCGTTTCTCCGCTTCGCTGACCCGTTGCCGTGCGCAGAATCGTGGGTCTCCCGATTTGGACTATTCATCGGACAACCTCCCGTGCCCGACGCTTCAGCTCCCGAATGGCAGCCGCGAAACGGAGTGGCTCCACCCGTGCGTTGCCGCACACGTACTCGTCCACGAGCGTACTGGCGCGGTTATCCCCGAAGGTGAACAGGGCTTTGTTAGATCCTGCTGGGAGGAGCTGCGGTTCTAACCCGTGACACCAGAGGTAGGCTGCTTGGTGCAGGTCGTCCGTTGTGTAGGCGTTCGGCATCTCTTCTATCTCTGTTCTGTGGAACCCTGTCGCATTTCTCGTCGTCTGACCGGCTCCCGCGTTAGAGAGCCGTAAGTCTGCTTCGGAATGTCGCTAGAAAAGGGGGCTGCCCCCAAGCGCGTACGGAGTACAACTACTCAGCTCAGATGTGTACGGTCTTGGTCTGTCGGTCAGCTAGTGAGGTACGGCTTAATTGGGCTTGGCCTGCGGAAGTACTTGACGCCGGAAGGGCTGCCGAGCTTGCGTGCTATTGCCGCAGCCGTCGCTCCTAAGCGGTGAGCAAGGACCCAGATGGTGAACCTGAGCGCGGTTGGCTTATTCTTGGCCCTCTTCCCTACCAGTAGGGCTGCCTTTGAGGACTCGGCCCTCAGTGCTAGGATCTCAGGACCCGAGAGGACGGGGAGCGCGAGGCGAGCCGCCCATTGATCGACCTCTTCAGACGAGCTTGCACCGGCGGCTCGAAGTATCTTCGCGGTAGCATCAGAAACGTTGACGTCAAACACCTTCCAACAGAGGTTGAAAAGGCCGCGTCCTTCTTCCTTGAGCTGCTCAAGGAGTGCTTCCGGTGGGCCATCCTTCGGCCCGCGACTCGCAAGTTCGGTTCCGATGGAACGCAGGTAGTCATCCTTGGCCCGCTTTGCCTCCTGCCGCCCTCTCTTGTCCACCGCGAATTGTAAATCCTCGACGACGCCGAGAATGTCGAAGCCGATCTCCTCGTATATCGAGTTAAACCCTCGTAGACTCAGTACTTCTGTGGGAGGGAGGGCACCGACGCGGTCCGGCAGGAACCTCGGCGTAGCCCCGCCGCCAGGGTGGTCAGCTCGTTCCAGAGCCGATACCCAATCGGGCGCTGCGAGATCATGCAGGCCCAGCCTGCGAAGATCGAGGTTGGCTTCAAGCTCCTCCATCGGCACATGGGTTCGTATCTGCTCGTCAACGCCAATCGAGTAGACAAAGCGTGCGAGCGGGTACGTGCTGGGGAGCGAGGTCGAATGAAGCGCAGAGAATGCTTCGGGCTGAAAAGACCACAGCGGGAAGTGCTCAATGAGGAAGTTGAACCAATTTCGGACGGGCGTGGCAGGCTTATCGGCAAACGGATCACGCAGCGTCGCGGCCAGGAGCGCCTTGGGGTCGGGACCTGCAGTGGAACGAACGCCCATCGTCAGTGTTACCTCCCCTTGCCATGGGGAACAGATCCCAGCGGGGCTGATGGGACTCTTCCGAAAACCTATCCGTGAGACCGCAACTGGCTAGAAGCCGAGAAACTTGTGGAACGAGAACCGTACCACGCCCCCTTTGGCCTTAGGCTAGGAATAGAGCATATTTGTGATATTGGACGGGTCCTGTATAGGGCTCATGCACCCATCGTACCCATCGTTTGAGGGGGGGTCAGCGGCCAGTCACACGCGCTGGACGTAACACAGGGGGGCGTGTAGGAGGGCTTGTGTGGCTACACGCTCCCTCATGGACGATGAGCCCCGTCGGCAGGAGGCATAATGGCCAGATACTCCCTTACGTACCAACAAGCATGTGCCAAGGTCGTGGCTTTCGAGGAGGCGAACGCGGATCTGTCGCGACGGGCGCGGCGGCTCCTGGCGCTGTTCACCATCGCGCGGGCCTCCACGAGGGACGTGATCAAGCAGATCCTCGGCTACGACTCCGCAGTTTTTTTCAGAGATCACTCCAGGCGCTGGTGGCTGGTGCTCTCTCACTCTGGGCTCTCCCGCTTTTGGGACGGCTTCAAGGAGAGGGGGCAAAACGAAGGGTTGACCGCAGCCTGCAAGTGGCTCCGGCGGGAGGTGACCCCAGAGGAGTGGAAGCTGTTCAAGCGCCGAGCCGGAGTATCCATTGGGTTCAAGCTGTGGAATCGGTCCACGAAGCCCAAAGGGGACGTGATCTGGACCAAGCAAGGCTGCTGGGACCGGAAGAGCAGCTTCACGAAACTCCTCGTCCTCAAGGAGCACCTCCCCGAGCGTCCGCTCCTCCGGCGCTACCAGCGCAGGCTAGGGCATGATTATGTACGGCTCCTAGAGCGAGAGCTGATGTACCTGGTCAACCCGGACAAGCTCACGCCTCCCGAGGCCAAGCAGCGTGCAGTGGAGTACGTCCGGCGTCGTATCCCGGAGATGCTTGGCCTCAACCGAAACGAGATGAGCCCGGCCGTCGCCGCCTGGTTCTTTCAGACGGAGATCCCAATCGGCAGAGATCGGTACGTGGGGCCGCGCCCGCGGAATGGCCGAAGCTCCGCGCGGACGTATGTGGACCGGACGCAGAGGCGGCAGAGGAGCTGGACCCACTGATGCGCTGGCACAAGGTAGTAGTAGACCGGGTTTGGCGAGGCTAGGGAGGGGTAGGAGTGACTGTGGGAGGCTCTGACGTGTTGAGTGAGGCCCGTCTATGGACACGTCTTATGCTGGATGTACCGCGCCCATGTACGTCACCGCATTAGTCGCAGGAGGAAACGGAGCGCTATGTCGGTGCCGTCAAAAGAAACGTTCTTTGAGGTCCTCACAAGTTCCATCAATTCCTGGAAAAAGCACTCCAGCAGTGATTCCCATGAAAGACAGTTCCTTGACCGCCTCATCTCTACACTTGACCGGAATGTCAACAGCTCCCAAGTAAGTCTGCTTGGCCTCCGCTTCCTTGCGATTCACGTAGGCTTCGATGTCGTCAATATTAGTGACAGTGGTAACCGCTTGTTGGGCAACCATGCGCTCGTTGTCGATTGCCATGAACTCGCCAATCGACAAATGCAGCCCTGCGGTAACCAGGTTTTTCAATTGCGGGTAATCGTGCTGCCAAGAGTCAATATCGAAAATATGAACGCGAACATTGTCTTCCTCGCTTGCCGTGCGTGCAGCCGTCCTGGATATACCTCGGAATGCAAAAAAAACGGCCACGTAAGGTGAATACGTCCAATCCAAGAGTGGCGTCGGGTAGCCATGGTGCTGCACAAGATTGAAGAATGCGCCGTTCTCGTTCGGCACCTCAAGGTTGAAGATATGGCTTGTTCTGGCGCTCAACAGTCGATGCAGTGCTGGAATGTCCTGTACTACAAATCGAACCAAGTCGCATCTACCTTGCCTGTGGAAGGCAGTTCTAAGTTTGTAGGGCTTGTTTTGACCCCTAAAAATAGAACTACCACCTTTGAGCGTAGCTACGAATGACTTGAATCCATCCCAATCAACACGCTTGGCATTTAGCACAGATGGTTCTTCGGGGTCGGACCGTGTCACGTTGAAGGAGATCGCAGTATTGATTGACGTGACGGCCTCTAGAATCAGTTTGTTCTCATCCCAGGTGCCGGTAACAGTCGCGCTTTCTGGAATGGTGGAACCCGGGTACAGCTCTTTGAGCACTGACCACATGCCCGACAGACCAGTTCTTGGATCAATTGGTGCAATGGATTGGGCCTCGCACACGAAGTGAGCGCTCTTGTCTTCGGTCTCAAAATATGCGGAAATAGACGGAATGTTTTTGTTAGCATCCAGCAAGTAAACCCTACAGGCGAAGCGATCACCAAGATCGTCTACGTTCAATACAGCGAGGCCGGTATTCGTACCGTGAAACTCACCAATCCATTGGCCGTTCACTTTTCACCCCACAGTGTAATGGTTCTTGCGCTCCTTAACTGAAAGCGAGCGCGCCGTCTGCCCTTGTTAGGCTGCCCGAGGCAACATGTGGTTGATCGCGTGCAAACACCACGACGCGATCTGATATATGATGCGTCGAACTTCAACCCCCTCTACCACCTTGCCGCCGCTTCTGTACGTGCTCGCCTTGAGGCTCCGTAACGTTGTCGGCTTGTCGAGATTGAGGTGTGCGACACCTTCCTTGTTGGCCACCCATTTGATGACCTGCCTTGGCGTGTAGCCGCTGCCCGCCCCCAAACCATCAGGTGTCGGGATCGAGGCAACGCCGATCGGGGTGTCGAGGAAGTCCTGGATCGGCATCTCGTACGCGTCTTTCACGGGCTGCCATGAGGCAATCAAAGCATTAAATGAAAACAGCAAATCGGCCTCAACCGGCTCATTAGCTGGGCGGTTCGTCCAAACGCACAGTTTGATGTCCTGGCACTCAGCATACCGGAGTAAAATCGGGAGATCGGCGTCGCAAAGAAGCACGCGGAGTTGCCCGGCGATTTGGAGATGAAGATCGGTGGTCTCCCGTTCTGGGTCGCCAAGACATTTCATCAGCCACCGTCGGTGGCGGACGAGCGCAGCTCTGAGTTCATCAAGCTCATCCTCGGTCATCTAACCGGCCTCACAAACGGCTCGACTACCGTACCCCGGAGGAATGTTATGAACCATAATCTTCATTGTTGCACTTCAAAGTTGATATCAAGCCGCAATCCCACAGGCATCGAGATAGGCGGCCAGTCGTTGGACCTGATTCTGATGAATATATTGTGCCACTTCGTGAAGCAAGTTGTCATCTGTGACCAACAGAATCGTCCGGAGCTCCTCGCAACCGCCCGACCAGCATCCCAATAAGAACTCCCACTCCGGATGCCACGGCTCCGACGATGAACCCCAGAACCATGGCAATCGGGAACAGGCTCCCTTGGCCCCGGAAGATCGTGATGAACGCGACCCAAGCGACCGGGGCAAGCGCGATGATCAGGCCTACCCGGAAGGCGCGAGCAGGCCAGAGCGCGGTTACGACTGCCGCCGATACGGCCAAGAGCACGAGCATCAGGAGCACGTTGCCGTCGAGCACGCCGCTTGACCAGGGAAGTGGATGCACGACGCTACCGAACGGCTCGAATCGCGGCAACACGACCGAGACCGCACCGAGCAACCCCGCCACGAGATAGGGAGTCCAGCTCGAACGGTTTGACAAATTGACCAGTCTAGTTCCCATCTCAAGCGCCCCCTCGCTCCCTAGTCGCCCGTCACGTGCGTAGATGCAAACAGTGCAAAGAAGAGAAAAGGCGAGGGAGAGCAAGGTCTATCATTTGGTGAACAGTCCCTCAAGGCTTGGGTGACAACTCCATACACATATCAGCCGGAGGACAGTCGTGCAAGGCTAGGGTGTTGACGCTCCGACATCGGCCGTTGAGACCCTCGTGCTACCTTGGGGACCATGACTCAAGAGCCTCGTTGTCCCGCTGCCACAATGGACCCGTTCACCCGCGAGTTCCTCGCCTTCCACACGCCGAGGGTGTCAACCATGTACCCGGACATTCTGTTAACTATGTTCCCGGTTGCTCACGACTGCTCCGGTACGCAAGCCGCGCCGTCAAGAAGAAATCTGGGTCCTGCCGGTGCTGATCTACTAGCCAGGTGACAAACGCATCACTGTACTGGCGGGTTCCGTACTTGGGTGAATGGCAGTAACCCTCATTCTTGTCAATGTCGTGGACCGTGCGTACCGCCAAAATATCAAACTGATTCACCGCCACTCCGCTGGGAAGGCGTGCGTTGATTTCACGAATTGCCTCCGTCTGGCGGTAAGGGTGTGTCTTATCGGAATCGAGGATGTGGTAAGGTGGGGCGTCAGGGTCATCGACGATCCGAATGGGAGTCGCGGATGGGTCCGCGCTTTGGACGACGCCGGCAGGGAGGACGTGAAGACTGGCCCCCTCGGGAGCACGAACCACCTTGCGGACTCCTGCGAGCCATTGCTTCCGAATCTCCTCAACCCGGCGTTCGAGTATCTGTCGAAGATCATCCGTGGTAGCGGGTTCACTCTTGGCACTGTGCCGGATGTAGACTGTCCCCTGACCAAAGGCTGTTTTCTGCTTCTGCTTCTCGCCAGGCCTTGAGATTGTATACGTTCCTGGCTTCTCGAAGACGAATGGCGTTTGAGCTGCATCCAAGAGAACGGCGCCGAGCCTCTGCCCCTCCTTCGCGCATTCCATGATTCGGAAGTCGGTGAAACGCTTTCCCGTGTACTTCGAGATTTTGTCGGTCATGACTGCCGGGTCGAGATCGATGAGCGGAGTAGCGTCCTTGCCGGAGGGCCTCCCACCGTTGGCAAGGCCCACGATGAGCGCTCCCCCGCCAGAGTTGGCTATGGCGACGAGGTCCTTGATCAGCTCTTGCCAGGCGCCTGGCGCTGTAGGATCAAATTCCTCCTTAAACTCGACATATTTGGATTCTCGCTTGGCGGAAAGCGCCTTCTCGAGACGATTGTCCTGATTCACGATTGGAGGGGTTGTCGCCTAACGGATCTGCCCATCAGCCACGTCCTTGGTCATGCGCGTTTCGGTTTCTCCTAGGTGGTGCTCAGGGCCAGCAGGTGCATGGGCGTGTTAGGTATCACCTCAGCAAGTGTGCCACACCCACATAAACCATGTACAACACCGCCACGGCGCCCACCAGCATCAAAAGTGCGGCACTGACGTTGAACCAGGTAGGATATTGTCGTTGAAGCAAGACAGGAATGGCCTGCGCAAAACCTTCATCGCTCTTGATTCCAGCGTTTATCTCTGCTGCGGTGACTGGTGGAAAGTAGAGGTAGGAGATCGTGACCTCTTCTCCCGGTACAAGGTTAGGGATGACGATTTCCGCACCTCCGCCAGGCAATTCCTCGACCTCATACTGAACCTGGGGCCAAATGTTGAAGTCCGGGAATACAGAGTGCCGTATGCGTACGTTAGTGGCGCTCTTTTTACCCGCGTTACGCAGCACCACCGAATGGGTGTGGATGTCAAAGGGGTTGCCTGCCTCCGGGGTGTGCGTGAACGCCGAAATGTGGCCGTAGTAGGAGATCAGATTCGGACGGCTCTCAAACTTCCGGTTGACCCAAACGCCGACGAACAGCGCGATAATTGGTGCCGCGATGGAAGCGACTACTCCCCAATCAATCATTTCCCGTCAAGTGTTGGAGGCGATGCCTAGCGGCTCTGCCCATAAGCTGCGGCGTGATTCCGTGCAACCAAGACACTTTCACACGATCAGTGGTTATGGCTAGTCTCACAACTCAGGGGCCTTCCTTATCAAGCCCAAGTGGGCGGCGCGCCTCGTTGCTTGTTACGACAGCATCTAGAAATGCGTCGTTGGGCGCTTCCCGAAGCCCGGCTAGCGTTTTTGGGTCCACGCCATCCAACTCGTACAGGACGTTCAATCTCATGAGCGATCCGTTCAGTCGCTCAACCAAGACCGCATCGAGCTTCGGCAGCGATGTATGGATTAGCGCAATCCATGAATGGAGAAACTGATACTCGATCCACCGGAGTGGAATAGAAGTGTGGATGGACCGGATCATTGGGTTCACGAAACCAAGCGTCGCGCGAACGGTCTTGTCACAATCGACCGACGCAACCTCTTCGACCGACAGTGGCGATCCGATCAACGCACCAACATTGGTGTCGCGGGCGACGCCTCTTTCCGCAAGGAGTCGGATAGTACGGAGGAATGCCTCAGTCTCTTGGGTGGTGAGTTCGTCCTTGGGGTCGAGGTTGTAGAGCATCTTCGCGGCGAAATGCAAGATCAGCCGCACGTACTCAACTGGTGCCATTTCTTGATGTTGAATATGATAGGCTACTTCAAAGCGCCTGCCATCGGAGGTCCCGATGTCGGCGCGAAGGATCGGCACAGCCCCAACGCGACGGGTGCCTCTGTAGACGACCAGCGCCACCAACCCGACTCCCAGAATCAGCCAAAGCCACATGACCACTCCCTCGATGATTGACGATACCTAACGCCTCTGCCCATCACCTGCGGCGTATTGCTCCTCCACCAATTGGATACCAACCGTTTGAGGAAGGTTACCAAGTTCACAACTCACGACCTCCCCTGTTAGGCGAGCTGCCGCCAATTCGTGGGTTTGTTAAGCTATTCGGATACGGCCTATTCTGCGGTCGGGCGTGCATAGAGTACTTGCCGGTCCTTTGTCCAGAGGGAGTGTTTCGCGCCGTGCTGATCAACCAGGTACACTGGTCTAAAGCCAAGAGACGCCTCAGCGCCGTCGGGATCTCCGTGGAAACCGGAGCGAACCTCAAGGTGGGCCTCGTGCAGTGCAGGAATCAATGCATCGGGAGCTGGTTGGCCAGCCCCATCCGGCAGCGAATGGAGGGGTCCACCCCAGACATACCGCGAGCCGTTGACGGACAACTCGTCCCAACTCGGCTGATCCGTGCCCTTCGGGAGGCCCGCGGCGATGGCCTTGACGGCCGCGGTGAACCCTCTTGGATCGGCAAGCGTAAGTCCAAGTTGGAAGAAGGCAGCCGCTGCCTCACCGGGCTCTTCAAGACTTAGGAGTTGGAGAAGCCGGAGGGGCTCGCGCAGCTCACCTTTGTCCATACCCACCACGACCGGCACGAGCACATGCTGGGAGTACCAAGCGGCCCCTGTCTCGAAGAGAATCCAGGGACGGTCCGCGCTATTGGGAGTCAGGAGAACCAAGTAGCCCGACGCAGCCCGGAGATTATCCTCGATGTCCCGAAACCACGAGCGGCCGGGGACCAGTTGATCCGGTCTCGTTGTGCGGAAGACGGTGAGATCCGGCTGCGCTCCTCGCATGGTCTCTTCCAGATACTCGGCGAGCGGGCCATCCTGGGCGGCGTGACTAAGGAAGATGAGAGTTGCCACGGCACCTCACGATGATGAAACCCCGGACTATTGTGTCAACCATGTCTCCGACTGCTCAGGGCGTGCAACCTTTGTTCCTGACCTGCTCCGGCTGTTCCTCACGACACAACTTCTCTTTTTTCGGCTCGGCGTGGAGCCGTTCAGCAACAATCTCGCCAATTTTGGCCAGTAGCTTCGGAATTGTCTTGCCCATCGTCGAGTCCTTTCTGCTGGTCGCGGGTTTGGAGTAGAGATGTAACCAAATCGCGGTCAAAATCGGTGGAGGACCAATCGTCGGGAATTGACACATTCCCCATGCAGGCGTACGGGCGCTCGCCATCCCAAAAGAACGAGAACGGAGTGCGTGTGCACTGGATTGGCTTGAAGTGTTGAATGGCACACAGGTTGTCGTGACGCAGAAAAATACACTGCCCTTTTTCATGGACTAGCGCGGGTATGCGGACCACCCCAAGTGGTGTTTCGACGCACAGGTGGCGCGCGTATCGAGTGAGGACCGTTGCCCTAGAGAAACCGAGACCTTCGCTCAGGCGGCATATGTCTTCCGGGAAGAGAAGTACTCCAAATGAGTCCGAGAAGCTGCGGCAGCAATCTCCGCATCTAGCGCATTGGAATCCGCTCGGCTCAGGCACTACCGCTGATTGGTCTTCTCCCATCGGACCTCTCCGCGAATGACGATCTTTCCCGCAGCGAGTTGACTCCACTCGCCGGTCATCGTCTGGTTCATCACATCTTTCTCCAGTAGCACGACGCCTACGCGCTCATCGCCATCTGCGGCCGCCTTGTACTGAATTGTCAGCGCATAGTGCCAGGCTCTACCCTCGAAGACGTAATCACCGTAATCTGAATTTGTGCCCCTTCCGTTGATTCGGCCATCTGGAGCCACGGTCATCTCGATGAAATCAGTGTAGTAATCCTTTCGCCTGTTCAACGGATGAATGACATTCCAGTACCCCGTCCAGCGCCCCGTCAGGAAGTCCCTTTCGCGGCGCGCTAGCCGGTCAAACTTCGGCCTCCTCCTGGCGCGAACCCCGTAGATCGTGGCACCTACTGTGGCGAGTGCTCCGACGCCTGCGGCGATGACTGTAGCCATTCCCGTGTCCAATGAGGCTCCTCCGGTTACTCCGGCCGCCCAACGCCTCTGCCCATCAGGCTGCGGCAGGTGGCAACGTTGATGGTCATCTGCTCAGACCCATCCCTCTGAGAATCCACCTTGACGTGGACTTGTCCAGTGCCTTGGCTCGTCCTTTGAAGCCTCTCAGGTGACCGAAGGGCCTCAACCCACCTAGTTTATCCGTGCGGTCGTTCATCGCCTTGGCATACTTTAGAACATCGACAACAGCCTGACGCTTGGCTGGTTCAGTAACAGTCTTTCCG
>SDBV01008793.1_pt1 | contig 13544 bp, 7 predicted proteins | sample 2277081 | NCBI WGS metagenome assembly SDBV01 (sample SAMN10402039, study PRJNA504765) | marine sediment metagenome | isolation source: marine sediment core GS10_PC15, 223 cmbsf | place: Arctic Ocean: Southern Knipovich Ridge | collected 2010 | reverse complement strand
CCGCGGCACAAGTTGGCGGACGAGGCACGGGAGTTGATCGATGAGTGACGCCGCGCGACAAGCTGCAATGAACGAGATCCTGTCGCAACTGCGCCGGCGCCGGCGGTTGCTGCGCGCTCTGCGCCATTCCGGACAGGGGCTGCTCTATGGAGCCCTCCTGGCAGTGGCAATCGCCGCGCTCGCTGCGATTCTGCGATCAGAGTGGCTACACACCCAGCCGTGGCTCGCACTGCTCTGCATTCCGGCCGCCGCCGTTGTTGGGGCGGTCGCCGGCCTGCTGCGCCCGGTGGACACGCTCCGAGTCGCCCGGGCCATGGATCGCGCCGCCGGCAGCGAGGACCGCTTCGCCAGCGCGTGGCAACTCACGAGTCACCAGCGGCGCGTCCGCGCCGGGCTGGTGATGGCGGACGCGCTCGCAAGTGTCAAAGAGACCCGCGCCGACTCTGCCCTGCCGCTGCGTGCTCCGCGCGAGCTGAAGTGGCTGCCCTTGCCCGGGCTGGCCCTGGTCTTGCTGTTGTGGCTGGCGCCCGGTCCGCGACTGAGCGCCGAGGTTGTCGCGCCACCGGAGGTCACTCCGCGGGAGTGGGCCGATCTGCACGATGCGCTGCGTGAGCAGCTCGATGAGCTCCCGCAGCCGCAAACCGATGAAGAGCAGGAAATAGCCGATCAGCTCGAGAAGCTGGCGTCGCTGCTGAAGAAGAACCCCATCAAGAAAGACGTGCTCGCGCAAATCGCCAGGCTCCAGGCCGACTTGCAGGGCCGCCGCACGGAGTTGGGCACGCGCGACGTCTCGATGCGGCAGGCCGCCCGCGCGCTGCGATCCAGCGCGGCACTGCAACATTTCGCGTCGATGCTCCGCCAAGGCGACTATCGCAAGGCCGCGGAGGAGCTGCGGAAGCTGGCCGAACAACTCCGCGAGAACACGCTGCGCCTGAGCGCGACCGATTTCGAGGCCATCGCGACTGATTTCGATCAGCTCGCCCTCGAACTCGCCGCGCACGAGCAGTTGAGTCAGTCCTGCCGCAACTGCGCCGGCGCGGCGAGTTCGATGAATCGGGACAAACTGGCCGAGGCCCTGCGACGGCTGTCGCGCTGCCTGCAAGGCAACTGCGACGACCTGCAGCGGTGCGATGGTCTGTGCCGTACAAGTTTCCTGCTCGACGAGCTAAAGCGGCGGCTCGGCAAGTGCGGGCGGTGTGGCAGTGGTGAGGGGCCGGCGGCCTTCGTCCGGCGCAACAGCGGGAAGGGCGGTCTGCGGGCCGGCTGGGGTACGGCGGACAACTGGGCGGGCGGCGCGCTCGGCAACGAGCACGAACAGCGCCTGCCGGTGTTGGCCGAGACGCGCGAGCGCGCCGGCAGCAGCACGGCGTTCTCGGTCGTTTCCAAGGAAGAGCGCGCTCGCAGTGCCCAGGAATACCGCGAGCTCTACGCCGAGCTGGTCCAGAAGGCCGAGGCCGACCTGGCGCTCGAGTCGGTCCCAGTGGCGTATCGCGAGTTCCTGCGCAGGTACTTCGTCGCCATCCGCCCGCCGGAAGACGCCGGCGGCGAGGAGTAGCCCCCCACGCAGTTGCCCGGCCAGCGCCGTTCGTCGGGCGGCGTGGCGGTGTAACAACGGATGTGTCGAACAGGATCCGACGGGAGTCAACCAGTCATGGCGCAAGAGATCAGTCGGGCAGGCATCGAGCGGTTCCAGGAGCGATTCGAACGACTGCGAGCCGAGATCGCCAAACGCATCGTCGGCTACAGCGACATCATCAACCAGATCCTCACCGCGATGCTGGCCGGCGGCCACGTGTTGCTCGAGGGCGTGCCCGGGCTGGGCAAGACGCTGATGGTCCGGACGATCAGCGACGCTACCCAGCTCAGCTTCCGCCGCATTCAGTTCACGCCCGACCTGATGCCCGCTGACATCACCGGCACCAACATCATCTACGAGGACGAAAAGGGCGCGCGCGCGTTTCGCTTCCAGCCCGGGCCGATCTTCGCGCACCTGGTCCTCGCCGACGAGATCAACCGCGCCACGCCCAAGACGCAATCGGCTGTGCTCGAAGCCATGCAGGAGCAAAGCGTGACGATCGGCGGCACGACCCACGAACTCGCCGGCCCGTTCTGGATCCTGGCCACGCAGAACCCGATCGAGATGGAGGGGACCTATCCGCTGCCGGAAGCGCAGGTCGACCGCTTCTTCTTCAAGGTCGATATCACTCCGCAGGGCGAAGAGGAGTTGCTCGGGATCATTGAACGCACCACCGGAGACGACGAGACCGTGATCACACCCGTGCTCGGCCGCGATGAGATCATCGAGATGCAGGCCACCGTCCGCCAGGTGCTCGTGGCCGAGTTCGTGCAGCGCTACGCCGCCCGGCTCGCGCTCGGCACGCACCCCGACAGCCCGCACGCGACCGACATGACCCGCCAGTTCGTGCGCTTCGGCGTCAGTCCGCGCGGCGTGCAGACGCTGATCCTCGGCGCCAAGGTCCGGGCCCTGCTGGCCGACCGGGTCAACGTGAGCTGTCAGGACATCCGCGACGTCGTGCACCCGGCCCTGCGCCACCGCATCATCCGCAATTTCGAGGCGGAAGCGGACAACGTCTCGACCGACGCCCTGCTGGACCGCCTGCTGGAGACCCTGGCCGAGCCGGCGGCCGCCTGAGAACAACGACCCCGAACCCGCGCGCCGAGATCATGGCTGACGAGCTGTTCGACAAGGACTTTCTGAAGAAACTCGAGTACCTCGACCTGATCGCTCGCCGCCTGGTGTTCGGTCGGCGGCAGGCCTCGCGCCCCAGCAGCAAGAAGGGCGCCAGCATCGAGTTCAAGGACTTCCGTGAGTACACCCCCGGCGACGACCCACGAACCGTCGATTGGTCGGTCTACGCCCGGCTGGGCGAGCTCTTTATCAAGCTCTTCCGCCAGGAGGAAGAACTCGACCTGTGGGTAATGCTCGACCGCAGCGGCTCGATGGACTTCGGCGAGCCGAACAAGTTCGATCACGCACGCCGACTGGCCGCGGCGTTGGCCTACATCGGCATGTCGAACATGGACTCCGCGAGCGTCGTGCCGTTTGGGGTCGAGCTCGGTCAGGGGCGCGCGCGACTGCGCGGCCGCGGGCAGATCTTCGGACTGCTGGAGTCTCTCACCGGCCTGCGCGCCGCCGGCGGCACCGATTTGCCCACGGTGACGCGCTCCTACGTTTCGCGCGTCCGCCGACCGGGCCTGGTCGTGATCATCTCCGACTTCTACGGCCTGAGCCGCGCCCGGCGCGCGATCGATCAGTTGCGTTTCTTCAGGCACGAGATCTACATCATCCAGGTTGCCTCGCCGTGGGAGCTCGACCCGCCGATTCGCGGCGAGCTGCGCCTGGTCGACGCCGAGTCCTCCGCCCACCAGGACCTGACGATCACCGACTCGATGCTCCGCCGGTACAAGCGGGCATTTGACGGTTTCTCGACCGATCTGCGCCGCTACGGCATGCGCTACTCGATCGGCTACTCGCTGGCTCGCACCGACGCGCCCTTCGAGGAATTCCTCTTGCAGGTGCTCCAGCGCGGGGGGCTGATCGCATGACGCTGCTGGCTCCGTGGGCGCTGTGGCTTTCGATCGTGGGAGCGGCGGTGGTCGCCCTGTACCTGCTCAAGATCAAGCGCCGGCGCCAGTCGGTCCCGGCGCTCGATTTCTGGCGCGAACTTGTCGGCCAAAGCCAGGTGCGCTCGTTGTTCCAGCGGCTCAAGCGCTGGCTGTCGTTGGCGCTTTGGCTGTTGATCGTGGCGTGCCTGATCCTCGCCGCGGGCAATCCGGTGCTGAGCTTCGGCCGCATCAAGCCCCGGTCGATCGCGGTGGTCGTTGATAACTCCGCCAGCATGCAGACGCGGGAGCCCGGCGCCGAGGGAAAGACACGGCTCCAACTGGCGCGGGAAGCTGTTCGTGAGCTTACGACTCGGCGCCCGGTCACCGATGAGTGGATGCTGATCGAGGCCGGCCGCGAGCCCCGCGTCCGGCAGGCCTGGACGTACGACCGCAAGGCCGTCCGGGATGCCGCCGATGCGATTCAGCCCCGCCTCGGCTCGGCCGACCTCGAAGCCGCCACGGACTTGGCCGCACAGCTTCTCGAGGGCAAGGAGCGGCCCTGGGCCGTGATCGTCTCGGACGGCGCGGCCGGGCAGGTCGAACAACTCTGCGGCGACGACGAGACTGCCGTCTATTGGCCCATCGGCCGGAGCGACAACAACCTCGGCGTCACGCGGCTGCGCGTACGCCCGCATAGACAACAGTCGCTTCACTATGTCTACCTGAGCGTGCTCAACTCCTCTTCCGAGAATGTGGAGGCGCAGGTCGTCTTCGAACTGGATGGTGCCACGATTGCCGTCGAGCCGGCCGCCATCCCCGCCGGCGAGGTTTGGGAGCAGACCGTGGCTCTCGACGCACCTGACGGTGGCGTGCTCCGCGTGTGGATCGATCGCCCCGATGACTTTGCCACGGACAACGAGGCCTACGCGATCGTCGCACCTATCGAGGCGGCGGAAGTGCTGCTTGTCACCACGTCGGAGGAGGCCTTCTTTTTCGAACAGGCTCTGCTGGCGATGGAGCCGCTAGTCGACCCGGACGCCAGCCGCACGATGACCGTCGAGGACTACGACGCCCTGGATACGAATTCCGTCTCCTGCGACCTGACCATCTTCAACAACTGCCGACCGCAAGCTCTGCCGGACGCCGGGAGCTTCGTTTTTGTGAATGCCTGGCCGGCGGAGGTTCCGGCAAGAATCCTCGGTACGCTCGTGCAGCCGGACCTTCTGCTCGCGCGTCGCGATCACCCGCTGGTTCGATACCTCAGCGTCGGGTCCGTCCGGCTGGCCCGGGCCCACGAAGTGGACTTGATCGAACGCGCCACCGTGCTGGCCCGGACGACCGGCGGCGCCCCGCTCATCTTCCTGTGCCAACAGCCGAACCGCCAGATGCTCTGCCTGGCCTTTGACGTGTTGGAGAGCGACCTGCCCTTCCGCAACGCCTTTCCCCTGCTGCTGCGCAACGCCTTGGTACATCTGGTTTCGGAGCAAGCCGCGTGGGTTCGCCGGCAATACTGCATCGGCGACGTGATCGAGCCGCTCCGCCCGTTGCCCGAACGCCTCACGGACATCCGCGTCGCCCGGTTACGAGGCGACGACCTCGCCGAGCAATCGGTGCCGGTTCGCGGCGGGTCTTTCCTGTTCGGGCAAACCGACGAGCAGGGTCCGCTCCGGTTTGCGATCGGCGACGTCGTCGCGTATGCCGCGGTGAATCTGACGGACGCCCGCGAGTCGCGCATTACGCCGGTCCGCGCGCCACACGATCCGACCGAGCGCTTGGCCCTGACGGGCCGGCTCCTCGGCGCCGTTCCGTGGCTGACGTTGGCGCTCGCCGCCACCCTGCTGATCGGCCTCGAGTGGTTGACCTATCACTATCGCTGGACGGAGTGAGCCGTGAGTTTCGAGGTCGCCTGGTACTGGCTGCTGCTGCCCCCACTGCTGTTCTATGTGTGGTGGCTCAGCCGGCGCAGCTATGCGCAGCTTCATCCCACGGCGCGCTGGGTTAGCCTGGCGCTGCGCACGCTGGTCCTGCTCCTGCTGATCGCAGGCGTCACGCGTCCGACCTACCTGAGCCGGTCCAACCGGCACCACCTGGTCTTCGTGCTGGACGTCTCCCAGAGCATCACGACGGAGAACCTGGACGCCGCCCTCGATGACATCGACCGGCTCGCCCGCCAAGCCGGTCAGGGCGGCGGCGATGGCCATATCAGCGTCGTAGCTTTCGGTCGTCAGGCGAGCCTGCTGGTGCGTGCGCAGGACCGCTGGGATGGCTGGTTGCCCGAGGTGCGCGAGCAGGTCCGCTACCGCGCTTCGCTGCCGGAGCTCTACCAGCAGCGCACCGCCCTGGTTTCCGCCAACACGTCCGAGAGCGCCGATGAGTTCCAGGATATCGAGGCGCGCATCGTGGAGATCGAGCGTTTCCGCGACCACGTGGCCGGCGATCAGACCGACGTCGAGCGCGCCATGCGGCTCGCCCTGAACTGCGGCTCGACACACGAGCACCGCGACGTTTACGTCTTCACCGACGGCAACTTCAACCAGGGACGCTGGCAGCGGGCATTCAGCGCCGCCGCGGACACCGACGCAACCGTGCACACCGTCGCGCTCGACCAGCCCTTGCCGCCGGAAGTCGCCGCGGTGGACCTGGCGTTGCCGCGGACCGTTCGGGTCAACCAGGGCTTCTCGGCCGAGGTCCGTATTGCCAGCACGGTGCGGACGCGGGCCGAACTGCGCGTCTTTTGCGACGGCTACGCCGTGGATCGGCGTACGGTCGAGCTGACGCCGGGCGAGAACGACTTCAAGATCCCCGGGCTGTACGTCCGCGCGAAGGGTTTCCACGTCGTCGAGGTGGTCGTGCGACCCGAGCAGGACACGCAACTCCGGAACAACACGATCCGCTCGCTCGTGGTCGTGCCTGGCGAGGCTCGGATTCTGTACGTCGACGGCGACGAAGATCAGATCCCGTACCTCAAGAGCGCCCTGGAGCTCGAGGGCATGTTGGTCGAGGGTCGCCCCGCCACCGGCGTACCGCAGAACCTCTCCGAACTGCTCAGCTTCGACGCCTTCATCTTGTCCAACGTCCCCGCCGATCGCCTCTCGCGCCGACAGATGCAGATGATCCGCACCTACGTGCGGGATTTTGGCGGCGGCTTCCTCATGCTGGGCGGCGACGAGAGCTTTGGTCTCGGCGGCTACTATCACACGCCGATCGAAGAGATCCTGCCCGTGCGCATGCCCATCCAGAAAGACCTCATCCGCCCCGCGCTCGGGATCATGCTGGTGATCGACAAGTCCGGCAGCATGCAGGGCGTCAAGATTCAGCTTGCCAAAAGGGCCGCGATCGCCACCGCCGAGGCGATCAATCCGCGCGATCAGATCGGCGTGATCGGCTTCGACGGCGAGTCCAGAGTGATCCTCGAACTCACCTCCGCCGCCGATCGCCCGACCATCACCAACCACATCTCCGCGCTCGACGCCGGCGGCGGCACCTTCCTGTACCCGGCCCTGGAAGACGCGTACGACCGCCTGCTCAACAGCAACGCCCGTCGCAAGCACGTGATCGTGCTCTCCGACGGACAGACTCAGGGCTTCGGATATGAGGAGATCGTACAGGCCATGGCGGCCGACGGCATCACGTTGTCGGCGGTCGGGATCGGCGACGGCGCCGACATGAACCTGATGGAGGACATCGCCATGGCCGGCGGCGGGCGCGCCTACTTCACCAACGATTTCTACAGCATTCCGCAGATATTCACGCGCGAGGCCTTGCGCGCCTCGAAGAGCATGCTCGTCGAGCGCCTCGTACAACCGATTGCCGTCGGCGACGACGTCGCGCTCGCCGAGATCGACACCGACGAGCTGCCCCTGCTCACCGGCTACGTCGCCACCACTCCCAAGGCGGCCGCCAACGTCATCCTGGTCTCGGATTCAGGCGACCCGCTCTTGGCAAACTGGCGGTACGGACTCGGCCGAACCGTGGCGTTCATGTCGGAGACCAAGCCCCGCTGGGCGGAGGACTGGCTCGAGTGGCCCGACTTCGCCAAGTTCTGGAGCCAGCTTGTCCGCAGCGTCACCGGCGAGAATCTCGCTCGGGCCTTGGCGGTTGAGTGCAGCCACTCCCTGGAAGGGGCGGACGTTACTCTGACCGCGGATGTGCGCGACTCCGGCGGCAACTTCGTGACCGATGTCGCGCTGGAGCTGTCCGCCCTGGATTCGAACGGGCGGACGCGACAGATTCCGGTTGTGCAGCAGGGCCCCGGGCTGTTCGAGGCACGTGTGCCCAAGATCACCTACGGACAGGACCAGCAGTTCTCCTGGCGCTTCAGCGACGGGAACGAAGGCCAGCAAACCACTTCCTACGGCTTCGTCTATTCGTTCTCACCGGAGTTCCGCACGCTCGGCGTCGCCCGGGACATGCTCGCGCAAGTTCACGCCCGCGCCGGCGGCGAGCACATGACCGTCGGCCAGTCAAGCCTTATTACGGGCGAGGCCGCCGGCTCGTACTGGATCCAGCTCTGGCCCTACCTGATCGTCGCCGCGCTCCTCATCGTCCCCTTCGATATTCTCTGTCGTCGTCTAGGCTAGCAGACCGTCTCGCGCGGCTGGCCATCCGAGTTGGGAAATCCTGTCGTTCCCGGAAACGGCGTACGGCGCGGCCGGCGGACGCGCTGCGTGCTCGCCCCGCTAGGAGGCGGGTGTCAAGCCGGGCTACTGGTCATGACCAGCGCCGGCTATCGGTCGTTGACCGCCTATCGGTGTTGCCCTGGTCGGACTGGGCGTGATCCAGATTGACCTGCACCCCAGGAAGTGAGCCAGTTACGATGGAACTCGATGAGCCGATTGGCGGCATGCTACCAGCAAAGTAAAACCGCTCCGAATCGCAGTGCCCGGCTGCGGTAACTTGGTGTGCATCGGAGTATACGCGATCCGAGCCGAACGGTGACGAACTTGCGTCGGGAAGGTATCCCGAAGACGATGACGCTTTGTTCCAGGACGGGCAATGAAAGCAGGAACCGTGTCTGAGATCCGACTCACACCGGCGGGGCAACTTCGCTGGGAAGCTTCCGAGGACGGGGCCGAACCTGGGCAACTGACGGGGTTGCGCAAGGTCTTCTCCGGTGACTGGCGGGAAGGCCTCTTCACTCTGGCGGCTGAAAAGGCACCAGTGGGCGATTCGCTGACCCTGCGCTATTGGCAGGGCGTGGCGGATCGGCATCTTACGGCGCTCTGTCATATTCCGGGATCGACGGAGAAGATCGAGGTTACGCCGCCGTCGCCGGCTGAGTGTGCGACCTGGCTGCTCACCGCGCCGCCCATGCGGGGCGGGGAGTACTTGACCGCGCGGGTTCTGCTGGACGTCTGCAGCGCCTTGGACGAGTGGACAACGGAAGCGATCCCCTCGGCCGGAGGGTTGGAGGCGTTCCTGCAAGCGCGTGCGCCCAAATGGCGTCAGGTCGGTCGAGTCTGCTTTCATCTCGCGGAGAACAAGAACGATCAGGATCGCCCATTCGCTTTCCTTGCGACTTACGCAACTGGTTTCGGCGCCGGGGGACGGCTCAAGCACTTGCCGCTGCGCAAGGCGCTGGAGCAGTACGCCGACGCGAATGATCGATCCGCGCTCATCAAGTTGCTTGCCCCAGTCCAGCAGGCCGCCGAACGTTGCGAATGGGTAATGAAGTTGGTGGATTCCGGCGAAGTGTATCAGCCGATGACGTGGACAGCGGAGCGTGCCTATACGTTGCTGCGGACGGTGCCGGAATTGGAGGACAGCGGCCTGTCGGTGCGGCTGCCGGATTGGTGGAGGCGGCGCGCTCGACCGCAGGTGTCGGTAACCATCGGCCAGAAGAAGCAATCCACGCTCGGGACCGGCGCGGTGCTGGATTTCAACATGAAACTGGCCTTGGGGGATGAAACCCTTACGCCTGAGGAGCTGGCCGAGCTGCTGGCCGGCGAAGACGGGTTGGTACTGCTGAAGGGGCAATGGGTCGAGGTAGATCGCGCGAAGCTGCGCGAGGCACTCGAGCACTGGCGGACCCTGGAGGATCGGGCGGCAAACGGTGAGATTTCCTTTGTCGAGGGGATGCGACTGCTGGCCGGGGCATCGGCCGACCTGAAGCACGAGGATCGAGCGGATGAGGAACGCCCCTGGGTACACGTCTGTGCCGGCGAAGGGATGCGGGAGATTCTCGCGGGCCTGCACGAGCCGGGGCAACTGGATGCGGTCGAGCTTTGCGCCGGGTTGCAGGGGACGCTGCGACCGTATCAACGCGACGGCCTGGCTTGGCTGCGGCTGCTCACGACGCTGGGCTTGGGCGCCTGCCTGGCGGACGACATGGGGTTGGGCAAGACGATTCAGGTGCTGGCGCTTCTGCTGTGCGATCGGGATGAAAAACCCACGCGGCGGCGGAAGCCGTCGCTCTTGGTTGTGCCGGCCTCGCTCTTGGGCAACTGGCGCGCCGAGGCGACACGTTTCTCGCCGTCGCTGAAGCTCACGTTTCTGCATCCGGCCGAGACGGATCGTCAGACGCTCGAGCGCATCGCCGAATCTCCCCAGCAGCGCCTGCGCGAAACCGATCTGGCCATCACGACCTATTCGATGCTGACCCGGCAGGAGTGGTTGACGAAGTTGGATTGGCGGCTGGTGATCCTCGACGAGGCCCAGGCGATCAAGAACCCCTCGACGCGTCAGAGCAAGGCGGCGAAGAAACTACCCGCCCAAGCGCGGATCGTCATGACCGGCACACCGGTGGAAAACCGCCTCGGCGATCTGTGGTCATTGTTCGATTTTCTCAACCCCGGACTGTTGGGTTCGGCGGGCGTGTTCAAGTCGTTCATCAAGAGCCTGGAAGCGCGGGAAGAAAACCGGTTCGCACCGCTGCGACGATTGGTCGGGCCGTACGTCCTGCGCCGCATGAAGACGGACCGTTCGATTATCGCTGATCTTCCAGAGAAGATCGAGACAACACGGTATTGCAATCTCACGAAAAAGCAGATCGGCCTCTACGAACAGATCGTCCAGAGGATGCAATCGGCTTTGGAGACCGCCGACGGCATGGCCCGGCGCGGGTTGGTGCTCCAGACACTGATGCGACTGAAACAGGTCTGCAATCATCCCAGCCAGCTTTCCGGCGACGGCGACTACAGCCCGCCCGATAGCGGCAAGTTCCTTCGCCTCGCCGAGATTTGCGAGGAGTTGGCGCAGCGTCAGCAAAAGGCGTTGATCTTCACGCAGTTTCGCGAGATCATTGACCCGTTGGTTGACCATTTGGCCGCGGTCTTCGGTCGTGCGGGATTGGTGTTGCATGGCGGGACGAGTGTCAAGAAACGCAAGGCAGTGGTCGAGCAGTTTCAAGACGACGACGGACCGCCGTTCTTCATCCTGTCACTCAAGGCCGGCGGGACGGGCCTGAACCTGACCGCGGCAACGCACGTGATCCACTTCGACCGCTGGTGGAACCCGGCGGTGGAGAACCAGGCGACCGATCGCGTGTTCCGCATCGGCCAGAAACGCAACGTGTTGGTGCACAAGTTTGTCACCAGCGGGACGATCGAGGAGCGGATCGATGCGATGATCGCGGAGAAGCGGCAGATGGCCGAGGAAGTCCTGGCCACCGACGGCGAGGTCAACTTGACGGAATTGCCTGACGATGAGCTAATGCAGCTCGTCCGGCTGGATGTGACTCGTGCGATGATGTAAGGAGTGAGGGTGTGATGTCCTGGATGAGATGGGCTCCATATGTTTCCGTGGCACAACGACGGGCCAGCGCCTTGCGCGAAATGGGGAAGCTCCGCAAAAAGGGCAAGAACATTCAACCCGTCGAAATCGGCGGGCGAACCATCGCACGAAGCTTCTGGGGCAAGGGCTGGTGCGACCATCTGGAATCGTTCTCCGACTTCGCGAACCGTTTGCCGCGCGGGCGAACGTATGTCCGCAACGGCTCGGTCTGCCACCTGGACATGCGGCCCGGGCACATCGAGGCCATGGTCAGCGGCTCCACGCTGTACAACATCAGCATCCGCATCAACAAGCTGAAACCAACCACCTGGAAGTCCGTCAAGAAAAAGTGCTCCGGGCGAATCGGTTCCATGTTGGAGTTGCTCCAGGGCAAGCTGTCTGACCAGGTCATGACCGTAGTTACCGACCGCAAGCAGGGGTTGTTCCCCCAACCGCGTGAGATCCAACTGAGTTGCGATTGCCCTGACTGGGCGGTGATGTGCAAGCACGTGGCAGCCGTGCTCTATGGCGTTGGGAGTCGGCTCGACAGCCGGCCGGAACTGCTGTTTCTGCTCCGCGATGTCGATGCACAGGAGTTGATCTCCACCGAGATGGCCGTTCCTGCCGCCGTCACGACGGGCGATGCCCTCGACGACGATCAGCTTGGCGACATCTTCGGCATCGACCTTGATGTCGCCAGCGTAACGCAACCTGCTCCGAAGGCTGTACCGAGGCGACAACGCCGCGCCGGCAGGCGTGCTACCTCAACCACCACGAAGAAGGAGTCCCGCCCCGCGCCGCGGCGAAAACCCGCGCCGAAGATAAGACCTACCGGTAAGTCGGTTGCCAGATTGCGGAGTCAACTGAAACTCTCGGCGGCCGAGTTTGCCCAACGGTTGGACGTTTCAGCGGCGAGCGTGTATCGCTGGGAGGCAACAACCGGGCGACTCATGTTGCAGGCACGCCCCCTGGCCGCACTGGCGAAACTGAAACAGCAGGCTCACAGGAAGTAGTCGTTTCGGTCGATCCTCCGGTCATCCCGCAGAGTTGATCAGTCGGCCGCACAGAGTATGACGTCCGTACTGGCCGGTTTGGATCCGGGGCCGCCGTCACCAGGGAGGATCGCAAAAAGTCACGGCCGGAGGACGGGCGCGCGGGGCTTGAGTTCGACGCTTTCGCCGTTGGCGGGCGGTAGGAACGGTGCCAAGACACCGCCCTTCCATTGCAGCCATCGCAAGGACGGATGCTCCAGTGGAACCGCGAAGTGGAACGCGGCCTCGGCCGGCCGGCCGTCGTCGGTGAGCGCGGTCACTTCAACGGTCATTCCCGTCAACTCGACTCGCTGGCCTACGTGCATGGGACAGTGTTGATTCCGAAAGAGCCGGTCGAACTTCCAGGCGAGATACCCATTCTTGGGCCGAATCATGAGCGTTTGTGCGTCTACGCGAAATACCTGCACCGCCGGCAGAGCGGGAGCGAGGACTCTCGTGTGACGCGGGATCGGATCACCACTGAGCATCCTGCGGGCCACCGACCACGCAGCGTGAATCGCGCTCGGTGCATTGACGATCACGACATCTTGGCTCTCCACCGCGTCGTCGGTGGGCACCCGGACGTGAAGCTGCTCGGACCACCTGTTCGGGCCCGCCGGGAAGGCGGCGCGAGCGGACAGCGCGAGCGGCGCGACGATCAGGTGAATCAACACGAAAAGAGAACCAAGTGCGACCGCCGCAACCCGCCAGGTGAAGTTTGCCGGTCGCCACGCGGGGCGGCCAAATGCAATCGCCAGGAACTGGGTGAGAAGTCCCGCCGCGCCGAGGCCGACGAAGAAGAGCAGGCGATCCATGGGAAACGTAGCGCAAATAGGGAGTACGGAAAGGACCATCCCAAACGCCAGGAAGCGTGCCATCGGCTCACGCCGCAGCAACGGAGAGAGCACGGCCGCCAACACCGCAAGAAAGACCAAAGCGCCCAGCCACAACCTATCCATTCCCTCGGGCCCAAGCGCCATGGCGATGTCCGCTGGCGGCAATCCCCATTGCCCCAAGAGCAGGATCGGCGCTCGGTCCACAACCGCGTGCATGAACCGCAAAGGTTCGGCGACTGGATCGATGTAGAGCTCCATGCCCGAAACACCGTAGCCGGAGTACGACCACACCATCCGCCAGAGGAACACCAAAACGACATAGGGAGCCATGGCCATGAGGCGCGACCGCCAGGCCGCGCGATCCAGGAAAAGCGCGTGAGCGCCCAGGTACGCGCATGTC
>SDBV01008792.1_pt1 | contig 13545 bp, 25 predicted proteins | sample 2277081 | NCBI WGS metagenome assembly SDBV01 (sample SAMN10402039, study PRJNA504765) | marine sediment metagenome | isolation source: marine sediment core GS10_PC15, 223 cmbsf | place: Arctic Ocean: Southern Knipovich Ridge | collected 2010 | reverse complement strand
AGGACCGCCCCGGTCACTCGGTGAGCATTCCGCTCGCGGTGACGTCGACGACGGCCTGCGTTGAGATCACCGATGAGGACGGCAGCGACGAGGTCCCCACCCGCGGCTGGGTCGACTGGCTGCACGGCGATATCGACACGATCTCAGGCGCCACCGATGTGATCTGGTACATGGCGTACGACGCCGATGGCGACGACCCGTTTACCGACGAGGTGACCAAAGCGATCGTGATCGGCAACACAACCGCCACCGACGGCGGGGTCTCGACCAACTTCGGGCAGCCCTGGCATCTGCCCGCAATCGGAACCGCCGGCTCGGTCTGGGGTTGCGTCGCCTCTGATGCGGGCACGCTCAACATCACGCTCCGGCTGACGCACCGCAGGGCAACCCGATGATGCGCCGCTACCCCATGGCCCGCTTCTACGCGCTAGCGCTTGCCCTCCTCCTGCTGGCCGTTGCCACTCACGACAGCAAAGCCAATGGCTTCATCGGCGAGTTCCTGGACGACCCGTCTGGCAACGGCGGCTTCGTCCCTGCCTGGGTGATCATCACCGAGTCCGATCTCGTCACCGAGGACCTCGATACGCCGAGCTCGGGAAGCGTGACCAGCGGCGCCGAGTTCGCCGGCAACGAGCTCCGGGTGACCCGCTCGATCGCCAACGCCGCCCGAGGACCCGGCGATCCCGACTCGGCATCGTACGTCATCAAGGACGGCACCATCCCCGGCTTCGTCAACGACGGCACCATGGGGCTCGCGTTCTACATCCAGGGGATCACGACCCCGGCTGGCACGACCGCCGTGATGAATTGCAGTTTCTGGGTGGCCGGCAACGACGGCGACGTGACCGACGCAGCGACCGAGCTCATCGGCGGTGGGCTTGAGTGGGGCGGTGCCGGCGTCTACAGGTCGATGGCCAACAACGGCCGGACGGGCGCGACCTCGAACGTCGACAACAACCTCGACGACGAGATCCTGTTCACCGTCCATCCCCTCGGTGATTGGTCGACCGGTAGCCCCAACTTCGCTCGAGGCATCGTCCAGCCGGCCGGCTCGGGAGCCACCGGCAACGCGCCGAACAACCCCGGCACGCTTGACCCCCTCGGCGACCGGTACGGGATCAGCTTCGCCAATCACAATGCCGACAGCGGCGACGATACGTTCGGCTGCGTCTTCAAGGCCTCGGCCTTCGAGCTCCCGAACCGCACCGGCGCCTGAGCCATCACAACTGGAGAATCCAATGGGCACCCTGAAGGGTCTAGACCCGAAGAAGCTGCGAGTGAAGGTCGAGGAGCACATCCGCGCGAAGGCGCTCGAGGAGCTCGCTGGCAAACAGAAGCACGAGCAGGTCGTCGACGAGATCTCCGAGTGGGCTGACGCGCAGCTCACGTTCGGTGGCGGACCGATCGGCAGGCTGGCCGAGGCACTCGATGGCCTCGTGATCAAGCTCCTGGTCGGGGCCCTGGTCGAAGAGACCTACGAACGCATCAAGGGCGAACTCGAGAAGCCGTCACAGTAGGAGCCCACATGTCGACCCCTCCGGACCTGACCGACCTCCCGGTGATGCCGGAGGCGACCGACGAGCACACGGACGAGACGCCGACATTCTCGGAGCATGAGATGGAGGCGATCCGCGAGCACCCGTGGGTCATGGTGCTGCTCATCCGTATGCATCGCCAGGAGGACATCAGCCGGACGCTGATCTCGTGGATGACCCGGCTTGCGCTGGCCCAGGAGAAAGCGATCCAGCGCGCCGAGAACTGGCACGTCCGGTGCCTCAACGTAGGCCTCCAGATCGCCAAGGTGATGGTCATCCCGTTCGAGCAGGGTGTGGTGTTCGCCCGCCTGCTCCTTGAGTACGACGAGATCCGCAAGGCGCTTGGATTCTTCATCAAGACGATGGGCCTCGTGGTGCTCGTCGTGGCCATCGCGGGCGCGGGCGCGGGCCTGCAGTACGGCGACTTCACGCTGACCTCCGATCCGAAGTCCCTCAACTCGGAGCGCATCGACCAGAAGGCCAGCAAGCTCCCGGGCGACCCGCTCGACGTCGCGCCGGAGCAGTGAGCGCCCCGGGTGATTCCGGAGCCTCAGACGCTGCCGGAGGAGTCGGAGGAGAGGATGACGGCCTCGACTTCGCGGACGGCGTCGTATTCCTGCTCATCGGCGTAGCTCAAGTATGAGTTCCCAGCCGGGTCCAGCGGAAAGAACCACCCGGTCGGGTGGCGGAAGAGGGCCTCGTGATCCGCGTGGGCTGCTGGCCAGGCGCCTGGCCACACCACAGCCAACGACCGGAGCATGTCTTCTGGCGCCTCTCGGAGGAAGACGGCGAAGACGGCGAAGGTGGCGTGGGTGGTCATGGCGCCTCCGGAACTGGCGGTAGCGTTCCGTACAGCGTCGGATTGCGCCCGCCGTGCCCGGCCATGGTGAACCGGTCACAGCGCACGCGGGCGCCTCCGGGCCGGTTCCCGGACACGTGCTGCCAGTACAGTTCCCCTGGGTGGTTGACGAGCGAGGGCGGACCCCACTCATCGCACCATCGGCACGAGAGGTGCGCGTACTTGGCCTCCCCCTCTTCGGTAGGCGTGATGCCGCCATGGGAGCCGTAGGGCAGGTCCGGTCGTCGTCCGTTGTGCGCCTCGCTCATGGCTGCTCCGGTGCTTCTGGGTTTGGTTCGGGTGGGGCGGGGTTTGTCAGACATCGTCGGCTACCTCGATTTTGATCACGAGTCGCCCGCCCGTGAAGGGGTCGTGATAGGCGGCGGCCTCAAGCGCAGCGCGCACCGCTGACTCTGCTGTCCACCTCCGCTTCCTGGCGGTGAAGAGGGCGCCGTAGGCAATGAGCCCTCCCGACCCGATCGCCGCATAGTCGCCTCGGCTGCCGCAGTAGCCACCACCCCACGCTACCCACGGCCCACCCTGCCTACCCGCGCCAATGGCGATGAGCGAGGCATTGACGAACCAGTCGCCGTCGTCGTCTTGCTTCCCGTTCCCGCGCTCCCGCATCCAGGCGGCGACGGCGTCAGATAGTGCGGCGAGAGACTCAAACGACTGGTCCGAGGAGGAGGCGTCGATCAGGTAGCGGTCGACAATGGCGACTCCTGACCACGCCACCCACAGGTCGCCAACGCGGTGCACCTTGGTCTGCATGTACGTGGAGACGCTGCCCGAGAGCATCGTGTCCGCACCGATGGCGACGTTCCCGTGGTGATCGCGAAAAGCCACTGCGGTCGTCATCGAGGCAACTCCCGGGGCCGAAACCGGCCATGCTCATCGCGGCCACGCTCGGCGTTGTGGTGCTGGTTGTGCTCCGCGCGGGTGAGTAGTTCGAGGTTCTCGATGCGGTTGTCCGTCTTGTCGCCGTTGCGGTGGTGCAGGATCTCGTCGGTCTCGGGGCGCGGGTTGCCAGCCGATACCCAGACAACCAGATGCTCGTAGGCGTAGCCATTGGGGTCAGCAAGAGGGTGGCCGATGCCGACCGTCGTCTTCGGGTAGCCGTGCGAGGAGACCACGCGCCCATTGCCACGCTTGTGGTGCCCGAAGACGAATCGGCGGGGTTTCCCTGCAGCCGTAAGGTCCGGGATCGCGGTACCGCATCCGCATCTACAGAGATTCATTGGCAACCTCTAAATCCGGTCTATCGCCATGAGCATAGCGGGCCTCGAGCGCCTTCCTGAGTTCCGCAGTGGTCCGGTCGACGCTCTTCTCGAGCGACGCGTGTCGTCGCTCCCATGCGTCAGCACGGACGGCAGGCGGCACGGTGACGCCGCAGACGTCGGCCGAAGCAATGAGCGTGTCGGCGATGTGTGGCTTGTCGGCGAGGAGACCCTCGATCAGGCGTTGCGCTTCCTCACGCGCGTCCTCTTCCGATGTGGCCGGCGTGATGGTTTCCCAGCCGCCACTACCGTCTCGGTATCGGTTGATGTTCCAGTTGAGATCGCCCTTAGTGTCACCATAGAGCGCCACGAGTCTCTGAGTCCGATCTCCTCGGTCGCCGCCGTCGCCGCCCTTCAGTACCTCCTCCAGAGTCTTGATCTCGACGCGGCCATAGCGAGCAACAACTGCGTGAGTGATCCGCCCTTCGATGAAGTCCTCGATGCGGTCGAGTGCGGCAGAGCGACCCTTCAGCGCCTCGAGCCGTTTCGGGATCTCGGCCAGTTCGCGCCGCGCCAAGGCCAGTTCGTCGCGGACGGCCGCCAGCTGCTCGGTCAGTTTGGCGTGCTCTGCGGACAACTGGTGCGTCGGAGGCTCATCCGGCCAGACAGTTCCGACGATCTTGGTGTGCTCGCTGTAGCCCTCCTCGTAGGCTGCGCTCACGACGTGGCCACCATCGGGGATCTCGCAGATGTAGATCCACGCGTAGCCGTCTTCGGTGTAGACCTTGCTCCCGGGTTCAATCGGCATCCTCCACCTCCGCACGCTGGAGGCGCTCGATCTCTTTGACGACGAGCGCGCCGGCCTTGACGAGCTCGCGGATGCGGTCGTCGGGCGTGGGCTTCCAGTCGGCCTTGCTCCATGGCCACCCCGCGGGGCCATGGGTCGTGCGCCAGTTCGCCTCGCGATGACGATCTGGCGTCGCATACGTGGCGGCGGCCATGGCCAGTGAGTCATCCTCATGGCCGTCGTCGTGCTCGGGCGAGTAGCCCTCCTCGTCGACCTGGCGGACGCACTCGGCTGCTATCAGTTCAATCGCGGTCATCATGCCCATGCCTGCTCCTGCGGTAGTTGATGTGGAATTGGGGTCGTGCGTCTGCCGGGATGGCGGCGATGAACTCCCGGACCGCGCGCTCTGCCATGTGGTTTTGGGCCGCCCAGGCCAGACCGAAGCCGAGCCAGAAGGCGATGCCGAGAGCGGCGAATTCAAACATTGGGGTGCTCCTCCCACCAGGCCACCCAGGCGGCTCGGCGTTCTTCGTCGGTGTGTTGGTGCATCGCTGCCGGGACCGACTTCCCCGGCCGCATGAAGCCTGTCTCGCGCAGGAACCACGCTGCGAGGCCATCGAATTTCACGACCGGGTCCGATAGGAGCTCGCGGGCCTCGCAGGTCAGGCAGGTGTAGTCGTCGCAGTAGAGCGGGACTTCGTGCTCTTTGCCGGCCTCGCAAAGGCTGCACGGGTCGCAGCAGCACCCCTGCTCCGGCGCCGCCATCTTGAACACGAAGGCTTCCGGCCCGCCGAATTCGGCGATGGTGTCGGCCGTGACGCCGATCGTCAACGACGGGTGCTTCGCGTGCACTTCCGCCAGTAGCGGCAGGCAGTCTTCCCACTCGTCACTGAGCGCTGCGTCGAATTGGTCCATCAGTGCACCTCGGGGGTCAGGATGAAGTTGGCGTCGTCGACCCGAAGACCGCAGGTCGTGCAGGTGTGGAGCGGCCAGGCGGCTTCGGGTTCGCGTAGGAAATGGTGGAGGCACGGCTCGCGCTCCGCCGCCGGCGTGTAGTCGCCACGGGCTACGGCGGCCTCGTACTCACGTCGGGCCCCCTCGAGCTGGGCGGGTGTTGGCGGTACCTGGGGCGGTCGCAGCGTCTCGGTGTCCCCGATCAGGGCGATCTCGTCCGGCAGTAGCCAGCAGCGCCAGGACTCCTGCTTTCCAAGCCCGCGCGGGAAGGTCGAGGCCCGGTTGACGATACGGCGGACGAAGTTCTGCCCCTTCCACGGCCGGAACTGATCAGCCACCGAGCACCTCCTCGGCCACCAGCTTCAGGGCCAGGGCGTCGACGTAGCGCGAGCCGTCGACGAGGACGCGGGCATCGTCCGGGTCGAGATCGGCCAGCCGATCCATGGCGCTGACCCAGGGCTTGGCGTTGATTGGGCGGCGATCCCCATCGGGACCGATCGGCTCGCGCCAGGATTCCAGGAACTCATGCCAGCGGGTCGGCACGCGCCACATGTCCGACCACCAAGTGGGCTCGCGTACGTTCAGGCATGGGCGGCCACCTCGATGCGTTCGAGCAGCTCGGCTACTTCGTTCTGGAGATCCTTCAGGCGCCCGTGCAGGGCCTGGAGTTCCAAGGCGATCCGGCGACCGGCGTTGTCGAGGACACGCCACTGCGCGTAGGCAACGTGCTTGACGTAGCCAAGTCGGCGCAGCTCCTTCAACTCCTGACTCGCCGTCTTGTTCGCCACCCCCAGGTGCGTCGCCACCGTCGTCGCGGACACGTCCCCGGCGGTCTTCATGTACTCGAGCACCGTTTCCTGGCGCTCCGACGGCTTTCCTACGCACGGCGCGGGAAGGTCTGGCCAGTTCTCCCGGCGGCGAAACCGCGCAGCCGCGGAGCCGACGAACCATCGCGTAGTGGCATAGTGGCCCGCCCGATGCACGTGGCCGATCGTCTCCAGCTTGTTGAAGGCGTAGCGGACGGCACCGGGGGTCACGCCCAGGTCGGCACCCACTTGGCTGGTCGACCCGCCCTCCGGGTATCGGGACAGCGCGGCGACGTACCGCATCTCGACATCCGTGGGCAGGCGACCAGCGGCCTTGGACATGACCCGGGGCATCAGGAGATCTTCCGTTCGAGCGCCGCGACGTAGGCGAGGATCGAGTCGAGGGTCAGGTGCTTGGGGATCTCACCCCGCCCGTCGAGCGGGAGCCCGCAAGCCCCGCGGACCTCCTCGACGATCTCGGGCGAGAGTGAGGTCTCGAGTTCGAGGGCGTCGGCCTCCGCCTTGTCTCTGAGTTGCTTGGGGGTCAGCTCGGGTTGCGGCTCCGGGTCCTCGCTCCGCGGCTCCGGGTTCTCGTCCTCGCCGGCCTCGGGGGGCAGGGGCTCATCGGGAAGTTCCTTCAGTCCCTCGAGATACCTCCTCAGCGAGGGGGTCCGGCTGCTCTTGCTGATGCTCCCATTCATGCCTGGCGTGAGTTTGAGTGCTGTCCAGGTGGCGGGTAGCGCCTTGGCGCCGACGCGTCGCTCGTGCTCGTGGATCCGAGACCAGAGAGCGTCCCTGTCGTCGCCGGTGTCGGTCGGCTCCGTCGGCTGGGTCGGCTCCGTCGGCTGGGTCAGGCCGGACAGGCCGCCCGATGGTGGTGCGCTGGGTTCGCTTTCGGTTTCGAGCCCGAAGAACCTGTCCACCGTGGTCTCACCATCCTTGATCTGCCTGTACACTCGGCGCAGGTCCAGGACATCGGAAACCGTCCACAGGCTCTTGGCCTCGCCGATGTGGCCTTCCAGCATCTCCTGCGACACACCCCGCGGGGTCAGCTTGGCGAACTCGTTGAGCGCGCCCTGGACGGCGTCCTCGAGTGTCCCCTTGAGCTGATTCCGGGCCGCGCGCTTGGCGGCCTCGATGGCGGTGAGGGTGAACCACTTGGGCAGTGCGTGTTCGAGGGCGGTGCGGACCGCCTTGGAAAACCCGGCCTGCATCTGCATCGTCCGCCATCGGTCGACCTGGTCGGGCGCGTCGGCGAATTTGCCCGGCGCCGGCGACATGCTGAACACGTAGGGTCGGCGAGTGATGCGGGCGTCGACGAGGTCGACGACGATGCCGACACAGGTGATCCTGTTGCCTTCCACCCGGACCAGGTCGATGTCGGTGGTGATGTACTTCCAGTCGCCGGCCAGGGCTTCCATGAGACCGACGGTCGGGCCCTCGACACGACGGCGACCCGACCCCCACCCATACAGGGCAGCTTCCCCGAGGAACTCACCGGTCCGGCGCGCGCTGGTCTTCAGGGCGTTGTAGTCTCGGCTCTTTCCCTGGACGAGCGGGATCACCGCCTCCAATTCGACGTTCCGTGGCGCGAGCGCCTGCTGGGGGCCGAGGAGGGAAAGTGCGTTCGCCCCGGCCACTGATGTGCCGAGTTCGAGGGGGTCTGGCCGATCGGCGTGCACGACTTCGGGCGTGCCGAGGAAGGCGTCGCTTGGGTTGCTCATGAGGCTCTCCGGTTGGGGTAGACCCGGATGGACCGGGTCGGGTTGTCTTTGCGACCTGCGCGCTGGAGGCGGACCTTCCCGCCATCCCACGCCAGGACCTCGTGCTGTGACTCGACCATCGCGGCGCCGAGCTGGTGCTTGAGCCGGTCGCGCTCGGCGGTCGCCGCCTTCAGATCGCGGTCGAGAGCCAGGACCTGCTCGGCCTGGCCGACCTCCTGGTCCGTGGCGTCGCGGTCGCGACCCTCTGCCGCCGGCGGGAACATCCGGGCGATGGCGCGCGCACACGCCTCCGTCTCGTCGATCTCCGGCCACTCACCCTGGACGATGTGGCGTTCCCACCATTCGGCCGCCTGGTTGACGAGGCTGGCCTGCAAGTCCAGGTCTTCCAGGAGGGTGTACCAGCGAACGACGCCGACCCGGTCGAACTTGCCGCGGATGATGATGCGGCCCCACTTCAGGCCCGTGGCCGCCATCTGGGCGTAGACCTGGGCGGCGTAGTCCTCGCGCACGATCTCGGCGGCTGCTGGCGTCCACTTCTCGATGACAGACTCGGAGCGACCCCAGCGGTAGGGCGACTGGTCGACCTTGAGCTCGCCCACGCCCCACCCCATCTCGGGGTCGGAGATCAGCGAGTCGAGGGTCACACCCAGCGACCCGGGACCGAACACGATCATGGAGCCCAGGGGTCCGATGTGAGACAGACCAGTCATCCGCGAGTGGTCTTCGAGGATGCGGGGTTCCTCGTGGTGGCCGGTCGCCTGGGTGAAGTCCTGGCGGTCACGGCCGAGGGGCTCGCGCTTGCTCCGCCAGATCGTCCAAGGCCCAGCACTGGGCGACCAGCCGAATGCCTTGGCGACGTCGCTGGCGCCCAGGCAGCTCTGTCGGGCCATCAGCCACTCGGGGCGAGACCGATACACGCGTACATCGGTCGCGTTGGGCAGCTCGATCGGGCCGAGTCGGACGCTCATGCGGCGGCCCTCTCGACTGCGTTGCGGATGGTGGCGAGCTGCTCAATCGGGCTGTACATCGGGTGGACGAATTCCTCGGCGATGCGCAGTTCCTCGCGGCGCACGGGCCCGACGCCGTTTCGTTCACGGGCGACGTCGACGAGCGGGTGGTCCACCACCATCATCTCGAGGACGAGCGCGAGGTTGTCGATGACCTTGACCCGACGGTGTTGCTCGACGGTCAAGAGCTCGGGCAGTCCGAGCTCCCGTCGGATGTACGGCTCCCAGATGCGCTCGAGTTCCTCGAAGCCCATGAGCTGGTGCTTGAGCTTCGGCGGCAGGTCGCCCAGATATGCCTCGGCCGCATCGTGGATGGACACCAGCGCGGTATCGAGCACGGTGTAGTGGCGGGCGGTCGCCAGCTCGGTGCATAGCGCCAGGTGGGCGAGCACCGTCACTGGGTAGTGGCCGCCGTACCGGCAGACGCGTCGGAGGCTGAAGAGGTCCTCCCAGACGATCTCGGTGTGGCGGGGATCGTGGAAGACGACCGGTCGGCCGCTGGCGGTCGTGATGTCGCCGATGGTGTCGCCGATGAGTACGTTCATGGGACCTCGGAGGGTATGCATGTCGAACATGCGTGGGCGCCACGATCGGCGGGCTTGACGAGGCCCGTGCCGTTGCAGACCACGCAATCGGGGTCGGCGAGGCTCGTGGCCACCAGGGTGGCGATCTCCTCGCGGCTGACGGGCTCGTGGTTGAGCAGCAGCTCCACGATGTGCCAGCCCTGTGATGGTGACATTGCTCCGTGCTCGACGACCGCGACATCGGATGAGAACAGCGCCGCCACCTCCCTGACTTCGAGGGGGTCGGCCGAGAGCAGCACAGTGCCCTTACGTCGGTTGATCGCTTGCACCTTCATCGAGTACCTCCAGTCGGCGTTGTGAAGGCTCGGCCCCATGCGAGTGCCAACAAGCGAGGTCGACCACCTTGGCCTGAGGACCAGGGCTGTGCCGTCCCTCTGGGACCGAGCCATTAGAACGTCGAAGGTCATGGGTGTGCCCGCTTCCAGAGGCGAACCCGTTGACGAGATCGCCGGAGATCTAGCAGCCCCTCTTTCGCGACAACGCTGCCCTGGAGAGCTCGCGCTCGCAGGAGCGCCTCGGCCCTCGCAACCGCGCGACCGTTCCAGGCCATCCACGCGGCGTTCATGGGCGGCGGGCGATAGGTGGAAGACCGGAGACACCGAGGGAGACCGGCGGTATTCGCTAGCGGCGACTGCCGACGGTGGTTCACCCACATCGTCCGCAGCTCCCGCCAAGCGGTCTCGAACTGGTCGCGGGTGACGTCAGCCACGGTCGGCCTCCCGGGCATCCCGCACCACGCCCAACGCTTCGAGGGGGTCGTCCGTGTGGTTCGCGCCTTCGACGACATGTCGTCCGCTACGCGCCGTGAGCACCCAGCCGTTCTCTAGGGTGTACTCCCACCCCGGGACCTCGCCCGGCTCCAGCTCAATGCCTAGCGCCTTGCAGATGGCGTCAAGGCGGGCGATCCATTCAGATACGACCTTCAGGTGACGCCACGTCCAGTCGAACAGGAGTTCGGCCTCGGGAACAACCACCGCGTCCAGAACCGCGCGCGGTACACCCACCCGCGATGCGCGGTCCACAGCCAGCAGCCCGTCTTCACGTAGGGCGGCCCCCACCACTCGGGGGATGCCGTGGCAGGTGCGCTTGAACCCGAGTCGCTTCCAACAGCGATCCGCCAGCCCCGCAGCGCCTAGGCCGAGGGGGCCGGGGAGGACGAGGTGGAGGTAGTCGAGATCGGCGTCGTCCTCGATGTCGAAGTGCCCACCGATCAGGGCTGGGCTCGTCCACGGTGCCCAGAGGCATGCGGCGAGCGTGCCGTCCGGGCCCATCTTGATCACGGCCTCGAAGGTCGTCCCGTCCTGCTCGACGAAGAGCACGGGGGCGGTATCCCACAGGCCGTTGACCACGTCGCGGGCGGGGAGGGGGTCAGACATCGGCCACCTCCTCCGGCCATGCCGCCCACGCGGCATCCGCCCGGACCTTGGCGTCGGCGAGCTCGTCGACGTAGCCAAGGTGTGACGAGACTCCGTCTGGCGGGTACATCGTCATGACCCAGCGAAACCTCCCGTGGCCGTCACCCTTACGAGCCAGGGCGATTGCGATGGATTCTGGGTCGTCGGCTGGCTCGCGGATCCAGTACAGAGAATGCCCACCCCACAGCTTCCACGGGCCAAGGGTGGGCTTGGCGTATGGCATCACGGTCGCACCGTGACACGTGGGACAGGCGCCCTCGAGCCCGCAGTGGTCGCACTTGCCGGTCCCGGAGCAGTCGGGGCACTCAAGCAGGATCTCGTCGACCGTGTGCGTCGCTGGCTTCGTTCTACCCATGGGCCACCTCCGCGCAGGCACGAGCGAGGGAGAGGCGATCGGCGTCGGTGGTCTCGCCGTTCAGGTGACGAATGATGGCGCCCTCGATGAGGCGCTTGTCGCCTGCTCGGAGGCGGTACTCCACGACAGCCCACCGCCACCGCAGCGCGTACCCGAAGCCCTGGGGGTCGTCGAGGTCTACGCGGACGGTGCGAGCATCGATCTCGTTCGGCAGGCCAGGCCCAATGGGGGACTTGGCCGACGAGAACCACCAGTAGTCCCCATCAGAGGCCCACAGCGCTATCCGGCGTGTGCCACCGGCATCCACAACCAGCACCCCTCGAGCCAGCGGGATCGCCAGCATCACGTCGAGCCAGGTCTCCGTTGCGGCGGTCATCGGCGACCTGCCTTCTCGGGCGCATCGCGTACGAACCACCACTCCGCTGTGCCGCCTTCGAGCTCACGCGGGGGTGCCAGCAGGTGCCAGCCGTCAGCCATCGCCCGCAATGGGTCCGGGTAGGCGACCGGGATGAAGCTGCGGATCATGCCCACGGGGGCCGCTAGGATCCGGGCCTCGTCTTGGCTGGGGTCTTCGCCGCCCCACCCGATTGCGGCGGCGCGAAGACCCGGGTGCTCCGTCTCCATGATCAGGACTTGCTGCACGCTCATCGGAGCCCCCGCGAGGCGTTGAGCTCGGCCATGAGGTCGGCCTGGTGGTCCTGGGCCTCGTTGACGCAGCCGACGCAGGGCTCGACGTCGTCGTAGGGCAGGTCGTGCTCGGTGCAGCGCATGGCCTCGTCCGTGCAGGTCGCGCACTGCTCGTCCAGGGGGGCGGGGCCCATGTCGATACCGCACCCGGTACAGCTGCGCGCGACGCGGGCGCCGGAGGCGTGGGGCATGGAGGTCGTGCAGCTCTCGGAGCGGTCGATCTCGGTACCGCTGTCGGCGCAAATGGGGGCGGATGTCATGGTCGCGGTCTTGGGCTCTCCCCGTATGTGGCCGCTTCAGTAGAATCCGGGTGTTGCGAATTGCGCAAGGTTTACGCCTCGATTAGGATTCACATATGCCGAACGATCAGCCAGTCCACGTCCGCCTTCGTAAACTCCGGGTACTCCGGGAGGAACCGCAGGCCGCCATCGCCAAGGCGGTCGGCCTCACGCCCTCGCAGCTTTCGCGCATCGAAAGTGGCTCGAGGGGGATCTCTGCCGATGAGATGGGCCGGTTACTCCGCGCGCTCCGTGTGCGAGAGGATGAGTTCGCCCGCTGGATCTGACCACCAACCGCCGGCACGCCGGCACGAGAGAGACCCATGAACAAACAAGCCGCGCTCGAGATCGTCGAGGGCGAGACCATTGAGATCGACAAGGAACAGCACCAGGAGTTCGAGAGCGAGTCGCGATTGCTTCGCGTCGGCCTGACCCAGGACGAGCTTCTGGAGCGAGGCGATGAGCTCGCCAAGCTGGAGCGTGGTCGGGCAGCCATGGAGACCAACCACAAGGCCCAGCGGTCCGAGATGCGGACTGCCATGAAGGGCGAGCAGGAACGGATCGGGACGAAGGCCTACGACGTCGAGAACCGGTCCGAGGAGCGCGACGTCGATTGCGTCTGGTACGGCGACTTCAGCCTGGACAAGCGGTTCCTGGTTCGGCCCGATACCGGCGAGGTCATCAGCGTCAAGGACATGACGGACGCCGACCGCCAACAGTCGTTGGTGTAGGGCGATGGGTGTCGCCGCCAGACCGATCCTGAAGTGGGCTGGCGGCAAGGCACGCCTCGCCGAGGCGATCGACCGCGCGTTCGGCGAGGAGTGCAACGGCACCTACCTCGAGCCATTCGTCGGGGCGGCGGCGGTATACCTGTACCGTCGTCGCCACTGGCGTATCGGGCGGTCGGTGCTGTCCGACGTCAACGAGAAACTGGTCGAGACCCACCGTGCGGTCCGCGACGATGTAGAGGACGTGCTCGACGTGCTCGGCGGCATGCCGGTGGACGACTGGCGCGATCACTTCTACGACATCCGGGTCGCCTTCAACACCGTGCGGCCCGCCGGCGTCGTCCACGCTGCGCGCTTCATCTGGCTGAACCGCTGCTGCTTCAACGGCCTGTACCGCGTCAACGGCGTCGGGGCCTTCAACTCGCCGCCCGGCACCGAGCTCGTGCTGCCCGCCCCCGACCGCTTCCGCGACGTGTCTGCAGCCATGCAGGGAGTCTTCCTTCGCGCGGCGGACTACCGGGCCGTCATGGCGTCGGCGGGGGACGGGGACCAGGTGTACTGCGACCCGCCCTACGTGCCGAGATCTGCCACCAGCAACTTCGTCGGGTCCTCCAGCGGTGGCTTCAGCCA
>SDBV01008791.1_pt1 | contig 13546 bp, 13 predicted proteins | sample 2277081 | NCBI WGS metagenome assembly SDBV01 (sample SAMN10402039, study PRJNA504765) | marine sediment metagenome | isolation source: marine sediment core GS10_PC15, 223 cmbsf | place: Arctic Ocean: Southern Knipovich Ridge | collected 2010 | reverse complement strand
GTTAGATGAAGTTTTCTTAGTAACAATTTGGGCTTTGATAACTTTAATCATTGAGATTCCATTTTTTATTTATATGTGGATTTTAACAAAAAGATACATCAAATTTTCATTCCCATATGTTAGTACTTTAAAATATTTAGGAACTACCTTAGCATTTGGTATAGTTTTTGTATTTGCATCCGAACAGATAATTATTTATCATGAAAGTATCTTTGATTTTTTACCAACAGTAATTCTTATGTTTGCAATTTGTGCTGGAATATACCTTTTGATTACATATACCATTGATGACAAAACCAAAAAACTTTTTAAATCAATACTTAAAGAAATCTCATAAATTATTCATTTACCTCGAATTTTAAAAAATTTTTATTTTTTTAATTTATCATAGATATTTTCATAAATTTCTATATATCTATCGATATTTTTTTGTAAATCAAAATTTTTGTTACACCATTGTTGAGCTTTAATTCCAATTTCTTCTAATCTATTCTTTGAATCTAGAAATTCTTTTAATTTTGTGTAAATTTCTGTCTCATCTTTTCCATTGATAACAAGAGGTGCTTCCCCATGGAGATCTGCATGAAGTTCTTCATCCAAGTTTATCAATAAAGGAATTCCAAACGTGAATGCTTCTATTCCCAACCTAGTAAAAGAACCAGAATTGAATTGTTCCGCAACAATATCGGATTTTTCCATATATTCAACCATTTTTTCTCGTGTTATTGGTCCTGGAATAATTTTAACCCTTTCTCTAACTTGTGAATGTGATAACAATTCTTTAGCTTTTGATGAGTCTTTACCCCAGTCAACAAAGTATAGAAAAACATCTAATTTTTCTTTACATAATCTAACAAAAGCTTTTAGAAATTTATCGTTTCCTTTAGTCTTCCAATCCTCTACTGTTGGTAAAAATATACTAAGAGATTTTCCCTCGAATTTCTTCTTTTTTTCTCGTTTGAAAGATTGTGCATCCCACATTCTAGGCAAATATGTTGCATTTTTAATTCCTAATTTTTCTGCATAGGGCTTGTGAATAGGCCAAACATAAACAAATTGATTCGCTTTTTTGTATGCTCTTCTTAGGAGAAAACCCGTTAACGATTTTTCAAATGCCTTTATTCTGAGATCATCTCCCCCGCTTTGAGCTAGGTAGGGTTTCCCCGAAAGCATGGCATGTATCGGAACTGCATTGTAAGCATGGATAAGATCATAATCCTTCATTTTTTTTATGACATTGAAAATTTTAGTCCTCTTGTTTATTTCCCCAAAAAAAACCCATTCTGGATACGAATCTAAACTAGGGTCATAACCTAGAGGATTATTAATAACGGCTTGTCCAGAGATTATTTGTTTTGAGATCAACAGGTCTGCTTCAATTCCTCTTTTTCGCAGCTCTTTTGCGATAATATAACCAAAATTTGAATTTCCTGCTTGAAGTATTTTCACTTTAAATCACGAATATCAGTATTTTAGATTGTAATATATTATAATTAAAGCCATTTTTACAATAAATTTCATGGATTTTATTAATTATAATTTGTTGTTTGTTAAATTGAGTTGGTATATGAAATTAATATTATGAATTCCTTGGATTGAAAGTATATGGTTCCAAAGTACTTGAAAAAATTTGCCAAAATTTTTCCTAGTCCACTCTTAATATTTTTAGTAAAAATATATTTTTATTCAAAGAAAACTGGTCTATTTTCTTGGAAAAAAAATAATCGAATATTTGATGATAAAGGAGTCCCATATGTAAATTATGAATACGTAGAGGGAATTTACATTGGTAACCAACGCAATCCTGTTAGCATTAGTCAAGAAGCATTTACTATTTACGAAAAATTCGAGAAAACCAAAGACGAAAAATCTAAGAAATTACTTATTAATAATGCTGATTGGTTAGTGGAGAACAGCAATAATCATAATGATTATGCTATTTTAGAATATAATTTTCCTTGGCCAGTATATGATTTAGAAAAACCTTGGCGATCAGCGATGGCACAAGGACAAGCCATCCAAGCATTAATTAAAGCTGATAAGATTAGTGCGAATAAAAAATATCTAGAAACCGCCTTATCTTTACTAAATTCATTCTATATTGAAGTAAAGAAGGGTGGCGTAACATACAAAGATTCAGAAAATGAATGGTGGTATGAGGAATACGCCTCAAACAAAGGAAAAATTCCTCGAGTATTAAACGGGATGATATTTGCATTACTAGGAATTAATGATTTCTATAAATACACTAATAACAATAATGCAAAGTTTCTTTTTGAACAAGGGATAAGATCATTAAAAAAAAATTTACCAAAGTATGATTATGAGAATGGGTATTCATTCTATGATCTATTAGGAAGACCATCTAGAAAATATCATGCAGTTCACGTCGAACTAATGAAAAAATTATTTGAAATCACAGATGAAAAAATTTTTCGCATTTATTATGAAAAATGGAAAGATTACGATTATTTCCAAAATCTTCCAGGATTAATAGTGAAGGAAATAAAAAATTCCTAATATGTGTTTTTAAAATTTTTTATCTTTTTATTTTATCTTTATTTCCATTTAATTGTTTGAAGATTTTAATTTAATTATTACTTTTTTTGGATTTGACAAGTATGATAATAAAAATAAAATCAATCTTAATTTTAATTTAGGTTTTGATTTTTTTTGTCTTGATTTTATAAAATAGTCCATAAAAAGCTTATCCCACATTTTTGCAATCAAAACAGGGTCACATGTTTTTTTTATAAAATCATAACAATCATTGGCATATTTTTCTCTGAAACTTTTACAGGTGACAATTTTATCTATTATATTGCTTAATTCTTCAGGATTTTTACTTAGAGGCAAAAAAGGAGCCGATTTTTGTTCCCCATTAATTTCAATTTTGAATTTTACATTGGTATAGCAGATTACAGGTCTTTTACAAAAAGAGGCTTCACGTTCTATACCGCCAGGCCATCCGCCCATTTGTCCCAAAATCGCATCTGCAAAATGATAATATTTGGCCATTTTTTCGTGGGGAATTAAAGAAATAAGAATCACATTCTCTGGTTTAATTTCCAACAATTTTCTAGATTTGGGAAATTTCTCATCAAACCATTCACATTGTAATACCTCAAAATCACTTTTGCATTTTTTTATAGCATTCCAAACTATATCAGTGCCTTTTTGAAAACCAATTCTTGTTGGACTGAAAAAAGTGAATTTTTTCTTGGTTTTTTCTAATGGTTTAATGTTATCGTTGAATAGCATAGAGTCTACAGGTGTTCCAAGAAGGATTCCATTTTTAACGTGCTTTTTTAAATCATTAAGGGTGTCTTCAATTAACGCCACGTAAATTAAGGCCTCAGAAAAAACCTTCCAATAAAAAAATCTTTCAAAGTAAGTGTAATTGTAAAGTTCTTTATTTTTAACGAAAAAAGGATGACGTATATCAGTTCCTGTGAAGAGCCACACAAAATTTAACCCAGCAAGATAGGCCAGTCTTGCGCTATCCCAACTAGCTACCAAAAAAAGGTCGTAATTTTTTTTTAGGTCAGAAAGCTGTTTTAATTGTTTAAACACATTTTGGGATTCGAAAAAGTATGTATTTGTAAGATAATGTCTGAGATCTTTATTTCGAGCACCGCGAAAATGAATTTGATCTATTTTAGTTTCTTTAACAAATTTTCTTATTGTAGCAATATTATTTGCAGCGTCACCAATAGCTAAAATCCTTATTGCCATCTCCTAGATCTATTTTGGTGTAAGTTTCGAGTATATATTTAGAATTAACAAACATATTCAACAGTTATTAATCATTTTAGATAACTATTTTTGTATAATTTACTTTCATTTGTTTTTGAATATAAAAAATCATTTTTTAATAAATCCATAAACTACATTTAAACATTTTATATTCTGGTTTTTTGTATATAGTTTAATAAATGATTATTTAATATGATAAGTGAAAAAGGAAAAGAAATTTGCCAGGAATTCAATTAATTCCTGTATTTACATAGTAAATCTAATTCAAACCACTTTGTATCCATACATAGTGAGATTTTCAATAACAATATTAACGAAAAATTTTACATCAAATTTATGTTTGCTATTTCAATTGATGCTGATTGGGCAATTCAGCCCTTAATTAATGATGTTTCTGATATTTTAAATGAATTCAAAACAAGTGCAACCTTTTTTTTAACAAACACAATTGATTATTCGAATTTAAAAAATCATGAATTAGCCATTCATCCAAATTATGAAAAAACCACAGAATTTGAGGAGGTTCTTAAAAAAACTCTTCAGATACTACCTGACAAAAAATCTAGAGGTGTACGTTCCCATAAATTGTATTACAACACAACATTACCTTCTATATACGAAAAGCTGGGAATTGAATATGATTCAAACTATATACTTCCCAATTACGAAAATCCTATTCCATTTTTTATTCCAAATAGTAAAGTATTAGAAATACCCTTTTTCTTTGGAGACGACCAACTTTTTAGTTCAAAAACAAATTTTGATTTAGAAAATTTATCATTAACCGATTCTGGCGTTAAAGTTTTCATGTTTCATCCTTATCATGTTTTCATGAATAGTTCCAGTAGCGAAGATTATTTGAAAAATAAACCTCATTATAATGATTATGAATATCTTGATAAGAATAAAAATTATAAAAAGCGAGGAATTCGAGGTTTGTTTATTAAATTACTAGAATTTATTGAAAGTAACCATATAGAAACAAACACGATGGCAGAAATTAACGAAATATGGCGAAAAAATTTAACACCCTAATGGAATGATATCTAAAATAGATTCTTTTGATCCAGATAATGAAATTGATAGAAATTCCTTAGAAAATTCTAAAAACATTATACTAAATACTATTAAAAAAATCAATCTTGATTTAACTGGTTATGTTGTTTTGACAGAAGCAGCTACAGGACATTGGCTTTATACTCCATTGATAGCAGCATTAGCAAATGCTTCAAAGGTCATATGTTTTACAAAAGATTCACGACATGGAAAAGCATCTGATATAATCAGAAATTTTAAAAATATTACAAAATATTTGGAAATGGATAATTCTATAAAAGTTTACAATAAAATTAATAAAAAATTGATATCACAAGCTGATATTGTCACAAATAGCGGTTTACTTCGTCCAATAAATCACGAGTTTATTAATTCAATGAAGCGAACAGCTGTCATATCTTTAATGTGGGAACCATGGGAATACATAGGCCAAGATATTGATATAAAAGCATGTTGGAAAAAAGGAATTTGTATTTTAGGAGTAAATGAATCTAACAAAATTTTGAATGTAATGTCTAATGCAGGAGATGTAGTAAAAAAGATATTTGAATTAAATAAAATAAAGATAAAAAACAGAAAAATGGTTTTTGTGGCTGAAAACAAATCTGCCCCCTATATTGTTAAAACATTAGAATCTGGTGGGGCGTTTGTTAATTGTGTTACTAAAACAATGACAAACACCTTAAAAACCAGGTTTAGAGTTATAGGACAAGACCTGAACGATTTGGTAGTTGAACCTTTTTTAAAATCATGTAACGTTATTCTAATTGATTCCTATCCTCTTAATCGAATGGTAATAGGCGGAACTAAGGGCCTATGTATTTCAAAATTAAAAAAATTAAATCCTAAGGTCAAAGTTGTAGTGTACTTTGGTAAGGTAGATAATAAGACTCTCATAAAATCAGGTATTACTTGCTATCCTGAGAAAGATCCTGGATTAGGTAGGATGAATTGGACTGCTGATATTTTAGGATCTAAAGTCATAATTGAGCTTAATGCACTTGGATTAAAAGTAGGAGAATTGTTAGCATTTTATAGGAAATCTGGTCTAAAGCAAAGAGAAGCAGAATTAATAGCCTTAGAGCACCCATTCTGCGCTGACTTTTCTAAAGAACAACGAAAAAATTTTTAAATTAATACTTTTTGTAAATTTGCTTTTAATTTATATATTCCAAAAATATGAATTAAAAATTATATTTTTTTACTATAATTAATCTGGAAAATCTTCTACTAATAACTACAAATGCTATTAAGTTTTAGAACCATAGAAGTTTTTTACATCATTCGGAGTAGGAAAATTCGGTGTAATCAATTCTCTATTGGGGGCACTTCCTCGAATATTAGGAAAATTCCGTTTCATAAAATTTGGTTCTAAAAGATCATCATATCGAAATTGTAAAGAATAACGGAATTTATTACTTTTATTAATTCCACTTCTATGTACTAATAATTCTGAAAATATAATGGCATCACCTGCCTTTACAGGCATAGAAACAAAATCATCTTCTTCAAAATATTCGTCTTTTACATGCATAAACCATTCATCCTCCTCAACTGGAAGTAATCCTCTAAAATGAGAGGCAGGAATAATTTCTACTGGTCCAATTTCTGGTGTAATATCTACTAAACCGAACCATATTGATACGGAATTTAAGCTCCCTTGTCTGCTTCGCCAATCTTGATGAGCTGGGGTTTTCCAATCGCTTATCTTGCGTGATGTTTTTTTATTATCTAACATTACAATAGGTTCTTGAGAAATAATTGGAAATTTTAATCCTAATCGTTTGAGAACATTCAAAATTTCTTGTGATGAGCATAGAGAATAAAATTTAGGAATTTTTTGGATAGCTCTCATACAACCAATATATCCCTCTCGATTTTCTGTATAATAACGAAACAAATCTTCTGCAACTATTTTACCATCAGATATCTTTTGATATTTGAAGCGGTCGGCATCAAATTTATTTTTAAAAATATTGTGAATTTCAGATAGTAATTCATGAACACGATCTGAGGATAACATTTGTTTTATAACAGCATATCCTTTTGATTGAAATTCTGTATCCATCTACTTACTTTCTTTTTTGAAAATGCAATTATATAATCCTACATAATCTTCTACTTGCTCTTTACTTTCTAAAATAAAATCCAAATTTTGTAAGTCATCTACCAAGTGAGAAGATTTCCCATCAGGTTTGAGAAGTTCTATTAAAATTGATTTTACTTTTTTCCTTGACAAAGTTTTCTTAGCACCTTTTAATACACCTTCTTCCGAACCATCAACATCAATTTTTATATAATCTGGGAGGGGGAGATTATAGGATTCTATTAAATCATCAAGTCTATTTTTTAAAACGTATTGAATATGGCCGGGTTCAAATATGTCTTCATTCATTCTAATTACTGGTTTATCTAGAATTTTTACTGTAGACCCTGCATCGTTCCTAGACATGTATAACTTTCCTAATTCATTCAAATTACTTAATGCAATGTTTAATGAAATTATTGGATGAGTAATCCTTTTACGATTTAAGTAATGATTCATTTCTAACGCTGCAAAATTTTGTGCTTCTGGTTCAAAAGCTACCACCTTGACCCCAGTTTTTAATGCAGCATAGATACTAAATGGACCCGAAAGTGCTCCAACATCGTAAAAAACAGAATTTTTTTCGAAATTATCAATCCAATCTAGGGTTTTTGGTTCGATTTTTTCTAGATTTTCTGCATAATTTCTTAAGTGTCCATTTATTATATACTGAATTATTTCAACGTTCCTGATTTTTACCTTTTTTATCTCAATACGATTTTTCATAAAAGCATTGAAAATTTTAGGTTTCTGAATTGGTCTCATATATTATCCAATATGGCAATACCAAAACCTGTTTTGCCAAATTCATTTCCACAATATAACATATACTTTTTTCCTCCATGATTAAAAACAAAAGGATACTCAATCATCTCAGAATCCCAACCTGAATGCGAAACATCAATACCAACTTGTTTGTCCTTTCTATTCCAGTTAATTCCATTGTTAGATTCTGCATAACCAATTCTGTAGGATTTTTTACCTCTATAGGAATACCACATTTTATAGAGCCCATTCTCATTTAATACGCAGGGACGTGATATTGCCCATTCTTTATCATCTTTGAAATCAATACAAATAGTACCACTTCTTTTCCATGTTAAACCATCATCTGATTCTGCATATTTGATATGGTAGTAGGGAAAAGGCTCATTATCACACAATTCCCATTTTACAAAAGAAATGTACCACATTCTCCATTTACCATTTTCAATAATTACGTAGGGATTAGAACAAAAATGTGGATCTAAAACATTTCTTTCTAAAATAGGACCTTTTGAATATTTATGAAAGGTTCTTCCACCATCAGAGCTTATAGCTAGACCAATTGACGTATGATACCTAACAGTTCCACCTTTATTCCACCCAACATAATATAGGAATTTTTTGCCATTATTTTCTACCAGACAAGACTCCATGGCACCATTATCATCAAATGTTCCAAGATCTCCTGGAGTTATTACGGGTTGTTTAGCTATATGCAATATTTCTGTTGGATTTTTAACATCTATTTCGATAAAAGCTGTAGAAGACCTATTTTTCTTATCCCTTGTTGAAAAGTATATTCGATAAAGATCATCTTTCAATCTGTTTGCACAAGGAACTGCTGCATGACTAAACATCCAAGTAGCATTATTAAGCGGTTCAAAAATTTTACCTTTCTTTCTCCATTTCATTTCTAGATTCTACTGATTAAAGACTCTTCAACTTATCGCTGGTGATGGAAAGTTTTTCTGTTGAACTAGAAGTATATACTTCTCTCTCTTTTGTATTATTAAGAATTACAGAACCGGCCCCAACTACACATTCTCTAGCTATAGTTATTCCATCCCTTATTGTGGAGTTTACTCCAAGAAAACAATTTGGTTCTATCGTAACCTTCCCAGAAATTACCACATGTGACGCAATAAAACAGTGATCACCAATTATTGAATGGTGTCCAATATGATTTCCACTCCAAATTATTACATTGTTACCAATCTTTACGAATGGCTGAATCACATTATTTTCAAGGATAAAGCAATTTTCACCAACATCAATTTTCCCCCAAGTAGTTGCTTTAGAATTAATATAGGTTAAGAAGTTGTACCCTTTTTCTTTCGCCTCATAAAATATCCGTTCTCTTATTTTATTCATTTTAGTATAAGGAACTGCTATGAACATATCATAATCGCTGGGTGGATAAACTGATTCAATTTTTTCAAATGGAACTACTGGTAGATTGAATAATTCTTTTTCTTTAATTGCCCATTCATTTGCTGTGAATGCAATCACTTCATTATTACTATCATTTTTAAGGTAAAAATAAACAACTTTACCTAAATCCCCCATACCAAATATAACAACTTTTTTCATTGTTTATTCCCTTGTTGCAAGGAATTTAAAGTAATAATTACAAAGGCTTTTTGTCGATAAAATTAATGTAATAACTCAGCAAATGAAGTGACATAGAAATTTGAGAAATGTTTTTTTATTTCTTCAATTCCTATATCTTTTATTCTATTCAAGTCTCTGTAGATATAGTAATTATAACTAAAGTCAGTTGTATTCCAACCTTTTTTGAATTTATATAACTCTGTCTGGTTTTTACCTGTTCCACCAAAATTGTAATATTGATATCCCTTAGAAATTGAAATCTTCATTGATTCCCAAATCAATAAACTTGTACCTTGGAGATTTTTTGATTCAGCGTTATAGGCTGGCATATAATATTCTGTAAATGGATGAAAATAAAAAACCAAGAGAAATACAATAGGTTTGTCTTCATTATATCCTACTAGAATATCAAAATCTTTTCCGGCAATAAAACTTCTCTCAAGATTTTCAAAAAATTCCCATGGTTTTACCCTTCCACCTTTAGATTCCATATCCACCTTATGCATTTGGTAAAATCTAGTTAGAACATCTCTATCAAAATTTTTATTGATAACTATAGAACTTTTGTTACTTTTTCTTACGGCTCTTCTAGTCCTTTGTTCAAAGGATTCCCATAAAGTTTGTTCAGATTTGTTGTCTAAAACAACACATTGAACTCTCCTTCCTTCCTTGTTATTAAAACGAAAATTTTTTTCATATATTTCATGTTGGGGGTTGAAGGGATTCGAAATAATTACACATGACAAAACTTCATTTTGTTTGTTAAAAATATTCAAATTTTCTAAAATTGCTTTTTGTGCATCTTTGTTGTTGCCAATTAGACCGCCATAACTACCAAAGAATGGTAAAGAATTAACAACTTTGCCATGGTTAGAATTTTTTATAATAAATGGCAATATTCCCAATATTTCCTCTTTCTCTCGCGAAATGATGAAATTTACCTTACTATCTAATATCCTCTCTAAAAATCTGAGATGTTTTTCTGACTGATAGAAAGTTACAATATTTTTCCTTAAAAAATTTTCATAATTGCCAGAATCAATATCTGATTCAATTTCGGTTATCATGATTTTTATTTTCTAGTGTGTTTTTTAGGTGTGTTGTTTATTTAGTTTTAAACCATTATACTTAAGCCTACAAATCTTTTCGTTTTTAGAAGATAATAACAATATTAAAAACAACTAATTTATTTAATTTAATCATTAAAGAATGAAAAAATGAGATCAAACGTTTCAAAAAAAATACTTCGTTACTATAGTAATCTATTGCAAAAACATGGTTTTGATCCCAGATCTGTCGGTTGGGGAGATCGAAAAGGGAAACAATCGTTAAGATTTGAGATTTTATGCCAGATAGGTAAGATTCATGGAGGATCGTTATTAGATGTTGGTTGTGGGTTTGGTGATTTATATGGTTATTTAAAATATAAAAAAATTCAAGTAAAATATTTGGGAGTCGATATAAATCCTGAATTAATAGAGATTGGTAAGAAGATTTATCCAAAAGCAAGTTTGGAAACTCGCGACATTGAACAAAAACCATTTCAAAGAAAATTTGAATGGGTAATGGCATCTGGTATTACTTCACACGGAAGTACATATCCTCATTTACGAAAAGTAATTAAAGAAATGTTTAGAATATGCAGCAAAGGTGTGGCGATGAATTTTGTAAGTAATAGGGTAGACTACAAAACAAAAGGACTCTTTTACAGTTCACCTGAAAAAATTCTTGCTATGAGTAAATCTCTTTCAAATCGAATTGTTTTACGCCATGATTACATGCCTTTCGAGTTTACTCTATACATATACAAAAATACAAAAAAAACATCTAATCTTATCTTCCAAGACTACGCAAAAAATAAAGGATTGAAAGATAAAATTTGGCTTTCCAAATAAAGATAATCAAGAACAATTAAGTAAATATGTTATTTAGAGAGTCTCCATTTAAGAAAAAGTTCAATTCCCTGTTCTAATTTTATTGTGGGTTTATATCCTACCACTTTTCTTGCATGGGAAATACTAGCCAAATGTCTCATAACATCCCCCTTTCTTGCTGCTTGATATTTGAATTCGGCATTAATTTTTTTGCCAGTGAGGTCTTGATACTTTTTCAGTGTAATTTTTGCAACTTTTTCTATAGAGACTTCTTTTCCTTGTCCAATATTGAAGGTTTCTCCAATTGCATTTTTTGTTTGATCCATTAACATTATTCCATTACTAGTATCTTCCACGTAAGTAAAATCACGAGTTTGTTTTCCAGACCCATGAATTATGGGAGCTAATTTCTTTGCAAGTCTTTCATAAAATTTTGGTATGCCTGCTGCATAAGTGTCACTTCTCATATATTCACCATAAGAATTGAAAGGTCTCACTATAACCATTTTCAGTCCATCGGTTTTTTCAAACCCTCTCACATATAGTTCAGAAGCAGCTTTAGATCCGGCATATATGGTTGTAGGTAGTAAGGGATGGTTTTCACTCATAGGGATCGAAACTGCACTACCATACACTTCACTAGAAGATACATGAATAAGCTTGCACTTTAATTCAGTACAGATTTTTGCGACGAGATAGGTACCATAATCATTAACTTTTACTACCTCTTCTGGATTATCAAATGACATGGTAAGAGGTTTTACTGCTAAATGAAAAACTACATCAGCCTTTTTACAAATACTTTTGAATTTATTTGCATTCAGAATATTTCCTTTAATTAACGTGATGTTTTTGGGTAATCCGTTTTTTCCACTTCCATTTGAAAGATCATCATAAACAATAACTTTGTACTTATTTTCGGATAGTTTTCTTGATAAGCTAGATCCAATAAATCCCGCTCCACCAGTTACTATTGCTGTTCGTTTCATGTTGAACTTTTTTGTAGTAAGTTAAAATGTGTTTTTTTGGTCAAACATTATGAATTATGGTCGTATTTTACTAACAAATAATAAAATAGAATTTAGCCAAAGAAAAATAATGGTATTAAAATTGCGACCTTTTGTAAAATCAGATATAGAGATACTCTATCAATCTTATCTAGAATACATTCAATACCTCAAATCGATAGGCATCAATAAATCTCCTCCTTCATTTAAAGCACACCAAGAATTTATTCTAAAATTTCTTGATAATTATAAAAATCATCCGTACAAAAAAATCTATATTCTAGAAGATGACGGCAATTTCATTGGTAACATATGTATAAAAAAGAGTAATGAATTTGGATATAAAATATTAAACAAATTTCAAGGACAAGGATTTGGAGACAAAATGTTTGAATTATTTTTTAAAAAGCATCCAAAAAATGAACTTTGGGCTAGTATCCTCCCAAACAATATAGTTTCTCAAAGATTTTTAGAAAAACATGGCTTTGAATTAACCGAATATGAATATCATCCAAAAAATTATTCTAAATAACAACTTTCTATTTTAGCTTTTTACCTGTTTTTTATATATAATTTAAAAACAGTTTTTCATTGTTTTTCAGCTATTCATTTTATCATTTTGCATATAAATTCCTGATCATGAAAAGTGATCTCTTCATGTAATGGTAATGTTATTGAATTTTTGAATAAAAATTCTGAATTTTTTAGTTTTCCATTCTTCTGACAGTTCTTAAATGCTGGCAAACAATGTAATGAATAGGTACCAATCTGCGTTTCAACATTTTTTTCAGAAAGTTTTCTCATGATTTTATCACGTAGTTTCGGTTTAGTAATTACACAGCAATAGGATTGATAGGTATGTCTTGCATTTTTTGTAGATTTTTGGGTCTGCACAAAATCTAATTTTGATAACAAGTCATCATAGATTTTGGCCATCATTTGTCGTTTTACAATAATTTTCTCAATTTTTTTTAATTGAGCCAAACCAATTGCACTTTGTATATTAGATAGTTTGTAGTTTGTTCCTATTTCTACAAATTCATTTTTAATTTTTCCAAATGTTTTGTATGATCTAAATTTATCAGCCAATTTTTTATCATTTGTTGTTATCATGCCCCCCTCTCCAGTCGTAATTATTTTTCTTGGATGAAAACTAAAGCAACTAACATCTGCAAGGGATCCAACATAATTCTTTCCTAATTTAGCACCTAGTGTTGTCGCACTGTCTTCGATTATCATCAAACTTTTTCTTAAATTATATAATCTTAGTTCTAATGGGTTACCAAAAATGGATACTGGAACAATATAGTCAATAGTATTATCAAGAGCATTTTCAATGATGTCGGTAGTAACATTCATAGTTTCTCTATTAACATCAACTAATACAGGAA
>SDBV01008790.1_pt1 | contig 13549 bp, 13 predicted proteins | sample 2277081 | NCBI WGS metagenome assembly SDBV01 (sample SAMN10402039, study PRJNA504765) | marine sediment metagenome | isolation source: marine sediment core GS10_PC15, 223 cmbsf | place: Arctic Ocean: Southern Knipovich Ridge | collected 2010 | reverse complement strand
TTGATTTAATTTCATTGCAAATTTAGGTGACGTTGTTATCACGTAACAAAAAGTATCATTACTGTGTTCAGCTTGAGAAAATAAATCGTATACAACATAATTTGGATTCGTAGTTTCATCTGCTATAATACACAATTCTGTTGGGCCGGCAATCATATCAATAGAAGTTATATCACTTACAAGTGATTTTGCGGTAGTAACAAATGGGCCTCCAGGACCCACAATTTTATCTACTTTAGGAATTGATTTTGTTCCAAATGATAATGCAGCAATTGCTTGTGCACCACCAGTTTTGTAAATTTCATCAACGTTGCATATATCAGCAGCTACAAGGGTTAACGGATCAATCATACCTTGTTTGTTTGGTGGTGAGACAACTACTATTCTATTTACCCCAGCAACCTTTGCTGGAACGACAGACATTACAAGAGTTGTTGGATAACGTGCTAACCCACCTGGCACATAACATCCAACACTCGATAGCGGTGAAAATGTTTTTTTTATTTTTATTCCATCGGTTTTGATTATGACTTGGTTTAGTTGATTTTTTATTGCAGTTTCAGTTTTTGATAATCTTTTTTTTGCTAATTTGATTGCTGCTAATTGTTCCTTACTTGTTTTGGAGTAGGCTTGTTTAATTTCTTTAGTTGAGACTAGAAAAGAATTCAGTTTTGCACCGCTGAACCTTTTTTCATATAGTTTTAAAGCATAATCTCCCCTTTTTTTTACCGAAAAAAGGATAGATTCTACAATTTTCTTGTTTTGTTTAGAAGGTTTAGGGCGAACTGATTCTGCAAATTTATCGATATTGCGAACCGAGATGATTTTCATCAATTTTCCTCGTCACGTTTTATCTCCTCTAGAGGCAAAATTTGCCTTGGTTCATGAACTACTAATCCTTGTGCAATTTTTCGTAATTTTGGAACTACTTTGTAAAATTCGGATTTTAGAATTATGGTGTTTACTCCATACCATCCTTTTTCGCTAAGTGGGCTTACTGTGGGTCTTTTTAGTGATGGAATTTCCTTTAGTAGTTTTTTTAGATTTTTCTCTCTTACGTTGACGTAAATGTGTAAGTGCTTTTTACCGAGTACAGCTCCTCGTAACAAGGTAACAATATCAAAAATTTTTTCTCTTTTTGCTTTATCATTTAGTGATTTTTTGTTGGCTATCAAGTGAGCAGTAGATTCTAAAACTTGATCGATTAACTTTAATTGATTTTGTTTTAGAGTGGTTCCAGTTTCTGTTACGTCCATTATTGCATCAACGTCTTCAGGAGGTTTTGCTTCAGTTGCACCAAAAGAAAGGTGGATTTGAATATTTTTGTTCTTCCCCAGTCTTAACCATGGAGTTACTATCATAGGATCTTTTGTACCATAGAATTTTTTGTAAGATTTACACTGTTTGATATATTTTGATGCTGTTGTAAGATACTCTGAAGAGATTCTAAGTATTTTTTTCTTTTTTGCATATGCAGTAATCATAGAATCAAGATTCTTAAAATGAAAGTTTTCAGGTATTGCAAAAACAAGTTTAATCCTACCATACTCTAGATCTAATATAGATTCTACTTTGGCTTTGGTTTCATCAACCCAATCATTACCAGTAATTCCAACATCATAAAGACCTTCATAAACTAAATTAGGAATTTCTTGAGGACGAACCATTTTGACTTTAATTTGTGGATCGTCTAGTAATACTCTGTAAGTACGACTCATACGAGTAACTTTTGTCCACGATTTTTCAAGAATCTTGAACGTTGCTTCTTCTAAACTTCCTTTTGGTATTGCAAATTTAATTTGAGGCATTCCTATCTTCTCAGCATTCAGCTATATAATTTGGTGTTTAAATTTGGTCGAGTAACTCTTTTGCTCTGTTGAGTGAGATATTATTTTCCTTAACCATTTTCTGTACAATTTTATCTATTTGTTCTTGATTCGCTCCTGCCGCAGATGCGATATTTCTTGCATGAAGTTTCATGTGTCCTTTTTGAATTCCTTCTGTAGCAAGAGCCCTCAACGCACTAAAGTTTTGGGCAAGCCCAATAGCTGTTATTACACCTGCGAGCTCTTTTGCAGAACTTACTCCTAAAATTTTTGTACATATTTTTGCCATTGGATGAACGTTAATGATACCTCCTACAATTCCTACAGACATTGGTAGTTCAATTTTACCTACTAAATTTCCTAGTTCATCTTTTGTCCATTTAGTTAAAGAACTGTACTTTCCTTCATGTACAGCATATGCATTTGCAGCTGCTTCTATAGCACGAATATCTTGACCTGTTGCGTTAGCTACTGCTACGATACCATTCATTATTCCTTTGTTGTGAGTTACAGCACGATGTTGATCATTTGCAGCAAATTGATAAGCTAAAATAATATTTTCTACTACTTTCATACCTCCAATAGCTTCTTTATCAAAAACAGCCGAAGCCTTTACCATTCTTCTTGTTGAATAATTAGACAGTATTCTCAGAATCACATTTCCTTCTGTTAATTTCTCAATTATAGGTGCAAGTGCCTCACACATTGTGTTTGTAACATTTGCACCCATTGCATCACCAACATCAATTAAAATCTCAACAATTAGCATAGACCCCGAATCGGTTTTAACCTCTCTACAAGTAACTTCTTTTGCTCCTTTTCCCATACTCGACAGGGTTTTACTTTTTGTATTTGCAATCTCTAAAATTTCTTTAGAAGATTTCATTATTTTTTCAGTGGCTCGCTTTACATCAACGTTTACAACTTGAATTTGTCCAATACTGTATGACTCGTCAGCTTGAACATTAAATCCTCCATGAATTCTGGCAATCTTTGCAGCTTTTGAGGCAGCTGCAATTACCGATGGTTCTTCAATAACCATTGGAATCAAGTAATCTTTATTGTTTATTCGAAAGTTAGTTGCAATTCCTAATGGTAATGAAAAAGTTCCAATTGCGTTTTCTACCATTTTGTCTGCTTTATCAAAAGAAATTCCTCCTTCCGAATTCTTTAGAATTTCTATTTCCTCTTTTGACAGTCCAGAAAATTTTCCTACAATATCAATTCGTTCTTCCCTACTTTTTTCAAAGAATTTTGGAATTGAGGAATCAGCCAATTTACTTTAGAATCCTCACTAATCTATCATCTTTACTATCTGGAAATCCTTTTCCATCAGTATTTGAAGTAATTAGATAAAGATAGCCATCTGCCCCTTCCATTACATCACGAATTCTTCCCAAGCCGCTCAATATGCTGTTTTGTGAAATAATGCCATTTTCATTAATTTCTAATTTGTCAAGATGCTTTGGAGCCATTGCAGCCATAATCATATCATTTTGTAGGTCCAATTTATCACCCACATAAAATACAATCCCCCCTGGTTCTATCCTTGGGTCATAGCAAGCGATTGCATCAACAAATTCTTCACCATTTGAACATTGTTGGATTGGCCAACCGTAATTTTGTCCGACTCGAACTAAGTTAATTTCATCGTTCTTAGAAGGCCCCAATTCTGAAACATAGAGACTTCCATTTTTATCCCAGGCCATTCCACGGGGATTACTATGTCCATATGAAAAAATTGGAGAATTTGGAAAAGGATTATCATCTGGGAAAGACCCATCATCATTTAATCGCAAAATTTTTCCTGCCAATGAATTCAGATCTTGAGCGGCATGAGAAGAATCCAAACCTGCACCTGTTGAAACATAAAGTTTGTTATCTGGCCCAAATTTCAAAACTCCTCCATTGCTGAATTTAGATCCCGGAATTTTATCTAAGATGGTTTCTGCGTCTTGAAGTTTGTTTTCAGATTCTTTAATTTTGAGAATTTTATTCCAAAGTTCTCCATCCTCTTCATAGGTATAATATACATAAAGAAAGTGATTATTTGCAAAATCTGGATGAACTGTAATTCCAAGAAGTCCTCCATCAAAAACATCTACAGTCCTAAGAGTAGCTAGAGGTTCATCAAGCAATGTATTTGATTCAAAAACTCTTACTTTTCCATTTTTTTCTGTGATAAAAATTCTATCACCTGCTAAAGCTATTGCCCATGGTTTTTTTAGATTTGTTGCTAAAATTTCTACAAATTCATTTCCAGATTCTTGTAAGTTTGGTTCCGGAATTGGTGGAGGTTCATAAGGAGAAGAAAGTATTAAAACAGAAACTGCAAGAGCTGCAATGATTCCTACAATTCTTAATTTTTTGTCCACATCGGAAAAACTTTTTGAATACTTTTAATCATTTCCAAGTTTTTGATAAAGCGTATATATCACCCTGAAACTTGCTTTGAATTAGCGGGGTGGGGAAGTCAGACTACTATGGGCTAAGTCATCCCGGCGGGCTCATAATCATTACTGATGAGATACCCGCAAATCAGTAGTTCAAATCTACTCCCCGCTAGTTAATTTTTGTAAATATGAAACCAACGAAGATTTGAATCAATTTTAGAGTCCTTGTTTACTTTTCCATAACGTTGCATTGGTCGACTCAAATGTCTATGTGCAGATACTGATGGAATGTATAATTGCTGTTTAATCTTTCGAGGAATTTCCAAAATTGGTTTATTAGCAGATTTTTCACCGCATTTAATACATTGAAATCCTTGTTTTTGTCCCTTTGATTTCATTCTCTTATTACAGTTCAAACAAAGAGGATTTTCTAGGCGGAAATCTTTTTCAAGTTTTAGTATTTCAAATGTTTCAACATTTAATATTCGATTATGTGTTTTGGAAGCTTTTCTTACTCCTCCACCTATCCGAATTTTATCTCCAGCAATTAGTTCCTTTGCAATCATAGTAATTTTTGTTGGTCGATAAACTGCACATCTAATTTCTTGGCCATTTTTATTTATTGAAAAAACAACATGACCACCGTGTTCAATCTTAGGTTTTTCTAATACTGTTCCAGTTACTGTTCCAGAAGTATATGGTTTAAAGTCATCAGCTTCAAGTTCATGTTTAAGATGGTCTCCTGTACCCTGATTAGTTTTAAAAGTCATGTACCCTTCTAGTTTTTCAGCTGTTACAATCATTTGTGATGCATCAATAACTGATTTTGCATTTTCACCTCTAAGACCATAAAAAACTGGATCAGGACCATGAGGAGTGATTAAAATTCTATCCTTTTTTTTATCATAGCTGTTAAAAGTTATTGGATATGTTTTTTCTTGCATTTTTCTTACACTGTCTTTACTAATTTTCCTTTTTTGTCCAATGTGTGATTTTTTTCTGTAGCTTAATAGCTCAAAAGTATGGTCACGAAATTTATAACCAATTGCTCCTATGGCGCCAACAATTCCTTGACCATTTCCAAATGATATTGCTTCTAAATTATTTTCAGAAATAAATTTTTTAGCATAATTCCTGCTAATTAATTTCCAAAGTGCAAGCTCACTAAACTTTACAAAATTATTAGGCACTTTGTAATTTTGAAAAAATACTAAACCTGGATTTGCACCTCCCTTAATATCTGAATATTTAGAAACTAATTGCTTAATCGTGTTTTTGATTTTTTTTGGATTTGGTGTTTTAATTCTAAGTGCAATTGCACCATTTCCTCTTGTTTTCCAAGGGATATTTGGATTCAATCTAATCAAATATGGATAATCAAGAAATTCCACCTTTTCGTTTTCTAGAAATTTTACAATTTTGTATGCAAGGTAAGTAGTACACATAGCCTTAGAAGAATCTGTATCATCAAAACCAATGTGAAGAATAGACATTTTATTCATCATAAACAATTTCTATTATACACACATTTTTGGGTTATCATGGAATCTAGCTTAGTTTAAATTAAATTCAAAGGAGTGGGACATGTTACAAATGATAAAAATTGATGAAGAAGCAATTTTTGAAGAAATTAAGAATAGAAAACCGGTTTCTGTAGCATTAAATGCGCCAGATGGATTATTACCTAAAGTTCAAGACACTGCCTCAAATATAATGAAAAGGTTTGGTATTCCTGCCTACGTTTTGGCAGATGCTACCTGGGGTTCTTGTGATCTTAATACAAGTGGGGCAAAGGTTCTAGGTGCTGAAGTTCTTTTTAATATTGGACACACAATTAGCATGGATAATTTAGGAACTAATATCGTAATGATTGATGCATTTGACGATATTTCTTTTGAAAAGATTGCAAAAAAATCTATTGAAATGTTAAAAGGAAAAACCATATCACTCATTACTGATAGCCAACATCTTCATGAAATAGAATCTGTACAGAAAATTTTGGAAGACGGTGGAATCAAGGTAAAAATTGGAAAAGGTAAAGGACAACTCAATGATGGACAAGTATTTGGATGTGAATTTTATCCTGCAATGGAAATTAGAGACCAAGTAGATGTAAATGTATTTTTAGGACAAAGTAACTTTCATGCCGCAGGAATTGCTCTATCCACTAACAAACCAACCTATGTTCTTGATCCCTACTTTAATGAAATCCATGAAGTAACGGATTTTGCTCAGAAATTACAAAAAAAAGCAACATTGGCTATTTATCAAGCTGCTGATGCGAAAACTTTTGGAATTATTGTAGGACTTAAAGAAGGACAATTATCAAAATTAACAGCACTCAAATTCAAACGAGAACTTGAAAAAGAAGGAAAAGAAGTACAGTTGTTTGCATTAACTGATATTACAAATGAGAGATTGAGAAACTTGAAAGGTATTGACGCATTTATACAAGTCGCTTGTCCAAGAATTTCTATAGATAATCATTTTGATAAACCTCTATTATCCACACCCCAAGCAACTGCTCTATTGAAAATTTTAAGAAATGAAAGTATAGATGGATATATGCAGATACCCCACTGGTTATAGTTTTAATTCTAAGATTCTTGCCAATTTGTTCCACAAATATTACACGTAGCCCGGACTCCATTATATCGAGGTTCCCAGTAAGGTTGGATTTCACGATTACATATTGGACATCGAACTATTTTGTGATCATCATAATTTTTATGTAAAACTTTGTTACCAATTTTTATTAACATAAAATTTTTTACATTACTAAATTTTGCCATATGATAGAAATTATAAATTAGTATTAAACTAATTTTCCAGATTATTTCCAATTTATATCAAATTTGATGATTAGATTCCATAAACAATTATAATCATCAACAAAAAAAACAGCCCATTGTCTGATGATGTAACTTTTCCTGGTGATAAAATTGCCATTATTGAAGAATATGAATCAGGTAAAAACACCTTTGATGATGGACATAATGTAAGATCCACAGTAATAGGAACAACCGAGATAGATAAGAAAAATCGTATTGTCCAAGTTAGAAATTCCAAATTGCTATCAGTACCTCAAATAAATGATATTGTAATTGGTACTGTAGCTGCTGTTATGTCTTCAATGATGGCTATCTCAATAGATTACATTAACAATAAACCAATAAATTCTCATGTAGAATGTATTTGCCCAACTAGAAATTTTAGGAAAAAATCGATAGCGTTAGTAAATGATATTGTGGTACTAAAAATAATTAATCACCTAAATGGTACCATCCATGCAACTATTAACGAACCAGAGTTAGGAGTCTTGTTCACTAAATGCAAAAAATGCGGTGGACATGTAATCCAAATGCGTGATGCTATAAAATGCACTGATTGCAATTGGATAGATGATCGAAAATTATCTAAAAATTTTGGAAAAAGTGATTTTGTAAAACTAGGTGAGTAGCATGATCCGTGTTTCGTTCCAAGGAGAACGTGGTGCATATAGTGAAGCCGCTGCTATTAGTTTTTTTGATGAAAAAATAGAATCTGTACCTCTACTCACATTTGCTGATGTAATAGAACAAACAGAAAATGAAAAAACGGACTATTCTATATTACCTGTAGAAAATTCACTCGAAGGAAGTGTTGGGGAAAGCTATGACCTTCTTTACACTACAACTCTTAATTCTGTTGGAGAAATTTATCATAGAATTAGACATTGCTTAATTGGATTTGATTCAATTAATGAAATAGACACTGTTTATTCCCATCCTCAGGCACTAGGTCAATGTCGAAAATTTATTCAGGAACATAATTTGAAGACTGTTCCAACCTATGATACTGCAGGTAGCGTCAAGATAATCAAGGAAATTAATAAAAAAAATATTGCATGTATTGCGAGCAAAGAGGCCTCAGAAATTTTTCAAGTACCAGTAGTTAAAGAGGGAATAGAAGATCATTCAAACAATTACACAAGATTTTTGATTCTATCAAAACAGAAAACTCATGAAACAAAAAAAGACAAAACATCTATTATTTTTTCTATAAAACACGAACCAGGTGCGTTACATAATATTATTAAAATAATTAATGATTATTGTATCAATTTAACCAAGATCGAGTCTAGGCCTAAAAAAAGTACCGCATGGGAATATAATTTCTATCTAGATTTTGAGGGACATGAAGACTATACAAATGTAAAAGAAATGCTAAGTAAAATTAAAGAAAATACAATCTTTTTAAAAATTATAGGTTCCTATCCGAGAGCTGAGCTAACCTAGAAACCACGTGGTTTTCGTGCACTAAAGCCAGAACTAAAACCAATTATTACCAAACCAGTTACAATTACGATAATATGATAACTGAACATAATAGGATCAGTTAGTGTCTCAATAGTTCCGTAAACGCGTAACTCTGAATCACCTGTATTTTGGATTTCTAGTATAGATTGACCATCTACTAGATGAACCCATTCAAGGCTCAAATCATCTTTGAAAGAATCACGTGGTATTTGCAATCCTCCATAAGGTGTTTTTAGTTCTACATCAAAACTTTTTCCGGTAATATTCAGATATTGTATTGCATGTGCGGGAGCTTGAAATGAGTAAGTTGTTGATTCTCCAATTGCAAAAGTTTCATCTACTTTAACGGTTTGAAGGCCAAATGATGAAAACAAAGCAACGACGCCGATAGCTGTAATTATTGCCCCAACTATTATTCCAATTATCGTTATTTTAGTTAACACAAAAAATAGAATAATTATTCGTTATTTACAGGGTTTATGTAAAATCTCTTAATAGAAGGTGAATAAAAAATTACCTACATTAAAGAAACGTCGTGTGGTTGGCTTTCTGCAAAACCGGCTCCGGATATTTTAATAAATTCTGCATTTTCCTGCATCTGTTTAATGGTGTGTGCTCCACAATAACTAAGACCTGAACGAACCCCGCCAGTAAGTTGTTTTAAAATATCCTTTACACTACCTTTGTAAGGAACCATTGCTTCAACACCTTCTGCAACATAGTCATTAAGATCGTCTTCGATGGAAACGTTCCCATTTTCTTTTGACTTTCTACCTAAGGAGGCATAAAATGACGCCATACCACGATAAATTTTGAATCGTTTTCCATTTTTAGACATAAATGAACCAGGACTTTCATCTGTACCTCCAAGTATGCTACCAACCATTACCGAAGATGCACCAGCTGCTAAAGCCTTTGTTACATCTCCAGATGTTCTTATTCCCCCATCAGAAATTATTGGAATGTCATGTTTTCTTCCTACTTGAGCACAATCCATAACTGCAGTTAGTTGAGGAACACCAGAACCAGTCACCACTCGTGTAATACAAATTGAGCCAGAACCAACACCAACTTTTACTGCATTAACTCCTGCTTTGATCAAGTCTTCTGTTCCTTTGGCAGTGGCAACATTTCCAGCAATTAATTCCGTATCTGGAAATGCTTTCTTAATGTGATGAATTGTGTTAACAGCATTCTCACTATGACCATGCGCAATATCAACAACAATAACGTCAGCACCTGATTCAAGTAGGGCTTCTGTTCTTTCCATGAAATCTCCTTTAACACCTACTGCAGCACCCACAAGAGGTCTTCCTTTCTTATCTTTTGAAGCAGATGGATAATTTTCAATATTTGTAATATCTTTACTTGTGATCAAACCCTTAATGAGACCTGATTCATCAATCAAAGGCAATTTTTCAATTCTATGTTTCCGTAAAGTTTCTTTTGCATCATCTAAACTAATTCCAGGCTTTGCGGTGATAACATCTTTGGTCATTACGTCTTTGACTAATTGATTAGATTTTGATTCGAACATTACGTCTCTACGAGTAAGTATACCACTTAGTTTTGATTCAGAATCTGTAACCAAAAGTCCGTGTACTCCCTTTTCTTGCATGTAAGAAATTGCTTCTTCAACGGTTTTTTCAGGGCCAATTACATATGGATTTTCAATCATTACACTTCCTGATCGTTTTACTTTTAGTATTTCATTAGCTTCTTCTTTGACGGTAAGGAATCTATGAATAATTCCTAAACCGCCTTGGCGAGCCATAGCAATTGCCATACTAGATTCAGTTACTGTATCCATATTGGCGCTGATCAGAGGAATATTAAGTGAAATGTTTTTGGAAAGTTTTGTTTCCAAGTTAGTTTGAGCCCTACTTGTAATATCAGAAAATTTAGGTACAAGGAGAACGTCATCAAACGTTAATCCTTCTTTGAACTCCAATGAAACCTATAGTCATGATTTATGAAGCGTTATAAGCCTTTCTTGTTTTTTTCTGAGCTAATCTTTGAACAAATACAACCACATCTTTTGTTTCACCCACATTGTGAGTACGGATTATATCTGCACCATTTAGTACAGAGACTGATTCAGCAGCTAATGATCCATAAAGTCGATCTGTAGGATTTTCTTTTTTTAATATTTTTCCAATAAATGATTTATTTGAAACAGATACAAGTAAAGGTTGACCTAATTTTAATAATTTTAAATTTTCTAAAATTTGAAGATCTCTATCTAACCAATCTGAATTTATTTTTGTAAAAAAATTTCCTTTGCCACTTTTTCTGAAAAAACCAATTGCTGGATCCAACACAATATTTTTTTTAGAAATATTAGCAGAGTTGGCTATTGTCAAACTGTGTTTCAATAATTTTTTAGTATTTTTTACATGATTTCCACGAATTTGTTTTTTACTAAAAGCACAAAGAACTAGAGAGGGTTGATATTTTTCAACTATCTTAGGCATGTTTTTATCGTATTTGAGTCCTGAAATGTCATTAAGAATATCAACACCTAATTCTAAAGCATCCTTAGCTACACTTGCCCTACAGGTATCAACAGAAATTGGAATATTAGAAACCTGTTGAATTATTTTTATTGCGTTAGTAATGCGTTTTGATTCAATCTTCTCCGATACTGTAGTTGGTAAATAAGGGGCAGTAGACATTCCACCAACATCAATAAAGTCTGCACCTTGTTCTTCCATATTCCGAATAGCCGTCAAAATCTTTTTTTTATTTGTCATAATCGATTTTTTATAAAAAGATTCTGGACTTGTGTTTAGTATTGCCATGATTCTTACAGGATTTGGTAATCCAACAAAAACAGATCCTAGTTTATTCATATGATTTATGATAAGGCATACCAATTTGAGTTATATGACAATCTCCGGTTGGAAATCAAGATATTCTGAAATAATTAAGGAATTTGATTACAGTAAAAAAGAAGATTTAGAATCCGCCAGAATGTTAAATTCTCTTCTTAAAAATGGATTTCGATTAAAAAATTTCAAGAAATTAATTTATAATCAACCAGTTTTTGTAGTGGGAGCAGGCCCATCTCTTTTATCTTCTATAACAATTTTAAAAAAATACAAAAAAGTTACGAAAATTGTGGCTGATGGTGCGACTGAGGCCTTACTTGAAAATAATATCATGCCAGACATTGTGGTATCTGATCTTGACGGAGATATCAAATCTTTAACCAAAGTTGGAAAAACAAAAACAATAGTTGTAGTTCATGCACATGCAGACAATTTTGATAAATTAGATTTAGTTAAATTTTTCAAAAATTGTATAGGAACTACACAAACTGAATCAATAGGAAAAATTTACAATTTTGGAGGTTTTACAGATGGAGATAGATGTGTTTTTCTTGCTACTCATTTTAATGCAAAAAAAATAATTCTATTTGGAATGGACTTTGGAACAAAAATTGGAAAATATTCCAAACTAAAAATTTCAAATAAAAAACTTAAACTAAAAAAACTAAGAAGAGGAAAAAAACTTCTTGAATGGTTAGCTTCCAAAAATTCGAAGGGTCTCTATACTACCTCAAAGCCAATAAAAGGTTTCAAAAAAATTCGCTACAAAGAAGTAAAAAAAATACTTCTTAATGAGAATGCGTTTTAATACAGTATCTTCCTGATTATAATCGTGGAGTTTTCAGAAGAACAAATGCGTGATATATTAGGACTAAGGGATCAAATATCTGAGCAGATAGAAAAACATAAAGAAGAAATTGAAAATCTTGAGAAAAATTTGGGAGTTTTAAATTTGATTCTTAAACAAGGAAGCTTTACCAAAGCATCAACAATTAGTCCTGTTAAAGCTACAAAATCAGATTCTTTGATACCCATAATAAGAAGTGGAGACGGTTCAGTAATTGCAAATGCCTATGTTACTCCAGAGCAAGTTTCCATTATTTTAGAAGATGATGTAGTTTTACCTGCAGATACTCCTCCATTCCAGTCATTTTTCATTGATAGAATAATTGGTGAGATGAAAAGAAAAGATGACATTGATGCGGAAAATGGTAGGATACAAAAGGAATCTGTCATCGACTGTATTGTAAACAAGACGGGCGCCAACATTAGAGAGATAATTATCAAGAATTATCGTCAGAAAGAAAGGGTAAATGAAATTATCAATACGGCTACTTGGTCTCTTTCTAAAATGATTGATAATTCGAAAAAGTGATCTTATGGATAAAATTATCGTATTAGATTTTGGATCTCAGTACAGTCATCTAATTTGTAGAAGAATGCGTGAGTTTTCAGTATATTCAGAATTAGTTCCCTTTGATATTTCTCTTGAAGAGCTTAAAAAATTAGAACCAAAGGGGATAATTTTTTCGGGAGGACCGTCCAGTGTTTACAAATCGGATGCCCCCATTCCTGATAAAGGGATTTTTGATATGAAAATACCTCTATTGGGAATATGTTATGGACACCAATTAATTGTAAATCAGTTTGGGGGCAAAGTAAAGCGAGCCAACAAAGAATATGGCTCTTCGATGCTTACCATAGATAAAGACACTAATTTACTTGGTGGAATTAGTGAATCAATTCGTGCTTGGATGAGCCATGGAGATGAAGCTGAACAAGTACCAACTGGATTTGAAATTATTGGGCATACAGAATCTGCTCAGGCTGCTGCTATTGCAAACAAAAGTGGTTCTATTTTTGGAATTCAATTTCATCCAGAAGTAGTTCATACTGAACAAGGAACTCAAATCCTAAAAAATTTTGCATTAAAGATTTGTGGTGCAAAACAAGAATGGAGTATGAAAACCTTTGTAGAAAATTCTGTCGAGAAAATTTCTAAAATTGAAGGAAATGTTTTGTGTGCGGTCAGTGGTGGAGTTGATTCTACAGTTACAGCCTTACTAATTCACAAAGCAATAGGTGATAGATTGAAATGTATTTTTGTTGATAACGGACTTTTGAGAAAAAATGAAGAAAAAGAAATAGAAGAGATGTTCACAAAAAATTTTTCTGTAAATTTTAATTCAATTAATGCAAAA
>SDBV01008789.1_pt1 | contig 13550 bp, 8 predicted proteins | sample 2277081 | NCBI WGS metagenome assembly SDBV01 (sample SAMN10402039, study PRJNA504765) | marine sediment metagenome | isolation source: marine sediment core GS10_PC15, 223 cmbsf | place: Arctic Ocean: Southern Knipovich Ridge | collected 2010 | reverse complement strand
ACATATCGAAGCCGATCAAATCCTCGTTGATCTTCGCGTCGATCGAGTCGTCGTTTTGTTTGAAGTTCTCGTTCATTGGTCTTTTGCGGCCAACTGATGGGGATTTGCGCCGTCGTTGTTACTGTCGCTCTTAAAGAGTTCGCTGCGAAGGCGGCTTTTCGCTCTGGCCAGGCGGCTCATTACGGTGCCGATGGGCATGTCGAGTTGTTGGGCGATTTCGCGGTAGGGGATGTCTTCGAAATAAAACATGGCCAGCATCGTGCGGTGTTTGGGCGGCAACCGGTCCAGCGCTTTCTGCAGTCGTTCGCTGTCGATTTCTTCGTTGCAAGCGGTTTCTTGTGGAACGCTCTCGATGTTCAAATCGATACTCCCGGCCGAGACTGGACGCAAACGTTTTCGACTTCGAATAAAACAGTTCCGCTCGATAGTGTACAGCCAACCGCGAGCAGCCGCACGGCTCCTGAGCTGGGCGAGTTTTTGCTGCGCGATCAGAAAGGCCTCTTGAACAAGGTCTTCGGCGTCGGCAGCAGAACCCGTCAGCCGGAAGGCGTATTGGTACATGCCGCGGTGGTATTGGCTGACCAAATCGGTAATGTCGATTTCGGCAATGTTCATTTCATTGCTTTTGTCGGCCATACCCATCCCTCTCTAATGAGACCCTAAGCAAGGGAAATATTCCCGAAATTCCCCAATTACCCGAACGATTAAAGAAATTCTATCATTCGTGGAATAAAATCCCAGGGGTCGGTCTCTTAGCTGATAGGAATCGAGCAGGAATTACCCTGCCCGTGTTTACCCAAAACCCAGAAAGTTTATGGAAGGTATTGCAATGAAACGTTTTGCAGCTCTCGCGTTGATCCTCTGCATCGGTCTGTTCACCATCGGTTGCGCCGAAAAGAAGCCGACAACAAAGCCCAAAGATAAGCCCGCTGCCGAGGCCGGCGACGAAGCCAAGGCCGGCTCCGACGCCAAGACCGACGACGCCAAGACGGAAGAGAAGAAAGACAAGAAGCCCGCTGCCTAGCAGTTAGGCTCAAACGGCAGTTTGGGTAGCCCACGCGGTCTGCCCACGCCCTTCTCGGGGGCACCGCGGCGGTACATCCGCTACCGCGGTTCCGACTGTAACGAAAATTTGGGGGAAGCACGCTTAAATGTGTTCTTCCCCTATTTTTATGCGCGTGGTGATGCTTGCCATCCGGCGAGGGGGATACATGGTATAGTTATAGTTGCTGAACCACGGAAAGTATCTGTCTCGGATCGGTGCATTGTTAGCTCAACAGAAACAAAAAAAAATCGATATTCCTTCTGGGTACCAGTCGCGATTGCAGGCCTTGCCGGGCGGGCCGGGGAAGGTTCGCCTTGCGCATTGGGCACAACTGATACCTCGCATCGCCGACTTCGAGCCGGAGATGATGGAGTTGAGCGACCGTGAGCTGCGCAAGCGGAGCCTCTCGCTGCGCTATCGCGCGCGTAGCGGCGAGCCGCTGGGGCGGCTGTTGCCCGAGGGTTATGCCTTGGTGCGAGAGGCCGGCCGTCGTACGATCGAGATGCGGCATTTCGACGTGCAGCTTTTGGGCGGGATCGCCATGTTCAACCATTCGATCGTGGAGATGCGCACCGGCGAGGGCAAGACGCTTTCGGCCACCTTGCCCATGTACTTAAACGCGCTTGTGGGCAAGGGTTCGCATTTGGCCACGGTCAACGACTACTTGGCCCGCCGCGACGCCGATTGGATGGCTCCCATCTACAAGGCCCTGGGCATGAGCATCGGGGTGGTGGAGACGCAGATGTCGCAACCCCAGCGGCGCCAGGCCTACGCTTGCGATATAACCTACGGCACGGCCAAGGAGTTCGGCTTCGACTTCCTCCGCGACCGTCTGTTGTTGCGTCGTATCCGCGAGGGCGAGGGCGATTTGCTGGGCGGCATGTTGGGCCAAAGCAACCGCGGCGGCAACGAGAAGCCGGTGCAGCGGGAAGCGCATTTCGCCCTGGTCGACGAGGCCGACAGCATCCTCATCGACGAAGCCCGCACGCCGCTGATTATCAGCGCCCTGCCCAGCGAGGAGCAGAAGCTGGCCGTGGAGTGCTATCGTTGGAGCGCGTCGGTGGCCACCGAGTTTGTCGAAGACGAGGACTACGAGTACGAACACGAAAAGCGCAAGGCCGAACTAACTCGGGAAGGACGCCAAAAGGTCCGCACGATGAAGAAGCCCGAGGCCATGGACGCCGTGGGCATGGTGAATATCTATCAATACATCGAACAGTCGGTGATGGTGGATCGTGAATATCACCTCGACCGTCAGTACGTGGTCCGCGAGGGCGAGGTGGTGATCGTCGACGAGTTCACCGGCCGTCTGGCCGAGGGCCGCAAGTGGCGCAGCGGCATCCATCAGGCGGTCGAAGCCGCGGCCGGCGTCGAGGTCACGGTGGAGACGGGCCAGGCGGCGCAGGTCACCGTGCAGGACTTTTTCCTCCGCTACGACCGTCTGGCGGGCATGACCGGCACGGCCGAGTCGTCCAGCCGCGAGTTGCACAAGATCTACAAGAGCCACGTGGTAACCGTGCCCACCAACCGCCCCGTGATTCGGCAGCGTTGGCCCGACGCGGTTTTCGGCTCCGCCGACGCCCGTTGGCACGCCATTGTGGAAGAGGTTTGCAAGGTCCACGCCGAGGACCGCCCGATTCTGATCGGCACCCGCTCCATCGACAAGTCGGAGCTGCTCTCGAAAATGCTGGAAACCCGCGGCATCGAGCACCAGGTGCTCAACGCCCATCGCATCGAGGAAGAGGCCGACATTGTGGCCCGGGCGGGCGAGCCGGGCAAGGTTACCGTCTCCACCAACATGGCCGGCCGAGGAACCGACATCAAGTTGGGCGAAGGCGTCAACGACATGGGCGGGCTGCATGTGATTTGCACCGAGATGCACGATTCGGCCCGCATCGACTTGCAGTTGATCGGCCGTTGCGGACGCCAAGGCGACCCCGGCACGTTCCGCCAATACTTGTCCCTCGACGACGATCTGCTCGAAGGCGGCCTGGGCCCCAAGAAGTCGAAAAAGCTCAAGGCGCTCGGCGAAAATTCCGACGAATCGTTCGACTCGCATAGTAAATTGTTCCGCAAGGCCCAGAAGAAGGTCGAACGCCGCCACTTCCGCGATCGCAAGTCGTTGATGTACTTCGCCAAGGAACGAAAGAAGATGCAGCGGCAGATGGGGCAGGATCCGAATTTGGATACTCCGGGGTAGGGATAAGGTAGGGTGCGTCCGCGACGCACCACGGGACTTTTTCGCCACGGATGGACACGGATAAACACCGATGGCTGTAACGCTTTGGACATTTGAATCATCCGAGCAATCAGGAGTAATATAAAAGAAACACGAAAGGTCGAAAGTACGAAATATCGAAAGGCTGAAGCAGACGTTTTCGCACACCGATTTCGTGTTTTCGTCCTTTCGATATTTCGTGGCGAAATAATTTAATGGGTATTATGGCGGATAAATGTTAGCGGCGGGGCTTGCCACCGCGATGTGTAGTTAGCCCAGCCGCTTGCGGCGGTTTTGTCTGGGATTCAAAGTACGGATTCCTCTTCTCTATTCACGCCGTACAGAGAAGAGGAACCCGTACTTTGCGAAGTTCGTTTCCATGGCTGCCAAGTGTTGCCGGGCTTGTCGCTCCCAAACCGCCGCAAGCGGCTGGGCTAACAAGTCAGGAATCCGTAATTACCCATTAAAAAGGACGAAGAACCCAAAAAACCATGAACCAAAACGAACTAGACATCTGGCACATACGGCGGGCCCTGGAATTGGCCGCTGAAGGGCAAGGACGCGTGGAGCCGAACCCCATGGTGGGTTGCTTGGTGGTAAAGGGCGCCGAAATTATCGGCGAGGGCTGGCATCGACAATTCGGCGGGCCACATGCCGAAGTCGAGGCTCTTCGCCTGGCCGGGAAACGAGCGGCCGGCGCGACGATGGTGGTTACGCTGGAGCCATGCTGCCATCAGGGCAAAACGCCGCCCTGCACAAAAACGATTATCGAAGCCGGTATCCGCCGCGTGGTGGTTGCCCAGCGAGATCCCTTTCCGCGGGTGGACGGCGGCGGCGTGGCGGAACTGGAAGCGGCCGGCATCGAAGTCGAGGTCGGCTTGTTGGAAGACGAGGCGCGGCGGCTCAACGCTCCTTATCTCAAACTGTTGGAAACGGGCCGGCCCTGGGTGATTGCCAAATGGGCAATGACGCTTTGCGGAAAGATCGCTACCCGCTCTGCGGAGAGCCGCTGGATCTCTGGCCCGCAATCGCGGGCTATCGTGCATGAACTACGCAGCCGCGTGGATGCGATAATCGTCGGCGGCCGCACGGCCCGGCTGGACGACCCGCTGCTTACGGCTCGTCTGGAAGACCCGCAAGCAACCCCCTCGCGGACGGCTTTGCGTGTGGTTCTCGACACACACGCGTCGCTATCGAGCGATAGTCAACTCCTGAGAACCGCCGGCGAGACGCCCCTGCTGGTGGCGGTCGGCGAAGCGTCGGCGGCTGACGACCGCAAGCGACTCCAGGCGGCCGGTTGCGAGGTCTTTGTTTGCGAAGGGGAAAGTCACCACCAGCGGCTGGATATGCTTTTGTTGGAGTTCGGCCGACGGCGGATGACCAACGTGTTGGTCGAAGGCGGCGGCCGTTTGCTCGGCAGCCTGTTCGACGCCGGACATGTCGACGAGGTTCACGCCTTCATAGCACCCAAAATAGTCGGCGCAGCCGATGCGCCCTCACCGGTCGCCGGCATCGGCCTGGCGGAAATATTGCAGGCGGCAACGTTGGTCGAACCCGTGATCCGACAAGTGGGCGACGACGTTTATGTGTGGGGACGGATCCTCGCGACCCGGCAATGATTACAGAGGGTGGGAGGGCGAAGCTCCCGCTGAGCCGAGTTCCTAAGTGCGTGGCTCAGCGGGAGCTTCGCCCTCCCAATTTCCAGGTAGCCTCACTTATGCTTCAGCACAAGCACGGGGCAGTGCGCCAGCCGCACGACGCGTTCGGCGACGGAGCCCAGCAGCAGGTGCTTTATGGCGCCTCGGCCGTGCGAGGCGACGACTATCAGGCCGGCGTCGAGATCTTTGGCGTAGTTGGCGATCTCGTGGCCGGGGTTGCCGATCAAGATTTCAACGTTCATGCCGTCCCACTGCCGCTTCTGCAGTTCTTCGGTGAGGGCGTCTTTGGCGTGTTGGCGGCGGCCGGCGTCGTCGATGGTCTGCCAGATGACGCCGGGGTCGGCCGCCTCGAGAATGGGCAGGACGTGGAGAACGTGGAGCGAAGACGGCTCTTCCGCCATTTCGCGGGCGGTCTCGAGCGAGGCGAAGGAGCCGGCCGAAAAGTCGACGGGCACCACGACGGTTCTTCTGGGCAACCAGTTCATGACATTATCCTTTGGGATGATTTTTATTTTTTCGGTTCAAGCTCTCCGGCCTGGAATCGTCGCCAGTAGTCGTCCAGGGCGTGGCGGATTTTGCCTCTCAAGAAGATCATGCCCAGGATGTTGGGAAAGGCCATGGAGAGGATCATCAGGTCGGAGAATTCCAAGAGGTTTGACGGCGAGACGATGGAGCCGAGGAAAACGAAACCGAGGAAGATCATTTTGTAGACGATCGAGGTCCGTTGGCCGAAAAGCAGCGACCAACAGCGTTCGCCGTAGTACGACCAGGAGATCATGGACGAGTAGGCGAAGAGGCAAACGGCGACCGTAAGGAGATATGGAAACCAACTGATGGCGGACCGGAAGGCCTCGGATGTAAGCGGCACGCCCTTCTCACCCTCGATATAGTCGGCAAACTGGGGATTGTCGTAGACACCGGTAATGACAATAACAAGCCCGGTCATGCAGCAAATGATCACGGTGTCGATGAACGGGCCCAGCAGGGCGACAATACCTTCGCGGACCGGCTCGTTTGTTTTTGCGGCGGCGTGTGCGATGGCGGCGGAGCCCAGGCCGGCTTCGTTGGAAAAGGCACCGCGTTTGATGCCCACCACCATGGCACCCAAGATGCCGCCCGCGCCGGCTTGCAGCGAAAAGGCGCTATTGAAAATCAGCGCTATGGCGTTGGGAATGGAATGCCAGTTGACGGCGAGGATGTAGATCGCGGCCAGAACATAGATCGTACACATCAGGGGCACGATCTTTTCGGCCGTGGCGGCAATGCGACGGATGCCGCCGATGATCACGATCCCCGTCAGGAAGGCCAATACGACGCCGAAGACCCAGGGGTATGTGTCAATGAATTTGACCTGGGTTCTGAGCGCTTCGAGCGATTGCGAGACCTGGAAAACGCATCCGCCGCCGAACGCCCCGCCCATGCAGACGATGGCGTAGAGCGTAGCCAAAACGGCACCCGTGCGGCGCCATCCGAGTTCGGCCAGGCCGTCGCGGAGGTAGTGCATGGGCCCGCCCGAGACCGTGCCGTCGTGGTCGACCTTGCGATAGAGTTGTCCCAGCGTGCATTCCGAGAATTTCAGGCTCATGCCAAAAATTCCGGTGAGAATCAGCCAAAAAATGGCTCCCGGCCCGCCCATGCAGACGGCAATTGCCACGCCGGCGATGTTGCCCAAGCCCACGGTCGCCGAAAGTGCCGAGGCCAAGGCCTGGAAGTGCGAGACCTCGCCGGTGTCGTTGGGGTCGTCATAGTCGCCCTTGGTCACGCGGAGGGCATGCCAAAACGCCCGGATGTTGATGAAACGCATGTAGACGGTGAAGAAAATCGCGCCGACGAAGAGCCAGACAACCACAATTGGCACGTCGTAGCCAAGCCAATTTTTCGTCCAAAAACTGAAAAAGAGCACTTCCGCCAACGGCGCGACGATGTATTCGCCGAACTTGGCGTCGACCCAGTCGATCCAGCCGGGCTGCTTTTGTGGTTCGGCCGCCTGTTGCTCGGATTGAGTCTTTTCGGCAATCGGCCGCGGGGAGGTTACTTCCACCGAATCGCTGCTGTTGGCCGAATCGGTCGATTGGGCGGATGCATTTACGGCGAAGGCGAAACCACAGACAATCGCAATTAGAAAAATGCCTGGGGCCGTGCGGGGATGTCGGGGGTCCATGAGTCCTCGTTTCGCGGTCCTGGGTCCTGTATAGTTCGGCTGTTGACACTTATCGCCGCTAACCATTATCACGGGCTGGCCCCCCGCTTGTCAAGCTGGGCCGCCAGGGGTTATACTTCAGGGTTTGTAGTTAATGGTTACACAAGGGCAGGCTTACGTAGGCTGAAAAAGATGACAGAACCTTGGATTGAAGGCCGATTTGACGAAAATGTCCTTACTACCACGGTGGAAGGGGCGATAAACTGGGCAAGACAGTCGAGCATTTGGCCCATGACGTTCGGACTGGCCTGTTGCGCCATCGAAATGATGGCAGTTGGCGGCGGTCGATATGACCTCGACCGTTTTGGGGCCGGGGCCTTCCGTGCCACCCCGCGTCAGGCCGATTTGATGATCGTGGCTGGAACGGTCACCTACAAAATGTCCAGTCGCGTGCGGCGATTATACGAACAGATGCCCGACCCCAAATTCGTGATGGCCATGGGCGGTTGTGCCATCGGCGGGGGGCCGTATTTCCAGCACGGCTACCACGTGGTCAAAGGTGTCGATCTTATCATCCCGGTCGACGTCTATGTGCCCGGATGCCCCCCGCGGCCCGATGCGTTGCTGGAAGGCCTGATGCGTCTTCAGGACAAAATGAAAGGGCACCGCATCGCCAAACGGCGCGTGGGCGAAAACGGCGGCCGGCTGAGCAGTCTCTTGCGACGCGGGCCCAAGGTCGAGGACGAGGTCCCCATCCCCTGCCGCAGCGGCACAATAGGTGTAGCCGAAGATCAAGTTTAAAAGCCTGGTGCCTTCGACAAGACACTAAAATCCTTCTTCGCTGAGGACCAGGTCGGTTAGCGTGCCGACGTCGCTGGTGTCTTCGCCTTGGCTGGACTTGGCGGCGGCCTTGTTGAAGTTGAACGCCCAGTTTACAAAATCTTCGCCCGAGAACATGGCGAAGAGGCCGTCTGCTCGCAGGCGGTCGTCGCCAGGGGAGTCGTAGAGGGTGGCCTCGTCGTCGCCCGCGGCGGCGTCGATGAGGATTCGTTCGGCTTCGGTGACGTTGACCGTCAGGCCCTGGGTGGTGAAGGTGGCGGAGCCCGGGCGGAGGTGGGCCGTTTCGTCGGCGTCGCTGCCGTAGATGGTGACGAAGTCGGTTCCGGCACCGCTGTTGAAGTTGAAGGTTGCAATGTCGGCTGCGTTGTAGTAGTGGTTTTGGCCGTTGACGACCAGCGTGTGCTGGACGGCTCCGGCGTGGAACTCGATCGAGTCGTCGCCGTCGGTGCCGGTTACCGTCACGGTGTTTTCTTCCACGGTGAGGGTGGCGTCGGTCTGGGGCGGAAGGGCTGATTTTTGGCTGCCGACGGCTTCTTGGTAGACGATATTCCTGGGCGGTGTGGAGGCCAAGAACAACCGCCGCGAGATCATGTGTAATTGCAGTCCTTCTTGGCCGAAGTTATAACCCGTGGCGTTTTCGAGCGAGCCCAGCGAGATCCCGGAGATGCGCGTATGGGCCACGGTTCCGGATGCCGTGCCGGCCGCCGCCTTGCCGCCGACGAAGTTTTTCGGCTGCAGGACGGCCACTTCGTAGGTGCCGTCCGGGATGTCTTCGAAGGTGTAGGAGCCGTCGGCGTCGGTCCAGGTACTTCGTGCCACGGCGCCTCCCCACTCGTCCAGGCCAGTGAGGGTTACGGCGACCGAGCCCAGGCCGATTTCGCCCGCGTCTTTGGCACCGTCGTCATCGCTATCGACGTAGACGAAGCCGCCCAGGGTGTTGCGAGCCAGATTGAGGTTGAAAGTGGCGACGTCCAGCGTGGTTGTGCCGTCGGCGACGGTGAATTTGAAGTTGTCGGCCGCTGCCGTGTTGCCGTTGTGGGTATACTTGATGCGTTCGTTGTCGACATCCGCTTGGGTGAAGGTGTCGCCGACGGAAAGTACGCTGCCGATGCGTTTGAGTGTGCCGTGGCTGGGGATGGCCGTGAGCGTGTAGACCAGATCGGCGGTTGCGGAGTCGGGGTCGGTTGTCCGCAGCGAGTCGTTTGCAATGGTGACGGTCTCGCCGGCGGCCACGTTTTCGCCCGTGTTCTTGGATATGACCGGCGCGTCGTCGACGCCGGTGACGGTGATGGTGACGGTGGCCGTGTGTCCCTGGCCGTCGTCGATGGTGTATGCAAAAGTGTCGTTGAGGGACTGGTTGGTTCCCAGCGCGTCGAGGGTGTCGGAATCGACGGGATCGTAGGTGAAACTACCGTCATTCTGCATGGTGATCTTGGCGCCATGAGCACTGCTGGTGTCGTAGTCGGTGACGGTGAGCGTGCGGCCGACGGGCGCCTGGTCGTTGTCGAGCACGTTGCCCGAGAGGGAGGTGTTTTCGTCGGTCGTGCCGATATCGTCGTTGGCGACGGGCACTCCCTCGTCGCCGGAGACGGTGACGGTTACGGTGGCGGTCTGTGTGTTGCCGTGTCCGTCATCCATGGTGTAGGTGAAGGTGTCGGTGGTTTCGGTTCCGGGGGTGAGTGCTTGCAGCGTTGCCGAGGGGGTGGGGTCGTATGTGAAGGAGCCGTCGGAGTTGACGGTTACGGCGGCGCCCTTGGCGCTTGTGGTGTCGGATGTGGTGACAACGAGGGTATCGTTGATGTCGGGATCGGTATCGTTGTCGAGCACGTTGCCCACGACCGACACGTCTTTGTTGGTCCAGGCCGTGTCGTGGACGGCGGTCGACTCGTCGTTGACGCCGCTTATGGTTATGGTGACTTCGCCGACGGTGGTGTTGCCCTGTTCGTCCTCGATTGTATAGGTAAAGGTGTCGGTCGTGGTTTCGCCGTGGGCCAGTGTCTGCAGCTCGGCGGCGCCGCTGGGGTCGTAGGTGTAGTCGCCATTGGTATCGACGGTAACGATTGCGCCTTTGTCGCTTGTGGCGTCGAAGGTTGTGAGCGAGAAGCTGTCGCCGGGATCGTGATCGGTGTCGTTTGTGAAGAGGTTTCCGTCGGTGGCGGTGTCTTCATCCGTAGCGCCGCTGTCATCGCCGGCGGTGGGCGCGTCGTCGACGCCGGTGACGGTGACGGTGACGGTCGTGGCCGGCGTGGAGATTCTGCCGCCGTTGTCCATGGCGGTGTAGGTGAATGTGTCCTCGATGGTTTCGCCGGGCGCGAGTTCCTTGATAATGGTCGACGTACCGGGGTCGTAGGTGAAGCTGCCGTCTTCGTTGACGGTTACGGTGGCGCCAAGCGTACTTGTGCTGCTGAAAGCGCTGACGCGGATGCTATCGCCCGTGTCGACATCGGAATCGTTGCTCAGCACGTTTCCGCTTGCCGTGGAATCGCCGTCGGTGGCGGCCTCGTCGTCGGCGGCAGTGGGGGCGTCGTTAACGAGATTGACGGTGATGTTGACCGTGGCGGTGGATGTCCCGCCGTGGCCGTCGTTGATCGTGTACTGGAAGGAATCGGCCACCTGGCCGCTGGAGAGCTCGGTCAGTTCGCCCGAGACGGTGGGGTTGTATTGGAAGCTGCCGTTGGCGGTCATAATAAATATCGCGCCGCGGACTGTGGTTCCGGTTTCTTCAACGGCGCTAAGCACGTCGTTGCTGTCGGGATCGGTGTCGTTGCTGTCGTTACCGAGCACGTTTCCCACGGAGATTTTGTCGGCATCGAAGGATTTCGTGTCGTCGACGGCGGTTGGTGCGTCGTTGACGCCGGTGATTTCGATAGTGACTTCTGCCGTGTCGGTGTTGCCGTCGCCGTCTTCGATTGTGTAGTAGAAGGTGTCGGTGGTGCTTTCGTCGACGGCAAGCGATTGCAAGGCGGCGGCATCCGTGGGATCGTAAATGAAATCGCCGTCCGAGTTGACGGTTACCGTGGCGCCCTTGGTGCTGGTTGTGCCGAAATCGATGATGCTCAGTGTCAGACCCGCGCTGGCTATCTGGTCGTTGGCCAGTACGTTGCCGCCGACGGTGGAGTCTTCGTCGGTCTGGGCCGTGTCGTCCTTGGCGACCGCTTGCGTGGCCGCGGCGTAGACCGTGATTGTTACCGTGGCGGTCGAGGTCTCGCCGTGGGGGTCGTTTAGCGTGTATGAAAATGTGTCGTCGAGGCTTTGCCCGGCGGCCAAGGAGGCGAAGGCGGCCACGCCGGTGGGGTCGTAGGTATAGCTGCCGTCGGAGCCGACCGAGACGGCGGCGCCCGCGGCACTCGTGCCGTCGAAGGGGGTGACGGTGAGCGTGGCGTTGTCGACGTCGCTGTCGTTTTCGAGCAGGCCGTGGTTGAACGCCGAGGTGTCGGTGTCGAAGGCCGTGACGGCGTTGGTGACGGCCGTGTCGCCGACAGCCGTCGGCGCGTCGTTGACGGCTTCGACGTCGACGTTTACGCTGAGTTCAACGTGGTTGGGATTTTGTGGTGGAGTTGCCGTGTCGAAGGCGATGAATTTGAACGCAACTTGGCCGTTGAAGTCGGGGGCCGGGGTGAATAGTACGGTGTGTCCGTCGGTTTTCATCACGGCCTGGCCGTCGGCCCCGTCGGAGATGACGAAGGTCATTTCGTCGTCGGGCGTTTCCAGGTCGCCGGCGCGGTCCCAGAGGTCGATTTCGATGGCCGTGTCTTCCTGCATGGTTACCGTGGAGGTGTCTTCGGCGGCGGGCGGGTCGTTCTGTGGCGCGACTTCCATGCCAACGGTCTTTTCAACCGTTTGCGCCGCTGACGCGCCGTCACCCGTATCGGTGACTTCGAAGCTGAAGCTGGTCGTGCCGTTGTAGTCGGCCGCCGGCGTGAAGATGACGGTGTGGCCGTCGTCTTGCAGGTCGGCCTGTCCGCCGGCGTCGTCGCTTAGCGAGAAGGCGAGTTGATCGTCGGCCGTTTCCAGGTCGTACACGCGGGTGCGCAGGTCGATCGTAACCGGGGTGTCTTCTTGGGTTTGGATATTAGCGGTTTCTTCGCTACGGGGCGGGTCGTTGACCGCCGCCACCTGGACGTCGATGGACATTGCCACGGTTTGTGGCGTTTGCGGATCGCTTGCCGTGTCGGTGACCTCAAAGCTGAAGGCGGCCGTGCCGTTGAAGTTTACGGTTGGAGTGAAAGTGACCGTGTAACCGTCGTTTTCGAGAACGGCCTGTCCGCCGGCGTTGTCGGTGAGATCGAAGCTTAGATCGTCGTCGTCCGTTTCGGTGTCGCTGACGTGATCGCGCAGATCGATTACGACGGCGGTGTCTTCCAGGGTGTCGACGGTCATGCTGCCTTCGGCGGCGGGCGGGTCGTTGACATCGACGGTGACGACGTTTACCGAGGCCGTGGCACTTGCGAAATAGCTGTTGGGATCGCCGCCGGGATCGCCGTCGGCAAAGGATACGCCGCTATTGCTGATAAGGATATCAGATGAACCGAGTTCAGAAAAAGCTCGGAAATGGAGAAGGCTGAACTCTTCCGCATCACCGGCTCCTATTTTCGAGCCATCGCCCGAGCCCGGGGTGTATTTCCCCGTGAGGTTTTCGATGCGGCCTTCGATCTGATTGAGCGTTGCGCCGCGATCTTCGGGGAAGTTTGTTGTGACCAGATTGACAAAGACTGTTAGGTTGTCGAACGATGCTTGCGGGTCGATTTCCTCGATGAATGATTCATCCCATTCGACATCGATCGTGAGGCTGGTGATACCTTCGGATGTGAAGCTGTCGCGTAGGTCTTCGACCGTGATTATTGCGTAGAAACTCTCGCCGGCTTCGATGTTGCCACCGGCTATCTCGCCGCCCACGTTGCCGCCGCCGTCGTCCTCGAAGAGCGTTATGCCCAACCCCACCACCGAAAGCAGGTGTCGCGTTTCCAGCGGTTCCACGCTTAAAGCGAATTGCCGCAAGTAGGTCGATCGAGAAGAACGATGTTGGCGGGAAAAGGAATTGCCTAAAAAGTTTTTGCGAGCCGAGGCCAAACGATCAAAGAGTTTCGAAGCGGAGAAGAGCATGCCATCTGTTCCTGGTGGGAGTTCCGCGGGTGGGCAACGCCTGCAAAGCGGTGCCAACAATTGCCATCTTCTCATCTTACCCAAAATGTATAATTGGCTTCAAGCAGAAAGACACTCTATTTGGTGATATGCCCTTGCCATCCGGGTAATTAGCGCCAGCCGCTCATTCGAACCGGATTTCGGGCCGCATGGCATAGGCAACGAGGGGGGGTGGGAGTGTCTTAAAAGACTGAGGACAGACGTTAGCCCAAATTACGCCATTTGGGTTAGCGGCGGGGCTTGCCCCCGCGTTTTATGGTTAGCCCAGCCGCCCGCCCAGTTCTTCGGTGCAGCAGGCCGCGTTGTCCGAGAGGGCCTTTTTTTGCGGCTCTTGCGGAAAATCTGTGGGTTGTTTTCGGCGGTAATCGCCGTAAGTCGTGCATTGTCAGGATGTTATGACTTCTCCTCAGCCACCGCTTTTCCGGGGCCACAAATTCAAGTACGGGTTCCTTTTCTCTGCTGGACGCCAACAGAGAAGACTGCCATGGGGAGTTTCAACGATATTGC
>SDBV01008788.1_pt1 | contig 13550 bp, 15 predicted proteins | sample 2277081 | NCBI WGS metagenome assembly SDBV01 (sample SAMN10402039, study PRJNA504765) | marine sediment metagenome | isolation source: marine sediment core GS10_PC15, 223 cmbsf | place: Arctic Ocean: Southern Knipovich Ridge | collected 2010 | reverse complement strand
GAGCGTGGTGATCTGGTACAGCATCTCGAAAAGCACAGGATCGGTACGCGCAATCTGTTCGGAGGGAACCTGCTCAGGCAGCCAGCATATAAAGACATTCCGCATCGTGTCGAGGGCGATCTGGCCAACTCAGATATTGTGGCCGAGAGCACATTCTGGATTGGATGCTGGCCGGGCATTGATGATCAGAGGATGGACTATATGCTGGAGGTCTTAGATGGATTTCTCTCTTTCGCAAGGTGAATTATGAAAATTGATCTGATTGCAAACGACGGTAGTCCGCTGAAGGTTACTCCGCCCGATATTTGGGGCAAGGGAGTTGGCGGCGCAGAGCTTGCCATGATGAGTCTCATGGAGGCTTTTGCGGACAGAGGGCATGAAGTGAGGGTCTACAACGATCCAGAGGCGAGCGGGATCTACGATGGCGTTGAGTATTGCCTGCGCCGATACTTCAACCCGCGAGAGGCCAGAGACATCCTGATCATTTTCAGGAGCCCGAATCCTTTGATGATCGGGGCGGTGGCAAAGGAAATGAAAATCTGGTGGTCGATGGATCAATACACTATCGGCAGCTTCGCCAGCTTGGCCGAGCTAGTGGACTTTGCGGTAACGATCAGTCCTTACCATACGGCATACCATAAGGAAAACTACAACATTCCGGGCGACAAACTTGGCCACATCGACCTCGGGGTTAGGTTGGCAGACTACGATCAGGACATTAAGAAGATCGAGGGCCAGATGATATGGTGCAGCATCCCGGATCGTGGCCTGCCAATCCTTCATGCTGCGTGGCCGTTGATTAAGCGCGAGATCCCTCAAGTATCTCTGAAAATTACGAGCGACTATACGCTATGGGGGGCAAACTCAAATGTATCTCAGCATCGTCTCAATTGGGCCGGGATGGAGGGCGTCAAGTTTTTGGGCAATATCCCTCGCGCGGAGCTAGTGAAGTTCCAGCTTGAATCGGAGATTATGCCCTATCCCTGCATTTACGAGGAGCTATTCTGCATCTCGGCTGCCGAGTGTCAGGTCGCTGGAGCACTTCCTATAACGTCAGTGGCGGGCGCTCTCCCGACAACCAACGCATTCGGCATTACCGTCACGGGCGATTTAACGAATCCAATGATCTTGCAAAACAACTTTGTGGATCGGGTTGTGGCGCTTCTCCGAGAGGACAGACCTTATCTGGAGGAAAGACGAAAGACAATGAGCGTCGGGGCCAAGCTCCGATTTGACTGGAATGAAATTGCTAAGAAGTGGGAAAGGCTATTCGAGGAGGGGAGATTGCCAAAATGACAATCTCCCAACGCTCTGTGTCGCGCCCGGCCATGTCGGGTCTAGCCGTGCCATGCCGCGTCCCGCCGGGTCAAGCCCTGCCTAGCCCCGCCATGAGGTTCAGATTTCAGATGATTGAAACCAAGCCGCGCCTCGCCTTGCCGCGTCTTGTCGCGTCTAGCCGTGCCGCGCCTCGCCTCGCCATGGGGTACAGATGATTGAAACCAAGCCATGCCTTGTCATGCCTAGTCCCGCCGAGCCCCGCCGCGTCAGGCCTCGCCAAGCCTCACGTTGTTGTGATGGCGCTATTCTAGCTTTTGCCGTTCAGGACCTCCACAGAAAATCGACCATATTTGGGTCGCCAATCCATGAGACCAACACGGTCTCCGGCAAGCTCCATCCAGTGAATGACCTGTTCTTTGTTGACGACCTCGGGATCGAAAATTATTTCGACATCCGAATGCCAATCGCGGAAGATTGCTCTGGTTCGGGCGATTTTACTTCCCCGGATGTTGACAAGAGCAACATGGCGGAACGAGCCATTGTCCCACAGCCCATCTGCATCCTTGGGTCCATCATATTCAATCGGAAATGGGCCATCCGAGAAGATGCCAGCCTGCGCGATCTTGCCTGCCTTTTCCAATCTGGCCGCGCCGCCTTTCCCCCACACCGCCGCCTCGATGTTCTCTCCGGGTATGCAAGGCCTCAGATCATCATTCAGATAAAGAGCCGCGTGAAATTCTATCTTGGCCATTTGATCGTAATCGGATTCTGTTTTTACGCGCTTGCTCGATATTTCTTTCAACCTTTTGGCGAAGGGATTGAGCGGATCGGCGGTCTGTCCGTTGTGCATAAGCAGGGGTGCTTCTCCGGTGAGGCGAAACTGCAAATTCTTCATTCTTATACCTTTCCTTCCGAGATAGTGTTTCGACTATGCCACGGTGGCATGATGCACAGAATGTTGAAAGCGCCCAAATGGGCTCGTTTGGTATCAATTTATAGGTCCAAGGGGGATGATGAACGGTGAGGTTTTCTACAGAGCCGCATATGGCACAACACCCATGGTCTTTCCTGATGACCGCTAGACGTTTGGTTTTCCATTTTGTGGACGCGATATATGCTTTGTATTGCATAAGGGATCAGGATATATATCACAGCAACAGGAGGTAGTCAAATGATTCTCTTTATTTCAGATTTCGATCTTAAGGGAAGCGGCTATATGAACATCGCAGTGTCTCTATGCAATGAGCTTACCGTGAAGCACGGGTTTGATGTAACCGCTCTCGGCATTGCGTATGACATGGGCGAACACAACTGGCCCTTCTCAATTATCCCAGTTGATCAAGCGAGTATGCTCAGAGAAATCCCCTCGATGATCTACAACTTCAGGATGATGGGCGATCAGGGAGCATGGAAGCCGGTCGAGGCCATAGTCGTCGCGCTCGACATTCCATTGCAGGAGTTGATACTGCAAGTTGATCGCGCGTCGATCCCATATGTAGGCATCTTCCCGGTCGAATCGGGACCGCTCTGCGCAAGCTGGGCGTCCGGTTTGGCGCAGATGTCGGATCGTCTGGTGATCAGTGAATTTGGCACCAAGATGGTCTCGGATACCGGGCTCGATACGACCTATCTTCCCGTTGGAATAGATCCCGAATCATGGCGACCCCCCGGAGTTGAAGAGCGCAAGTCCATTCGCGAATCGCTCGATTTCACAGATGACGATTATGTGATCTTGACTGTGGCTGATAATCAGGAGCGCAAAAACCTGAGCGCGGCCATGGAAACCATCTCCAAGGCGCGCTCCAAAATAAACGCCAAATGGATGCTGGTCAGTCGGTTAGATTCTCCGGTTGGCTGGAAACTCAATGATCTGGCGGCGGATTTCGATATGACAGATCACTTCATTGCCTTTAATCGAGGGCTGCCGTTTGATCGACTGTGGATTCTCTACGCGGCAGCCGATGCGTTCCTGCTGACATCCAAGGCCGAAGGTTTGTGTTTGCCGATCTTGGAGGCTATGGCGACCGAGACGCCGGTGTTGGCCCTGAGTACCACAGCTATTCCAGAGCACATTTATGAAGACCCGGACTGGGATCGTGTAGTTGGCGGCATATGGGGCGAAGGAAAGCCTCGGGGCCAGCGCGGATTTCCTATTCCGCCAGAATACAGCATCATCGACCCTTGGGGCAATTCCGTGAGATCTTTCCCGAACACAACGGACGCTGCTAAGAGGCTGATTGCGCTCTCCAAGATGAAGCCGGCGGAGTTAAAGAAGGTTGTAGATCGAGGTCGCGAATACGCGGAGGGTAGAAGTTGGGGCACCGCCGGGGACGTGCTGGCCCGCGTTCTCAGAGGCGTGCTGGCTACCCAGTTTGATGCTACGGCTGGATTGCCGGCATCCTTACCGAGACCGCTTCCGCCCATGTATGAAGCGCCAGACACAGGAGGGATTTGATGGTTGGAGGAAAACGAAAACGAGGAAAGCCGCAACAGAAGAAATCAAAGAAAAAGCAGAAGCGAGGCGGGCCGCCTAAATATCTGCTCGATATTGTCATGCCGGTCTATGGCGAGTGGGGCATGTTGGCCAGAGCGATTGGCCAAGTTGAGCAGGCCGCCGAGGGAATGCAGGGCGAGTATCGCATCATCGTCGTGGACAACGGTACTCCGCCGTGGCAGCCGAGTGAGGAGGAGCCGGGCGAGGAGCCATTAGAAGGCGAGGAATCTGAGGGCATTACGATCTCTCCAGAAGAACAGGCGGCACCGGTCAAAGAGTTGCTCAGACCGATTGATCGCTTCATTCGGATAGAGGAAAATATCGGCTATCCCGGAGCCTGCAACTTGGGGGCCTCCAAAGGCAATAGCCCGCTGCTTATAGTCCTGACATCTGATGTGTATATGGAGCCCGGATCAATCACTGTCTTGGTCCGCGAAATGGACAATCCTCAAGTCGGGTTGGTTGGTCCATTGCTTCTCTTCCCGCCCGACGAATCCCCTCATGGGCCTGCGGGTGGCGTACAGAGCGCCGGAATAGCCTTCGATATTGGAGGAGATCCGTTTCATGTCTTCCTCGCATGGACGCCAGAAAACCCTCGCGTGAAACAGCGTCGAGAAATGCAGGCCGTAACCGGTGCAATGTTCATTACCAGACGATCTCTGTGGCAGCAGATCGGCGGTCTTAATGAAATCTATGGAGCCGGAACCTATGAGGATGTCGAGCTTTGCTTCGAGATTCGCCAGCGCGGATATACCGTGGTCTTCCAGCCGGCGGCTGTGGGCTATCACTATGTTGGTGGATCTATAGAGCACGGTGCTGGCAAGGGCGGCTTTCCATTGTCCTTGAATGCCATGACCTTCAAGGGCCGGTGGGCGCAATTTCTACAATGGGATGCCTTTCGTTTTCTTTAATTAGGGTTGTGAACCTACTTGTATCCGATGGGCGTTTTGCCCGATAATCATAACGGAGGGAATCTCAATGAGTGAGAAAGAAGAGTACGACGCGTCTGGTCTGCACCCGGCCTATAAGCCTGCCGAGGAAGACAGCATTATCCTGATCAGGTTTGTGGGAAACACCGCGCAGCTTGGCGACTTCCAAACCAAGAACATTGACGCCTTTCAGCTTTTGGCCATAAGCCATTTTCTTGAGATGAAGGGTAAGCAAAACATTGCAGCTATCGAGGCCGAAACGATGGCTCGAATGCAAGCCGAGGCACGCGAAAATGAAATCGCGGTGGCGTCTCGAATACCAAGCGCCGACGAGTTGAAAGATCTGCCGCCCGGAATGAGGCCGCTGGGATCATAAATGTCGCAAGAGTGGGTACACACTAGCCCGGTCATCCTGACGGATGACATCTTCTTTTCGTATGTGCCCACGCCGCTTTATACGGGAACGGCAGTCCAGCGAAACGCGGCTTATCTAGCTGCCGAGCAGGCGGTGATTCGAGAGATCAATTCGCCGCTGCTGCCGACAACCATTACAGGCACTTGGATGTGGCCGATTGCTGGGCCTATTTTGGAGTTGCCCTTTCGGCGGATTCAGTCGGTGCAAAGCATCACGGTCCTTTACGGAGGCGGCACCGGAACCTGCGGGCTGCAAACGACTGCCGGATGCTATCGCATACGCGACGATGGCTACGGGCTGCTAGATGTTTACTGTATCGGCAATGCGGCGATAGCGGGCTGCGCGTGCCGCGGCTTCTCTGATCTTTACCAAGTGCAGGTGGCCTACACGGCTGGACTTCCAACTGGCATTGCTGCCGATGACACGAGCCTGCATCTGGCTCTGGCCATGATAGCCGAAGAGGTTATGAATGAGATCATAGATCCCGGAGCGAACCCCGGCGGACCCGGCGCTCCGGGGGTCACAGGCTATTCGTCTTTGGGGTACAGCGAGCAGCTAAATCCAAAGAGTCTTAAGATGACCGCGATGGGAGCGAGCGCCAGAATGAATCGAGCCCGGAGGTTTATCAGACATCTCATATTGAAACGCACGCTGAGGATGTAAATGCAGGGCCTCAATGTCAAATTCGACATAATTCGATTGAGCTACTTTGACGATGACGTAGGGGGCGCGGTCGAGAGCGGCACCACTGTGGCCTCCTCGGTCCCCGGCAGAATCGACTTGATACAGCCCTCTCAGCAATCTCTTGAGGTGGGTCTCGAAGTACCGATCATGGCCGACTTCTTCATAAGACCTCGGCCCGGAACCTTAACAATTTTTCCGAATGACCAAATCTTGCTGGTCTCTCCAGTAGACCATCCTAACTACAATCAGCGCTTTCGGGTTGAGGGCGAGGTCAGATCATCGTCAATGCACTCCAAGAATCGCAATCAGTTTCTACGGGTGCGAGGCACGCGCGTTGAACGGACCCGTACCGAGGCGTTGATGTAGTGGCCAGAAGAGGAGAAAGGCCGCCGCCAAGAGGAAGAGCGGCAGGCAAGGGAGGATGGCGCTTTGGCCCGGACTCGACCGTGCTGGCCATGGTCCTTGGCGGATTTCACGGCATGGACGCGTGGGCAAAGATTGTCGCGAACAGGGCGAAGACGGGCGGAGATCTTCCGGTTGCATCCGGCCACTTAGGTCGAAATATCCGGGCCGGAAAAGTGACCGTCAAGCCTCTGGCCAATTACTCTGTGAAGGTTGGGACGGGAGCAGAAGTCCCATACGCTCGGGCTCAAGAAATGGGCTCCGGGCTATTCGCAGAGTTTGGAGAGCGAAAGAAAATCAGGATTTGGGCCGGCAAGCTCAATCCGGGTACAACCAAATCGCTTAATCCGAAGTGGTCGCTGAGCTTTAAGTGGAAGGGAGGTCCTGACCCTCATCCAGCACTGCAAACACAAGGGGCTTATGCTGGCTATTACAGCTTTGCATACGTTGATCATCCCGGCGTGAAGCCGAGGCGATTTCTTAGAAACGCTGCTGAAAGTACGTTTGTGCAGGGACAGATCCTTGTCTTGATTGCAATTAATGAGGCTCTGAAGAGGAGATCAGGATCGAGTAATAGAGCCTAATGATTGCACCACACGTTATTCAGGCCGATCTTATCGCGGACATTAAAACGCAGACCACGATCACCGATCTTCTGGCTTCTGCAAACGAGGTTCGCGAAGACGAATATCAGGGCACGATTTATAGATACCCGACGCTGAGGTTGGCGATAATTGGCCAAACGGCTTTGCTCGGCCCGGAGCCGTGCGATCTGGCCAACATTCAATTTACGATCCGGGCCTATACAGAGCACTCGTCTAGCCGAACAAATAGCGTGCTCTTGGGAGCCATCAACGATGTGTACCATCGCAAGATATTCAGCGGATCTACTTGGGTCTGCTGGATGCAATCAGGTGGATTGATCAACCCGTCTCGTCAGGGTCCGAAACTCTGGCGCGGCGAAGCGCTCTTCGAGGGCACGATCTATCCCAAGTAACGGGGCGCTCTAGGAGAAAACCATGACAAACGACGAAGAGCTTGACACAATGAGTCTTCCCGAGTCTGAGACCGAGCCAGAACTTGAGCCGGTCGAGGTCTCTTTAGAAGAGCCCGAGCGCGTCTTGGAGGAAGAGGAAGCGACACCTCCCTCCAAGGTCAAGCGCCCGAGGAGAAAGCGAAGCAAGAAGTCTTCCGCGACAAAGGCTTCGGCTTCGGCGGTGCGGCGAATCCAGTCAATCTATCCCGGCGTTGTAGTGATCAACCATGGGATGCCCTCCGGGGCAAACTATCGTTGGTCCGAGCCCGGTGCAATAGTGGAGGTGGCCGCAGAGGATGTAGGCGTGGTAATGGCTAAGAATGGCAGCGGAACTCGCGAGTGCTGTGGTTCGTCTAGCTCACCGACCTACTTTGAATTAGCCGACTGATCGAGTCGGCCCACAATCGGAGGAAACCATGGCCCTCTTAACGGGCATTCCAGAGGGAAATCTTCTGTCCCAATCAGAATTATGGATTGAAGGTGCCCCTTATATCTATTACCAGAACGCTTTGGCCGATCCTCTACACAACCCCGATGGTGATAACTTCTATTGGGGTATGAGCGGTACGTCTGTTTACCCGGCGTACGCGCTCGCTTGTTATGAGGATGTAGCTCTGGCGGATGACCTCACGGTTAACGCGATTCGCTGCGATCATATTGGAGATCGAGGTGTGATCAAGAAAAGAAATCACCTTGTCTTCACGTTCTCGCTTTCCAGTCTTTTCCCGCTGGCGAATATCTCCCCGCTCATGCGAGGCGACACCGTTACGACCGCTGCCCCATATGAAAAGATGGGGCTCGGTCAGGTAGACAATGCGACGTACTACCGCATCTATCTACCCAAGGTCTATGACGACGCTGCGTTTGACTGGGTTTCAATCACTATTCACCGGGCTCAATTCGTTGATCCGTGGACTATCGCGATGGTGTCTGGTGACAAGTGGATGCTTGGCGGCATCTCGGCTTGGGGTCTGGCCGATGACACGAAACCTGCGGGTCAAGAGTTCGCGACTGTAATCCGCTACGACCCTAGCCTCATCACGTAGGCCAAGGTCCAGTGGACCGTAGTGTTACCGTTTCCCTAGGCGGGCAGGAGTTTGAAGTACACCGCGCCCGCCTAGGGCAATATCTCCGCATACAGGAAGCAGTCTCTCGGCTTCACGACGCGTCTACAGAGGGCGACAATCGCTCTATTGTTGACGCTCTTCTGGCGTTTTTTCAGGTAACGATCCCCGATCTAACGCGCGATCAGCTTGTCGAGAATAACTGGATTGTCATTGCAACTGCGTTCGCGAGTATTCAGGCACTTAATGCCCTCGATATTAATTTTGCTCTTTTCAAATTTGCCGACGAAAGTGGCCTGCCTGTCCCTTGGGAGTATCCCGAGAGGATGCGCTACTACTGGGTCCACTTGATTGCGAGTGCCTATCATTGGCACATCGAAAGGATCGAGGATTTATGGCCGGAGGACGCGATTGCCTTCCTTCAGGAAATCATTGCTCAAGAGCAGTATGAACGTGAGTTTGTTCACTCTCTTTCCGAGGTGGCCTATCAATTCGATCAGGCCAGCAAGAAATCCAGATACAAACCGCTTCTCAGGCCGGCATGGATGATTGCTCGTGATCCGAAGCAGCTAATCACCAAGCTGCCTCGCGCGCTTATGCCGGTGGGTAACGTGGTGCTCCCGGAAGATGAGGTCGTGCATTGATGAATGACAGATCTCCAGAGCCCATGGGAATCGGAAGGGCCATTGAGGTTATCAAGACCCTCGATCCTTATGTGGAAAAGCTAATAAACGAAACCGATCCGCTGATCATGCTCGGGGATTTGATTGATGGCATACAGGAGATCAACCCGACCGATTCTTTGCGCTTGGTCGCGCTCATGTTCGGAATGTCCATTGATGATGTTGTGGACACATACGGTGATCCAGAAAAATCGGGGTCGATGCTGTTGAAGTCTTTGACCGAGGGATTTGCCGCCAACCCTCTCCCTGATCTAATAAATACAGGTGTGATGTTCGGGATCTTGCAAGAAGGGTGGACGGATGTCAGAACGGAATAGCCCGCCCTTCGAGGCGGGCTGCGCTCATAGCATCTGGGTTTCTCATTCGTCATGGCTTTCCGCTCGTTTACACGAGGACAGAATTGTAGCACGCAAGGAGTATGACTAATGCCCGGTGAGCCAATCGACGAATACAGCATCCTATTAAACGTTGATGCCTCTGCTGCCATCACTGGCATGGTTGACGCCATGAAAGAGGTGGAAGAGGGCTGGGATGAAATTCTCAAGGCCGCTAATCGGATGGGCGACGTTGATCTGGAACAGTACAAGAAGGCCCTTCAGGATATTCAGGAATCCACGGAGGGGGAGCTTCAATCTGCTCTGCTGCTCGACCGTGCGCTGGAAAAAGCAACTGAGACAGGCGCGAAATATAAGGCCGTTGTAATAGCCATAGCCGACAGCATGAAAAAGTTGACCGATGAGCAGGAGAGCCTAACTAGGCAGGCTACTGCCGAGAGGATCGCAGGGGAATTAGTTGGACTTCAAAAAGCACATGATCTTGCCAAAGAGTTGGGACAGGCTTTTGTAGATGTGGGGCGTGAGCTTCCATTCGATCAGCTAGATAGGTTTGAGAAAAAGCTCTTTGATGTCTTTAAGGTCGGCATTAATAGAACGCGCGATCAAATCGTTACCTTCAAGCGCATGGAGGAGATCACCGATGACGCCAAAGACTCTGTCAATAAATTTAGGGAGGAAGTGGAAAAACTTGACCCGTCTGTAATGGAGGAAATACAAGAGCAGACTAATCGCGTAGCCCAAGCATTTTTGGAGGCCGGCGAGACCGTTCCCATCTTGGAGTTGACAAGACTAGAGAACAAGATGATCGCTATTGCCAAGGCGAGTGAAGGCAAGTTCGGGATGGCTATGGTTTTTGAAAACATGCGCGAGGAAGCAACCAAGATGATCGGCACCTTGGATAGCGTCAAGGGCCGTCTGGTCAGAATCATGGAGGTTTATCCGCCAGATGAAGTAGCCAAAGGCTATCGCGTTATTCTGGATGTCATCAAAGAGGTCAACGAGCAGTGGAGAGAGCAAGGCAAGGTGCTGTCAGATTTGGGCAAGGCACAAATTAAAAACTCGATGATTGAAATTATGCAGGCCGCAGCAGATGCGGGCAAGTCCGCGACGGAAATGCAAACAAGGATAATGCAGGCGGGCAAGGGTATTGTCCAGAGCCTTAAACCGGCAGAGCAAAAAATGAACCTTCTGGCTCAGGCTGGCACCAAGCTGGGCAACATCATAAGCCGAAAAATAGGAATTGATGTTGTCGGAACATTCCAAAAACTCAAGGTAGGGCTTATGAAGACGCTTAAGGCGTCCGGGCTATTGCAGACCGGCTTCGCCGGATTAGCCGGGGCGCTTGGAGCCGTAGCCATTGCGGCCACCGCTGTCATAGTGCCCTTGATACTCTTTGTCAAATGGTCAAAAGAGGGCCTCCAGATTGCGCTTAGAAACGAGGAGACGCACCAGAGACTCGCGCTCGCAGTCAGGCAGCATCAGCGAGCGCTTGGAGAGCTATCCCCAACTCAAAAGGAAGCCGTTATGTTTGCCGAGGAGTTGGCCGACAGGTTCAATACGGCTCAGATAGAAATGGAAAGCCTTACGGCCACGGCTCTCTTTATGACGCGCGAATTCAAACTGAGCACCAAAGAAACCTTTGCGCTGGCCGAGGCGGCAACGGTACTGGGCATATCTGCCGGAGTGGGGGCGGAAAGTGCTCTGAGGTCTATTACAAACTTCATGCTCACTGGATACACCCAAGGCTTGCAGCAGCTTGGTATTTTCATGGATGAGGCAACACTGTTTGCCAAAGCCTACGAGATGGGGCTCGTTACTCTGACCGGGGAGTTGGACACCAACGCCAAGGCTCTAGCCGGAGCAGCCCTCATTCAAGAAGAGGCGGCCAAGGCCGCTGAGGACGCAACCATGGCGTCTCAGACTTATGCCAAGGCCATTGACAAAGCGCGCGCGCGATCCGACGAAGCCAAGGAGTCGCTTGGAAACTTTTTCGAGCCACTGGCTGCTTTGTGGGAACAGATCAAGAGCCTGATAGTTGTAGAGCTAATCAAGGGATTTATGGATGTGATCGAGTGGGCCGTAAGAGCTACGGGCTGGATCACTGCTCTTGTTAAAACGATTGGCGATGTTGCCGAGGCCATTAAGACGGCTAAAGCAGAGGGCGACCTTCTAGGATTGGCCGGAGCTTTTAGTGGATTCACATTTATTAAGCAGATGGAAGAAAACGTGGCAATACAGGAAGAGATTTCAGACCGCATTGTTGACAGTTGGGACGACATCGGCAAAAACGCGGAAGCCGGCGCTCTAACGGCCGCGGAGGCCGCAGAAGAGTTAAAGGTCAAGTTGATTAATGCGGGCAGAGGAATCCGCAAAGAATTGGATAAGCTGGAAGAAGCCTTCAGAGAGAAGATGGCTCAAATCGTGCGGCGCTACGAGGAAGCGAAGGCCAAGATAGACCTCGATTTCACACGACGAAGAACAGATGCCGGCGTCAGTTTCCGAAGAGACATTGCGGACATAGATCAGGACGCTCGCGAGAGTGAGATAGATGCCGCTAGAGATCACAACGAAGATCTCATTAATCTCGAAGAGGATCACAAACTCAAGATGCTGGAGATCGAAGAGAGCTTCCTCTTCGAGATCGAGGATGCTGTTCGCGAGCGCGATGCCCGTGGCGTGCTTATGGCTCAGCGCCGACACAATAAGGAAAAAAAGGAAGCTGAGCGTCAGAAGGGATTGCGAGAGAAACAACTCAAGAAAGATTTTGTCATAGAGCTTGCCGAGATTGAGCGTGAGCGAATACGCCGACGAGCAGAGAGGTTCGAGGAGTTTATGGAGGAGCAAGACGACCTCGCAATTCAAGAGGCTCGTCGTCGCGAAGACGCCAAGGCAGCGCGCGATAACGCAGAGCGCGACCTGAGAGATGCCCAGCAACGCAAGCTGGATATACTGGCTGCTGGATTCCTCGAAGAGTTCTCCGGCACCAACGCCAGCTTGAATCAGCTATACGATTTGCTGGATGCGTATATTGGGCCGGACGGATCAATTGAGCAACTTTATAAATACATTGCCGGCGTAGCAGCCAGCACCAATCTCTCTCCCACTATGACTCTTGCGTCCCAAAGTGGGTCGGGGGCCTTGCAAGATCCCGGCCAGACTCAGGTTTCCCAGCTTGTCAGCCCGTTCACTGGCCGGAGGGTGAGCGGCGGCCAAAGAGGCAAGTCATTTTTCGCTACTGGCCCAACGATGTTTCAAGCTGGCGAAGGCTTACCTGAGCGCGTGGATATTACTCCGATGTCGCAATCTACCGGGGCACCTCGCGGAGGGTTTGGCGGCGGCGCAGGCGCGGCGAGCGCGGTTGACATCAACCTCGGGATTGGGATGGAGCATGGCTTGATAGGAGAAATTGTGGATCAAAGCATGGACGCTACGGCCAACGTAATCGTAAGCATGACAAAGAAGCAGAGACGGCGGGCGAGGCGATAATGGGCGCAAGAGACTGGATCATCGGCGGAAACGAAATGTACGCACCTACGTCTGGCAGGTGGTTGCCGAGACAGGTGGTGGACGTGCAGGGTGACAACCGCCCGATTTATTCCCCGGTGCGCGCCTTCGAGATGCGCTGGCAGCTTGTGGACTACGCGGAGTGGGCCAACCTACAGGTGGCCTTTAATCAGATAGAAAGCAGTGGCTCCTACGCTGTTCGCCTGCCTACTTTCCCCACCGTCACCGGATCGGCCTATGGCTTCTCTGAGTATAGCGGCACTACGATGAGCGAGCCTCAGATCGGTCCCTTCTTTGAGCAATTCCCTCGTCAGGTAGTGTTGATTATCGGAAACATCAAAACCTAATGTACCTGACTGATTCCCAGCTTACCTCGGTAAGGAAGAGACCGCACCTGACACGACTCTGGCTGTCGATCTTCAGACCGCGGGTTGTGCTGGAAACACAAATCAATCAGGCCGGTATTGACAAGAGCGACCGGGACATCACGGTGTCTATATTGTCGGGCGAAATGCTCGATGTTCAAAGCGGGATGACCGTTTACATCGGAACGTCACAGGGGGCTAAAGATCTCGGTCGTATTCGTCTGCGCTCCGGCTCAGGGAGCACGTTGGTCCTCGCGGAAAATTCAATCAACTGGGAAAACGGATGGTATCTCACTGTGGTCCGCTACTTCGAGCCATGGGGCGTCTTCCCAAGAATCGTTCTGGATGACGATAACGTTCC
>SDBV01008787.1_pt1 | contig 13551 bp, 27 predicted proteins | sample 2277081 | NCBI WGS metagenome assembly SDBV01 (sample SAMN10402039, study PRJNA504765) | marine sediment metagenome | isolation source: marine sediment core GS10_PC15, 223 cmbsf | place: Arctic Ocean: Southern Knipovich Ridge | collected 2010 | reverse complement strand
ATATTACTCTGTATCATGACAGGGATATTTATTGGTTTCCTTCTATCAAGATGGGTTAAGGTCGTATGATAATAGCCCTCGTACTAAAAAATAGTAACACTATTCACACGATAGGGGATTCAATAGCTGAAATTAGGAAAGCTGTTGAACTTGGAGAACCTATAGAATGTTGGTGGTATATGTCGTCAGGTAAAAAGTATAAGGAGACTTTCGTATTTCCCGATGATGGTGATGCAGTTAGTCATTACGTTTCCGAATCCGATGTTCCGTTTGAGGAAATGTAATGTTCGGTCCCACTTGTGAACAATGTCTTCAGGACATAGATGAAAATCAGGAAAAAATTAAAGACGAGGAAGGGAATCTATTTTGTAATAAAAAATGTAAGAAAGCTTTTCAAGATTACTACGACGAATTAAGGAACTGTGCTGACGATCCTGAAGAACCAGAAGATTTTGGAGGGATATTGTAGATGAAAATACCTAGCATGAGTACCATAAGCGACTTACAAAAAGTGGAAAAGAAGCTAGTAGAGATCGACAATTTCAAAATAATGCTTCCTATTAAACAAGAATTCATGGCAGCTTTCAAACGCTATGAACCTCTAGCTAGGGATTCTACTCTCATAGCCACAGCAAAGAAATGTTTCCGAGCATACTTTTTTGCTATGGTCCTAGCGTTCCGCCTACCTAAAAATGGCCCGCCTCCTTACTTTGCCTACGGTACTGGCTACCATACATTCCGTCATATATTAGAGGAAACTTTTAAAGAAACAGGAGAACAAGGAATATCCTTAGCAAGAGGATGGGAGGCAGCAAAAGACGGATGGCCAGGTGATCCTAAAATTACTGGAAATAGTTATCTAGATAAATACAGTCACCTAACACTACCATATCTCCAAGTCTCCTGCGCTGTTGGTTTTAATCATTGGAAAGCAGAGAAGTTAAAAGGTGTAATAGAAGTAATAGCCCCAGAACAACCATTTGAGGTAACATTAAAGGATGGAAAAACAAGTGGTGGAACAGCAGATCAGTTAATAAGATGGTCAGGAGAACCTTGGTGTAGGGATTTTAAAACCACGGGAATGTCTCCCGAATGGTATGAAAGATCACAGTTAGATCCAAAGGACCAGTTTTATAGATATGCTCATGGAGTTAGTGGATTGGTTGGGGAACCATTGAAGGGATTGTTAATAGAAACACTCTTTCAACACAAAGTAACCAAAACTCACGATGGGAAACCTTATATCAAATCCTTCATCGTCTCCTTTACCCCATCACAATTAAAAAGGTGGGAGAATGAACAGGTAGTTTTTGAAAGGATGTTAGATATCTGTCGTGAGGAGGACATCTGGCCTGCTTGCGAGACATTTTGTGGTAATTGTGAATATCATTCCATCTGTAAAGTAGGAACAGAACGAGGGATGATGGCAAAGCTAGAACAGATGTTTACACAGAAACATTGGGATTTCAAGAACATAGACAACTCACCGCCGGGGGAAATATAATGGATGATATCAAAGATGTAAAAGAGGGAGAAGAAGGAGAAGCAAAGATAGTAGCAGTTACTGGAGTTCAAATTAATTTCCAGGGAGGTACAAGCACAGTAGCAAACTTGAAACATCCTCCTGATGAAGTATGCAAGGCAATATTTGCAGCTATATCAAAAGACGAACCTTCTATGTTCTATTTAGCAGATCCCGAGAAGGAAACTGTATTGATAGTAAACCCAGAATATATCAACTGTGTAATTGTTACAGCTGAAATTCATATTGATACTGGTAGGATTGAGAAGCCAAAGCGGATTCCTTTTAATACAAAAGGCACACAACCAGGACGAGGTAGGGGATAATTATGACAGGGATAGTTGAGCCAGTAATTAGACGAATAAGTGATTTAGCATCAAACATTTGTCTAAGTGCTATCATCTACGGCCAAAAGGGCTCAGGGAAGTCATGGTTTGCTGCTACAGCAGGAGATAGGACAGTTTTCTTTACTGTAGGTAGTAGTATCTCTGGGTTGAAAACTATAAACTCTCCTCTATTTCAAGAAAAGGTAGGAACAAATCCGTATTTTGAGGAGATTCATGAAGTATTAAATAAACAAAGAACTCCAATAAAAGCAACAGTATTTGATAACCTCTGTCGCAAGATAGATTGGTGGATAGATAACAAGTTGGATGATTTTGATACAGTAGTTATAGATGATGTAACAAACACAAGAAAAGCTGCAATGTTTAAGGGATTTGAAATCAACGCAGAAGCTGATCTCTCTAAAGGATGGGAAAAAACAAAGAAATACATCATCCCTATGCCCGGTATTCAAGACTATGGACAAGAGATGAAGTTAATGCTCTGGTTCGTAGAAACCTACATCGAAATCCTAGAAGGTCTTGGTAAGAACTTCCTTGTCTTAGCTCATGAGAGATATACTTTCTCGAAGTCTAAGAATAGAAAAGGAGATCCAATAGTAGGAGATAAAGATATAGTAGACAGAATCCGACCAGGGTTCACAGGAAAAACTATGCCAGATGATGTAACAGCTAACTTCGATGAGGTTTGGCATATGACAAAACAAGGCACAGGAAATGCCACTGTTCATAAATTAGACTGTTATGGAGACAATCAAATTCTAGGAAGTACAAGACATGGGGGTATCTTTAACCCGACAGAACTAAATCCCAATTTCCAGGAGATGCTATCGAGAATTAAGACAGCAAAACAAAAATCATTTAGAGTTCTTTCCGGAGAAAAGGGGAAATCATGACAGGTCCAGTAACAGAAGCACTAAGAACCTCAGAAGTCCCATCAGCAGTAGCACCAGCAACGCCAGTATTGAATGAACATCTCAAAAGGCTTGCTGTAGTAGCTGATGTAATGGAAAATCTTGAATCGAGAACCAGAAATTTAGTACATGTATACCTACATCCTAATCCAGGAGATCCACCAGAGCAAAATAAAGAAATACCTACTACTGATAATTTTGTAGGTATACTGCACAAGTTAATTTCTAGATTAGAAAAAAGTGCAAAAGAAATAGATGTACACGTCACAGACTTTGAACATTCCTGGAACCTGTAACTCAAAGAGGAGAAGCAAAATGCCATTGCACACCCCAGATCCAACCCAAGTATCAGCGTTTTTTCACCTGTTTCCGAAAGGAGATTATCTGTTCAATGTAGGAGAAGGGAAACCTTTTGAAGGAACAAATCAAAAGGGCGAAGCAAACTCTGGACTTCGTTATCCTATTATCTGCTCAGATGTCCTAGAGGGAGATTCTGCGAGTTCTGGTAAGAAGCAGATGTTTACTTGCTATACTCATAGTGAAGGAGCTTTGCAGTTCTCCAAAAGATTCCTCATGGCTTGTCTTGGTTTCTCTCAGGACAACGAAGGGGAAATGGCTTTCAATAAGAAATATGCTGGACAGGATTGGAAGGTAGATCCAGATCCAGATGCTCCTTATGTAGGAGAAGTTTGGCAGTCTATAAACAATTCTAGCTTGATTATGACTACGGATATTAAACTCGTAGAGGGAACCAAGCAACAGGATTGGAAGGCAATGAGGGCAGTTTCGGAGCTGTAGGAATTTTTGGTAGAGGGTAATCTTAGTGACTCCGAAACGCACTAAGTAGATTTTCCGCGAAAGCAGATTTTAAGGCTAGGGGAATCGTGCTCTCTACCATTACTTAAAAGTTGCTGGGGGTAATCCTAAGTGTAGACTGGGGAGATCCTGCGGTTAGGTAGGTTTTGTGATAATGCACGAGATCGTGCCCTCAGCATTCTTTTTTCTTTTGAGGTTATAATGGACAGTAAAATTATAGCAGCAGCAAATAAAGTAATTGTAATAATGAAAGTAAGACTAAAGTATAAAAGGGAACAATACTTTAGAGAATCCCGCGAAGCAGCGATAAAAGCACAAGAATGTGTAAACTGGCTCGATGTGTTAGATCGTGAGACTCGACAACAAGAAAGATTTTTACCTAAAGGAGACTAAATGCTAAAAATACCAAGAGGGAAGATAGCCTGCGTTCCGATCTTTGACCGTTTGGATTCGGGTATTAAAGGTTATGACGATGCAGAAGCAGCTTTGGGTTTTCAGAAACCTAAAAGTGGAAATATAATAACCCTAGATCAATACCGAGAACGGTGTGACCAGGGGATTGTGAAGTATGTGGGAGGAGGTGTATCAAAAAAGGAAGATGGGACAGTAATATCTCTTGGAGAGGAGTTTGGTTTCAAAATAGGAGATCATATCATCTTCTCGGGTTATACAGGGGAGTTGGTTAATTTTGAGGGAGAGGGATTGTTTATTATTTTTCCTGCAAAATTTGTAACTGCTACTGTGTTTACAGAACCTACTGAGATTCCTGGGTTGTTTTTTCAGGATGGAACAGGATCAAGAGAAAAAGATCATGGAAAAGTATCCATTGCACGAATGGAAGAACTAATATTAAAAGCCGGAGGAAGAACTAGAATCAGACCAGAAGATGGTCATACAATAGAAATTCTAGAGGAACCAGAATACTTTCCTGCAACCTACGAAATGGCTATGCAGTTAATAGCGGAAGCTATGACTCCATTGAAGATAAAGAAAGATAGACCTAAACTAGAAGATTATGACGATAGGAATTTATAATGGGACTTGCACTTTTATGGTTGCTAGAAATGCTTTGGATCTGTGCACTTGGCTGGACCTTAAAATGTTTCTCAAAAACCGCCACGGATGGCCTCGGGCCACGGCCCGACTTCGATCAAGTGTTAGCTAATTTTTTACTCGCTGAACGGGGGGATTTATAATGGGAATAAAATATAATTTCAGATATGAATGTGACAGTTGTGGAAAAGTACATCTTGAAGAAAAGTCACAGGATTCCTACAACATACATGAACCCAGTGAAAGATTAGCAGTATCTTATGGACCTTCGGATTGGATTTGGTTAAAAGTTCCAGGTAGAACTTGGTTATTTCTTTGTCCTGAGCATTCTATTAGATTAGATCAAAAGGAGATTTTTAATGGACAGACGTAAAGCAATAGCGACAGCACTTGTTGGCACGTTTCATGGTATAAAGTACATACCAGAAGTTGATAGTCCAAATACAGATGAACTTGAGATTAAAGAAGGTACTGCTGTTTGCGCAATTCGATTCAATAATAAAACATATGCACTCGGAATAGAATTTATTCCTGGAGATCCAGCAAAAAACACAAATCTTGGTCATGCATTAGCTCGATCATTTGAAGTTACTATTAATCAATTAGCAAAGTTTATTTAGGAGTCTATAATGGATCGTAAGTATATACAGCTTTTGCAAAAAATGGCAAGAGATCTTGTAGAAATAAAAATGCAGCTTTCAGAAATAGAAGATAAGTTAGATAATATAGATGCTAGAAATAGATGACAGGAACTAAATTAATCCCTAATCTCTGCCCAGAGAATGTAGATATAGTCTGTGTAGGAGAAGCACCAGGAGAGGAGGAGGAGAGAAATGGACAACCCTTCTGGCCTGAAGCTCCTGCTGGGGAGAAATTAGCAGAAGTATTACAACGCCAAGGAAAATTCCGTGGTGATGTAGGGTTATGTAACCTCTCCAATCACCGCCCGGCTGGGAACAAATTCTATTCCCTCCTCGGAACTCCAGAACTGGAAGCAGGACTAAAACGTCTAACAGCAGATTTAAAGAGAACACGACCAAATGTAATAGCAGCAATGGGCGCTTGGCCTTTGTGGTATCTAACAGGAAAATGTAACAAACCCCGAGGAAAACCAGTTAAAGGTACTGGAATAGAAAATTACCGAGGATCAATCCTCCCTTGTACTATCCCAGGACTAGAGGGTTCCAAAGTAATAGCAACCTACCATCCATCCTATGTTGCTAGGAATCCTACAAAGTATTCTACCTTTGATATAGATTTCGCAAGAGTAGTTTCTGATTCTAAATTCCCAGAACTACGACTCCCAAAACGAGAAATGATAATCGACCCTAGGGGATTAGAGTTAAAGAAATGGGTTGATATAATTATAAAATCAGGGCTAGCTACAGCAGATATTGAGTCAATAAAATACACCCCACATATCCTCTGTTACGGTTTTGCTACAAGTCCAGAACAATGTATCTGTATTGTTAACCATGACTCTCCAGAGTTTATGTGGGCAGTAAATAAAATTCTATCATCCGGTATCAAACTAATCTACCACGGAGGAATATTTGATTGGATTGTGGGAGAGTTGAATGGATTTGAGTTGTTCAAAGTTTGGTGGGATACAATGATAGCACAACATACACAATGGCCTGAGTTACCTAAAACTCTTGCTTATCTAACATCTACAAATACTAGAGAACCATACTATAAAGACGAGGGAAAAGAAGGAGAGGATACAAAGGGTTGGTCTAGTAAGATAATTAGGGAGATTTTATGGAAATATAATTGTAAGGATACAGGAACTACATTTGAGAGTCAAATAATCCAAGAGGATGAAATAACCAACGGCCCGGCTGGTTGGAGAACTACATTTGATTTTGAGATGTCAGAACTACCAATGACTGTAGATATATCACTCACAGGAATGGGTAGGGATGAGAAGAGAACAAAGATTTTAAAGGGAGTTCTCCTATATCAATGGGCTGATTGGCAGACAGAGTTAAATAAATTAGTCGGGCGTTCGTTAAATGTAAACTCTAACCCTCAAATGTGTAAACTTCTCTATGATGAACTAGGATTAAAGGAGAAACGAAAAAGAGATAAGCATGGTAAATATGTTAGAACAGCAGATGAAGATGCATTAGTTGCACTTGTTGGGGAATGTAAAGCTAAATATGAAAGCTATGTTCAAACTGATGTAAAAAATAGATGGTTAAAAAATCTCCTTATCTGTAAGATAACAATTAAGATTAGAGGTATACGAAAGGTTTTATCATCTTACATATCAGTAGAGATTAGTGCAGATGGTAAGGCTAGGTCATTTGTAAAGCTAACAGGAGCAGAGACGGGTAGGTGGAGTATGGCAAAGTTTATTGATAACACTGGTATGAATCTACAAACCCTTCCTAGGGAACCTGTGGAACTTGAGGATGAGACTATATTAGAAAAGATTGATATACTACTCGATTTAGAGAAAGCGTTGAAAGGGAAATAATGAGCACAGCTAAATTATATGCATTTTTAAATAACCGAAAAGCTTTTGCAGAAGAACTAAAAACGGTAACAAGAACCTTTGAAATAGGCTCAGACAAAATTGGAGAACTTGATCCTTTATTAGCTGGTCCAATAAAACTAGAACCAGAAGAAGGTTGGATTCATGTTGTATTTAAGTATAGAGGAATTTGTTATGGATTCAAACTTAATATAGAGGACTTTCACGATGAGGGAACTTTTTATAAAGGTTGGCGGTTTGCTCATGATTTCTTACTTAATACACTAAGAGCTAAGGATTTCCAGTTTCCTCAAGAAATAGAATATGAAATATGATTATCAAAGGTTTCATTACAACATTAATCCATGATGACTTACGAAAAGCTTGGGAATATACAGTTTCTCTAAAATGGATCATACCAGAAATGATTATTGATCTAAATATGCCAATTATAGAAGTCTCTGACATCAAACTCATTACCTTCTGGGAATCGTTGATATTATATTTCCTCACTACACAGCAATTTACATCAGAGAATGTTACAATAACTTTCAAATATTGGAGGGGGTCTGTTTATATAATAGACCTGAAACTCAGATGAAAACAACTAGGTTTAAAGCAATCAAAGTTGTATTAGCATTATATCCAGATCTGTATTATGATTATGATACAGCTACTTGGTATAGTAAAATTGGGTCTCATGGGGAACATTTTTTAAACATGGAGGTTGAGAAAGCTATGAAAACTTTAGATGGTGAGAAGCCTGATAAGGTTGAAACAAAAATTGAAGGGCCAAGCCTCGGACAACTTGCACAAAATAAACAAGACGATGATGATGGAGTGTCTCGTATTCATAGTAGAAGGATATAAAATGAAATACAAACTACCAAAATTCAAATTTGTCTTAACAAAACAACTAATCGAAGATGGAGAATGTCTGCCTAAGGGATACGGTTTTGCTTGGAGAGATTTTGATACAGCAGCAATGATTGCATATCCAATTCCATTTAATAAAATAATTGGTTGGTTAAGAAACATTTGGCATTGGTTTAAGGATGAGGTAAATCCTTCTTTAATAGATAAAAGCTATCGTAAAGGTTGGAAAGATGGACACGTTGCAGGGACTGCTTATAATGAAAAAGTCTTCAGTGAAAATGTAAATCGAGAGGTAAATTATAGAATAAATGAAATGGATTTGGATAGAAAAAGATATGAATTCAAACCTCCCGCAAATTTTATGAATCCAATGCCGGAAAGAAAATCCGAGTGAAAAAATACTCAATGGTGCAGGATGACTGCTATGGAGACAAAAAATGCCAACACTAAAACCTATATTAGGTATTACTGAATACGAGGCAACTGCTGATATTAAAGGTCCTCCACCTCCTAAGGGTATACCATCAGCTAGGTGGAGAGGAAATAAATCCTCTGGTTCTGATGCTTCCCTTGCTTGGTATAGAGGTCATCAAGCAGGGATTCACGATGCATTTCTAACCATAAAAAAACGTTATCCAAGAGTAGCAAAACAACTAAGAGAAGCTTTTGGTATGGAAGAAAACGGAAGCATTATATTAAAGTGAAAAAATACTCAATCCGTTCTCAATTCCACGCAAAGCCCGGTCACACTTTCATTCAGTGGGATCTTAAACAGGCAGAGTTCTGGGTAGCTGCTTGGTTAGCAGGAGATCCTAACATGAAAGAATCTCTCCTTACAGGAGATCCTCACAGAGATACGGCTGCCAATGCTTTATATATAATACCAAAAGAAGAAGTAACAACATCCATGAGATACATGGGAAAGCGTTCTAACTTTGCTTTCTGTTATCGAATGGGACCACCTAGGGCTACACAGGTTATTAATCAGGATAGTGATAAACCACCATTCTTGGTTATTTCCCTTAAGGAAGCTAGGATCTTTCATAAAAGATGGCATGGTTATTATCCACGGGTGGAGAAGGTATGGTGGAAGGAGATAGAGGAGAAGGCAGCTAATAATAGGACAATGATAAACACTTATGGTGTCATTCATGTGTTCTTTGAGAAATGGGGTCAGGAGTTATATAAACAAATGACAGCATGGGAACCACAGTCTACTGTTGCATATCATATGAATGGTATGGTTCATCCAGAGTTAGGGATAGAGGGAGGGATATTACAGATATATAAACAGTTTGTGATTCCAGGAGTTTTAAAGATAGTACAACAGGGACATGATAGTGTTGTTTGTGAGGTTCCTAATGAGGCGGTGGATGATGTAAGGATTCCTATTACGAATTTGTTAGAGAGACCTCTTGTAATTAATCGGGAGGAATTTACAATCCCCGTAGAGACTGAAGTTGGTGAAGTCTGGGGAGAAATGGAGGAAGTGAAATGAGTAAGTATTTACGTTTTGACTTTGCTGAAAAACAAAAGCCAAAGACTTCTGTCCATAATGTAATAGGTAGGTTTAGTGGAACTCATTTAGGACAAATAAAATGGTTCTCTCGTTGGAGACAGTATACATTTTTTCCATTACCTAATACAGCATTCAATATTGAATGTATGAATGATATTTCTGAGTTTATACAAGGTTTAATGGATCAAAGGAAGAAGAAATGAGACTCCCTCGTTGGGAATTCACGCATGAAGCTATAAATCATATTATAACTACAGCTGCGATAGAAGAAAGGGACTCAAAAGACGACACCGGCTTTCCTCCATACTTTTGGTTATCTAGTTGGACAATTAACAGAGTAGAGAAATTGTTACGAAGGCATAAAACTATTCCTAGGTTCTGTGGTCATAGTCATTTTGATGATAATAGGGATATGATAGTGTACCTCCCTTGGCCTTTCTATTATAAGAAATCTTGGAAGGCCCGATTTCGTCAAGCACGTTTTGCACTCAATGGAAAATGGGTTTCGTTAAATGCATACTTTGAACGTAAGGGAATGTAAGTGCCAGAAGAACAAGAATACAAACGTCAGTGTGAAAACTGGCTCCTCTCCTTTCGTGACTGGACACTCCCCAGAGCAGAAGCTAAGGAAACTTTTATCTTCTGGACAGGTCTATTTACCCTTGCCTCTGCTATACGGAGGAAGGTATATATCCCAAAATCCATCCTCGGTTCCTGGGAGGTTGCACCATATTTGTATATTATATTTGTGGCACCTGCTGGAAAGGCTAGGAAAACAACGACACTAGCATATACGGATGATCTACTACTAAAGGAAATGGGCATAACCAAATCATCTGCTGCTATGACACAACAAGTTCTAATGAAACGCCTAGCTGATTCTCCTGATTCTTCTATCTCGATACAGGTAAAAGAATTTGGGACATTTTATAATCAATCTAAAGAAATGATGATTGATTTCCTAACAGCTCTCTTTGATGGAGTTAAACGATATGATTCCGACACTCTTGCCCGAAATGTTGAATTTGCCGAACGGCCCTGCATTAACCTACTCGGAGCTACAACACCAAAGTGGATTTCGGAAAATCTCTCTGAAAATGCTATCGGAGGCGGTTTTGCATCGAGAGTTATATTCGTATTTGAAGATACAGTTAGACGACGGAAGCTCTTATATCATAGGGGTAAAGATAAAATCGATAGTGCAAAGCGCAAAACCATCCAAGCAAAGCTCTTAGCGGATTTGATACATATATCTCAAAACATAGAAGGAGAGTTCTCCATTGAATCTCACGCAGAGGAGTTTATAGAAGAATGGTATCTAAAATACGCAGACAACCCACAGAATCCTGACCCTAGGTTAACTGGTTATAATGAACGAAAGCCCGCCTATGTATTTAAGATAGCTATGTTGTGTCACCTAGCATACAGTGACGAACTAATTCTAAACCGTCAGGACTTCGGACAAGCATTAATGATCCTAGGACAAGTAGAAAAGAAGATGCTACAAACCTTCCAAGCTATAGGTAAGAATCCATATACCTTAGATATAGATGCCCTTCGAGAAACTGTTAGGGGATTAGGAACTATTCCTACAGAGAAGTTAAAGAAACAATTCCAACACGTAGCTACTCCTTCTAAGTTAGAGGAATTGATAGATTTCCTGATAACTACAGGGGATTTCAAGGAACTTCACGATGAAGGTGTTAAAACTTTACAATGGATAGGTGGATAAAATGAACTACAAATACACAAAAAGGCCAATAACAATCGAAGCCTTTCAGATGACAAGGGAACGCCGTTTTAATAATACTGAATGGCCAGAGTGGTTACATGATGCTTGGAATATGGATGGAGGAGAAGGATCTCTAAATATTGACCTAGATGATCCAACAGGAGAGAGTCTTTATATTGGTACATTAGAAGGAGTTTATAGGATTATTTGGGATGATTGGATTATTAAAGGTGTCATAGGCGAGTTGTATGCTTGCAAACCAGATGTTTTTGAAGTTTCTTACATAGCACATAAGGAATAAGAAAATGGATATCATAACAAAACCAAACATTCATGTTTTATCTGTTCCTCTTTTTATACAGCACCCAAAGTATAAGTTGCCTGTAAACAAATTTGAAGTAGGTAAGATGGAATTAGATCCCATACCTTCATTACAAGGAACCCCATCTGAGCAAGTAATAGCCCATGCAGGAAAGGATTGTTATGATGCCTATGGAGAGGATGGGAGAGATATAGATCAACATATTAGAACATTAATAGATAGTGGTCACGGTTCCGTTCTTGAACACGCAAATATATCCCTGTTCATAACCGGAATCTCAAGAGGTTGTAGTCACGAATTTGTACGACACAGAGCTGGGTTCTCCTATTCCCAAAGATCCACCAGATATGTGGCTGAAGAGGAATGTGCTGTTGTCCTTGAGCCTTATATGGCTTATCTTTATACAGATATTAATGTTAGTACACTTCAGACAATTTTAATAAAGCAATATATAAAATCATTACGATTATCTGTAGATGCTTATAAAAAAGCAGTATCAGGTTTGATGGAACTTTGTCCAGAGCATATAGAAGGAAGGGATCAAAGAAAATGGGCTAGAGGCAAAGCCTGCCAGCTACTGCCTATTGCACTAGAAACAAGGCTGACTGTAACTGCTAACCTTCGGGCTTGGAGACATTTCTTAGTACAAAGAAGCTCTCGATTTGCAGAACCAGAAATTAGGAGACTTTCTAACTATATCTACAAAGCAATCCAGCCTTATGCCCCAACAGTTTTCCAAGACTTTACAGCTGAGATCATAGATAGTTACTCCGAATACACTACACCACAACCAAAAGTATAGTACAATGAACGACCCAGTAAGCCATCCAGCACATTATACAAAAGGAAATATAGAAGTTATTGACTTCCTCCTAGATCAAGACTTCAATTTCCTTGCCGGCACAGCAGTTAAGTATATATGTAGATATCGTTATAAAAGCCATCCTATAGAAGATTTACAAAAAGCTGCTTGGTATTTAGAGAAACTAATTAACATAGAGCTAGAAAAAGAAACTATGTTAGTAACACTTAAACCAGGAACACAACCAACTTCTTTGGAAACTCAAGGACAACATTATCATATAGGGAGGGAAGGATGATCCGCTTCATAAATCTAGGTGACCAAATCTACTGTGACGAAGAAACAAACTCATTCGCTTTTTTTGATACAGTAACAAGTATGTTTAGAATGTTTAATGGTTCTCAGTATTGGGATACAGCTGAGGATTTTATAGAAGATTTTAACCAAGAGTGTCCAATACGTGTAATGCCTGGACAACCCAAAGGAAAAATAGCTTTGGATTTAGAAGAAATAAATAATGAATTTAAAAGATATAAAGAAAAAATACCTAAGAAATTCTTTGAAGGATCATTTACTCCTAGCGATTCACCGTCCCAATAAACGGTAGATCCACAGGACCAGGTTCAATCGGGATTGCCATGAGTCTAGCAGCAGCTTCTATTGGATTTTCAGCTTCTTGAAAAGCTTTTAGCACATCACCAGCAGCATAAGAACCTGGAAAGATAGAACGGAGATCTGATTCTAGGAAGTTATCAAAATCTATTCGAGGAAATAGCCTCCCAATTCTAGAGCGAGCTAACTTTCTATCTATGCTATCTCTAGTAGTAAGAGCATCCCTTAATAAACCTAACGTCTGTGCAGTAGGACCACCTGTAAAAAACAACCCAGGAAGGGTCATCCAACTAAAGAAATTAATCCCCAAAGCCGCACCTGTTCCAACTAAGGCAGCTTGAGACATAGCAAATCTAGTAGCAAAAGCAGCTCTCTGAGCTTTCGTTCCTCTAGTTAATCCTGCTATAACAAAAGCAGAGGTATTTGAGGACCATGTTCCAAACTGTGTAACTAATCTCCCTAAATTTGAATTCCAACCCCAAGGGCGATTTGCTTGTCCAAACACACCAATCATTTCTCTAGCAGCTTGCTGTCCTAACATACTTGCAGCTTCGTCATAC
>SDBV01008786.1_pt1 | contig 13554 bp, 16 predicted proteins | sample 2277081 | NCBI WGS metagenome assembly SDBV01 (sample SAMN10402039, study PRJNA504765) | marine sediment metagenome | isolation source: marine sediment core GS10_PC15, 223 cmbsf | place: Arctic Ocean: Southern Knipovich Ridge | collected 2010 | reverse complement strand
CGGAAATTCCTAGAGGACGTGGCTGACGATCGCTAGAGCTCCGTCGAGCTCAGCTCACCGCCGCTGCGCCCAGATGTGCCCGAAAGGTCCGCCGCCTTCGGAAGGGTTCGCACGAACGCTGAAGCCTTCAGACCTCAGGCGGTCCACCAGTTCTTCGTGTCCGTGATCGGTCACCTCGTCATGGTACTCCAGGGCGATTCGATCGATTCTCTCCAGGGTGGATCGTGGCGCGTTGAGCAGTATCTGGAATTCGGCGCCCTCGCAATCGAGCTTCAGAAAGTTCACGTGTCGTATGCGGTTCTCTTCGAGTAGCGAGGGCAGCGTCGTGCCGTCGACGGTGGAGAATTCCGATAGGCGCCCTTCGATCGCGTTGTGGTCGAACAGCAGGTGGCCGCCATCGTTTGAAGAGTGAAAGAGGCGTACCGAACCGATCTCATCCCCGACGGCGCGGTTGAGGCAGGATACGTTGTCGGCGTTGTTGCGTTTTACGTTGGCCTGCAGGAACTGGAAGTTTGGGCCGTAGGGTTCCACGGCGATGACTCGATTCCGAGTCCGGCGCGCGGCGAACAGCGAGAAAACCCCCACGTTAGCCCCGATATCGACGACCACATCGTCAGGCTGAATCTCGAATCCCGACGGGTTATAGACGTTCCAGCCCCACACTTCGAGAAAGATGCGGAGGAGGGGTTCGTTGGGTCCGCCTTGCAGCGAGGTTCCGTCGCGGAGGTCGATCGTGTGGATGTTCTTGTGAAAGAGCCACTGGGCCAGGTATAGCTTCGGGTCGACTCCATATTCGCGCCAGCAACGCACGACCTGAACCGCCGTCTTAAAGCGTAGAACCGGGTGCACCATAGCGTGGCCGAGTTGGCGGCGCTCTCCTGAGCGCTCGTGACAAACGAGCCGAAGAGGGGGGCGGGATGGAATAAGATACCGCACGTGATTCATCCCCAACAAGTACCGGCCGCAACTTCAGCTGCGGAGGAAGCGGGATCTGTTGTGAGGACGATGGCCCGGCTAATTTTGAGTGCGTGTGTGAGGTACGAAAACTTCCGACTGGCTCGAAGGCCCTCATCGCCGGGACCCTTGCCGCGGCCGCGCTCGCGGCCGGACCTGCTGCGATCCAGGCTCAGGAGGGCTCAGCGGCGGCGCGTCTCGGGGGGACGGCCATCGGGCTCTACTCCGGCTCTCTCTTGGGACTCGCCGGTAGTACCATCCCGTGTGCTCAAGTAGCCGCGACCCGAGCCTGCGCGAGAATTGCGGTGGCGGTCGGCGGAGTGACCGCCGGCATCGCCGGCGGCCTGCTCGGAGATGCCGATTCCGAAGCGGTGGAGGATGCCTTGCGTGCGGCGGGCTTCGGCGCGCTGGCGGGCGCCGCCGTCGGCGTCGTCGTCAAGGAGCTGGTCTACTACTATGACTGGCTAGACGTTCTTGCGTTTACGGCGCTGGGATCCGCCATCGGACCGGTAGCACCGGGTGCGGCGCTCGGCCTCGTCGCCGGCGGCATCCTGGGGTTCAGCCTCCACCTGATCGTTCCGTCCTTCGAGCTCGCCGATGCTGCCGCTATCGGCGTCATCGGCCTCGCGGTGGGCGGAGTCGTCGCCTGGACGCTGAAGGCGACCGACGCACGCAGCGATTCCGCTATTCAGGGACCGACTGTGACGATCGATTTACTGACTCTTCGCTTCTGACTGCAGGCCACCGGTGCTCTCTCTGAACGCACGCTGCCGCTCAGCGCTGCCGGCGCTGATCGGACTCGTTTGCCTCACCGCCTGCGCCAGGAGTAATGAGATGGCTCCGCAGCCGGCGGAACACTCCTGCAGGGGGAGCCCGATCCGCTGGTATGCCCCGGCGTCGCTCGACATGCGCCGCGAGCTGGCCCGCTGGTGCGCTACCGTTGGCCCGGCCCTTATCGAGCCCCTTCCGTCCGTGGAGCTGGGAAGAACCGCAGCGGCGGGTCCGCTGACTGTTGTCTCATGGAACGTCAACGTGGGAGGCGGCGACCTGCTCGAGTTCCTTAGCGGGGAACTGGACCTCGACTGCGCAGTTGGCGCGCCGCGGCCCGGGCCTCGCTTCTCACACTTCGCACTCCTGGTGCAAGAGGCGCACAGGCTTTCCGAGGATGTGCCGGCGCCGGAGCCGGGGGCTCCGCTACCGCTGCGGATCGATCCGCCGCAGCGGCCCGGACCGATGCTCGACATCGCGGAAGTCGCAGCGCGTTGTGGGCTCGCGATGATCTATGTACCCTCGGCGCGCAATGGCGACCGGGGGGAAGGCGCACGCCGCGAGGACAAAGGCAACGCGATCCTCGCCAGCGTCCCGATATCGGATTTCATCGCCATCGAGGTGCCGCTGGAAGCGTCGCGGAAAGTGGTGGTGGGGGCGAGCCTGGCACTTCCGGACGGTGGCCAGCTGCGCGTCGTCAGCGTCCACCTCGACGTCGCGGCGGGCCTCGCCCGCATCCTGATCAGCGGCAACTCCTGGCGGTTGGAGCAGGCCCTCACCGTGATCGAAGCCCTCGAGCTCACCGAGAGCGCCATCGCTACGCTAGTCGCCGGCGATTTCAACGTATGGTCGGCGGATGAATCGGCGCTCAAGGTGTTTCGTCGCGAGTTTCCAGAGTCGCCTGCCTGGACGGGGCGCCCCACCCGCGGCGCTTTCGCTCCTGACCATCTTTTCTTCGCCGCGGCGCGCGACGGACGGGTACAGCTAGTGCCGGGCTCGTATCGGCGGCTCGATGAACGCTTCCATTCCGATCACTACGCCCTCTCGACGCAGGTGATGACGCGGCAGTGAGCACTGCGATGTCAATGTCTCGGAGATCAGCGACCCTCGCCCTCGCCGACTACGCTGCAGGCCGGCCGAGCGTCAGTTTGGCCGACCGAAGAACCACTTACGCAAGCCCTTCGCTTGCTTTTCATCCTTGTTCTTCAGCTTCTTTAGCTTCTCGGCTCCTTTGGGGCGACCGGAGGCTGTGGCGAACAAGCGACGATGAAGCTCATCCTTGTAGAGCGGTGCCGCATCCTTCTTGGCGCTGAACCACATAGGTTAGACCTCCTTGGGCCGAATTAGGAATGACTATCCCCAAGCTAGTACCAGAGGGGCGAAATCGCCAACAGGAGAGGGCAGATGGGAACAGGGGCTCTGTTGCCTTAGCCCCGTCTGCCGTGCGATCGTTAGGGCCGGCATCGTAAAAAGAATCCAGTTCTATCAGAACAGCTAGATAGGTGAGAGCGGAATGACGAAAGGGACGAAGTTTCTCGGGCGGCTTGGCATCGAGGATGTGAACTCCGGCGGCTTCGCCGGCGAATGGCTGGGGTCGGGGCCCGATCTGGAGGTCAGCACGCCCATCGACGGCTCACGAATCGCTACCATCAAGCAGGTCACCGAAGAGGAGTACGATCAGATCGTCAGCCGCGCCCATGAGGCGTTTCTGGAATGGCGAAACGTGCCGGCGCCCAGGCGTGGGGAGCTCATCCGCCAGCTGGGGCTGCGGCTGCGGGAGCTGAAGAGTGAGCTGGGCCAGCTGGTCACGCTGGAGATGGGGAAGATCAGCACCGAGGGTGAGGGCGAGGTGCAGGAGATGGTCGACATCTGCGACTTCGCCACCGGCCTCTCGCGCCAGCTCTACGGCGTGACCATGCCGTCGGAACGGCAGGACCACCGCATGTTCGAGCAATGGCAGCCGCTGGGCGTCGTCGGTGTGATCACCGCCTTCAACTTCCCGGTCGCCGTCTGGGCCTGGAACACGGCGCTGGCGGCGGTCTGCGGTGACAGCGTGGTCTGGAAACCGTCGAGCCAGACGCCGCTCACCGCCATCGCCTGCATCAAGATCGCCGAGGCTGTGGCCAGGGAGAACGACGTGGACCCGGCGATCTTCTCCCTCGTCGTGGGTCAGGGGGCCAGCGTCGGCGATCGGCTGCTGCACGACCGTCGCATCCCGCTGGTTTCGGCGACCGGCAGCTGTCGGATGGGGTACCGGGTCGCAGAAGTGGTCGGTAAACGGCTCGGCCGCACGATCTTGGAGCTGGGCGGCAACAACGCCATCATCGTCACGCCGTCGGCTGACCTGGAGCTGGCGATCCGGGCGATCGTGTTCGGCGCGGTGGGCACGGCCGGCCAGCGCTGCACCAGCACGCGCCGCATCATCGCCCACGAGTCGATCAAGGAGGAGCTGGTCGGCCGGCTGGTGAAGGCCTACGGGGGGATTTCGATCGGTGACCCGCGTGACGAGGAGACTCTCATGGGCCCGCTAGTGACGAAGAGCGCCGTGACGGATCTGGGTAACGCGATCGAGCGGGTGCAGAAGGAGGGCGGCGAGATACTCTATGGCGGTGAGCCGCTGGATGGCCCCGACTATGCCGGCGGTCATTACGTGAAGCCGTGTATCGCTGCGGCGAACAACGATTACGAGATCGTTCAGGAAGAGACGTTCGCGCCCATCCTCTATATTATAGGATACGGCAACAAGTCGGCGACGCCCCGCCAGGCGGTGGAGGAGGTCGAAGAAGCGATCGCCCTCCACAACGGAGTGCCCCAAGGCCTCTCATCTGCCATCTTCACCGATCATCTGCGCGAGGCAGAGCGATTCCTCTCAGCTCGCGGCAGCGACTGCGGAATCGCGAACGTCAACATCGGGACGAGTGGTGCCGAGATCGGCGGCGCCTTCGGCGGCGAGAAGGAGACGGGCGGCGGTCGCGAGTCAGGGTCCGATTCGTGGAAGGCGTACATGCGCCGCCAGACCAACACGATCAACTGGAGCACCGAGCTGCCCCTGGCACAAGGGATTTCGTTCACTACGTCGGAGAGTTCGGTGCGTCGGTAGGTAGCGGGTCAATCGAGCGCCGCGTCGGCGAGCTTGCGCACGGTGTCTGCCGCCTCGTCGTTGGCTTCGATGCGATCGAGGACGTCCATGATCGCGGTGAAGCTCTTCATGCCCCGAGCGTGCGTATCGCCGTAGCCTTTGATCAGCCGCGGGCACCTGGCAATCTCTAGCGCCAGATCGTAGCTCGACGGAGCGGCCGACGCGATTCTCGCCAGCCAGCGATCGATCAGTACCATCTCGCGCCGGTGTCGGTAGGAGAGACGCCGCCAGGGTCTGAGGCTCGCGATCGCGTACAGGAGAAGAAAGCCCCGCAGTTTGGCCGTTGGCACGAAGAAGCCTGCTCTCCCCAGAGCCCCCTCCCTCGCGGCGACCTCCGCCGCCCGCTGGCTGAAAGTCTCCAGCATGTCGTTCCCGTAGAGCTGCCGAAACTTCCTCGGATAGAGCCGCAGGAAGGCGCTGTACACGCGGCCAAGAAAGGCGGCGGGAGGCTTTCTTCTCATGCCGATTCCGTGTACAGGTCCTTCTCGCTTGCGACGACGACCAGTTCGTGAAGCCGGCGCGCCTCTAGCGCAGCGACTCCGCGCCCTAAGGCTGTCAGTCGGAAGTACTGGCGGCGCGAGTCACTGGACTCGGCGGCATCAGGCGCGGGTTCGATCAGCCCATCGTCGGTCAGGCGCTTCAAAGCCTGGTAGAGGCTGCCAGTTGTGGGCTTCAGCTTGCCGCCCGAGCGTCGCTCGATCTCCTTCCCGATGGCGTAGCCGTGTGAGCACGCTGTCCCTAGCGCCAGCAGGATATGGAAGGAGAGGTTGCTGAGCGGCAGGAATTGGTTGGGATCGACGTGCTCGCGCTTCATTGCGGTTCCTCGGCAGCGGGCCGATTATATGGACAGTGACTATAGTGGCCATCACTATAGTAAGGCGTTGAGCCCATCACCACAAGGGTCCGCGGCGTGGATATGCAATTACTAATCACTGACTACTGAAGAGACATCTCTCTCAGAACACCGGCCAGCAGCCGGACCGCAGCAGCGATCGCTCCTTCGTCCAACGCCTGGTACCCCAAGAGCAGCCCGGCTCGCTCAGGAGGTGTCGTATAACAGTGGTCGACCGATTCGACCCCCACGCCCGCTGCTGCCGCTCGCTCTATCAGCTCGGGAATCCTGTCGGCGCCGAGATCCTCGAGCCAGACGACTACGTGGACCCCGGCGTTGGCGCCCTGCACCTGAACTCGATCCCCCAGCTCGCTCTCCAGCGCCGCGAGCAAGGCCCCACGTCGCGCCGCGAACACCAACCGGGAGCGGCGCAGATAGCGCTCGAAGTGGCCGCCGTTCAGGAAGTCGGCCATCACTTCCTGCAGCAGCTGCGGAGTGTGCCGGTCCGCCAGAGCCTTCGCGGCGCGAAAATAGGGTAGCAGCGGCTCGGGCAAGACAAGATAGCCCAGCCTGAGTGCCGGAAAGAGGACCTTCGAGAACGTGCCCAGATAGATGACGCGTCCGGAGCGATCCAGACCCTGAAGCGCCTCCAACGGTCGAGCGTCATAACGATACTCGCCGTCGTAGTCGTCTTCCAGAACGTACGCCCCGACCTTGCTCGCCCACGATAACAGCTCCAGACGCCGGCTCAACGAAAGGATGCCTCCGGTAGGGAACTGGTGCGACGGTGTCACGTAGGCCAACCGGGCCAGCACGTTACGGCGTGGAAGGCGGTCAACCTCCAGCCCCTGCTCATCGACTCCCACGCCCAGCAGGATCGCGCCGGCTGCGAGGAAGGCGTCGCGCGCACCACGGTAGTGGGGCTCCTCGATCACGACCTGGTCTCCTGGGTCGAGGAGAACGCGAGCCACCAGATCCAGACCCTGCTGAGAGCCGGCCACGATGATCACCTGCTCCGGCGTGCAAGTGATCGCCCGCGCCCGCGTCAAGTATTCCGCCACCGACGTACGCAACGACGTTGTTCCTTCCGGCGCGCCGTAGTTCAGCGAGGGCTCGCGGCTGCGGCGCCCCACCAGCCTCCGCCAGGTCAGCAAGGGCAACGTCACCTCGTCGGCGAACCCGTAACGGAAGTCGTAGCGCACGTCTCCCGGGTCGGAGGAGGTCGTTCCCTGCGAGCTCAGGGGCAGCCGCCTCGCGAAAGCCGACAGCCGCAGCTTGTATCCGCGGCGGCCGCTCCCCTCCGGCCGACCGCCGCGGCGATCCGCGGTCAGCATCTCCTCCGGCAGCGAGGTGCCCACGTACGTCCCCGAGCCGACCCGCCCCTCCGCGTAGCCCTCGTCCACCAGGATCTCGTACGCCAGCAGTACCACGTTCCGCGATACTCCCAGCTCGCGGGCCAACTCCCGCGTCGAGGGCAGCCGGCTGTCTGGCTTCAGCCGACCGGCCAGAATGCCGGCGCGCAGCGCCTCGTAGATCTGGCGGTGCAGCGATCCGCGCCCGCTGAGCTGCAGAAGTGCCGTCATCAGGGTGTCTCCGGGGCGTCTACGGCAAGCCAAAGTGGTACCATAGAAACGGCAAGAAATGGCGTCTTGTGCGTACCGATCATGCCGCTACTTATAACTCCTGACCGTTGTATATGGAAGGGTAGGGAAGGACTACAGCTCGGAGATTCACCTATGTGCCGAAAGCTGAACATCACCGGAGGGCTGATCCCGATAGCACTGCTGGCCGCGCTGACGGCCGGCGCCGAAGGGAGCATGGTTGGCGATATGGCGAAGGAAAGAGCGCGATGCGATGCCCCGGAGGCGCACCGGTTCGATTTCCTGGTGGGCGAGTGGGAAATCCGAAACGAGATGCGGACGCCGGACGGTGGCTGGGTGACGACGCGCGCCACGCTGGAGGGGCACAAGCACCTGGACGGCTGCGCCCTTATCGACTACTGGGATGGTATGGCGCGGGACGGCGAGCCGCTGAAGGGGATAACGATCCGCGCCTTCGACCCCGAGTCGGGGAAATGGTCGATCGTTTGGCTGGACGACCGCAACCCACCGGACTTCAAGGCTTTGGTGGGCGAGTTCGAGGACGGGGTGGGTCAGTTTTTCCAGGAGAACGAAGTTCGGGGCGAGTGGGTGAAGGTGCGGTTCACGTGGGACGAGATCACGGAAGACTCGGCGCGCTGGACCCAATCGTTCTCAAGGGACGGTGGTGTCACCTGGGAGACGGATTGGATAATGTACTTCACGCGGAAAAAGGAGGCGTGCGAGCTGTCGGTCTGGACGTGAGCGGCGGAGCGACGCCGGGGAAACAATAGAGAAAAGAGTGATCATAGATGCGGTACGATCTCAGCGGTAAGCCCGCGAGCTTCATGCGCAGGCGCGACCGCTGTGTGGATGATGAGGAGTGGATACGTGAATTCCTGCGCCACAGCCCGATCGGCGCACTGGCCTCCGTGCACGACGGGCAGCCCTTCATCAACACCAATATCTTCGTCTACGACGACGATGCCGATCTGATCTACTTTCACACCGCGCAAGTCGGACGCACGCGTTGGAACCTGGAGCGGGACAGCCAGGTCTGTTTCAGTGTCAGCGAGCTCGGCCGGATTTTGCCCGCCGAGACGGCCAAGGAGTTCAGCCTCGAGTACGCCGGCGTAGTCATCTTCGGGAAGGGGAGCATCGTCGAAGATCATGAGGAGAAGTATCGCGCGCTGGATCTGATGCTGAGGAAGTACGCCCCCCACCTGGAGCCCGGAAGCGACTACCGCCCATCCACGGAGGATGAGCTGGAGCAGACAACCGTCTACCGCATCGAGATTCAGGACTGGACCGGCAAGATGAAGCAGGTCGAGCCCGACTTCCCCGGCGCGTTCACCTACCCATACCCGGGCGTCCTGGCGCGATGACCGCCGTAGCCATAACGAGTGTCGGGAGCGCCGGGCGCGTCGTCTCGCTCCGGCCTCGCGCCGCCGCTCACTTCAGGGTGACGGGCCGGGCCGCCGCGGCGCTCGCTAAAGACAGCGCCGCTGCGACGACGCGCCCGGCGCTCCCTTCGCGCGGATCTTGTCGGCCATCTCGTGTCGCCGCTGAGACTTAGGTTGGAGCGCGGGTCGACAAGGTGGTTAGCCGTTCGGTTTCGATCCCCGGCCGCCTCGGGCTTCACGAAGATTCTGGTCTCGAAATCGAGTCCCGCGCACAGCCCCAGCTACTCGTGGTAGTTCCCTTACACTCCTAAGATCCGCACTTCTGGCGGTCTTCTCCGCCAATTTCTCCAGTTTTACAGCACAATTACCGGAAACCCAGGAGGCAAAATGAACGCCCCACGATGCTCGTGCGGCGGGATCGAGTCCGCCTGTATCGCCCAGAACGAGGGCATGGCGACATGCCGTAGGTGCCGAAAGGCCCTCGATCGCATGGACCGCCTCCGGGTGCCAATGGACGAGGGCGCTGTCCGTCCCTTGCCGCCGGCCTGGCTAACGCCGTTGGCGATCAGGCAGGGGCTTTACGTCTCGTTCCGGGAGCGGGCCGCGGCATACTACGAGCGCGAGCTGAAGGAATTGCGGGCTGGCGGCAGTCCCGCCTTCAGCGGGCACGCGGTAAGTCTAGGGGATGATGGCGAGCTCTCGTTCGAGTTTTATGCGGTTCATGACGATGGCGAATCTCTGGGAACCCTCTGCGGCGCTATGACGGGTATCGCCGATTTCGTCCAGCCGATGGTGGCCGAAGCTCCCGATGGAATCTTCTCCGCCTACTCGGCGGGGATTTACCTCGCTGGAGATGATAAGACCGCCGGAGACCGCGACATGCTCGCCGGGCTCGCCGCAGGTGGCGGCGTATTTTGCAAAGCGGACGGGTAGAAAGCGGCGCAGTCGTCATGACCTACGCCGCTTTCTCCTAACCTCGGCTCACGGGTGCGAGATGAGGATGTTCCACATGTAATCCTGATGAGCATTGCAGATCTCGCCGAACTCGGTTGCGGCGTCCGGCTGCTCCGCGGCAACTTCGGTGCGGACCGTGCCTAACGTGTTGAACACAGTCTTGTGATCCGCGCCATCAAAGACAGCCAACCTTCGCCACTCGCCTCCGACCAGGTGGGAGTACCAGCCCCACGAATTGAATCCACCCTCGCCCACGTGTCGATCGAGGATGGGTCCGATCGCCTCCATGATCAGCGTGTCGGCGCGGGCTTCCCGGCTGATGTCACACTGGTAGTAAGTGGAGAATCCTGCCGGTGGCCTCGCCACGGCCGCCTCGCTGGGCGCCTGCGAGCTTGCCACTGAAGTCCAGATGTAGTCGTCGTGACTGGGGCAAATGGCGGTTAGCTCGTTGAAGGCGTCTGCCTGGTCGGCGGCGAACTCTTCTATAATGAGGTCCCGGGTATCGAGCAGCCCATCGACGCTGCTCGCGACGAGATAGAGGACCCGACGCCACTGACCGCCCACGTGGTGGCCGAGCCAGCCCCACGCGGTAAGATGGCCCGCCTCCACGTGCCCATCGAAGAGCGGGCCGAAGACCTCTTCGACCAGGACGTCCGCCGCCGCTTCGCGTGACTGGTCACAGTAGAAGTAAGTCCCGATGACGACCGGAGAGGGCTCCTCGTCCTGGGCAGAAGCGGCGTACGGACACAACAACACGCCTAGCCCGACAGCAATTGCAAGCTGTGTCTTCATGGTGAACCTTTCGGCAAGGGTGAAGATCTCAGAGCTGCCTCTCGGCGATGCTCTGCGTTTGCCTGCGCGGTTCTTCCCGTAGCCTGCTTGAGAAGGAAGCGGGATAGCTTTACAGGTAGAGTGATGGGCATTCGTGATGGGCTAAGCTCGCGCCATCACAGTTGGGTGGCAAGAGCTAATTCGGTTCGTCTGCGATCAGCGGTGGGTTTGGCCCCGGAATCCCGGGATTCGTCCCAATGCCCTTCCCAGGCCTGGATCCCCTGCCGATCTTGGGCCGTTGTTTACGCCTCGATTCAACAGGAGGACAGATGACGCAGCGTTTTATCATAGGATCGTTCCTGACCCTAGCCCTGTTTAGCGCCGCCGGCGCGAGTGACGCGGGCGCCCAGGGCTTTCGCTGGCCGGAGGACCCGGAGAACCTCAAGGTGCTCCCCGACTCCATCCGCGGCGACAAGTTGGGCGACGTGATGAAGGGCTTCTCCTTCGCACTGGGCGTCCGCTGCAGCCACTGCCACGTCGGCGAAGAAGGAAAGCCGCTCACGGAGTTCGACTTCCCCGCCGACGACAAAGAGACGAAGCGGATCGCCCGCGTGATGCTCGAGATGGTTCGGCACATCAACGAGTCACACTTGGCGCCCGTCGATACTTTGCGCGCCACGCCTCAGACCAGGGTCGAGGTCACCTGTACGACGTGTCACCACGGCGTCAACCGTCCGCGCCAGATCCAGGATGTCATCGGCGAAGAGCTCGACGCGGAGGGCGTCGAAGCGGCCGAAGCGATGTATCAAGAGCTGAGGGAAGAGTATTACGGCGGATTCAGCTATGATTTCCAGACGGGTCCCCTCGTCGTGCTCGCCGAGGACCTCGCCGCTCGAGGGAAAGTCGACGAGGCCGTCGCGATGGCGGAACTGGAGCTCCAGTTCTACCCAGAGTCCTACTCGACATACTTCGCTCTCGCCAGGATCCAGGCGCGCGCTGAGCGCCGAGAGGAAGCTATCGCCAACATGGAGAAGGCGGTGGAGTATGCACCGGATAACGTCCGGCCATTTCTCCAGCGACAACTGGACGCGTTCAAGAGCAAATGAGCGATGGGCGGCCAGCCCTCGGTGGGTTTCTCGACGGCTGGATTCCCCTACATTATCCTAGGACCTGAGACAGTCTGGCAGCTGCCGTTGCAGCCGGGGCTGTCGTGATCTCATCAGACCGAAGGGATAAGCCCCAAGTCTGAATCCGGAGGAGCCGCCCGATGTCCTCTCGCACGCCGTCCATGATCATCGCTTTGTTCGTAGTCGCCCTGCCAGCCTTCGCCCAAGAGCATGCCGAGGAAGAATCCCAGCGTCCGGCCGACTGGGTCGTTCGTTTTGACAAAGCCAACGCATCGGAAGATGCCCTCTACTTCGTGGCGATGGAGCCAGGCTGGCACATCACGACGGGACCGGCTGGCATCTTCTACGACCCGGCGCTCACCGCGGTCGATGAGTACCGCGTCGAGAGCGAAATCTTCCTGTTCGACCCCAAAGGTCGTCACCGCGAAGCGTATGGCATCTTCATCGGCGGGGTCGACCTGGAGAGCTCAGACCGGCGCTACGTTTATTTCCTGATTCGGAACGATGGAAGCTATCTGATCAAAGAGCGAGTCGGGAGCGGAACGGCACAGCTGGTCGGCTGGACTCGTGACGACAGCATCAAGCTGCACACGGGTGCGGAAGACCCGGTGGTGAACACCCTGGCCATCGTGGTGCGCGACGACCAACTGACGTTCATGATCAACGGCCGGGAGGTCACGCATCTGGCGCGCGGCGAACTGAATGTGAACGGCGTCGTTGGGCTCCGCGTGAACCACTCGCTCAACCTTCACGTCTCGAAGCTGGACGTGAGTGGAGTCTAGCGTTCCTTCTATTCTGCGAGTCGTTGGAACAGCGCTCGGGTTCGCTCCAGTTGCGAGGAATCGTTCGCCGCGAAGAACCAGAAGCGCTCCAGGTCGCCACGGTTCACAAGCAGTTGCATCGTTCCCTGTGATTTGTGCTCGGCGATGAGCCAGTTGACGATGATCTGGTAGTCGAGTCGCCCGTCCTCGCTCAGCGGTTGGGTGCGAGCGAACACGAACGGTTGTAAATCGTCTAGCACTCGCGTGATCGGATAGCCCGGCAATTCGCTAAAATCGCCTGGATAGTCCTCCGGCTCTTTCTGACTGCCCACGAAGCTCCCCAGTACCACCGGACGCCGTTCCGCGGGGAGTTCGCCCGCAGCTTCGAGGGCCAGGATAGTCGCTGCCTTGTGGTGTGCGTGAAAGCGTTCGATCGGGAGGTGCGCGAAGACGAAATCGTAGTCGCCTTGCAGCATGATCTTGCGCAGGCGGTTACGCACATCCTCTGCATTCCAGACGTGGCTCAGAACCGTATCGACGTTCTCCGTATAGGCATGGTCGAATTCATCCAGGAAGAAGTAGTTCCGAATCCCGACGATCTCACCCCCCGCCATCAGCTCCCGCTTGCGGATCGCCGGCAAGTACTGCCGCGCCACCTTCTCGTCGGTCAGCTCCAGCCCGTAGATCGGCTCGGCCAACTGCGAGTAACGAAAACCCCCGCCCCCGTCGGTGATCAGCGCCAGGTCGACCGCTCCCGCCAGCGAATGCGTGATCTTGTACACGGTCGCGGCGAACATGGCATCGTCATCCGGGTGGGCGACCACGATCAGTACGCCGGGACCGTCGGTTTGGGCCGCGGCGGGCGTACCACGGACGCCCCCGCCGGCGCAGAGGACGGCGAGCGTAGTGAGGCTGAGGACGTTGGACCGCCAGGGCTTCATCATCATAGGCAGCGGGATTCTAGCAGTTTAGGCCGCCGGGCCACAAGCGCAGACTGCCGTTTGCTCCGCCTGACTCGGCGTCGTAAGCTACTCACGTCCGCTGACAGACGGGGGTAGCGAATGACAAGTAGAGCAGCGAGCCTTTCCGCGTTCATACTGACCGGGGCACTCGCCTGCGCGCCGGCGGCGGCGCAGACATCGAAGCCAAAGCCCCAGACCAGCCTCGACCGCCCGCAGTACGAGAGCACCTACCAGCGCCGGGAGTACCCGCCGGTCGTCATCCGTAACGCCACTATCCTCACCGCGGCAGGTGAGGAAATCGCAAAC
>SDBV01008785.1_pt1 | contig 13555 bp, 14 predicted proteins | sample 2277081 | NCBI WGS metagenome assembly SDBV01 (sample SAMN10402039, study PRJNA504765) | marine sediment metagenome | isolation source: marine sediment core GS10_PC15, 223 cmbsf | place: Arctic Ocean: Southern Knipovich Ridge | collected 2010 | reverse complement strand
TAGTGGTGGAGTTAAATTAGTAGTAGAAAGGTGAGTTGGAAATGAGCGTGATTAACCGAACCAGGGAAGTATCGACATATCAGACATGGTACCAATTCAAGCGAGACCTTGAAAGACGTGCCGGCCATAACCTGCCTAACTGGGACTGGCTGGAAGTGAAACCCAAAGCTTCCCTGCCCTGGGCTGAGTCTCACCTGCATTTAGCCTTTTCAGCCTTAAAACGCCTGGAGAAGCAGAAAAGCGCCGGGAAATAGGGGCAGCACCAGGCAGCCATCAGCCGGACGCTCGATGAGGTCCGCGCTATCTGACAATGAAGCTTATTGTCTTTAACTGGCTTCAGGAGGAATCGTTCGAGGCGGTAACCCGGCGTGGTTTACCCACTGCAGATACAGTCTTTCTTTCCTTCTTCGCTGCCGGTAGGTAAGTACCAGTTGTGTTTTGGCAAACAGTGTCCGTGCCGCCATCATCAGCTTTATCTGCCCAACCCGGGCTGGAACCCTGTTAATACTACTGTTCATTGCCACTATCTCCTTCAAAACCAGCCTGGCCGGATTACCTGGGCGAGCCGCTTAGATCACCCATCCGGGTCATAACCAGAAAGGGCTTGGCACTAGATTAATCTTTTAAGTATCGACCCATTCTGAGTAGCTTTCATCTACAGCATGGCCATCGTCTATTATCTGTACCATCAGGCGGGTGTATTTCCCCAGAGGCACCTGCAAACTAAGGGTAACGACGATGCGTTCATTGGTCGGTAATTCGAAGTTCGGGCTCGGCCGAGCGTTCCACAGCTTATTTTCGCCGGCGTCAAAACCGGCCAGGACGTAGACATCGGTGGCCGCAGCCGTACCCAGATTTTCAATCGTAATCTTCAGGTCGAATGTTCTTCCGTCACCCATTGCTGTCCAGGTGTGGGTTAGTATGGCAATGGGTGTCATTCCGTAGAGGTTGGCCGGAGTTCCCTCAAGCTCCTCAGGAATTTCGCCGACTCTCCAGCCGCTATCAGTAGTCTCCAGGTAGAAATAATTGTCTCCACCGTATTCATAATAGGTTCCGTACATGCCGTCGCTGCTCAAAACGCCGACTGCAGCGTGATTGCCGGGGAATACGATCAGAATACTCCCGTAACCCATCGCATTAAGCAACGATGCCAGTAGGATTGAGGTGTCTTCACAATCACCGCCGTTATCTACCAGGGTTTCAACAGGGTATCTGGGGTATTCATCGTAGGCAGTAGTCACCGAGTCGGCAGTATAGAGCAGGTTTTGCACAAAGGAAGCGGTAAATCCGACCTTTTCCAGGTGGCTAAAGCCTTCTTCCTGAGCTGTCTTTTCAATTTGGGATACCAGGTATTCAATGAGGATGTCGTCCTGCGGGTGGGTAACGTAGATAGAGTAGTTTGGTGTCGGCGGTCTGGGTATCCCTTTATAATATTCGTAGAGCGACTGCGGTATGTCCAGTTCCCAGGCCCACTCCTTGCCGGCGTATTCCCAGGTATACTCTCGGCTGATGAGCCCGGCAGGTTGGTTAGCCTCCTTAATCGTTTCAGACGATTGAACGGTGAGCGTTATTGCTGTCTCTGGTTCCGTAGCTGTTGATGTTGCCAATGATGTTGCCGGTTCATCTGCCGCCGGTGCTGGAGATGATGAAGTTGGCGGCTCCGGGGAGGCCGTAATGCCTGGAATATCGCAGCCCGGTAAAACCAGTAGAGAGAAAATTAATAGGGCGGTAATTTGTAACCTTATCGTTTTCATAATGGCCATAATTGAATTAGTTAAAATACTCGCAGTAATCTGATTATCCGCCTAAGATTATTTATACCCTGCCCTGGCTGCTACGTAAATTCCACAGATGGGTGATAAAGGATGGTAATTTAGTACTGGGACAGGCGGTACGGGAGCCAGGAGGGTAGTACTCCGCGGTTAGGTACAACGCAGGTGACCAACAGGTTGCCCGATAGAAAAGCAGGGGAATACGGGCATAACAGGGGCTACTCTTACTTGGTGTAGTCGTGACCGGGGTGAGGGGGTGGTGTCAGTTTGTAGAGCAATGCCTGGCTTCGTTACCTGTTCACTAGAGTGAACAGAAAACTCTTCTCAAAATTCAGCGGAATCTGGCTAATACGTCTCTCTCGGTTCTTCTTCCGCTGAAATCCAACCTTGACGTATTGCCAGGACGACGGCATGGGCGCGGTCATTAGCGCTTAATTTGCGCAGGATGGAGCTAACATGGTTCTTGATGGTTTGTTCACTGATTTCCAGAATATTGGCAATCTGCTTGTTTGAGTTACCTCCGGCAACATAGTTCAGAATCTCGGTTTCTCGGTGGGTGATAGGGGCGGTTACTGTTTCCATACCTTTCCCTATTGATTTTATATCCTGGAATTGCGTTAATACCTGCCTGGCAACCCCGGGCCTGGTCAGAAGAGTGTCATTTATGGGGTATTCCCCCCGGGCAGCCCGTCTTATTGTGTCTACCAGTTCCTCGGCAGACGCTTTCTTCTGCAGGCAGGCCACGGCGGTACTTCTAATGACTTCAAAGATCTCTTCGTCATCGGGGGTGGGGCTTAACATTATTACCTTGGTGTTCGGGTAGCGGCGCCCAATTTCTCTGGCCAGGTCAAGCGCACTGAGGGTCGCCAGGTCAGAACCCAGCAGGACAATCCCCGGGCTATAAGCGTCGGTCAGGGCCAGGGCGTCCTCAGCTATTTCACACTCGAGTATATCGATGTCTTCTTGCTGGGACAGCGCCTGACGCACACCAGCCCTGAAGTATGGTTGTTCATCAACTACCATCACGCTGATATCAGCCATCTAACCACCTGCGATTTGCCACCATATTCAGCGGCGGCTTCACCAGATAGACTATTGTGGATATGTTAGAACAGTTGCGGGTTGATGTCAAAGTTCCAATCTGCAGATAGTAAATTAGGGGTCGCTCTACCCCGGGTGAGTGGTCCGCGGATAAAATGTTTTCCATCAGCCTGGCTTCACTGTGGGTGCCTGGCTTATTCTGAGACCTTATCTCCTGTCACCCGGTAAGTTGCGAGGGAATAATCAGTGATTACCCTCTAAGAACATCCGGCACCGCGTTTGATGAATAGGGTTGCGTTCCTGGATTCACCCTCGTTGTGCTCGAAATACCCTCTACCAGCCGAATTCTAGCACGCTAAGCGCCCAAACGGAAGGGGGGAATTAAGAAAACCTGGTATCTCCCCTTGTTTGGTCTGCCTACAGCTCAAAGTCTATCAGCCCCTTACGGATGGCGTATCTCGTCAACTCCTCGCGCTTGGACAGGCCAAGCTTGCGCATCATTGATTGCCGATGTTTCTCCACTGTCCTTATGCTCAAGAACCTTTCCTCGGCGATCTCTCGATTTGTCTGACCGGCTGCGACCAGCCGGAGAACCACTTTTTCCTGAGTAGTTAAGGTGCTGTACTGTTCGTCTTTGGTTCCGGCGCTAATAAAGGCTTCTAAAACAGGCTTGGCCACTACCGGGGAAAGGAATACTTGTCCGCTGGCCACTGTTCGGATGGCGTAGAGTAGTTCCTGTGGCTCAGACTCCTTTATGATATAACCGGATGCCCCGGCCCTGAGTACCGAGAAAAAAAACTCTTCGTCATCATGCATGGAGAGAATAAGGACGCGCGTATCAGGGAGGTCTTTCACAATCTGGCGGGTAGCTTCAATACCGTTCATTCCCGGCATGGCAATGTCCATAAGCACCATCTGGGGCTGAAGCTGTCTTGCCTTGTCAACTGCCTCTTCCCCTCCGGACGCCTCACCCACCACCTCCATGTCAGTTTGACCTTCCAGCAGTGACCGTACGCCGGCTCGGACAATCCCGTGGTCATCCACAATTAGAATTCGTAACTTACTCATCTGTTACACATCCAGGGGGAGCCGGACTTGCAGGCGAGTCCCGTGCTCACTGCTAGATTCTATGCTTAGCTCACCGCCGATAACGGCGACTCTTTCCCGAATGCCGCGCAGACCCCAGGACTCCGGGGCTTTAAAAGCGGCTTCAACATCAAATCCTCTTCCATTATCTTTGATGGTAGCAATGACCGTTGAGTCCTTCATCACCACCTCTATGTTAACCGTTGAAGCGCCGGAGTGGCGGCTGATATTGGTGGTAGCTTCCTGAATGACCCTGAATAGTGTTATCTCCACCAGGGGAGCCAGCCGCTCATCCAGTTGGGGCAAGTGGAGCTGCACCTTTATCTTTTCGGCCTCGAGGCGGCTTTTGACATATGAACGCAGGGCCGGCACCAGGCCCAGTTGGTCAAGAACCTCCGGGCGAAGTTCGTGAATCATTCTGCGTAAGTCTGCCAGGGTTTGTTCAGCCAGAGAGCGCGACTGGGATAACCGCTGCCTGGCTTCCTTGGCGTCACCGGGTAGCGAGTCTCGCGTCCGGGCTAGATCCATCATAATCATACTAAGGGCCTGGCTGGCTTCATCGTGGAGTTCCCGTGCCAGCCTCCTCCGCTCTTCCTCCTGAGCTGAGATGAGCCTCTCTAATAGTTGGCCACGGGCTGCCGCCATTTGCTGCACCTGCTCCGTTCTCTCTTGTACCCTTTGCTCCAGCTCTCTCTTGGAGTCCTCAAGGGCACGGGCATGTCGTTCAACCTGCTCGGCCATTTCATTAAAAGTGTGTGCCATCATCCCCACCTCATCCTTTCTGTTTACCTCGGCCCGGGCACTGAAGTCACCTTGGGCTATCCTCCGTGCCGAGGCGGCAAGCTGCGACAGAGGATTGACCACTTCTGACTTAAACATCAGGGCCAGGGCTCCCCCGATAGCCAGGAAAGTAAGCCCGCCTATCAGTGCCATGATTAGCGTCTGCTCCTTTATCTGCTCATTCAGAGGTGCCATATCCAGACCAATCTCAATGACACCCAGAATGTTCAGGTCGGGGCTGTGGCAGGCATGGCATTCCGGATTGTTCGGTACCGGAAAGATAACGTATAGTTCGCCCTCCCCGCTTTGCTCATCGATTCGGGTTATCGTCTTCCCGGATATCAGTGCTCGAGCAATATCCTGGTTATGCCTTCTCCTCCCGATTTCCAGGGTCCTGGCTGACGCAAAGACCTGCTGAGTAGTCGATAGGATTACGACTTCATTGATAAGTGTCCCAGAAGCAATGCGCAGGACGGCATCCTGGATATCGTCCCGATTAGCCGTCATCATGTCGCGCTGCAGGGAGTCGTGAAGTGTCTGGGCCAGGGTTAGAGCTGATTCCTCGAATTGGGAGATAGCACTTTGCCGTTGCAAACGGAGCATCGCCATGGCGCCAACCACGCCGATGACCAGTAAGAGCAGAAATATAAACAGCGTCACTTTGTATTGCAGTTTCATCTGTGCTGCCTAATGATTGTTGACTCAAGTTGTGATTGGCCTGCCTATGTATCGATACTTACCAGTCCCTTACGCATTGCATATTTTATTAGTTCAGTGCGGTTATGTATATCCAGCTTTTCCATTATTTTGGCACGGTGGCCCAGCACTGTCTTCAGGCTGATAAGGAGGGTGTCAGCGATCTGACGGCTGGTCTGGCCATCAGTAATCAGCTTCAGTATCTCTCTCTCCCTGTTGGTCAGGTGATCATAGGGTTCAGCTTCAACCTGGCGCAGGTAGTCCTCAATGAGTGCTGCCGCCGCCGAGGGGTACAAAAAAGACTTCTCCGTATGTACGGCATGGATGGCTGATACCAGTTCCGAACCCAGTGCTCTCTTGGGTACGTAACCAGCCGCTCCTGCCTTGATGGCTGATAATACATACTCTTTGTTATCATGCTGAGTCAGGACCAATACCTTTACTTTGGGGTGTTTCTTCCTGATGCGGCGGGTGGCCTCCAGGCCATCCATACCGGGCATAGCTATATCCATAACCACCACATCAGGTTCCAGTTCCCGTACCTTCTCGATGCCTTCCTTGCCTTCAGATGCTTCGCCCACAATCTCAATGTCATCGTGGAGACCAAGCAAGGCACGAATTCCATCACGGAATACGGCGTGGTCATCTATCATCAGTATCTTTATCTTGTCCATAGCCCAACTCCTAACTCAGCGGAATTTCAAAATTAAGTTTCGTACCACCGCCACCCGGGTGTGAGCGAATATCCAGGGTACCGTTGATAAGTTCCACTCTTTCCTTCATGCCCAGTAGCCCCAGTCCTCGTGGCCTGTCCTTGGAACTTATCGCTTCACGCACATCAAAACCGCTACCATCATCACTGATCTGTGCCTTCAGGGCATGCTTTTTGAAATGCAACGCGATACTGGTATTCCTGGCCCGAGCGTGCCGGGCGATATTGTAAACTGCTTCCTGGATAACTCTGAATACCGTTGTCTCCAGTTGAGGAGCTAATCTCCTCACCCGTCCCGTAGTCGTGAAATTAACGGTAACCCCGGCGGCTCTCAGATGATTATCGCCCAGCCAGCGTATCGCTGCCACCAGTCCCAGGTCGTCGAGCAAGAGGGGGCGAAGCTCGTAGATTAGCCTGTGAACCTCGTCAAGAATGCCGATTGATGCGGCCTGTGCCTTTCTCAGTATCGCCTTGGTATCACCAGCACTGGCGGGCAACATGCCTACCGCAGCTTCAAGGCTGGCACTCAGGCTCGCCAGAACCTGGCTGGTCTCATCGTGCAGTTCCCGGGCAATTCTCCTCCGTTCCTCTTCCTGGATGGAGAACATCTCGCGTAATAGCTCACCACGGATCTCATCCTTGTGTTGTACCTCTTGGTGCAGCTTGGCGTTTTCAATGGCGATGGCTAACTGTGCCGCAATGCTTTCTAAAAACTGGGTTTCTTCAGCAGAAAACTGGTGAGTCTCATGGCTGGCAATGTTCATCACGCCCAGAAATTCCTCTTTCGAGCGTAGCGGAATACTGGCAAATGCCCGCATCCCTTCCGCATTTATCAGGTCAAGGCGGGCGGCACGGGGATCCGTTGAGATGTCTTCTACCAGGACAGCCTCTCCACTCTGGGCTACCCTGCCAGCTATGCCTTCACCTAGTCTGAGGTGCATCTCGTTGACATATCTATCGGATAAACCCCGATGAACCCGGTAAGATAATATTTGCCTTTCTTTATCCAGCAGCAGTATGCCCCCGGTATCCCCTTTCATTATTTCGAGGGTCTTGTCCAGAGCACTGCTGAGTACGGTATCCAGGTCAAGGGATTGGGTCACCACGCTCGCCACGGCATTCAGAGCCAGTAGGTCTTGGTGGGCTTTGGCAATACTTAGCTCCAGTTCCCGGGTCTCGGTTATATCATGCATCAGTTCAGTAACCGCGGTAACATTACCCTGGTTATCCGTAATCGGAGAGGCGATAATATCCAGGTATCTTTTTCGTTTTTTACCATCGGCACTATAGAGTTGGACGTGAGTCACCCGGGATGGTTTGCCGGTCTCCCATGCCGCCTTGATTGGGCATTCATGGCGAGGCGGGCGGCAAAGCTCAGACAAGCCGTGAGAAATATCATAGCAGTACTGACCGATTACTTCTTGCCGTTGCTTGCCATGCCTTAATAATACCGCCCGGTTAGCCTCTATGATACGATAGTCTTGACCGACAACCAACAGTTCGTCTTCGAGGCTATCGATAATTGCCTGCCAGTAGTCGCCCAAGCTTCCGCTGCCTCTGACAGAATTAGCTGCCGAGGAGACTTCACTTCCTTGCCTCAAAGTCGGCTCTGAAAGAACTTTTTGCTTCATTACTGAAGGTACTCCCTGCTGAAATCCCTATCTTTCTGCGGTGCTATTGTTGGCTCCCCTTTGCTTTAAGCGACTCCTTTAGGGAATCGAGTTCCCGTCGCAGCTTTCTCTGTTTACTAAGTAGAGAAAGCAGATAACCGAAAACTGTTGCCCAGACTATAGCATAAGCAGCGAATAGATAGCCAGCATTTTCCATTTTGTATATCTCCTTTACCTAAATTGTATACTTAACTGCGTAGTTCCTTCAATCTTTCTATCTCAATTTCATCGTTCTTCATTGAAACCCTCTGAATCAAAAGAAGAGAATATAGAGCAGTGAAGGCAAAGATACTAACCATAAGGGTTAGACTCATATCTGGCGCTAACCCACCACTCTCGAAGATTAACGTTCCGGGGTGTAGTCCTGGCTCTTGCAGGCTGGGCAGGATGATTGTCAGTGCCACAATGGGTACATCGATGAAGCCGATAATACCGACGACGGCGGCAAACCTGGCTCCCCTGGACTCCTCGGTGGCGAAGGAGCGTGACATGAAATAGGCAAGATAGATAAACCAGAGAACAAGGGTCGCCGTCAAACGTGGTGTCCCCCAGTCCCACCACACCCCCCAGGTAGGCTTGGCCCAAATTGAGCCGCTGATGAGTGCCAGCGTGGTAAAGATAATGCCTATCTCAGCCGCGGAAAAAGCTAAGTTGTCCCACTTACGGTCTCTCTTTCTGAGATAGAGGATGCTGCTGATAAAAATGATGAGGAAAGAGAGCATCGCCAGCCATCCCGAAGGAACCATAATGTAGAAGATTCTTTGCACAATTCCCATTTCTGCTTCTGTACTGACATAGATGAAGACGAAATACAGGGCGGTTACCATTAGTACGAAGCTAAACCCAAGCAGGATATTTCTTTTCATAATCTCCTCTCTTTGCTATTCTTCGATGACGAAGGAAAAGATTAAAAACGATACCACTAAGAAAACAACGTCAAAAGCGCCTATTATTTGCAGCCATGAGGATATGCTGCCCCATGATTCGCCGGCGAGGGCTAAACCCGAAGCCTTAACGGCACCAATAATAATGGGGAGAATAATGGGCAGGAAGAGAAGCGGCAATACCATCTCCCGCGCCTTGGTGTTAACCGCCAGGGCTGAAAATAGGGTGCCGACGGTGACAAAGCCTATCGTAGTTAACACGGTGATGACAATCAATTGGGGCGAGAGAACATTTAGATTGAAAAGGACGGTGAAAATGGGTAGCGCTATTGCCTCAATAATCAGCATAAAAAGGAGACTTCCCAGCATCTTGCCGATATAGATGGCCTCACGGCTGGCCGGAGATAGCATCAGTCCCTCCAGGCAACCTTCTTCCTTCTCCTGGATAAAGGAGCGATTGAGACTCAGCACGCCGGCGAAGGCAAAAGTCACCCAGAGAATACCTGGAGCCACCAGCACCATCGTCTCCTGTTTGGCACCGAAGGCAAAATTGAAGATAACTATCACCAGGAGCGTGAAAACCAGTACTGAAAAGACAATCTCCCTGGTCCGCATCTCAGAGAGAACATCCTTCCAGGTTATGGCAAACACCTTACGCCAGAAACTCACCCTTCGGCCCTCGTGCTCTGCTCGTAGATTTCCTTCAAGCCGGCCAGGTCCAGGCCTTCCTTTAACCCCTGGTAGACAATAGTGCCCCTGTCCAGAATCAGCAGGCGCTCAGCCATCTCAAGCCCCCGTTCCAGGTTGTGGGTGGTCAGGAGAATGCTGCGTTTTACCTCGCCTTCTTTTTGTAGCGCCTTCCAGACCATTGACATGGCCTGCTGGTCTAACCCCGTTTCCGGCTCGTCCAGCAGCATTAAAGCTGGCTTGTGTAGTAAGGAACGAGCGATGGACAGACGTTGCTGCATGCCGCGGGAAAGGGTACCCACTCGGTCATGCAGGCGGGATGTCATGCCCACCATGTCGGCTACTTCGTGAATTCGTTCCCTGGGTCTGGGGATATCATACATACGGCCGTAGAAGGTCAGGTTTTCATAGCCGGTGAGATTACCGTAAAGGAAGGTCTGGTGAGTAACCACGCCAATACGGCGCCGGATTTCCTCAGCATTGCTTTCTAACTCCAGGCCATCAACCAGAATCTTGCCTGAGGAGGGACGCATGATGGTGGACAGCACCTTGACGAGGGTGGTCTTTCCCGCCCCGTTAGGGCCAAAGATAACAACAAACTCCCCGTGGCCTATTTCAAGGTCTACCCCTTTTAAAGCAAGCCGGCTACCGAAAGATTTGGTGAGGCCTTGAATCTCGACCATGCAAGTTTGGGAAGCAGAACCAGCCTTGTCATTAGTTGCTGCCACTCGCCTTTTTTTCTCCTTGCGTTAGCGTGACCAACTGTGTCTTGCTCTCCGTGCGCAGCCTGTGGTAGGTCTCTTCGGGGATTTTGCCATCCTGGAAATCATCATCGAGCTTGGCCAACTCAATGAGTAATCTCTGTCTCTTCTGGTAAAGGCTGTCTTCAGGCTTCACTGGTTGCAGCTTTCCCCTTCGTAGCCGGTAAACCAGAACGAAACCGCCGCCAAGTATTACCAGCGTCAGCACTACCCACCAGATAATCAATTGGTTTTCGGCTTTGGGCAGGCCGGAAAGGCCGGCGACCACGACCTCATCCGCCGCCAGTTCCTGAGCGGAAAAAAGATTAAACCAGATACCATCGAGCTCCATGGGGTCACCGGCAGTAAACTGGTCACTGGTAACGCTGATATCCGCACCTTCAACCAGCAACTCGTAGCTACCTATCGGGTAATTCATCTCCTGAGAGAACGTATATTCCCCTGAAGAATAGTCGATTTCATATGAATAAACCACCCACTTCTCTCCGGGGAAGACTGGCATGGAATCAACAAAACCATCTCCGGTGAGGGAGATGCAGCAGTCCATCAGCCCGTAACTAAGTTCCACTCCCTTTCTGTCAGCGGGCAGGGAAAACCTCAGTGTCTGTCTGGTTCCCTCAGCGCTCCCCGTCCCGATATAGGTGTACAGGGACTCATTGTTAAATTGGTGCCATTCCTCTATCCGCAGGCTTCCCTGTCCAACATATATGATGGAGTGTACAATTCCTATTTTGATTGCCGTATCACTGGTAGTGGAATCGTAGACAACGAACTCGGTAAATATGGCAGTCTCTCCTTCCTCAAAGCTGAGCCATTCACCAGGATACTCTGCCTCCTGAAAGGTAAGTTCGATCTGGTAGTAGTAGTCGGGCTCGGTTGACAGGCCATTAAAGGCAAACCGTCCTTCAGCATCAGTTATGATAGTAGTCTCACCCACCTCGGTGTCGTTGAGGTAGGTTTTCAGGGCAAGTTCCTGATCGGCCACGCTGCTATTGTCCTCAGTCCCGTTAACTACCTGTCCTTCGATTATGCCACTACCTGGTTCCGCAGCCAGGGCGGAGGCTGATGCGCCCAGGGTGAATATCAGTACCAGCAGGACGATGCGCTTAATCAATACTCTCTCCTTGGTGCAGCCTGGTACCGCAACCGGAGCAAAAGCGGTCGCCCTCTTCATGTTGTGCTCCGCATTGAGGGCAGAACTGCCTTTTGGTACCCCGCAGTTCCGGGACTTGCTGTTCTATTTTGTCCTCTTTTCCTGGCCCTTTATCCCGACGTAATTCCAGTACCTGCTTTTCTATTTCATCCTCTTTTCCTCGTCCTTTGTCCCGGCGCAGTTCCAGTACCTGCTTTTCTATCCTGTCTTCCATGCTGATACCCTTCTCCAAAGCATCAGCGTCCTTGAGGATGGAAACGGCTTTTCCCTTGTACCTGGCATCCAGGTCCCGGTAGTCCTCCTCGGTCAGGATGCCTGACTGGAAGTCGAATTCCAGCTCCTTGATCATGGAATATGTGGTGTCCCTTCTGGAATGCAGCTCCAGTAAAGCCTCATCCTCAACTGATCCGGCAGAACGCGGCTGTTGCCTGAGGAGGGGGTAAACGATGAAGGCAAAGCTCAGTGCGGCTAGCAGTAGAATAAGAAAAGTTGTCATCTGAAGCCTCTCTCCGTAAATTCCCTTAGCTCATGCTCCAGCCGTTGCCGGTATTCTTCATCTCCTTCATCAACTTCGGCTGTGGTAACGGTTGAAGACTGCTTACCTTGCCAGACCCATTTTCTCAGTGATGCGTAGACTACCCCTCCCCCACCCAGTATAGCGGCAAAAGGTAAGATCCAGGCCACCAGGTTGAAACCCTGCTTGGGGGGTGATGATAGCACCTGCTCACCATATTGGGCGACAAAGGTCTGGACAATCTCTTGCTCTGACTGGCCGCGAGCCAGTTCTTGTTCAATAAAGGTGGTCATTGCGTCCCGTGACATGCATTCGGAATGAGTGCAGTTATTCAGCACCAGGGTACAGCCACACTGGCAGATAAGCTGGTCTGAAATATCACTCACGGTGGCCGCATTAACTGTCACCGGCGAGGCAATGAGGAAGAAGATCAGTAAAGTGATGCCGAGTTTTCGTAATACCAAATTATTGCCTCCTCGTTCCGGCTGGACCTGGGTCAGGTGACCTCCGCCGGTCCGGCCAGAAAGCGATTAATCCTCCCAGAATCAGTACCAACCCACCAATCCACATCCAGCTAACCAGCGGGTTTACCAGGACAGTGAAGCCGGCCGGGCCTGCCTCATCGAAGATAACATTACCGGCATCATCCCAGAAAGTGGTGGCTGGGATGACATAAAGGTCTTCAAGGAAGGTACTGCGAATGGCCACCTCGCTTATCGCGCCGTGGCTTCCGTGAAAGTATTTTTCCGGCATCAGCCCACCGATTAACTTTCCCTGGCTATAGACGGAAAGGGTGGTAGTAAACACCTGTTTGCTCTGGGTCTGATAGTAATCCACGCTCTCGTAAGTTAGCGTGTAGTTCTTGATGGTCATCGACTCACCGGGCTCAAGGGCGACAAATACTTCGGTATCGTAGAAAGTCGAACCGACCACCCCGGTAGCGATGAGGACGATGGCAATGTGGACGATATAGCCACCATAGCGCGGCCGATTAGCCCCGATTAAGCCAAAAAACGCCTTCAAATAATTCTCGGCTCTCATGCGGTGGCGCGCCCTTGTCCCCCGGAACCATTCGTAGAGTATGGTAAGCAGGACGAAGCCAAACAAGAAGAAGGAGATGAGGGCATACCACTGCCTCACCCCGGCAATGAATAGAACTATCCCCAGAACCAGAGCCATCACCAGCGGCCAGAGGAAATTACGAATCAGGTTCTTAATTGAGGCTCGCCGCCAGCCAATGAGGGCGCAAATCCCGGTGAGCAGGATGATGACCAGGAAAATAGGGCCATTCACCTGATTAAAGAAAGGCGGCCCGACGCTTATCTTATCGCCACGTACTGCCTCGGAGATAAGGGGAAAAACCGTTCCCAGAAAGATAGCAAAGGCTGCCCCAACCAGGAGCAGGTTGTTCAGCAGGAAGGTGCTCTCCCTGGAGACAAGAGATTCCATCTCTACTTCACTCTTCAAGTCTGCGCTACGATAGTATAGTAGGGCCAGCGACCCAATGATGATGATCCCCATAAAGGTCAAGAAGAAGGGTCCTATGGCCGATTCGGAAAAGGTATGTACCGAGGAAATGACACCGCTGCGAGTCAGGAAAGTACCGAATATCGTCAGACTGAAGGTCAGTATTATCAGCACCATATTCCAGACCTTGAGCATACCCCTTCTTCTTTGCATCATAATAGAGTGAAGGAAGGCGGTAGCTACCAGCCAGGGCATGAAGCTGGCGTTCTCCACCGGGTCCCAGGCCCAGTAGCCCCCCCAGCCCAGCTCCACATAGGCCCACCAGGCGCCGA
>SDBV01008784.1_pt1 | contig 13556 bp, 14 predicted proteins | sample 2277081 | NCBI WGS metagenome assembly SDBV01 (sample SAMN10402039, study PRJNA504765) | marine sediment metagenome | isolation source: marine sediment core GS10_PC15, 223 cmbsf | place: Arctic Ocean: Southern Knipovich Ridge | collected 2010 | reverse complement strand
TGAATGAAACATTGCTTGCGGGTGGCCAGCCGGGCGTATCACGGCGGCAGTTAGTAGAATCGACAGACGTTGCAAACAAGGAAGAAATCATTAGTGATGTTCCTCAAGTAGCGGGGGCCGCATGAAACACACACAAAGAAAAGTAGTTCGTAAGAGACGAGTCAAGCGGCGAATCAACGCCATGGTTACTCAGCCTGAGTTGTTGGCCTTGTTCTATTTGCACATGGCCCAGAACGGGATTACGGGCGAAAAGACGCTTTCAATTCCCGAAGAGGCTTTCAAGCACTTACCTCCACAGATGGAGATTAAGACAGAGCGGCGGGCTGGAATAATACATGCTTGGGCCGTAATTCCTAAGAAAGAACCTGAATCGAACATTGTATTACCAGATAGCAGGATAATAATTCCAAACTGAAAGGATGGATTAATGGCAAAGGACGAAAAAGTAGAGCCAACAGAGGCGGAGTTGCTTGGTATTCCAAAATCAAAGGTCAAAATAGCTGGGTACAAGGGCAAGAAGGGCGTTACTGAAGCGATGATAGAAAAGGAAGAGAAACGGCACGAATCGCTTGTTCAAAAGCGGATAGTAAACCGTATAGCCAAGAAGAAGGTATTAGCTAAAGAAAAGCCTATTGATACCCGCAAGAAATTGCTAACAGCCCGGCTCACGAAATACCACGCCAAGAAACAGGCTACGAATTACCGGATTGAACAAATCAAAGTGTGGGCCGAAGAGCTTGAAATCATCAAGACCAATCCAAAGGGATGGACTTCGGGCTGTGTAAGGGCCGAGAAACGGTCGCTTGATGATAAGGTCGCGGCCGCCCTGAGACAAAAGGATTAGGAAAATCTTAGCTACCACGGTTGTAGCGGCGAGGCAAGAGCCTCAAAACCGTTTTATCTGACTACGAGGGTTTCGTAGTTTTACGTTTAGGCAGTTTCGGACTTAATAACTGCCCCGCCTCTCGCGGTTCGGGAGTTTACGGCGACTCAGCCGGTAACAAGGAGCTAACGTAATGACAAATAAAATAGCAGAAGATGGAATGACTGGAATGGCTGGCAACGAACCTACAGGTGAAAGCGATACCTCTGCTGAAATTGATGCAGAGATAGAGGCTGATGCTGCCGAAGAACAGACTTCTACGGAAACTCCGAAAGAAGAAGTTGCTGGGGACGTATTCGGTCAAGATACTCCGATAGCTGATGTCGCGGAAGAAAAACCGGAAGAAAAACCGGAAGAAAAACCGGAAGAAGAGCCGGAATCTAAGGCACAGGACGCAGTTGAAGTTCTTGACGAAACCGAAGAGAAGCCGAAAGAAACAGTCCCCTTAGCGGTATTCCTTGAAGATAAAAGCAAGCACAAGGAAGAAATCGCAGAACTAAGGGGTCAAATTCAGGCTACTCAGGCAATGATTCCCACACAACCCGTAGCGCCTATAGCAAAGCCGAAATCTCCTATCGAACGCGCAGCAGAAGAGCAGGAAATTGAACCTGACGATGTGCAACTTACGGGAAAACTACACCGTGAGCAGGTAGCGTTCGAAAAACAACAGGATGCTCTGGTTCAGCAAACCGATACAGCGGTAACGGTAAAAGACGCTCAAACAAGGTCTTGGAACTTGGCCGCCAATGATATGACGGTTGAGAAGATGGGCGAAAGCCTTGATTTTTCAACTATCATAAAAATTGGCCAGCCGTTGTTACGCCGTGGTGATATTACCAATCTCGAAGATGCTGAAAAATTCGGCCCAGCCGTCTATGATGAGTGCCTTGCTGCAATAAAGCGGTCAGGCACATCAGAACAGAAGACAGCTATTCAGTCAGCCATCGATGCTCAACAATCGAAAACTTCTCCAAAGGAAGACCCCGAAAAGGCCAAGGCCAAGGCCAAGGCCAAAAAGGAGCTTTCTGCGGAACTTGATGAAGATGGCGACGCTGTTCCAAAGGAACAAGGTACGCCTATTCCGTGCAGTGTAGGAAACGCAGCTTTGGCTGATTTTGTCCACGAAGCAGAATAGGTAAGTGTTGCCATCGGAAAGATGGTTAAATGGCAACTACAAGTATTCTGAATCCAAATTCGCTGACTCAGCGAGCTTGGCCTCAGACAGTGTTTCTAATCATGTTAGAAAACATGATGCTCTCTAAATTTATTGAGCCGGGAAATGACAATGTAATCGTCATGGACAAAACACTGTCAAACAGGCCGGGCGATCAGGTTATATTTGAACTTGATCAACCCCTGGCAAGTGCGGGCGGGACCGACGATAGCAACATGGAGGGCGCGGAAGAATCGATGAGTTTCTTCAACTTCCCCGTTTTTATCCATGAAAGAAGTCATGCAGTACGGTCAGCCGGCAAAATGACAGACAAAAGAAGTGCTATCAAGATTCGCACCAAGGGAGCATTTGCTATAGGCAGATGGTCTGGAGAGCAGGTTGAGAATGACCTTGTGTGGTCTTTATCCGGCTTAGGTAATCAAAACACCTATGCCGGAGAAGGCACGTCAAGTATTCTCACAATCAACGAAAAAGCACCGAGTTCAAACAGGGTGTTTTTTGGCGGTCAGACTGTGGCTGGTGTAGTAACTGAAGAGACTACAGCGAGTGCTATCGGTGATGCGGGCAGCACTGATCCCATTAATTTCCTGTTTGGCACTAAAATCATTAGTATTGTGAAGAGACGCGCTCAATTAGCTTTCCCGAAGTTCAAGCCCATATTGGTAGGCAACAAGTGGTATTACGTCATGTTCATCCACCCGCTGCAAACCAAGGCACTTGAAGAAGAAACAGGCGCGGCAGGTTGGGCTCAAATCCAGCAGAATGCCAATGTCAGGGGAATCAACAACCCGTTATTTATTCGTGGCGGGGCGGACAATTCCGTTGGATTGGCCGGAGCTGGTAAAGAGCGGATGTTCGATGGCGCAATTGGTGTTATACATGATGTAATACTATTCGAGTCCGAACGTCTTGAAACACGGGTAGCTGGTGAAGTATTCGATTCTGGCGATACTATCGACGCGGGTATTGTCGATGGTACTTACAGAGTTGCAAGGGCTTTGCTGTGTGGTGCTCAGGCTGGAACATTAGCTTGGGGTCAGACATGGCGAAGGCTCGAAAGGAACTTCGATTACTTCCGCAAACCCGCAACAGGAACCGATGCACTTTACGGTGTGTCTAAAACGCAATTCCGCGACCCGGCTTCTGGCCAAAATACGAACACGGCCCAGGACGATTTCGCGGTGATGGCAGTCACGACTGCCGTCGAGGAAGCGTAGAAAGGAGCTTAACTTGAAGAAGATACTATACATTTTGTTAGTAGCGATGCTACTCGTTGGCCCTGTCTACGCCAAGAGCGTAAGGCAGTTGCAGGTCAGTTTCGTTGATGAGTTTGGTCAGCCGATAACGACCATCACATCAATCACGGTGTTCAATGCGGCGGCGGGTTCCTCTCCGACCATCTATGCAGACCGTGGAGCTTCAAAGACTATGGTCAATCCGATTACCACGAGCTCTACGAATACTACATTCGACCAGAGCGCCGGAATAGTTCGGTGGTTCCAGACCGAACCTGATTACAAGCTCACTGTGACTGACGGCACCAAGACGCTGACAGTCGATAATAGGAACGAATCCGATACTAATTTTGCGTGGTACGATAACTATATCGGCACTGCAGCAAGCCTGTCTGTGAGTGATAACCAGTCAATCACAGTAGGCACGGATTCCGATATGGTTTTGGCATGGGTCAATGGTAGTAATTTCATGTCATGGATACCGGCGGCTGATGGTTCGGCGTTCAATTTAGGGACTTCCGGTACTGCGAAGAATGTTGATTTCAATGTGTATGTCGATACAGCTTTGGGCTTTAAGCTCAATGAGGGTGCTGCTACATTAGTGATTGATGGCATGACGACCAGTATCAATACATCAAGCAACTTTGCGACCAATATCAATACTGGCACATCAACCGGTGCAGTAACTATTGGAAGTTCGACTTCTGGAACGCTGGCGTTTGATACGACTTCGGGCATAACCGTTAATGCAGACGATTCTTATGCTTTGACTGTTTCTGCCGGTACGATTGATATTGATTCAACTGGCGGCGACCTCGGTATTGATGCTACTGACAAGTCGATATTGATTGATGGTGGTGAAGCTGTAGATGATGCAATCACTATAACTGCTACAGGCGCAGCCGGTGGTATTGATATTACCTCTTTAGGCGATATTGACATTACGACAACAGGAGCGGCTGGTGAGGACATCAATATCACTAACACTGGTGGAACTATCGCGATTACTTCGACTGAGAACATCCAGAATTCAATGCACATTGAGGTTAATGGCGGCACATCGGAGTCAATCAATCTGTACTCCAACCAAGGAACCGGTGTTTCGGCAAGTACGGAACATGATGCGTCTGTCCAGTTACAGTCTGATGATGGTGGTATAAGTCTTTACACCACAGCCAATCTTGCTAATGCTATCAGGGTTGAGGCGAACGCGGGAACGAGCGAGACAATCACTATCCAATCGGTTCAGGGTACATCTGTGACCGAGGGGGCGGCTTCTGTAAATCTGTTCAGTACCGTCGGCGGTATCAGTATTAAATCTACCGCTAACTTGGCGAAAGCTATTCAGATTGTTGCCGATTCCGGTACTACTGAGACTATCTACATCCAAGCCGACCAGGGTAATGGTGTTGCTTCTATCGAGCTCGTTTCTGATGCAGGCGGTATCACAATAACCGCAGCTAAGCCGTTAAAATTGGAAGCAGCATTGACGCTGAATGATATTCGAACCATTAGCGATAGTGATGACACGCCGGATGTTGGCGGTTTTAGCTTTTTCAAAACCGGCACCGTTACTGATACTATTGATGATTTTGATGGCACAAACATCGAAGAAGGCCAGATTATTGTTGTTATATCAGAAGGCGCTATCACTTATGACGTTACCGGCGGTGCGCTTATCTGTGGTACGACCGATTTGATTACTGCTGATGGCGATGTAACCATGTGGATTTACGATGGTACGAACTGGCAGTTGCTTTCGTGGATGGATGATGCGGTAGATCAGAACGCCAGAGGCTAATATGAAATATATTTTGGGATTGATTCTTGTTGTGTTGATAGGCTGTACTCCTGTAACGCCTACGGAAATACACCTCCAGACTCTCAAAAAAGATATTGAGATATTGAGAGTTTACGCTGAACACAAAGAGCTTCTATGGAAGATTCAGGAATACGAAAAGAAGCTCAAACCTGCCAAGAAGAAACCTGAAATATGGCCTGTTCCAAGAAATGCAAATGTTAAGATAAAGTGAAAGGGGGCCGGGCAATTCGGCTCGGCTCCTGTTTTCTGAAAGGTGAAATGATGAAGAAGCTATTATTGATTTTATTTGTGATGGCAACCCCTATTTACGCTGGGGATAGTTCGCAAAAACCTTACGAAGTAGTCAGGGCTGAAGCTGACGAGGATGCCGGTACACTCGCAACTGTATTAGATTTGACTACCGCTGGTAATTTTGCCAGCAAAGGCACACCTATCAAGCAATACAAAAAAGACGCAAAGAGCTTAGCGCCTACGAATGTAGAATTTATTTTCTCTGCAGGTTCCGCTGCTGAAAAGACCTTCAAGGCTGTTGCTTATGCTTACAGGTCGGGTGGTCCTGCGCGAAGAGTCTGTACAATATCTTGCACGACAGGTACTCAGGCGGTTGTAGTTTTTCCTCAAGGCGGTACGGCCACAAACAGATTTTGGGTTGATACTATTACTGTCGATACAAAGCCGTGGCTCACTTCTGTCAGGGTGCCGACAACACAAAATAATAACAATGTGTGTCCGGTGTCTTTTGATATATTAGGCCATGAATTTATTCGATGGTATATTTACGAAGCAGATGGTTCGACCGGTAATGAGGCGGGAGATGTAACTGTTTATGGTTCAACGGCTACGGGTGATTCCAGGTGGCAAAATAGCTCCGAGACTATAAACTCTTCTATATCCGGAAATGTTACTGTTGACCAATCCGGGACTGTCACTGTTGCTCAGGAGGGCACGATTGACCAACGCCTGCAAACAACCAGAAATATATGGACAACAGCAAATAATTGTGTTTCAGCTGGCGACGAGCCTACCGCCTTGGCCGTAGACGAAAGAACATTCCGGACGATAGATGTGGCAAGAATAGCCGATTCGTCAGGTGATGGCAAAATTACTTTCTTTGATATCCCAGCCAGTGCTAACGGATTACGTTTTACATCATCAGGAATAACTAATGATGGAACATATACAGTCAATATACGGGCGGGTACATTGGGAAAGACTGTAGCAGAGGCAAGGGCGGATGGGACAGATAGCAATACGACCTTGATTGGGACTTTGGCATTTATTATAGGCCAACAAGTGTCAACCGATTCCGATTTCGAAATGGCACAATCCGTAATAGTAACAGTAGGTGACGCCACGATTATTTGGAAATTCAGCGGCGTAGTTGATAGCGACAGGACTTGTGAGGCACGAATTGATATGCAAGGCGCTGATTTCATTGTGATTATACCGACTACTTGCAGCGCAAACTCTAAATTGTTAGTGAAAGGATTTTGATATGAAGAAAGTACTCTTGCTCTTAATTATGTTGTTATGTAATTCTGTGCTTGCGGTTGACCCGCAAGTTGACTTGGACCAAATAATTCACGTGGACGCAACGAGTGGCAATGATGCAGATACGGGTGTTGGATTTTCTGAGGCAAGGGCCACAATCATCGAGGCCATTACTGATTCTGCTGATGGAGATGTAATCCTCATCTGGCCCGGTGTTTACGATGAAGCTGTAGATATTACAACTACCCAAGTCCACTTGAAGGGCACTAATAGATACTTCTGTAAAATTGTCCGGACCGGAGTGGGTGAAGTAGGAGTTTTGCTCGGCGATAACACCAGTTTAACAAATCTCTGGATAGAAACACAGGCCGAAAATAATGGTGCTGTCGAATCTTACGCTGTGGACGGTTCGGATAATGGTGGGGCTGATAACGCAGTTATTGAAAATTGTATTATAAAAGGGACTTATATCGGCCTCTATGTTACGGGCGAAGATAATGTGACGGTACGAAATTGTGTCGTTACCGGTACGCGCAAGGCTCTTGTTGGCAATGGGATGAGGAATCTTTTGGTGGAAAATTGCCAAATAGAAAGCGATTCAAGTTTTGACCCCTGCAACCAAACTGAGTACTCGGGCCTTGTTGTAAATGGCGATGGCGTTGTTGTAAAAAATACAACTGTCCGAATCTCGTCAAATCATGGAGCGCTACAAGAACTTGCCTTTGACATGATGGCATTAGAAACAGCATCAACGCAAGAAAGTTCGATAACTTTGGTGAATAATGTTTTCACGACCAAGATAACAGGTTCCCACACCGGTAATGTCTATGGTTACAGGTCAACCCATCCGAACGGAAATAGTATAGCGTGGGTTACTGCAACCAATTGTGTATTTCGAGCCGATAGTGTAGCGGGCACGGCTACCGCTGCGGCTATTCGGGCAACAAAGAATAACATTGTACTTGCCAATAACTGTATCTTATTAGGTGATGATTTTGCAACACAAACTGCTGACAATGCAAAGATTTTCTTGAATGCTTGTTATTTTGTAGATGAATCAAAATTCTCCGGCTCCGGCACGTTTTTAACAAATAGATTTAATGTAGGCAGGTATTGATATGGCTGCAATAACAAAAGCTGACATAATAATCGATGTGAATGAAAACCTGAAATTTGAACTTGCTGCCGATAGCACAGGACTTGACCGGGCTATTCTCAAAACCTTGACAGATATGAGCAACAAGGACTTACTGGTAGGCACTGATGCAACCCAAACGCTCGTAGCAGACGATACGACACTTGCGTACCCAACAGGATATAGGGAGCAAATCGCTATCACGCTCACTAACGCGGCTGGGATACAGCTTGCGCCACTCTTGAAGTTGCCAAGAGGCCACGAACAATACAGGCAGTTAAGAGATAACGATGATTCCAACGGAACGCCGACATGGTTCAGTGAGTTCAATAAATTGTTTTTCTTGTGGCGGTCTGCAGACCAGGCTTACACCACGTTAATCGAATACTACAAAGACCACCCCAAGGATGTGGGTAATATCGAGTTCGAAACAGAATTTGAAAACGTAATGTTTGCCGGCACTATTTTCTGGAAAGCGACAGCATTGAACCGCACAAGGGCCATAGCGTTATGGGGGCCGTTGTACCAAAGAGAACTTGATGCGGCGGCAGCTAACCGAAATTTGCAACCCATCATTGTCTCTGATTTATGATAAGGACTTAATATGGAGTTTTATATGGCACAAACGACAAATAGCAACAACGTTAAACCAATGCTCAGGGGCATAACTGGGATGATGATATTGTTTTGCTGTTTTGGTGCAATAAGAGCATTTCAAAGTATCGGGACGAACCAATTTACCGGCCCAGTCCCTGTGCGGCTCATTCTATTATACCGTATATGAAAGGAAAGTCAAATGGAAATAATAGCAATAGCAAAGCCAGACCCAAGCGGTAATCAGAACCTTATATGTATGTTCAAAGAAGTGGAGGTGGACAAAATTACCGGCGCTGCCGGAAAACCTCATACTCCCCATCGGTACAAGGCGGGGGCGGTGGTTGATATTGGTCCGATATACAATCGCCAGAAAAAGATTAGTGAGAATATAGACTCATTGAAAGTTATGTTGGCTAAAAGCCAAATCGATACAAGTGAACTCGAAACAGCATTAAATAAATTGGGACCGTAAAGGAGAAATAAAATGCAGCAATGGGTAAAAGACTCAAAAACAATGAAATCAGGCGTAATGACTATCGTTTGGGGCTTTCTGGTTCTTTTTGGATTAGCTTCGCCGGGCAGTACTCCCCCGCAGACTTATGACGAACTTGGAAAACCTCAATCAAAACAAGCAAGTCCCTTACAGACAATTATCGGCTTAGGTGCCCTTGGCAGTGGTGGGGTTACGCTAAAGGGTCGTGCCGATGCACAGAAAAAAATAGAAAGGAAGGCCGATGCAAAAGATTAAACGATTCTTAACGATATGCGTCCTGCTCATAGTCTTTTTGTTCACTTGCAATATTATGTACGCAACAGGTCTCTATACTTTCAGTATTGCTAAGAAGCTAATTGCTCTCGGAATTACTACTGTTTTCAGTAGCACTTACGATATCGCTACGCCGGCCGGTACTGATGACCCCTCCGAAGCTGATGATAGGATGCGAGAAATCAAGGCTGCAATCCAAGAGCGAGAAAATATTGACCATTTTTGGCCGTTGGCAGGCACAGAAGTATCCAGTCCCGATGTTGGTGAGCATCGCAAAATAAGATTCCACACAGCCATAGCAGACCCAACGCCGGTAGCCGGACATGCGGTCTTGTTTCTGCAGGAAGATGAACTTCGTTACCAAAATGATTCAGATGCAGCATTTTATTTTACCAATAACGGAAAACTTGGCCATCCTAATACTGACTTGGTAGCTTCTTTCCTGACATGCACCAGTGGGACAGATAATCGGACGGCTGATTTTTCAAGTGGAGACACCAGGGCAACTATCTTTTTGACTGATCCTGCAACAACTGGTGGGAAGGAAGAGGTCTTGGAAAGATTGGGCGATGTATTAACTTTATCCTCGTCTGGCGGCGATAATAGGCTCGGAACTTCAACGGCCAATGCGACTGACACTGCCAGACAAATAGCAGACAAGGGATATGTAGATGATAGCGAAATAGCTTGGGCGGGAAGCAATACTCCTGCTGTGGTATTTAATACAACGGTAACTTCGACGAATACGTGGCAGGATCTAAACCTTAGTGGAACCATCGGCTCTAAACATGCTTTGTGTTTTTTCGAGGTAAAATGTTCTGGTGGGGGCATTTTCAGGATAAAGCAAAAAGGATTAGGTAGCACTACAGTTACCGACCACGATGTAGAATTTAATTCTGGTTGTGCAAATATCAATTTCTTTCAAAATAATAAATTTGGTTATGTCACAATGTCAACTAATTCTTCGGGTATTGTGGAAATTGCACACAATTCCAATAGCGAAACTTTGACGATTAGATTACTTGGATTTATTAGGACTCAGTAATATCAAAATGCCAAACTTTGCTGCAACAATGCCCAAACTCGGAAAACAGGAAGGCATCCCAACTGTCTTTCTACCGGAAATTTTTGTAGCCGAAGGTTCGAGTGACATATTCGAACAGGACGGGGTTTATAAACATAACAAGGGCCGATTGCCTGATTTAATTGACGGCAACGGAGCCCCCATCGCTGCTCCGATAAATATTTTTGCATTAACGGCGGTCAACCAGGGTTCCAAGAAATTCACTATCTCAGGCAATCATGCCGCTACGATAACGGCTAATGCAGTGAGCAGCCAGATTAGGATAAACGCTTCGACCGGTAATGATGGGTTGTACACGCTTGATACAGTCACAGATGTCGGAGGAGATACTGAGATTGTAGTTACCGAAGCAATCCCGACAGCAGATGCAGACGGTAATATGTTTGTCGGGGCAACTCCTATCCAGGCTTACCACCGACACATCAGGCAGAACAATAATGCCGAGTTCTTTTTAGTGGCCACGGCTTATCACATATTTTCATGGTCTAATTCCGCAAAGACTTTAACAGTCAAATTTACTTCCGGCTCGGGCGGCACCGGGACGCGATGGGAAATCAGGACTCATTTTTCAAACTCCAAAGACCAGATATATGCAACTAACAATGTCGATGTTGTCCAAATATGGGATATTGATACATCGCCAAGCGGCAATTTTGGTGCCCTCGGAAGCGCTACGGGTATCACTGTCGGCGATATAGAAGGTGGTGGTTCACGGAAAATCGCAAAAGCAAAACATATGTTTAGTTATGAGTCGTATCTTTTTTTAGGCCATGTTACATATGATAACGGCGATGTCAGACCCCAAAGACAGCATTGGTCCACCAGGGCGGATACAACCGACTTCGATACGACAAGTTCGGGCGATGCGGGCTCTAAAGACTTTTCAAACACTCAGGGTTTTCTGAACGGATACGGCAAGTACAGCGCCTTTTTAATAGTATTCATGGAGGATATTCATTATCGCGGCAATCTTACTACTGCTGCTGATGTATTTACATGGGATGAAGAAGAACTGAAAGTAGGCGCATTGTCGGCTGATGCGATAATAAACGATAAAGCCGGCCGGTTATATTGGTTAGCTTCTGATTTGACTATCAAGGAGTTCAGGACGCCCTTCGATATATCGGAATCCACAAAGAATACATTAAAGAGAATTAACGCTACCGTTGCAGACCTGGCGTCAGCTACTTATGTAGAAGAACACCGTTCTATATTATTTGCTTTGCCGGGGTCAGGTTCAGCCACGAATAGCATTTTAGTTGAATTCTTTATCGCCGAAGGAACTTCGTTCATTCACAATATTCCAGTACGTGCCTTTGGCAAGTTTACCCGGCAGGAAACATTTCAGTATGATTTCGAGCCGTTTGCATCGAGCTTCGCTACTTACTCGGAATGGGGGGCTTCATGGATACGATACGATATTAACCGAGCGGTTCAGGGTTTCAAATTGGACATGGTATCTGATTATGATGGTTTCACATACGAATTGAACGGAGCATCTAAAGACGCAGGAAACGACTATTTAGCAACGCTGATTTTTTCGACTACGTTGACAACTCCTAAATCATTACTACCGAAAAAACGAATCAACAATGGCATGTATTCCTACTTCAATCGCAAAAGTACCGGCACGGTAATTATAAATGCAAAGCGGGATTCAGAAAGGAGCTGGCAAAGTTTAGGCAGTGGGGATAGTACGGTAAGCCTTGCTGACCCAGCCGAGCCAAAAGTGGTCAGCCCGCATCTGCCGTTCGATATAGAAGCGGGCGAATTTCAGCTCCGATATCAGAGTGTCGATGATATGGAATTTTTAGGGTTCTTGGTCCGCGATTTCGAGTTCGGGGACGACAGGTAGATGAGTGACTTACCATCAAAGCCACATGAATTTAGTTCTATAGGGAACATAAAGACTGTAGAAGATGTCAAACAATGGCTTAGGACTTACGGTAATGATTTTGATAAATGGTATACAAAATTACGCAACCAACTTAATAATGGCGGATTGAGTACAAACAATTGGGATATAAGAGAATCGACAACCGCGGATGTAACGGCTGGCGATGCTCAGGCGGCAGGTAATTTGATAGTTATACATAAAACTAATGGAACGCGTCACGAGTTCGAGACTTAATGATGGAGTTGTTCATGGCATATACGGCACAAAGGGAGGGTTGTAAAGTGAAAAAATATCACGGTATTATATTCTTGATATTGTGTTCGACTTGCTTTGGCGCTTTTGTTTACGATGATATTACGTTTACGGCAGATGGCGCAAAAATCGTATGGCCGAATAATTCACAGACTTTTTCTATAACTGCATCAGCGTCAATGTCTGAGAGTGTGGCCTATATTTGGCCCCCTGCCGATGCTGTTTCTGGTGGCTTGGCGTTGCTTTCTAATGGCTCAGGAGTATTGAGTTTTGGAATACCTACAACCTCAGCGGCGCATAATGTATTAAGTGGTACACATGATGCTACGACAGAAGGTCCAACAAGAGGCTCTTTAATCTATAGTAACGCAACTCCTAAATGGGATGAGATACTTATCGGAGCAAACCAAAAAGTATTTGTGTCGGATGGCACAGACCCATCATGGGGAACGGTAGATATATCAGGTGGTACTAATTTTGCTGTGGATACGGACCACTTTTTGTTAAATGGCGATACTCTCGAAATGTCCGCAAACCAAGATACCAATCTTCATACTTGGCAAGGTTCGTTTCTTGAACAGATTGATTTTACGATTGCTGAGGCGGGCGGAACAGTAACAGGTTCGCTTGAAAAAGAGGGTACTGGCGATTTGACGGAGTTCTTTTCTGATGAATATACAGTTTTGGATTGCACGCCGGCAAAGACTGTCAACCTTACGGGCTTAGTGGGCACTGACACTTCTCCTGCGGCTGCTTTTGTATATATATTACAAAGCGACAAAGCCACTCTCGCTGCTGGCGCTTCATGGCCCTCAGCGGCTACTGAGCATATCAGGGTTGCATCTGTCGTATTACAAAGCGCGGTAACTACCGGAACTGATGGCGCTTTAATGAACCGTAACTGGAATGATATGTCTTTTGGTATTACTAATCCAAGAGGGCATGGGCTACATCTCGGGGAGAGACTCAGGTTTGAACATGCCCTGTGGAGTTCGGGGGTGGTTCTTTCGATAACCGGAAGTGGTACAGGTACGATTACATTAGACACAACATCAGGAATGGTATATCAGTTACACTTACAAGCCTTCCCCTCGATAGATATGGCAGGTGCCGGTGATATTCATTTAGTCAATTTGTCAGGTAGTGAATATTCAACTTCGGTCAATTTGGTTGCAGATATCACAACGTTGGCTGATAGCGTTACGGCACTTGGCAATAAC